>Ga0307513_10001624_pt1 | contig 32212 bp, 41 predicted proteins | sample 15_EM_MG_FD_202174 | JGI IMG/M metagenome (GOLD analysis project Ga0307513, IMG submission 202174) | Populus trichocarpa ectomycorrhiza microbial communities from riparian zone in the Pacific Northwest, United States - 15_EM | ecosystem: Host-associated > Plants > Roots > Unclassified | place... | reverse complement strand
CTGAGGCGTAGTACCAGCAATGAGTGGACTGGAGACACCTGTTAAGTCTAACTTTGCATGGCCTCATGAGCAGTGGACACACCAGTTTGGGGCAATCATTGCAACACGGTCGCCGGGGGCTATGCCACGAGCAAGCAGGCCATAGGCGAAGTTCTGGATCCTTTGGGCCCTGCAGCTATTTGAATACCAGGAATTCCTTGTAACAAGAAAACGAGGACTCACCAGACTGCATAAGAATATTCGACGGGGTGCTCGACATCCGGATGGCGAATAGCAATTTTATCGGGTTGGATAAGGGCAGCACGAAGAAGAAATTGGATTGGATTCAATGGCGTGATGTTGACTGGCAGCCCAGGGGGTAACTTGATGCGGTAGCGAACACCAGGCGGCGGAACGCTTGATGGGGTCGGCTCGAAAGGTGCCGGAGCTGAGAGGGAGGTGAGTATAACTGCACCCAGAAGTGAGTTACACCGCACTGTACCAGATTCCGACTGCTTGGACATCGCTAGAAGCGAGGAAGGTGAAGAAGACGAAGAGGTGTCTTGCTTTGTGGCCACCTTGAATCCATCGGCGTTTGGAGGAAAACAAGGACAGCCTCTCAATGCCCATGTCAGTCTGATGGACGTGTGGTCGCCAATATAATAGTCTTTCGTTTGACTGGGTGTCCGAGCCAGCCATAGGCGGCCCGCATTTGGCCAATCTATGCTTTTCGATTCCCTTATGTCTCAACATCATATCCGTCACAAATCATCTCCGGCATAGAACGGTTTCATATCCACTGCCACTAAACTAGATACAAGCCAACCTTGCGACCGTCTTAGGGGTTATTTGTGGCCGACAAACAGAGGTACAAAGCCGGATTTTGAAGGATTTTGATCTTTTTCTCCAATGTCATCCCGAGGTCGCCTTAGAGTCACTTGATCCCTCATTTCTACGGTCATCAGGCGCTCGTGATCTCGCAGATCAAATCAGCCAGTTTGTCTTCGACAAGTTTTTCCTCAGCGAGGTTTATTTCGCTCAGGTGTGTCAAGGGCGTGTACAAATTTCCGGGGAGAGCCATCCAGTTTATCACTTATAGCGTGAGTAATGAGGCAATTACGACTCACAAGGATGAGAGATGCCGAGGCCAGAGGACTGCCTTGCGGCTTCGACATGTTCGTCGCGCAGAGGTGGCTTGACTGCTCGTTCCACTGAGCACTTTTCTGATCCGGTGTCGGTTGGTGCTTATGTACGCCTTTGCAGATATGTAGTCCGTTGATCAATATTTCAAGACCTTCACCCGATATCTTTGCTCCAAGTGGAAAGATTGACAATCTCGTGCAGCGCGGTCTAACTCGAGATTAGAGGAGATGAACTTTTTGTCTGATCGACTATCAACCCTCGTTGGCAGGTGTCCAGGTTCAGGTTGACTATTTTGGGAGGTTTGGTTTCACGAGTGTGTTACTAACTAGCTTTGCAAGAATTTCGGAGGCCGAATTCCTGAGCATACCTATCATAATCATGGAATTAACCAGGCTTTTTGGTTGGAGTTGCTGTGTTTTCAGATAGGTGCCTCCCGACAAATGTGTTTCTTGAGCTCGTTATGAAACAATTCTGCAGCCAAGCCAGGTGCATCGCATTACCCGAGAGTATAATTCATCCACTTACAACTGACAACATTTGTTTGTCGTGTCCCTGCTTCCACCATCAGCCTCAATGTCATGGCTATTATAAGCGCATAGCCGAGAGGTGGCCTTGTGTATCTCGGACAAGAACAGGCTCGAGTAGTACAATACCACCACCGCACAGTTTGACCCCGCGGACGGGGTCAAACAGAGACGATCAACCGGCCGGATCGGGGCTCGGCGAGCATGGGGGTATATGAGGTGAACCAAGCCGTTTTCTGGATTTATTTGCTGGTGGGTCCAACGATGGAGCCGGTTGGTCCTCGGCCTGATCCTGAGCTGTCGGTCTGTCGTTTTCAGGGTACTATGGACACTCCTCGCTCTCCTTCCCCACGCCATCCGTCGTTCTCTGCTTGTAAATCAACGTATCGCGTCCGTTGTATTGTGATTTTTTTTTTTGAAACCAACCACAGGCGCTCACCTGCCAAAAAAAGGCAAAATTCGAATGTCATGGTGACGTCCCTGTGTTACTTGAGCAATACACTCGATTGGTCAACAGTCAGTTCTGAATTCAATGACACATCAGCTTCATCAGTTCTTGATTCTCGCTCGTTGAAGTCCATGGACTTGCACGAGCGAGATTCGACCAGCCCCAAGGCGCCCAGCCTCCAAGCAGTTTTACGAGCCTCCTAGATCGGTGAGTGCACTCGCATTGAATGTGATTTCCCAAATGCGAGCCATCTCTAGGCCGTTTTCTGCAGCGCTGGTCAAAGTTCACGTTGTCGGCGACATGACACCACAAGTTTGTCGTTTCGCTCAGGCGTGTCAAGGACCAGGCACAAATTTCTGGGACGAGCTTTGAGGATAATGTTTAGTTTATTACGTATATTGTGAATAAGGAAGCAATTGTGGTTCACGACGATGAGAGATGCTAGGGACAGGACTCGCTTCCGTCTTCTTGTCGTGCAGAGGTGAACGACTTACTTTGAGCTCCAGCTTTTGTGTATGATTTCCACTGCTATGATAACCCGGTCCATGGAGTACTGTCTAATTTTTATGCACCACCACGCCTAGCATTATTCTATGTCTCGCGTTATATACCAGACTCTTTAACGTATTTTCTGCGGACATGACATAGTCCATGTACGTATTTCCATAGCGTGATTATGGGTATTGGCCTTGTTACCCATGAGATTGAGTCTCGACACCTTGGGGGCAACAACTGCCGTAGTCGGTCCAGGGGATTTGACAGAAGCTTGAGGGAGACGCGTACACTACCATTCCTCAAGTGCATGGGGGTCCACTGTCCCTTCCCTTTGCGCGGCGTTCACTAAATACAGATTTCACTGAGCGAGCGTCTGACTGAGAGCCTGCCACTTCTAGCTAACTACGCCTAAGGGTGATCACTGCCCTCACCCTGTGGCCAGCATCGGACGCTTCTCACGCCAATGTAACAATTCGGGCTCCCCGACCTGATAGGGAGGCGGGCCTCATTTAGAAATACGAGACTGAGAGGGGGAATCAAGAAAAATACCGCAGACCCGTCGGTGCTTGTCTCCAGGAAGTAATAGCCTGCTCAATAGCGTGTCTGATAGGCTCTACAGCCGCGCCCTAACGTTCAGCGTTCTGAGTATTCCTAAAAACTGCCGTGTATACAAAATTTGGTTTGTCACTCATACGGGGCGTGATAGACATGTGTCATGTTCTTCACAGCCCCTGCCTTTGCCTCTGTGGTTCAGGTGGTGCTTCGACAGGGACAGATTTGACTTCCAGTCTGTTTGCTCATCAGTATGCCGCTTGACGCCTGGCCTGTCACGTTCACGTGTCACTGGCTCAGGCAGTCGTGCACTCAGATTCCGGTGTTGCTTAGTTATGTTGGTGTAACGCTAGTGTAGATGGACTTGCCTCGAAAACCATCATGCGCTATATACGTGTTGCGCGGCCGGGATTTGCCTTCACATCGGGGTTAGGCAAGTGAGACGGGGGGCTGAGGGGTGTCTAATCGGGTTCGTGTGGAAGAGCCCTCGGATTTCGATTGCAAAGTCACAGTCATCGGTGTCATGCACCAGCACTTCTGGTATAAGTCATGCAGTTGTGGTGCTTTGAACCACGTTGGCGTAGGCTGGATTTGACAAGGATGTATTTTCGGAATTTCTGATTACCGTCTTCGCGCTAGTCCCGGGAGGGCTGTTGACCCACATCAGAGGGTACGTCCCGGATACAGTTGTGCATAGCCACCTGACATATATACGTAGCTGTAGATTGCTCTCACCTCACCTCTACACCCTTTGGTGTGCTCGACCAGATTGCAGTATTGGAAACAACTACATCCTCTTGTGGTGTTCACACAGTTCGCGATTGTTGACTATTCCTGCTAGTCGTTGCGCTCATCATTTGTGCATAGCGAGGTACCAGCGCAAGACCGTCGGAGAAAATATGAGGCGATACTCTTCGAGGGAGCCCTGGTGGATATGAGTGCCTGAATTATCAAGCTTCTCTCTGGTCGAAGAGCGGAGTCGGGCCAGATTCGGGGCCAGATTCGGGATTGACGAGGGGAAGGATAGGGGGTTCCAGGGCTGAGAATGCATCAGAAGAGACATTTTAGAGCGTACACTAGGTTTTTTCTCTGGAAAATCGAGTGGTAGTCCCACCAACGCCGAGGTGGACAAAGCAAACTTAGGTTACTTCCTAAGCAAGTTGGCAGTTTGCCGAGAGGCGGAAGATGGCCACACTTGGACGTAACATGCAGCAACAGACGATAAATCCATTGCAGATGGTCCAAAACGCGCATATGGTAAGTCCACGTAATCACCGTTGCGACCAGCCCCAGCACTCCTGGCGCGCGCTGACCCATTTCGACGGATGATAGCGGCTGCAACAGCTCCAGATGCAGGGAGCAGACATGGAAAACCATGAGGAAGTCAAGAAAATAAAACAGTTTATCGCAAATTATCAGTACAAGCGCCAGCAACAGATCAACCAACAGAATCAGCTCGCCGCCGTTCAGCCCACCCTCGACACAAATCTCCCGCCAACAACAAACGGCCTTGGAACAGACCACACCATGGCCCCGCCTCCCGTACCGCCTCTTTCCCCATCCCCCCCGCCGAACATCACTCTAACAGAGACCCAGAGGCGGGCCTTGAATGCATCTATGTCCGCTTTCAAGTACATTCAAAATGGCCTCCCCGTCCCAGACCATGTTCAGGCCGCAATGCGCTTAAGTGCTCCTCCAGAACGGCAATCGTCAGTCCAGACTCGTTTTGAGGAGGACCCTAATAGCCTCGAGCACAACCCAAATTCTGGTCTATACCCCTATAATGCCTATATGACCCCTGCTGCGCGCTTTGCAGAGGTCATTTCGACCAATGCCGCCTCGGCCAAGCATCGCGTCCTTATGCCCACCATATTTCCTCAGGGCCTAGACCCACATGCTATTGTAGCAGAACGTACCCGCTTCGTGGAAGCCCGTATTAAGCAGCGCATTCGGGAGCTATCTGGCATGGCCAGCACGCTCAGCGAGACTTCTCTGGAGCCGCCAGTCAAAGATGGACGACTCCGTGCACCGAGTAACCGTGCGAGCTTCCCTAGTCCAAGCGCACACGCCAAGCTTCGAGTGACCATCGAGCTCAAATCCTTACAACTCCGACACAAGCAAAAGGCCCTACGCGCCCAGGTGGCGGAGAGGATCGCTCACGGCACGGCACTTCCAACGGATCGGAAGGAGTTCAGGAGGTTGCGCAAACCTGCCATGCGCGATGCCCGCAGCACAGAGGCAGCGGAACGCAAGCAGCGTCTGGAACGCGAGCGCAAAGCGAAACAGAAGCACCTCGACTACCTGCGCGTCATCTGCAACCATGGTACCGCGCTTCTCACAAGTAATCGGAACAACCTCAACAAGATCCAGCGCTTGGGCAAGTCGATCAGCAAGTTCCATCAGGACACGGAACGCGAGGAACAGAAGCGTATCGAGCGTGTGTCCAAGGAACGTCTGCGCGCGCTGAAGAACGACGACGAAGAGGCCTACTTGAGGCTCATCGATACTGCAAAGGACACCCGCATCACGCATTTGCTTAAGCAGACCGATTCGTACCTCGACAATCTTTCTCAAGCCGTCGTCGCTCAGCAGAACGAAGTCGGCCCTGTTCCACCAGTGCAGGATTATATCGATGGGCCGATCGACGAGACGACATTCGGCGCGAGCAAACTGGAGGATCCAGAGGATAAGGGCAAGGTTGACTATTATCGCGTCGCGCATAGTATCAATGAGAGGATTACTGCACAACCCAAGATCCTCGTGGGTGGTCAGCTCAAGGAGTATCAGACGAAGGGTCTGCAATGGATGGTTAGTTTATACAATAACCGCCTGAACGGCATTTTGGCAGATGAGATGGGTCGTACGTATTATTCCCCATTTGCAGCTTTGATGCGTCACTCATATTGTTCGCATTGGTATAGTCGGTAAGACTATCCAGACCATCTCGCTCCTTGCTTTCCTCTATGAGCGCAAACGTGAACGTGGGCCGTACCTCGTCATTGTACCATTGTCGACACTCATGAACTGGACCCTTGAGTTTGCCAAATGGGTGCCGTTGCTCAGGGTTATCTCATACAAAGGATCCCCGGCTGCTCGTCGGGAGTTACAAAATCAATTGCGTGGAGAGTTTCACGTCCTCCTCACCACCTACGAGTACATCATCAAGGATCGGCCTGTGCTTTGCAAGTATCGATGGACGCACATGATCATTGGTGGGTTTCTGGCTTTGAGCGAGGTCGATCGCGTTTATTGATGATGTTGCGTTTGCGTAGATGAGGGTCACCGTATGAAGAATACACAGAGCAAGCTCTCTCAGACACTTACGCAATACTACCACGCACGGTATCGGCTCATCCTCACGGGTACACCACTCCAGAACAACCTTCCCGAACTGTGGGCCTTGCTCAACTTTGCGCTACCGAAGGTCTTCAACTCTGTCCAATCCTTCGATGAGTGGTTCAACACCCCCTTCGCGAATACTGGCGGAGGTGACAAGATTGAACTCAACGAAGAGGAGTCTCTCCTCGTTATTCGGCGGTTGCACAAAGTGCTACGACCGTTCTTGTTGAGGCGGTTGAAGAAGGATGTGGAGAGCGACCTGCCCGACAAGACAGAGCGGGTGATCAAAGTTCGCATGAGTGGTTTGCAACAAAGATTATACTGGCAGATGAGGGAGTATGGAATGATCCTTTCCGGGACTGGGTGCGCGTGCCTTCACTTCGATTGGTCCAGGCGCGGGGGCTAAATTTGACAACAGGAGAGGAGCACAGATCAAGGGACTGCAGAATGTCCTCATGCAATACCGCAAGATCTGCCAGCACCCGTACTTGTTCGACGAGGTCGAAAATGCAATGAACGAACATGGATTGGGACATATGGAGAATCTGATCCGTGTCGCTGGCAAGGTTGAGCTCTGCAATCGCATGTTGCCCAAGCTCTTCGCCACCGGACATCGAGTGCGTCACTCACCTTCCTATCTGTGAATGCAGTCGCTAACTATGCTCTAGGTGCTGATGTTCTTCCAAATGACCAAAGTGATGGACATCATGGAAGACTACCTCCGCCATAGGGGGTGGCAGTTCCTCCGTCTCGATGGTAGCACCAAACCAGAAGAACGAGCCGAGTTGCTCACAAAGTTCAACGCCTATAATTCGCCTTACGACATCTTCCTCCTCTCGACCCGTGCTGGTGGTTTGGGTCTGAACCTTCAGACGGCCGATACGGTCATACTCTATGACAGCGATTGGAACCCTCATGCAGATCTTGTAAGTGCTCCGTCAGACGCTTCGTGACAGCGTGTACTCATGGTCGGTGGCGGGGTTTTAGCAAGCACAAGATCGTGCGCACCGTATTGGGCAAACCAAGGTTGTGCGGATTTTCCGGTTCGTCACTGAGAAGAGTATCGAGGAGAGCATGCTTGCCCGCGCAAGAAACAAGCTCAACATCGATGAGAAAGTCATCCAGGCGGGCAAATTCGATAATAAGTCGACTCCCCAAGAACGGGAGAAGATGTTGGTGAGTCGTTGGGATTCATCTATCTGAAGAGGCGCTGAGACGGGTGTCCTTTCTTAGCGTATGCTCATCGAGGGCGACCAAGAGGACGCGGATGAGTCAAGTATTCTCAATGACGACGAGCTCAACGAAATCTTGGCACGTAGCGAGGAAGAGGCGAATCTGTTCTTCCAGATTGACAAGGACAACGCTCGTATAAAGGAGAAACGCATCGCTGAAGGTGGTTGGGTCTCAGACCTCATGACAGTTGAGGAGCTGCCCGAAATGTATCGTTCCGATGAGGCCCCCAGGCAGGCGCAGGAGGAAGTATTGGTCGGACGTGGTCATCGTCGTCGCAATAATGTCGTTTACGATGAGAACATGACCGAGCAGGACTTCATCAGGGTGCGCTCATTGCGGCTTCCAATCTACTCTTTGGCTGATCACCACCATTCCAGAACATAGATGGGTATTACACCGACGAAGAACCTGGTCCAGGTGCTCCACCCCCGCCTCCCCTTTCTGCCTCCAAACATAGCAAAAAGATGGCGGAGACAGACTCAGATGCAGAGGAGATGCCGAAGCAGCGCGGTCGTCCTCGCAACGGTGTTAACCCGAAAAGGAAGAGGGCCAAGGCGGATACACCGTCGCTGCCGGACGATGATCTTGAGGAACTTGAAGAGCGGCCCGCCCCGGTGTGTGCTAACTTTTGTCACATTCAAGCCACCAGTTCTAACACCTGCTTTTAGAAACGTCGCAAGACCGGTGGAGGGGGTAATAAACCGCCTGTTATTGTCATTCCCGAGGATATTCGCCAGAAAATGCGCGAAATCATGCAATCTTGCCAGCAGGCAATCCAAGAATTGCGTAACGAAGAAGGTCGCCAACGTTGCGAACTGTTCAAAGAAGTCCCCTCGCGGCAGCTTTATCCCGACTATTACAAGATCATCAAAAAGCCTATCGCGATCTCGACTATTCGCAAGCGTGTTGCTGGCACGTACTACAAGTCGATGCAAGTCTTCAAAGAGGATTGGCACCAGATGTTCGATAATGCCAAGATCTACAACCACGAAGGCTCGCATGTATATGCCGACGCGGTGGAAATGAAGAAGGTCTTCGATGCGACGTACGAGCGCCTTACACACGGACTAGATTTCCTGCCCGGTCTGCATGATCCACCGACTGGCACGGCACCTAGCACAGCCAGTGGGTCAGCGACCGTGCCAAGCAGTGCACCCTTGAGCACGATGGGGTACCCTTCGTACACGGATGAGCCGCAAACGCCTTTGCAGGGATTACAGTACGCACAGATGGGAGCTGTGACTTCAACTGCGTACCAGCCGACCCCGCCTCGTAGGACTGTTAAGCGCAAGGTTGTAGATAGTGAAGATGACGATGATTACCAGTCTGGCTCTGACTAGTTGTCTATATGCCTTTGTACAGCTGTGTTATTTGTTTCGCTATGCAATCTAGTTCACGTTTCGTTGTTCCTCTGTGGCCAGCACTCATTAAACTAATGGCTCGACATTGTTGGAACGTTACAGGAGAGAAGATATGACGATGGATAGACGCAAGTAGCCCACCAGCGCAGACGGTCTACAAACGGAACCATTCAGATTCCCTTGATCCAGGCTCCTTTTCCAGCAATGATTGCGGACTTGGCAGCATCGGTCTTGGGGGCTATCGCACCATGGATAGGGGACACAGAATCGGTCAGGCCCTTGCTGCCAAAGCGGACCTTGTAGAAGGTGACATTCGTGCGCGTGCCATCAATGGCGATCTACATGGTTCAAATAACGTTAGCCTCCGCCAGGACTGACTGCGATAAAACTCACGGTTCCTGGCATGGCTTCTTCTTCGACGACCACGGCCTCAACCCATCCACTGAGCTGGAGATCTGGGATGTAAACGAGCGCATAAACTTGCTCGCCGGGCTGGCGTGAGGAGGATCAGACCTGGGAGGGGAACAGACGAGACAAATGCATACCGCAAAGGTAGCACTGGCAGTGCATGGAGTCATGTAAGAAGCTTGAGACATGGTAGTGATGCGTGGAAGTGCGAAGAAGACTGTTGAGAGGAGTTGAAGGCGTCGAGGTGCTTCGAGGACGATGATGCCCACTCCATCCTCTCGACCCATATTATATACATAGTGAATAATAGAAGGCCATTTCCCACCTCTAGACCATAGGAACAATTGTCGTTTGCCGTTAGCCATTCGGTCTTTTGTCCGTAAGCGGTAGGGAACGCCAGCCAGTCTTAAAGGGAGTAAATGTGGTTTTAAAAAACGCGGTTGTGACGCGTCAGCTGTGATTTTTGGTGTGTCTTTGCGAATCTTGCCATTTTTGGCTCGCGTGGTGAACGGCGCTGGAAACACGCGGTTTACCATATCGATAATACCCCCGGTTTATTGTCCAGGGGATGAATGGCTGTTCTATGGCCCAGGAGCTATTGTCAGCTTCCGCCTGTTTGCGCAAATCTCAAAGGGAGATATGAACCCTTGACCAAGACAGTCAGTATGCGTGACAAAGCTGTTGAGTTGCATTCGACGCTTTTTTAAGACACGGTGCCAAAGATTTGTTGTATGGCGGCTTCTCGTGGCACTCTGGGATGAGGGAATCAGCGTGTAATAAATACAATAGGTAACTTACTAGAGCCAAATGTGACCATAAACCGAGAGAAAGGAGCTCTGATGATACCAGTGCGGCATTGAATCTCAAAGTGAGGCATGAGCCCGATGAATTATCATGATATGATGGAGAGCAAGAACTATCTACTAGTGAGCAAAATTATTAGCGGAGGTCAAAGTCACTCACAACATGACGTCGCAAAGAGAGAGCAATCACGAATGGCTGACATGATGAGGCGGAAGACTACACACGGCCCGTCCTCACACGTCTCCGCTCTAGAGGAGGAGCCCCGCCCTCCCGTTCTACGTCCTGGGAAGCCTCAGCAGTCCTAGAAGCCCCCCAGCGCATATTCTCCAGAGGAGCAGCATTAGCCCCACTACGCTTCGGACCCCTCATCTTAACTCGATATGACCCCTCTTCTCTCTCCTCTCTAATAGGTACAGTGGGTGTGTTGTCCTGGCTCTCCAAGTCACTTGCGCTTAGCTCATCCACTTCAATCTTCCTTTCCGAGCGCTGTGGAGCCCCGATTCGGGCAGGGGCACGTGTCCGGTGCCCAAACTTGTCTGGGATGGACTCAAGGGGGACAGTATTCTCTTCAGTAAAGATTTCCAGCCCCGGTGGACCTCGGTCGCGTGTGTGTTTCGTTAGCCAGCTCTGTAATACTGTGGTCTTGAATGCACGGGGTTGGTGGTCTAACCAGCCTATTATGCGCCACTCGCCTCCCCGTTCTAACGAGCGTTTGTCAGGTTGCAGAGGAAGGAGGAAGAGGGCACTCACTCTCGGCAATGAAGTCACAGGCATGGCCATCATTTACAGATAAATCTGTTGTCTTCTTTGAGGAGGTAAATGGTGACTCCGGGGATTGCTACAAACGGTTCAATTTCGCAGCAAACATCTTCTAACCTTCGGCTCACCTGTCTCAATAGCATTAAGTACAGCTGGTGTGCCAACGTAGCAGTAATGTGAAACACCGCAACAGGTGCAGTGGCGGTATTGAGCATGTTATTGTAGTTTTCTCCAAACTCGAGTTTGGGAAGCCCGAAAGGGGGCGTTGTATGCCTCGCGAACTCGAACACGGGCACCCCTTGCGCAATTGATAGACCACTAGCAAAATGGTCGTCCATTTGCGTGAAGAACTTGATCAGTTCTGCTTGGGCCGGTGAGTCCGGTTCCAGGTCTGCTGGATCAGGTGCGGGGACGGGGGAAAACGGCCGGGGTGTGTAGTGACCTCTGAGAGCTGGCAGAAATGGGGCACGAATGATGTGTGCCTCCGGTTTAGGGTTCTTGAGCCTGTCGATAAGATGGAAGGTCCATCTAGGGATGATTGAGGTAACAGATTGGAGACTGCCGGAGGAAGTGACCATGTTGATCGAACCTTTTATTGCACTGCGAGGTAACACGTAAAACGCGCTCATTTTTCTGTTCTCGACCTCGCAGTGGAATGGTCGAAAAAGATATTTGCTTTGTCATTTCCACTTGAGATCTGCGACCATGGCCACCATGGTCAGTAGAACGCCCACTCGGGTGAAAATATCACAATTAACGACTATTACAGTCTTCTGATCAATATCGGCTCGTCCCTGCAACAGAAGCGCCAAAGACAGACCTCAAATCCACCGCGAATGCGCACGGTGTACACGATACCCTCCGATACGGACCCCGGACGCTCGTATCAGAGCACAACGTAAACAATGCGCTCCAACAACGACTGGAGAAGGTACCGTAGCTCACTTTGCTCGTCGCTATCGGCGTAGCTGACGCGTTCGAAAGTGGGAGGAGACGCAGGACAACTTCAAGCTTAACATGCAGCGGAACACATATGGCCTGCATGCACCTATGAGACTGCTTATGGAGCGGAAGATCGTCGCTGAGGTACGTCCGTGTCTGGGACGCGCGATCTGTTGCGAGTGGCTGACGCGTCGGACAGAACCCGCATATGCCAGCGATGCCTCGGACAAATATCCATCTTGATATCCTCATGGGGAGGGACGAGACACTTGACGTAGTCGACTTCTTTGGTGGTGTGTGATTCGCTTGAAATGTTAGACCTGCTGCTTATCCTGCTGCTTGTCCTGCTACAGACTACGACCAGACGAAGGAACTAGACATCCGTCATGAGATGGAGAAGAAGCTCCGTATGAAGTAGATGTTCAACACGAATATACGATCGAGCTCTCAGAAATGTCTATATGAGCCACCATTCAAATTAGCATAAGGTGAGAACATAAGATAACTATCGACACGACTCGAGTCCGAAGTGAGAAGCGGGTGCTACCCCAAGAAATACAGTGGAGCATGGACGTTTCCGAAACAATCCTTAACAGCAACCGCCCCTGGTCCTCGCCGTTGATGGGTCCACCGATATATACTTCTCTGTTTTGACAGGCGAGTCCGGAGGGTGGTTCTCAAGCCGATATTTCACATCTCTGCCCATGTTCAGATTCAGCCCTTCACGAAACCCCTGGCACTCACCCCATGAGCATCTCAAACGCCTGCTGCACATTAGTATCGTACTTGGAGCTCGTCTCGATATACTTGCACCCCAGGTCCTTTGCAAGCGTCTGAGCAGCCTCGATCGACACTGTCCTTTTTTCGAGATCAAGCTTGCACCCCACAAGTACCTTGTTTACGCCTTCCACGGCATGCATATCGATTGCGTCGAACCAGGAACGGACGTCTGCGTGTGCAAACCTCATCAATATACCTTGGCCCCCGTGATTCGGACCGGGACGTACTATGGAAGCTCTTCTCGTCTGTCACGTCGAAACAAACCATAATGCCCTGAGCCCCACGATAGTATATAGTCGTTATGGAGCGGAACCGTTCCTGACCCGCTGTGTCCCACTGTTCGCGCAGCAGATTAGTATGGGCCCATCTGCCCAAATCTAGAATGCATACGAACGATTTGCAGCTTGATTCTCTTCCCGTCCATCTCGACTGTCTTGATGCGGAAGTCGATGCCAAGCGTCGAGATGAACCGTGGTAGGTGCTCATTTTCGTAGTACCGGTGCAACAGGGAGGACTTGCCTGTGGCACGGGTCAGCGGTGGGTCAGCTAGGTTAAAGGATGTGCTGTAGGATAGAGGTACGGACCGACTCCACTGTCCCCGACAAGGAGCAGCTGCGGGTTGGGTGACGAGTGAGTGAGCAGACGTCAAGTGTGGGCTGAGTGGTGGGGCAAACCTTCATAAGGACGTCCCAGGACTGGGTTGCTCGAGGTTTTGTCATGCTTTCCGTCTTGCACTTCGTGCGTGAGTTGTAGTAGGGTGTTCCGCGTATCAGAGACGGAGCGGGCGTGGGTCCAGAGTTGGCCCCGAAATGAAACCGCTCCAGCCGCAGGCCCGCCAAGTCAGTCCGCTTGCTTACCTCATTCGTCTACGTGTCCTGTCCTCGTTCCAGACAGGCACAGGTCTCTAACTGCACACATGGCCTCTGGGCCCGCTTATTCACCTCACGGCCCAGTCGACCAGGGGTACCACAGGCATGCAGTGGTCAATATTAGAAATTGCTGCAACTACGAAGAACACGTAAGTGGAGAAGACAACAAGTACCAGAGGGCTGTAGGTAGGAGGGTAAGGAAGGTAGGAAGGGGACAGGCGGGAACACAAAGTCTTCGAATCGATTGACAACCCAACCGAACCAGCGCGTGTCACCCCTTCTTACTGACTTTACACTGTGACGTATTAACAGCATGTGGTCGAGCTTGTTACAGGCTGGTTGACCTTTATTGCATCCGAGGGTCTGCTCTGGCTCGCCTGCCCGGAATCAGGGTTCGAGTCAATCAGTCGTGTCTTGATGTCCCTTTATTGACTCATTAGATGTTGACATGGAGGATATGAGGGGCCGGAGCATACCGTGCGAGAGTGAAGAACGCCTCCTCTACACCCTCGTTGACTTTGGCGCTCGTCTCCATGAACCGAATACCAAACTCGCCCGCGAGTGCTTTACCCTCTTCATGCGTGATCTGGCGCCTGTCCTGCCAGTCCGACTTGTTCCCAATGAGAATCTTGTTCACCCCCTCGGACGCGTGCTGTTCGATGTTTGCATGCCACGTTCGAATATCTGCTCATCCATACAAGAGTGAGTTAGTTGACCATACCGAGGACTAACAGGAGACATCGGAGCGACTGACTGTTGAACGACTTCTCATCCGTCACATCGTAAATGAGGAGGATGCCCATGGCACCGCGATAATAAGCAGTCGTGATGGTTCGGAACCGTTCTTGACCAGCGGTATCCCACTGTAGCAACCCGACCGCTGTGGGTCAGCCTGGCTGGGAGACGGAAAACCGGCACGGAGGAGAGGAGATGGAGACGGAGACGAAGAACGCACGATTTGAAGTTTTATCCTCTTGCCATCAAGTTCGATGGTGCGAATCTTGAAGTCGATGCCGATGGTGGTGATAAAAGACGGTGTCCAAGCATCGTCGCAGAACCGGAGGAGTAGGCAGCTCTTGCCCACGCCTGGGTATCCCCCGTTAGCTCATATCCAGCACTCGGTAACACATGAGAGCCAGAGCATACCAGAGTCGCCGATGAGTAGCAGCTGTGAGCCAATGCCGAGGTTAGCTGGGAGAACGTGAATGGCGGGTAACGACGGACCTTGATGAGAAAATCGTAGTGAGGCGGAGACATTGAGCTACCCGGTCCAATTGGTATTCCAAGTTCGAGCAAGCCTGGGGATCAACGGCGTCTCCGAACCAGCGACGTGGTGGGAGCCAAGGTGTAGTGGTGAATGTTCAATTCAATCTCGGGAAGTTCCACAAAATGTACCATAAATACAAGGCTGGCGGAACAAACACAAAATCATTGTAACTATGTCGGTTTAGCCTTCTTCAGCTGGTTGACGATCAAATTCTGCGATCCAGGTTAGCAACCCCTTCTTTTGAAGAGTAGGGCCTTACCTTGTACGATGATACGTCTCCCGTGTACTTGTAGACCTCTCCCTCTGCGCAGACCCAGAGCTGGGATGGCCAATGAGCGCAGCCCTAGGCAAATGCTTTGAGCTTACCTCTTTGGCAATGGTATTGATGAACCGCTCGTCATGCGAGATGATAATCACCCCTCCATTCCAGCTCTCTATAGCGTTCATGAGAGCATCGATACCTTGGACTATGTGAACAGTCAGTATTTGGTTCTTGGTTTGGTCAGTGCTGATTGCTTGCTTACTATCGAGGTGATTGGACGGCTATACCAACGATCAGCACCCAGCCGCTCCTACAGTACAGAATTGCTCACCTCGTCGAGGAGGAGAACATGCGGCCGCTGCAAAGATAAAGCAGCAAACGCCACCCTGGACTTCTGACCTCCGGAGAGCGTACCGATCAGCTGCAACCTACATCCCTGTCATCACAGAGTCCCTCCTGCAGTGGGAAGCGACGTACCCTGTCAAACCCGTAATCCCAAATGCGCCAAGATGCGAACGGTACTCGAGCTCACTCTTCCCAGGGAACTTGGATGCAAGGAAGGCGACAGCACTCACGGTAGGCGTGAGCTGGTCGACATGGTGCTGAGCGAAGTAGGCTCTGAATATAGATCAGTCCGCAAGTCTTGCTGTCAGCGAGTGTGAACGACACACATTCGTAGTCGGCCATTACGGGTGAGGTGCCCAGAACGTGGCTCCAGCTCTCCGGTCAGGAGCTTGATCAGTGTCGATTTACCTGCACCAGGCCCGTGAGATACACTATTCAATCACGATCGCCGGAATACGCACCCGCTCCGTTTGCGCCCACGACGGCCATACGGGAGTCTAATCCAATATCGATGTTCACCTTCTTCAGGAGCATCTTCTCTGGAGTGTACCCGAATGTCACGTCGTTCAGCTGCAAGAGGGGTGGGGATATCTTTTCTGTTTCTGGGAATCTACCCATTCGTCAGACCAATCCTTGGGATCCAAGGGTTGAATGAGGTATACTTGAAGCTTTCCGTGTCCTCCGTCTCAGGAGGTTCCAAATCGGGAAGCTTTTCTAAGATTTTGATTCTTGCCTGCGCCTGTGCGGCTGTAACCGGGCATCAGCGCGGGCTATGGGATGAGAGTGAGATAAGCTGACCTCGGTTGGCATTGTACCGCCACCGGTCGATAAACTGCTGCAAGCTCTGCCGGTACAGCATCTGAGCTTCGTACTCTTTGCGCTGGTTCCGCTCCCGTTCCGACTTTGTGGCATAGAATTGGGAGAAGTTACTGTGGTGCAAGTTCAGCGAGATGTAGTAGAACTATGGCAAAGCTACGAGCCCCTTGTAGTAATCAAGTCGGCAGGAGTGTTGATGGACGATGTCAGTTGCTACTGCGTCACTACGTAGGTTGTGTGAATCTGGAGAGTAATGAAGTTCGGCGGTCTTACAGGAATGCCCGATCGTGCGATCTACACAGTGTCAGTATTTCAGTTATGCAATCGCAGAGAGTACATACACGACGAGGATGGTATTCTCCCAGGTTTGTAAATAATCTTCCAGCCATGCGAGGGCGTTTAGGTCGACTATAGAAGGTCCTCAGAATTGAAACTCTAGAGTCACTTTTTCGGGGTCGCAGCTCACTGTGATTGGAAGGCTCATCAAGAAGCAACAAAGCCGGCTGAGATACCATTTCAGGGAGTGACAACTCGCTTTTCTACGGCCGACATACCTTGACGAATAAAGCGCGGGCAAGGGCAAGCCGCATTCTATGAAACAGCTTTGTCAACCTTCATTTCCAATATGCCGAACATTCTCATACCTCCAACCACCACTAAACGACTTGGTAGGTAATTTCTGATCCTCCTCCGAAAAACCAAGTCCAGCGAGCAACGCGCTGGCTCTCGACGGGCCAGATTCCGCATCCATTTCCGTGAGCCGCTGGTGCACCTCTCCGAGCCGGGTGGAGAACTCCTCCCGTGCGTCCTCAGTTGCACGGTCATCACCGACCTCCAATTCGGCGAGCTTAGCGTTGAGTTGTTTCTCTTGTTGCAGCAAATGATCTCGCCAGACATCGGCTTTGAGCACAGAGTCAAGGGCAGTCGTATCGTCACCTACGATCTCTTGCTCGACGAAGAGGATGGTGATATGTGCGGGGATAGGAACTTCTCGCAGTGCGATGTGGCGGAGCAGAGTTGATTTACCGACTCCGTTTCTGTGTGGGGTTGAGCACTCTCCATCAGATTGCAACGGGAGGATCTACCGTCCAATAAGTCCATATCGACGTCCATGGGCGAGAGTCAAACTCGCGCCAGCGCTGCCATCATTTTAGTAATGACTATTATCTGGGCACACACACGCACAGGATACGATTGGAGCCAAAGCTGACGTCAATCGAAGGAAGGTGGATGTCTTTGCTCTTGCCTTTTGAGTGCAACACTGCTTCGAGAGAGTTGACCTACAAAGCGTATGAGAAATGATTTCATAGAATGCATACACTATTCGCCTTCATGAACATTTCCTCGTATGATTGCTGGGTACAAAGATTAGTCAAACATCAGTCGTCCGCTGGAATACATACCTGCTTCTGCTGTGCGGCGATGAGCTTGGACCCCTCATAGAGACCTCTTGTAGCGCGCTTATCGATCTTTGCGCGGAGTTTTGCTTCTTGCTTCTCTAATTTTTTGAGGTCGACTCGAGACGCTCTAGGGATGACGTGAAATTAAGAGATGGAGATAAGATACTAGTACACACTTTGACTTGTTGACAGATTCTAGATCCACTCCCTCCGTGAGAGCAATGGTATTCGACATTGCGGTCTTGCTCATGTCGAGCACCCGATCGAGACGGGTACGCTGGGGGCCTTTACTTTTCGGTTTGCTCTTCATAGCTTCTTCCAGGTAGTTTTCCAGCTTAGCAAGAAGAGCATCGAGAGCAGACTCATGGCCCCGAGCAAACGACTCGAGAAGTTCGCGAACAACGCCGACGACGTCCTCCTCGGTATCGTCCTCGACGGCGTACTCAACGTAACCAGAAAGGTAGTCTACGATCGTCTCATCAGTGTCTGGAAACGCGCTACGAATTTCGTCTCCAATATCGAGGGACATAGCCATGGTTCAGGACGTGGCTATGCCACCATTGTTTGACCTCAACCACAACAGCAACAGACGGCCCGCCTCGCTTCGTTTTCGAGCACCTGCCCTCGAGATTTGGACTAGGGAGCAGACAACTACCATTTCTTCAGACGCGCCAAAAACCCCCGATCCCTGTGCAAACAGTGGATTCATGCACCTGCGCTTCATCAGCACACGAGGTCAAGTCCCGTTTTCCACCAAAAAACCGCATATAACCGCTTTGGTACGCCAATTTCCATCGATAAAACTCACTTCTTGGCTTTACTCATGGTACCCGTGGCACCCCAGTTCTTTTAGACTAGCCCATCATGGCGTCTGGTGCTACCGTCAATATCCGTCGCGATGTCGATGTAAGTATAATAATACCCTCCACTTCATTTGCCGTTTTGTGATGGGAGGGGCACCACCTTGAACGGTGGCGTTCCGCCATCTGTTCGGCACGTGGCCCTGCCTGCGCTCTTCAAAACACTTCGTTGACGCCATTGCTTTTCCCTATGCAGGACAAGTTTTACCGTTACCGGTGAGCAAATTTCTCTCGTTTTCTAGCCCCCCCACTCACGTTACTCGCAGCATGCCAGTGTTGCTGACCAAGATTGAGGGAAAAGGCAACGGCATCAAAACTGTCATCCCAAATATGTCGGACGTCGCAAAGGCACTTAGTCGTCCTCCCGGTTGTAAGCACCTCGGCCCGGTGACGCGTTCTTTTGAATTAACGTTGCCGTTCAGACACTACGAAATACTTCGGCTGCGAACTCGGCGCCACCACCATCCTTGACGAGAAGGCTGATCGCTGGATCGTAAATGGTGCGCATGATGCCAACCGCATGCGCGAGCTCCTTGATGGCTTCATCGACAAATTCGTCCTCTGCGGTGAATGCAAGAATCCTGAAACCATACTCTCTATCACCAAGAACCAAGAAATTCTTCGTGACTGCAAAGCTTGCGGCGCTACGACCATGGTCGATATGCGTCATAAACTCACCCAATATATCATCAAGAATCCGCCCAAGAAGACCGCCAAACGCAAAGCATCTGATGGAACTAAGAAGGAGAGGAAGGATACTGGCAGCGGTGAGAACACGACAGCCGGCGATGAGGACGACGATGAAATAGCAAAGCGCCTCCTCCTAGAGGCCGCTGAACTGCCCGATGCGGAGAAATCGACGATTGCAAAGGAAGAATGGTCCGCCGGTATCACTACTGAAGCCGTCGAGAAGCGTGTCGCCGAGCTAGCTGTCCAAGATGGTAGCGACTTCGAAGGAGGCGGCAACGACCCCTACGACGCGCTTACTTTGTGGATTGAGACGACCCGTGATAGCATTACTTCCGCATCCTTGTTGGAGAAGGTCACTCAACTCGATATCAAAGAGAGGCACAAGACCGTCCAGATCATCTCTCAGTCCCTCTTTACCGACAAGATCTTGTCCGAAAAAGAGATAGAAACTTTTTTACCAGCCTTTAAAGAAGTGAGTCACCGTACCCTATACCCGTATCAGTTTTCTGACACCTCAAATAGTTGGTCATGCCCAAGAGCCAGGACGAGGTTGAAAAGAAGGAGAAGCATCAAAAGGCACTCCTTGGAGGGCTGGAAAGGCTTGTCGGTGTCAACTACCCGATGCTTACCCCTCAGATCCCCAAGATCCTTATGGAGTGGTACCAGGCGGATATTCTCAGTGAGGAAATGATCAAACAGTGGGGTACGCATGTGAGCAAGAAATATGTCGATCGTGATACCAGCAAGTCTGTCCGCAAGGCTAGCGAGCCATTCTTGAAGGCGAGCCCGGAGAACTTGTTCGGATAGCGAGAGCTGATGTTTGGCTATTTTTGTAGTGGCTTGACGAAGCTGAAGACGATGAGGAGGAAGAGGAATGATCATTCTGTGGACGACGGATTTGGAAATTCTGACGCTGTTGATTTGCTTGAAATACATTGAGATGCTTCAACGTTACAAAAGGCGATGCTACCACCGTTTTTGTTGTCCATAAAGACTCCTTTTGAGGCATCGTCTCTTCATGGTCTACAGTTACGACCGAGTTACGAACGAGTCCACTTGGAGAGAGGCCCGCCGACCTTCCGGCTTCACACTCTGAATAGCAGTTTCTCGACAGTAGTTAACCTCACCAGAGATGGCGCTCCACCCATTCGCCCAATCGTTTATTCACGCGAGTCTCACGACCCGTCTGAGCATTAAATGTTAACTCTGTGGGTGCCATACGTGTCCTGTGGCACCCCTAAATTCCTCTTCGCATACAATACCTCGCCCAGTGTCAAGGAAATGCACGAGGAACGGTAGAATTATGGAACCAACAACAAAGGTTGTAATGTAATCCCAACGTCCAGGTAGTCGATACGTGAGGTGACACGCTAGGTTAAACGAAACCCAGAGTTTCACACCATCCTCGACGCGTCTAATATAACCCACTCTGTGGTTTTTTAGTGAGATTCAATTTCGACCCCTCAGTGACAGCAGTAGTTTATTGTTGAACAAATAAAGGGATGTCCCAGAACTCAGGAGAGGTATCTACTGGTGCAGTGGTAGAACCATCAACCATCGACATCACGCACGCAATTCATAATAGCAGGCATCCGGGGGAAGATGGAGGTTGAGGAAGGGGATGAATGAATTGATATACACGGCAGTTTTCGGGTACACTGAGAACGTTAGGCGGTAGAGAATATATATAGAGGTGCGGAGCCCATCAAGAGCGTCTTTGAATACTGCTAGCAAGGTTTAGTTTTCTTTCGACCTTGGCTTCCTCTCCCGCGGAACTCGCTGGCATTTCTTGTCAGCTCTCGCTCAGATATCGTTCAAGACACCAATCCTGAAATCACATCCCGTTTTGGTGGGAAAATGCGCGCGGGGGTTGGTGTGAGGCTGGCGAATCAATCTCGCTCGTACAAGTCCATGGACTTCAACGAGCGAGAATCAGATTTGGTAAGCACCGAGGCACACCGAGACAACCACTTGAAATATAAATTGATGACGTCATAATGATCAAAGAACATTCCAGTGGATTCTGTGCAGACGCTCACACTTTTCGCGAGCCCCTTGTGTGCAACCTGTTCTTGCCCGACGGCGACCATGCGATGCGCTCAATGTCTTCCTTGGACAGCCAACCCTTGTCGTTTACTGGTTTGGCAAACCGGCTTTGTCGGTATTCGTTGCATAGGGGCTGGATGTAGGAAGCAGGGCCACGCAAAGCGACTGCAGGTCTACCGTATCGGTAGTTGGAATATGGGAAACACCACGTTGCAATACATTTGACTGCTACAGGCGTACATGAGCACCAACCCACGTTGGATTAGATAAGTGCTCAGCGGAGCAAGCCATCCATAACAATAGAAAGCACACAAAAGCCGGAGATACGTCAAGCCACCTCTGCAGCCCCCGTGTTGACGCCGCAAGGCAGTAGTTTTCTTGCCCTGGTATTCGTGAACCACAGTTTCTTCCATGCTCACACCACAAGTAAGCACTAAATGGGGTTTGCAAATCCTTTCCCAAAATTTGCACGCGTCCTTCATATGCCTGAGTGAAAGTACACAATTGCAGATAATAGGAATGAAATATGTAAGAAATACATTTCATAACTCACATAGTCCCAGCATGGAAAGCAGGACCCATCTCAGTCGTGTTTCTCCCGCAATATGGCCTGTCTCTTTCTCGTGGGTGAGCCTTGAATCGGGATTTCCGTCCCACTCCATGTTCTGCCCCAGTCAATAGGTGGAATGGGGTGGTATCCGGCAGAGAACGAAGCAGGTGCTATTCGCGAATGCACAGGCGTTGTTGGAAAGTGAGGCATCAGCGGTGGGGCGGAAGGATGTGCGAAGTGCTCCGGTGCTATTCGGGCACGGTAGAAGGAGAAGAGGACGTTGATGAACGCAATCAGGAATGCAAGGGAGGTTACACTGAAAATCTACAGTGAAGGTAAGCCAGATAGAAAGCTACGCCAATCAAGGCACTCACCAATGTCTTCCAACTGATGGGTTCAACGAAAGAGTTAACGATTTCACCGATTGTCTCTGCCACGACACGGCCCCGACCAACCAGACTTGGGTCGCGCTGCATGCAAAGCTCCCATTCGGTACACTGCTGGGCTAGAGCAGGTACTCGCTGAGAAATTGGGCTACAGCGATTAATTTCATACATTTGCGCGCACGCCGCCACTTGCTCTCGTAGGCCTATGCTGAAAGTCAGCGGCCATAAAATGTATGATGCAAGATGTGTTTACCAGCCCGATACTCCTCCATACGGTCCTCGACATCCCTCTGCACGTTAATAATTAAGTGGACAACAAGGTATAGGAAGACCAGAACAAGAAAGAGGTTGAAGAAGAACTGTACATAGCTGCAGTAAAATCTATCAGATTTAAAACCCGATATGAGAATCGATCCTACGCACCCTAAGAGCATGTATGGCACCTCCGAACGATTCGCAGGCAAACCAGGGATATTGAAGGTGTAATGGTGGTTGATTGGACCGTCTCTCGTGTATCCCTCGTCTTCTGTCTCACTGTCACTCCCTATCTCGTCTCTCTCAACACTCCGTTTTGCTATTCGACTTTGAGCATGCCGACGCCCCTTGATTACTCGTTTGACCGCGTTTGTCGAAACCTTCCTCGCACCTAGCACTACAACAGCGTTTTCTTCATCTGTTGAGGCATCCTTCTCCTTGACAGAACTTGGGCTACTTGTAACATCACCCATACTGACGTCTGCAGTCTCAACAACTGGAGGGAATGCCTTTACCGGTGAGAAGTCCTGGGGAGGCTTCCAGAATCCAGCAGGTGGTGGCGTCATACCGTCAGGTGGATGGAAGAGAAACGGCGTGTTGGATGGAGTTTGTGCAAATGGGGGGGTCCTCGCTGGTTGAGGCGTCGAAAACGTTGGTGGGCGTCCAGTAGAATTCATTTCGTAGTGTGTACCTGCATGGTATGTCTCAGAGAGGTGGGTCAGCGAGCACCAAATCACAGCAACATACGCTTTCGCGGCGGTGTGGCAAGGTCGCCGCTTAGTGACCATACTGGAGGAGAATTTCGTTCCTCAGACGTGTACTGGAAGTCCATCGGACTCTCCGTCGAGCGTCTTTCAAATGGATTGTTCATAGGCATGGTGCAAACAGTGCGCTTTGTTTTCGACTCAACTCCGAACTGCCACAAATGTTTGGGCGGAATGCCTTGAAAGCTGCTGCAAGATGTTCCCCTCAATATTTTCCACGAAAACGCGCGCTCCATGCTTCAGCACCAACCCGAACACTCGTTCCAATCGTGATTGAGCAGACTGTCAGCCCGCCCTTATTCTGTGCTCTTGTTATTAATTCTGGTTCAGGGGCGTGGTGAGAGATCGTACGATATCTTCTCAAGGCTCTTGCGCGAGCGAGTGATCATGCTCTCTGGACCGGTGAAGAGCTTTGTGCTGGGTGCCTTTCCCATACTCTGATACGCTCCTCAGATACACGACGCCAACTCTGCATTGACGGTTGCCCAATTACTTTTCCTCGAAGCGGAGGAGTCTACCAAACCCATCCATATGTACATAAATTCACCAGGCGGCAGCGTGACTGCTGGGATGGGAATCTACGACACAGTAAGTCAGGACATCACTAGTACAATTTCCTCAACTCATAGTGGTGAAGATGCAGGTCTGCAACGAAGTGTAACTCGCGCAACGGTTGAACTCATCTTTGCACACTAGTATGTCACCTCGCCTATACATACGTATTGCGTAGGACAAGCATGCTCCTTAGGTAGTCTACTATTGGCCGCTGGTACGTGAAACTGAGTATCCCATCACCCGGTCTTACTCCACCTCCAGGCGAGAAGGGCCATCGGCATGCCCTCCCGAATTCAACGGTGATGATACACCGTGCGTGCTCAAAGCCTCTGGCACTTTCATTGTCTTTAGACATCCTGTAGAGCCCTCCGGCGGTGCATCCGGTCAAGCCAGCGACATCGCCATCCATGCAAAAGAGATCCTCCGAGTTCGGGATTCGCTTACAAGAGTATATCAAAGGCACTGTGCTCTTCCTGATGAGCCAGTCGAGGTTGGGATTCAGCGTTTTGGTCAGTCGCCCTTAAATCTTGCCTTACAGTCTAACCAGATTTGTAGAGAGCGCACTTGAGCGCGATTACTTCCTCACAGGTAAGCGATTTTGACTGCATTTCCGTCAGCTATCTAATCTTTCTCCCAGCTGAAGAAGCCCTGAGGTTTGGAATTGTCGACTCGATACTGGAGCGACGACCTCCACTGTCTGGGGAGCAACCCTCGGGCGAAAAGGCTTCATAAAGGTGCAATGGGGCGTACAGATGTTGGTGATGAATAGAGTGCCCTCTCATCTACTGCGTAGCGGCCTGTGTTTTCGCCTGTTTCGCCTCCCGATCTCGTTTGACATCATCCAAAACCTTACCTGCTCCATGGTCAATCAACAAGCCCGCAAGCCTTTTGCCTAGCCCCTCTGCAGCTTCTCCGCTGTCCACCACGCCTTCAACGGTCTGCTCGACTTGAAAGCTACCATCCAATGCTGTGACCGTGCAAGTCATTTGCAAGATCTTCTCGCTACTTAGTTCACCGTTAAGATTGCTGGAGATTCCTACGGGCACGCTGCAACCACCCTCAAGCACCCGCAGGCAAGCACGCTCCCCGCGACAGGTCCACTCAGTACGCCAATGGGAAATCGTAGACACGATTTTGGCGACGTGTGGATCATCAAGTCGAATTTCTACTCCAAGAGCAGCTTGACCAACCGCCGGGAATAAGATCGGTGGCCCGAGGAAGGACGTGATTCGACTTCCGAATCCAAGGCGCTGAAGCCCCGCAGTGGCGAGAATGATCGCGGTGTAAGGACCATCCGCAGCATCAAGCTTGGCAAGTCGAGTATTTCTGTCAAGCCATGAGTCTTAGTTGCCTAAAAGACGAAGTAACACTAACAAATTGCCACGCTGAGGGGAAGCAACGATGTAAACATATGAAGTATATGAAGTTGATATTGAAGTAGGTACGGACCACGTCACGAAATTCTAGCTTTGGTAATAGTCGCTTCAATTGAGCAACCCTCCGAACGCTGCTCGTTCCGATGATACTCCCAGCTGGGAGCTCTTCCAGGGTCTTATATTCCAGCCCTTCCTTCACAACTAATGCATCTCTCGGGTCTTCCCGCTCAAGAATTGCACCGATTGCGCATCCCTCTGGCAAAGTCGTTGGAACGTCCTTAAGGGAATGGACGATGAGATCGATGCTTCCATCTAGTAAACCAACTTCGAGCTCCTTCGTCCAAAGAGCCTTTCCGCCTATGAGATAGAGCGCTTGCGATTGATTCTTATCACCTTCGGTGGTCATCAATCGGATCTGAAACTCTTGATCCGGGAACTGAGCCGAAAGAGCATTTTTAACAATGTCCGTTTGGATCTGTGCAAGTTTGGATGCTCGGGATCCTATCACTAGAGGGCGATTAGTGGAACCCGACATTGAGGTGGAGGACAAAGGGTAAGGTTGGCCCACTAATACTCTCGCGGCCATACGTTGAGAGTTGCGTTGCATTTATTGATTGCCCGACCTGAGGCGGCCAAACCTAGAAATACGGCTACATCCTTTCGACAGCTCTGTATCCGTACCCGTTCCTATCCAACCCCTATCATGTCCCATCTTAACCCATCCCATTGCAGTGTGCTCCCTTAATTCTTTGGGTGGGACGGAATCGGACGTGAGGGAGTCAAGATGGTACAACGCCGGCGTTAAGAATCATTTAAAATTTTCTATATTCTACCATACTACACGTAGGATGGGATGGAGTGGAATATGTGGGGGTAGCTCATCCCGTCACGTTCTCTCGTTAATCGGAGTAAGGAGAGATGTTGGGTTGGTGGGAGGATAGGGTCTAAGCTATGTTGCTCCGTGTTTGCGGGAGGGGAAGGGACACCCTGCTGAGGTTAATTGATGATATCCATAGGTGTTGAGGTAGAGATCCGGTTAAACCCATGGTCGTCAGAATTACAAATGTACGACGTCCCAAACTAACGGAAAATCGCAAATGGTTTCGTAATAGGTTGGGATAGAAGCGAGACTGGTACCATAATTGTGATTGACTCCACCTCCAGAGAGCAAGCCCCGAGCAAGCCCCGAGCATAACAAGAAGTTTACGGGATCCTGTCTGCGGTGCGCTGTAATGAGGAGAGCCCGGAAACCGTGTCAACCTGTAATATGCAGGAGACTTTATGCCACTTGGTCATCAGCCAGGCCGACGTCCTCGCCATTGGCTTCATTGCGACGAACCGTCATAGAGGGAAGCATGTGGTATATTTGATCAACTAGTGGTGTGGTAGAACGACTAAATGCGTGAGAGTTGGACCCGCTGGCATCGCAGCAGAAACCGATTTCAAGATCTGGAAGTCTAATGGTGCGAATCACTCGGGAACACCGTCCGGCCTTTCCTGTCCTTCATTGGTTAAGAATCCAGCATAGTAGCCAGTCAGATATATCTGCTGCGTGGGTCCCTGAGAATACGGGGTAATGCGCTAAACCTCCCTTTTGTACATCGCGCAGTTGACGCTCCTTTCCGGTGACCAGCATGACAGCGAGTGGAACTCCGAGACAGCTGTCATTCCGGTCGTGAGAACGACACCACCCGCTGTCATGCTGGTCACCGGAAGCTCCAAGCTTTTGGATCAGTACCCAACCCCGCGCCAGGAGAGAACGGCAAATATTCGTCACAAGTAATCAAGATGACGACCCCTAGGTCATTTAACTTAGTCGTGGACACGGAAGCTTCTTTCGACACAATGGGTCGATCAGCCAGCTCAGCACACGGTCCTGAACAATGACTCAGCCCGGTTTCGCATATAACATAGTAGGTTCAATGGTATGGCAAGGAGAAATTAAGGAGAATGGTTCTCGCTCCACGGGCGCTTTCAACGGGAGACGTCGCATGCGCACCGCATGAGGGCCAGGATCCCATCCATATCCTCGTAGTTGTTCCCTGCTAGCCAGCCTACACAGAATGTTGGGCTCGCTCGACGAGGTAACGGATGGCCAAATAGCGTTTTATGTCACTGCCCAGCAGCAGGCAAAGTACCTTGTTGTGGCTAGTCTCGTATTCGTCGTCTACGATGAGCGTGAGTTTTTTCTTCCTGTCCGAACAGAGCCCTCACCATTCCCTAGTTATTACATTTTATCAAGAGGTAGGCCAATGTCCTTGATTAACTTCGGAGGCGGAATAATCAAAAGTGCCGCGAAAGCTGGATTATGTATGGCAGATCCGTCAATTCACGATAGTGAGAGCATTATTCGTAATAAGTAGATACAATGCTCTCTTGTTGCTTGTGTTCGTCCCATCGCTTTCCTCCTTGCACGACTCGCCGCTCATCGAATATATCCAGACTCGACACGACAGGTGAATCGGGTTTTTATGTTTTTATCTACCATTCACTAGGCTGAACCTTTTGGGTAGTGGCTTTCATGGTGGACCCGAGCGATAAAGTGGGTACCTAGTTGTCTTAACCGTTCTGGTGCTAACCGTGCGGAGGTGTGAGAACCTTACCTATAGTTCATTTTGAACTGCCGTTGACCCTATAAAGATGCATGGTGGTCTCCAACTGGGTTGTTTTTGGAACGTTCACCCAATTGGCAGTAGTGGAAGGTAGGTTCTTCCGCGTTTGCGCTCACTGATATTAACAAACAACCAGCTATACTTGTTATCCGAGTGTGGGCTCTTTATCAACGTCGCCGTCCATTTTTGATCTTCCTACTTCTCTGCTTGGTCGCCTCCTATGGGACTTCCCTCGGTATTGCGGCCTTGCGCGTCAAGGTAGGCGACTTCTCGCGTCATCTAGACCATAAGCCAAATTAAATATCACCCTTTTGTCCCAAACATCGAAGCGGCTCCTATCTCCTGGCAAGCAAACACTGTTGCTTCCCGAGGCGGCGAATGTCTGATCCCCCTCTAGCACCATCAGTTATAACTGGATGCATCTTCGACGACCCATTGTACCTTTGTGTTCCCTTCGTCTGTTCTCTGGCAATTGAGGTTGGTAGTACTTTTGAGAGCAGAACTAGACCTCTTCTCAAAATAATTCTAGACGTTGCTCTTTCTGTTGATGTTCGCCAAAACGTTCAATCTTCTTCGTTCAGGTCTCAGAGTACCAGTTGCTATCAGGATGCACAGAGAGTAAGTTCTTATTGGTGTGCCCAAGAAAATTCCCATTGAAAATCGTGATCATAATCGTAGTGGTACAGTCTACTATGCTAGTGAGTCTATTCAATAGGAACTTCACCGGCTGACGTTGTTTCAGTCGTTCTGGGTAGGTATTTTATGCTCTCCTTGCTGCACCAGATCCTCAGAACCGCCAATTATATCCAAGGCCCTCTCTTGTTCACTGTGATTGGGCATTTCGTCGAATCGGTGAGGAAAAAATCTATTCTGATAGCACTTCAATTGAACGTCATCGTAAAGCTGGCCTTTATTGCCTCGACATCACAGTGAGTGTGGACTGAACTTCATTCTCCCAATGCTCTCAAGAATGATAATTTCCCTTCCTAGTGTGGTCGTCGCTGTCCATGCATGTGCTTGTTCAAGACTGATCCTCAGCCTACAATGCTACCTAACTAGGCCTGATACGGAGCAGTATCTTCAAGCCGTGACCTCACCTAGTTTGCCATTGACCAACCAAAAAAAGCAGGAGAGGTTCTTGATTACCAACAGCACGGAGGAAGACTCGCTCGATGTTCCTCCTGCTGATAAAGTTGACATATCGTGGCTTGAAACCTTGCTTCGTTGACATAGTCGGATGTAAGGCAGTGACGATGAAAAAAAACGATGATGTAAAGTCGATCGAGTCTCTCCTGGTCCCCGTATGTAGGGTGCCTGACAATATTCCTTGCTTTAAAATTAATCGGAACAAAGCGCGGGCGACTTGAACCGGTCCAACTCTTGGCCAAGTCACACCGCTGTCCAAGGACCAAATTTTGGGACAGTTTGCGTTTCTCCTGTTTATAGACCCTTTGTTCTCAGTGGCAGCACGCCGCAGCGGAGACATCAAGCGCACCCATCCGCTGCGTAGTCAATGAAGGACAATAGCCGAATCAAAGGACGCATAGGACGTAGTCCTACGTTTCTATGTGGACCTCATCGAATGCAGAAGTCGGACATCGCGGCCAGTATCAAGTAACCAACTTAGAGGGGCAGTTCATCAGTTACAAAGATATCTCTGAAGTATATCAGAGCTATGAAAATGGCTGCGTCAAGTCGCCGCAATGTCGCAGGACTGTCGATTTTTATGCACGCGGGTACAACTCGCGTGACGCGTCTCGCGTTCTTCCTGACAAGTTCAAGCACGTTGAGGTGAATGGGATGTCCTGGCGTGTCCATAGATGTGATAGACTCACTGAATTAGCATAGGATACTGACCGCTATGCTGAGTGATTGCAAGTTGTGGCCATTTGCTGTACTTCTGAGCAAGAAAATAGGGTATTGAAAGGCCATCCAACATGTGAGTAACCCAAGCTCCATTTCTGTGTTCCTACAAGATAGTGTAAACAGTTTCTCCTACCTGCGTTATCGGCCTAGTAGGTACAAAATAAGGAACCAAACAACATATATGATGCGTCACACAGGACATAGCCCATAGTCAACTATGGCTACAGCGAAGGACTTTCAGAATGCGTGTGCGCTGACAGCCGAGTTCAGGAATGACAGCTATCCACATGGGTGCGCCACGGCTGGCTCTTGCTTCGAACTTTTTTTGATCACATCGGCCCGATTATATCACCTTTCTATTGTTGGACATTACAGACTCAGTTAAGTCTGTAAGTCTACCATCCAGCTGTTCTGCTGGCTCCAAGTGTGTGATACTTTCTTGTAGCGCGTTCGCCTTCAGTACCTACCAATATAACCACAGTTTACGATCACGTACTGAGCCTCGCGTTCGCTTTTAGGTTCCAACAAAGAGTGATGGTGGAGGACAATGGTGGTTCTAATGAGTTACTGTAGGAAGAGAAAAGATGGCCCGACCGGGGTTCGAACCCGGGACTCCCTAAATCTAGTAAGGGTGCGATGCCACTACGCTACCCGGCCAGTAGTTGGAGGAATCATCAACTCCAACAGTTACAACCGTGAATATGGGCATAGTTCGCACAGTCAGGGAGATTGTTTGGGCTTGCCTCAGGAACCCACTCTCGCGGCCGTACATTTGGAAGATGCGTTGCATTTATCGATTGCCCGACCTAAGGCCGCCCAACCTAAAATTACAGGTACATCCTTTCGACAGCTCTGTATCCGTACTCGTTCCTATCCACCCCTATCATGTCCCATCTTAACCCATCCCATTGCAGTGTGCTCGCTTAATTCTTTGGGTGGGACGGAATCGGACGGGAGGGAGGGACCGGGACTGGGATGGGACAAGGAATCAAGCTGGTACAACGCCGGCGTTAAGAGCCATTTAAAATTTCCATATTCCACCATACTACACATGGGATGGGATGGAGTGGAATATGTGGGGATAGCTCATCCCGTCACGTTCGCTCCTCATCCCATCCTCATCTCCTGTATCCCATCCTCCTTCTAAGTCTAAACTTTGCTTAGGGTGCCCCTCGTGATATGCTTCCGCATTACCTGTAACTTTGTATCTTTTCTCTTGTATCTTGAATATATGTTTTCTGTTCGCACAGTTCCTCGAAACCCTTCGTGTGTTCGAAAGGAATAAGAAAGATGGTGCGTATAGAATGGGATACAGGAGTAAGAGTAAAAAGTCGAACAAACAGAACGTCAACTACGAGCCTTATAAGGAAGCACGGCTTATTACATAAGCAATCGGCATACATGAAGTACGAGTCCTTACAATACCCACATCTCGCTCTTCAATTACTCTCTCCATTTTCCCCACACGCACATCCGTGTACCCGTCTCCAGACTTCGCGTGCACAGTGAGATTGATAGAGCTCTGTGTTGCAGTGGCGGGAATACCTCTCTCGTTAATCGGAGTAAGGAGAGATGTTGGGTTGGTGGGACGATAGGGTCTAAGCTATGTTGCTCCGTGTTTGCGGGAGGGGAAGGGACACTCTGCTGAGGTTAATTGATGATATCCGTAAGTATTGAGGTAGAGAGATCCGGTTAAACCCATGGTCGTCAGAATTACAATTGTACGACGTCCCAAACTAACGGAAAATCACAAATGGTTTCGTAATAGGTTGGGATGAAGGCGAGATTGTGATTGACTCCACTTCCAAGAGCAAACTCCGAGAATAACAAGAAGTTTCCTGGATCCGGTCTGTGGTGCGCTGTAATGAGGGGAACTCAGAAATCGTGTCAACCTGCAATCTGCAGGAAATTTTATGCCGCTTGATCATCAGCCGCGCCGACATCCTCTGCATTGGCTTCATTGCGACGAACCGTCACAGAGGGAAGCAAATGGTATATTTGATTAACTAGCCTGACACAAGACCTCTACTATTGGTGTGGTAAAACCACTAAATGCGTGAGAGTTGGACCCGTTGGCGTCGCGGCAGGAACCCATTTCAAGATCTGCAAGCCTAATGGTGCGAATCACCCGGAGACACCGCCCGGCCTTTCCTGTCCTTGCATTGGTTGAGAATCCAGCATAGTAGCCACTCAGATATATCTACCGCATGGATCTCACACCTGAGAATATGGGGAGGTGGGCTAAACCCGCATTCCCTGGTTTTGTATCCATACCGAACGCCACGCGGAAGAGGGAACGGCAAATATTCGTCACAAAAGTAATCAAGATGACGATCCCTAGGTCATTTAACTTAGTCGTGGACACGTAAGCGTCCTTCGACACAAGGGATCAATCAGCCAGCTCAGCACGCGGTTCTGAACAATGACTCAGCCGGCTACGCATATAATATGGTTGGTTCAATGATATGGTAAGGATAAATTAAGGAGAATGGTTCTCACTCCACGGGCGCCCTTCAACCGGAGACG
>Ga0307513_10001623_pt1 | contig 32254 bp, 27 predicted proteins | sample 15_EM_MG_FD_202174 | JGI IMG/M metagenome (GOLD analysis project Ga0307513, IMG submission 202174) | Populus trichocarpa ectomycorrhiza microbial communities from riparian zone in the Pacific Northwest, United States - 15_EM | ecosystem: Host-associated > Plants > Roots > Unclassified | place... | reverse complement strand
AGGTCAGCGGGTCGATGAAACGGAAGTATTCGTCCCAGGAGCGCAGGTTCTCGGGCGACATGTTCAGCGCCTTCATGTGTTCGAAGCGGCGGCTCTCGCCGTTCCACACCATCGACGCATAGGTGTCTGCGCCCAGCAGGTCGAGCATCGGCAGTGCCAGTGCATCACGCAGTTCGTTGCCGTCGTTGGCGTCGGCCAGCAGGCACATCACGTCACCGAGCGCACGAGTCTGGGAAGTGGTCAGGTACATGGCAGCTGCAAAGCAAGTGGCGTGCGAACGATGCTAGGCCGTCTGTCGGACAAACGGCATCGGCCCGACCCCTAACGAAAGTGATAGGTGCGGCCGCGCGGCGCGCTCCCTAACCTGCATGACCGTTGCCTCACCGGAGCCTCCGTCATGCACGCCGCCGACTTGACCGTTACCGCGCTGCGCGAACTGCTGGACAGTCGCGCGCTCACCAGCCTGGCCCTCGCCGAGCAGTCGATTGCACGCACCGAGGCGGCGGGTTCACTCAACGCCTACGCGAGTTTCGATGCGCAAGGGCTGCGTGCCCAGGCCCGGCTGGCGGATGCACGCATCGCGGCCGGCGAGCGGCTGCCGCTGCTCGGCATTCCGATCGCGCTGAAGGACAACATCGACGCCTTGGGCTTCCCTTGCGCAGCCGGCACCGGCGCCCTGCAGGGTCGTTCGCCGCAGGCGGATGCCGAACTCGTGCGCCGCTTGCGTGCCGCCGGCGCGTTGATCGCCGGCAAGACCAACATGCACGAGTTGGCGTTCGGCATCACGAACAACAACCCGGTGACCGGCGCCGTCCGCAACCCGTGGGACTCGACGCGGATTCCCGGCGGCAGCAGCGGTGGCTCGGGTGCCGTGGTGGCCGCACGCCTGGTGCCGGCAGCCATCGGCACCGACACAGGAGGATCGGTGCGCGTGCCCGCTGCGCTGTGCGGCGTGGCCGGCCTGCGGCCGAGCGTGGGGCGCGCCCCTGGCGAAGGTATCGCGCCGGTCTCCACCACCCGAGATACCGCTGGCCCGCTGGCACGAAGCATTCGCGACTGCGCGCTGATCGACGCCGCCCTGACCGGCGACACGACGCCGCTGTCCATCGTTCGATTGCACGGCGTGCGCCTGGGCGTGCCGCGCAGTCCGTTCTGGGACGACCTCGATGCCGGCGTGCGCCAGGTCTGCGATGAGGCCCTGATCGCACTGCGCAAAGCGGGTGCGGTACTGGTGGAGATGACGCTGCCCGGCATCGCCGAAGCCAGCGCGGAAGCCGGCTTCCCGATTGCATTGTTCGAGTTCGTGCGCGACATGCGGCACTACCTGGCCAGCCGGGAACGCGGCATCACGCTGGAAGAACTCGTCGCCGGCGTCGGCAGCCCGGACGTGGCCGGCGCGGTAGGCCCGCTGCTGTCCGGCGGGGCGATCCCCGAGGCCGTGTATCGGCAGGCGCTGAAAGCGCGTCAGCGGCTGCAGGGCCTCTACCAGGCGGCCTTCGAACAACACGGCGTGCAAGCGCTGGTGTTCCCCACCACGCCATGCACCGCCGCCCGCATCGGCGAGGACGAGACCGTGACGCTCAACGGCCGCGCCGTGCCCACGTTCCCGACCTTCATCCGCAACACCGACCCCGGCAGCAACGCCGGCATTCCGGGTGTCACGCTGCCCGCGGGCTTGGCCGCTGGCCTGCCGGCGGGCCTGGCGCTCGACGGCCCGGCCGGCAGCGACCGCCGGCTGCTCGCCATCGCCGCCGCCATCGAAGCGGTATTGCCCGCGGCGCAGCCGGCGCCGCCGGCCACCCGTTGACCATCACCCCCAGGAGAAGAACCATGGATCGCAGACAGTTCCTCGCGGCCGCGGCCGCTGCCGGCGCCGCACCCGGCGTCTTCGCTGCCGACCCGCTGAAGGTGGCCGTGATGATTCCCCAAAGCGGCCCCGCGGGCCTGTTCGGCCCTTCGACCAAGGCCTGCGCCGAACTGGCGGCCGAGACGATCAATGCGCGCGGCGGCGTGCTCGGGCGCAAGCTCGAACTGCTGTTCGGCGACGCCGGCCTCGCACCGGCCGAAGCGTCGCAGGCCGCGTTGAAGCTGTGGAAAGGCTCGGGCGCCGCCGCCGTGATCGGCATGCACGACAGCGCCGTGCGCGGCGCGCTGGTCGGCCTGTTCAAGGCCCAGGTGCCGTACTTCTACACGCCGGTCTACGAAGGCGGCGAGTGCGCGAAAGGCACCTATGTCAACGGCGAGACGCCGCAGCAGCAGTTGCAGCCGGTGATCCCGTGGATCGCCGCCGAGCGCAAGCCGAAGAAGTGGTACCTGATCGGCAACGACTACGTCTGGGGCCGCAACACCAACGCCGCCGCCAAGGGCTACATCCAGGCCACCGGCGCGCAGGTGGCGGGCGACGAATACCTGCCGTTCACGGTGGACAACTTCGACGCCAGCCTCGCGCGCATCCGCGACAGCGGCGCCGATGCGGTGCTGGTGTCGCTGGTCGGCGGCTCGTCGGTCACGTTCAACAAGGCCTTCGCCAGCTTCGGCCTCGCCGACAAGGCGCTGCGCCTGGGCACCCTGATCGAGGAGAACACGCTGGCCGGCATCGGCGCCGCGAACGCCAGGAATCTGTACTCCAGCGCCGGGTACTTTGCCAACGTCACGACGCCGGCCGCCCGGGCCTTCGCCGACGCCTACGCGAAGCGCTTCGGCCCGCAAGCGCCGCCCCTGAACGGCCTGGCCGAATCCGCGTACGAAGGTTTCCTGATGCTGGAGGCGATCGCCAGGAAGGCCGGCAGCCTGGACGTCGCCAAGCTGGACGCCGCCAGCGAAGGGGTCGGCTACAGCGGGCCCCGAGGCGCCGTGACGATGAAGGCGCGTCACGTGGAGCAGGACGTGTACGTCGCCGACGTAGATGACAAGGGCGACAAGGGCGACAAAGGCTTCCGTGTCGTCAAGACCTTTGCCCGGGTGGGCTCGGGCCAGACCTGCAAGGTTTGACACGCGAACATGGACAGCGGCACGCTGCTGCATGCGCTGAACCTGGCCTACGAACTCGCCACGCTGGCGTTGACAACGCTCGGCCTGGCCGTCGTGTTCGGGCTGCTGGGCGTGATGAACATGGCGCACGGCGAGTTCGTGATGATCGGTGCCTATGCGGTGGTCACGGTGCAGCAGTGGGGTTGGCCGATCTTCACCGCGTTCCCGCTGGCTGTTGCCGTGTGCGCAGCGCTCGGCTACGTCATCGAACGCTGGCTGATCCGCCCGCTGTACCAGCGCCCGTTCGACACCTTGCTGGCCACCTGGGCGCTGGCGATGCTGCTGCGCAAGCTCGTCGAAGCGGTCTATGGCAAGGGCTATCGCAACGTCGAGAGCCATCTCGGCGCGCCGATGCAACTGGCGGGCGTTCAGTATCCGGCCTACCGGCTCGCACTGATCGCGCTCGCCATCGCCTTGATGATCGGCCTCTTCCTCTGGTACCGCCGCAGCGCAGCCGGATTGCGGGTGCGCGCGATGACCAGCAACCCGATCCTCGCGCAGGCGCTCGGCATCGATACGTGCAGGCTCGCGTCGCAGGCCTTTGTCGTGGGCGTCGTGCTGGCGGGTGCGGCCGGCGTGCTGTTGGCGCCGCTGGTGCGCATCGAGCCCGGCATCGGCGTGGACTATCTGCTCGACGCCTTCTTCGTCCTCGTGGTCGGCGGCCTCGGCACACTCGGTGGCTTCGCGGGCGGCGTCGGCGTGATCGGCGGTGCTCAAGCCATCACCAGCAGCCTGGCCGGGCAGACCAGCGGCTACGCCGTCGTGCTGATCCTGTCGATCCTGTTCCTCTGGCTGAAACCCGATGGCCTCTTTGCGCGCCGCTGAAGCACCGGCGGCGCTGGCGGCGGCGCTGGCCATCCTGCCGTTCGCGACCAATGACTTCGTCGCCTACCAGGTGGCGCTGTTCCTGATCTACGGCATCGCCACCCAGGGGGTCGCGCTGTGCTGGGGCCGGCTGGGCTTCCTTCCGCTCGGCCAGGCACTGTTCTTCGGGCTCGGCGCCTACCTCTTCGGCGGCACGCTGAAGGCGGCCCAGGCCGATGCCGGCTGGCTGCTGCTGCTGCCGTTGGCGCTGGCCATTCCGGCAGGGCTGGCGTACGCCGTGGCGCGGCTGGTGTTTGCGCGCAGCCTGAAGAGCGGACCGTACTTCTCGCTCATCACACTGGCCATGACGATGCTCGGCTTCCTGGCGGCGCAGCAGTGGAGCGGGCTCACCGGTGGCTTCAACGGCATGGCCAACATCCCCGATTTGCCGGGCACGGAGCGCTACACGACGCTGTATGGGGCCATCGCCGGCTGCGCGGTGGCGAGCACCGCGGGGCTCAGTTTGCTCTTCACACGCCCGCTGGGTGTGTTGTGGAGCGCATTGGCGCAGAACGAAGATCGGCTGCAACTCTTCGGCTACGCGACCGACCGCATCAAGGCCGCTGCCTATGCGCTGTCGGCACTGCTGGCCGCGCTGGCGGGTGCGCTGTTCTCGGTGCACCAGGGCATCGTCACGCCGCAATCGCTCGGCTTCGTGCTGTCCACCGAGTTCGTGATCTGGGCGGCGGTGGGCGGCAAGGCCAGCGCCCTGGGCGCCCTGCTCGGTGCCGTGCTGGTGGGCTACGCATCGGCCGAGTTGCGTGACCGCTTCGCCAGCTGGGAAGTCTTCGTCGGCCTGCTGTTCATCGCCGTCGTGCGCTTCCTGCCGGATGGCGCGGCCGGCTTGCTGCGGCGGCGTCCGCCGCCCATTGACGGCCAAGCCGCGTTGACCGCGCCGGCCGCGGCGCGCTTCACCGAGCCCATGCGCCTGGCCTTCGACGGCGTGCGCACGTCACAGGCCGGCGTGAAGATCCTCGACGGCCTGGACCTGGCGCTGGAAGGCCCGGGCATCCGCAGCGTGATCGGCCCGAACGGTGCCGGCAAGACATCCACGTTCAACGTGATGACGGGCCGCCTGCCGCTGCTCGGTGGCCGCATCGTGCTGGACGGGGTCGACATCGGCGGCATGAGCGCATGGCGGGTGGCGCGGCGCGGCGTGGGGCGCAAGCTGCAGATCCCTTCGGTGTTCCCGGCGCTCACGGTGCAGCAGAACCTGCGGGTGGCGCTCTGGGCCGGGCGCCTGCGTGGAGCGATGGCCTTGCGCAGTGCGCCGCACCGCTGGCACAACGGGTTGCTGGACGAACTGCTGCTTCACTTTCCGGACCTCGAACGCCAGCGCGCCCTTGCCGCCGGTCGCCTGTCGCAGGGTCACCGCCAGGCCTTGGAGCTGGTGATGACGGTGTTGCCCGAACCTCGCCTGCTGCTGCTCGACGAACCCTGTGCCGGCCTGTCGCCGACGGAGACGCGCCACATGATCGGCGTCATCCAGAGTGCGGTGCGGCGTATCGGCGCCGCGGCGCTGTTGATCGAACACGACATCAGCGCGGTGGCCGCGATGGGCGGCGAGGTGTTCGTGCTGCACCTGGGCCGGCGGCTTGCGCAAGGGCCCCTGGCCCAGGTGCAGGCCGACCCGGCCGTGCGGGCGGTCTATGCCGGCGGGCACAAGTGAAGGACGGATTCGCCATCGAGCAGGTCGTCTGCGGCTACGGCGACACGATGGTCGTGCGCGGCGTCGATGGCCGGGTGGCACCCGGCAGCGTGCTCGGCGTGCTGGGCCGCAACGGCGTCGGCAAGACGACGCTGATGCGCGCATTGGCCGGCTTCCTGCCATTGGCGGGCGGCCGCGTGAGCTGGCAAGGGCGTGACTTGGCGGGCGTCGAAGCCCACCGTCGCCTGGCGCTGGGCATGGCCTATGCGCCGCAGGAGAACGTCGTGTTCGGCGAGCTGAGCGTCGCCGACAACCTGTGGCTGCACCTGCCCGCGCGCGACCGTACCCGCGACCGTGCACGCGGTCCCGAGCGCTACGCCGACGCATTCGCAGCCTTCCCACTGCTGAGGCAGCGCATGGGCCAGCGCGCCGGCAGCCTCAGCGGCGGCGAACGCAAGCTGCTTTCGTTTGCACGCACGCTGGGGCTGGCCGCGGCGCTGACGCTGATGGACGAACCGACCGAAGGCGTCCAGCCCGAGAACATTGGCCGCATGGCGCAGTTGCTGCGCAAACGCTGCGCTGCGGGAGCGAGCTTCATCGTCGTCGAGCAGAACCTGGCCTTCATCGAGGCCATCGCCGACGACGTGCTGGTGCTCGACCATGGCGAGGTGGTCGCCGAAGGCGCGTTCACGGCGCTCGGCCGCGACGCGATCGAAGCGCATCTCGTGGTCTGATGTATGCAAATGGCACTATCAGTAGCACCAGGTGCTATACTTCGTCATGCCAGCAGAGTCGCCGTCTCGGGTCTTCAAGACTGCCAAGTTCAGCAAGGAGGCAAAGAAGGCTCGCATCAGCGATTCGGAGCTGTGCATGGTCATTCGGCAAGTGATGGCGGGCCAGGCCGATGACCTCGGCGGCGGAGTGTTCAAGAAGCGCGTGAACGACAATATGCATCGCTCCATCGTCTTGGCCAAAGGTGGCCGCTATTGGGTGTACGAGTACCTGTTTGCGAAGAAGGATCGAGACAACATCGATGACGATGAGCTGACCGCATTTCGGTTGCTGGCGAAGAGCTATGCAGGCCTTACCGAGCAACAGGTCGATCAGTTGGTGAGCGAGAAGCATTTTGCGGAGATATGCCGTGACGACAAAGCGTAGGTTCAAGACCGATGCGTTCGAGGCCATCCACGCCTCCGCGGCCGCCTTGCACAAGGTCGGTGCCATCGACAAGGCCACCATGCGCGAGTTCGACGAGTCGTGCTTGGCTGCGCAGCCCATGCTTGCTCCCAAGCAGATCAAGCGTATCCGCGAACAGGCGCATGTGAGTCAGCCGGTGTTCGCTCGCTACTTGAACACCAGCGAGTCCACCGTTCAGAAATGGGAAGCCGGCACAAAGCGACCGAGCGGCATGGCGCTAAAGCTGCTGGCTGTCGTCGAGAAGCACGGGCTGAAGGTGCTGGCCTGAAGCGTCAACCGAGCATCGACGGCATAGCATGCCCGCTGCCCCTGGCACGGCGTTCGCTCCATGCACAGTCGCGGCGTGGATCCTGGCACATTACTCTCTGCGCTGAACCCAGCAAACTCCGGAGATTCGGGAATGACGAACAAGCAGCCCACCATCATCTACACCCTCACCGATGAGGCGCCCTTGCTGGCGACCTACGCCTTCCTGCCCATCATCCGCACCTTCACGGCGCCGGCCGGCATCCAGGTCGACGAGAGCGACATCTCGGTGTCCGCGCGCGTGCTCGCCGAGTTCCCGGAGTTCCTGAGCGAAGAACAGCGCGTGCCGAACACCCTGGCCGAGCTGGGCCGGCTGACCCTGCTGCCCGACACCAACATCGTCAAGCTGCCGAACATCAGCGCCTCGGTGGGGCAACTGCAGGCCTGCATCCGCGAATTGCAGTCCAAGGGCTACCAGATCCCCGACTACCCCGACGACCCGAAGACGGACGAAGAAAGGGCCTTGCGCGCACGCTATTCGAAGTGCACCGGCAGCGCCGTCAACCCGGTTCTGCGTGAAGGCAACTCCGACCGCCGTGCGCCGCGCGCCGTCAAGGAATACGCCCGCAAGAACCCGCACTCGATGAGCGAGTGGCCGCAGGCCTCGCGCACCCATGTCTCGCACATGCACCACGGCGACTTCTACCACGGCGAGAAGTCGATCACGCTGGACAAGGCGCGCGACGTCAAGATGGAGCTGCTGACCAAAGGCGGCCAGACCCTCGTGCTGAAGCCGAAGGTCGCGCTCAAGGACGGCGAGATCATCGACTCGATGTTCATGAGCAAGAAGGCGCTGTGCGAGTTCTACGAGCGTGAGATCGAGGACGCCCGCAAGCACGGCGTGATGTTCTCGCTGCATGTCAAGGCCACGATGATGAAGGTCTCGCACCCGATCGTCTTCGGCCACTGCGTCCGGATCTTCTACAAGGAAGCCTTCGCCAAGCACGCCGAGCTGTTCGAGGAGCTGGGCGTCAACGTCAACAACGGCATGGTCAACCTGTATGACAAGCTCGCAACACTGCCCAGTTCGCAGCGCGACGAAGTCATGCGCGACCTGCACGCCTGCCACGAGCACCGCCCCGAGCTGGCGATGGTCGACTCGGCCAAGGGCATCACCAACTTCCACTCGCCCAACGACGTGATCGTCGACGCCTCGATGCCGGCGATGATCCGCCTGGGCGGCAAGATGTGGGGCGCCGACGGCCGCCCGAAGGACGTCAAGGCCGTGATGCCGGAATCGACCTTTGCCCGCATCTACCAGGAGATGATCAACTTCTGCAAGTGGCACGGCAACTTCGACCCGAAGACCATGGGCACGGTGCCCAACGTCGGCCTGATGGCGCAGCAGGCCGAGGAATACGGCTCGCACGACAAGACCTTCGAGGTCTCCGAGGACGGCGTGGCCAACATCGTCGACCTGGCCACCGGTGAAGTGCTGCTGACGCAGAACGTCGAGGCCGGCGACATCTGGCGCATGTGCCAGGTCAAGGACGCGCCGGTGCGCGACTGGGTCAAGCTGGCCGTCACGCGCGCGCGCAACTCCGGCATGCCGGCGGTCTTCTGGCTCGACCCGTATCGCCCGCACGAGAACGAGCTGATCAAGAAGGTCAAGGCCTACCTGAAGGACCACGACACGAGCGGGCTGGACATCCAGATCATGTCGCAGGTGCGCGCCATGCGCTACACGCTGGAGCGTGTCGTGCGCGGCCTCGACACGATCTCCGTGACCGGCAACATCCTGCGCGACTACCTGACCGACCTGTTCCCGATCATGGAGCTGGGCACTTCGGCCAAGATGCTGTCGATCGTGCCGCTGATGGCCGGTGGCGGCATGTACGAGACCGGTGCCGGCGGCTCGGCGCCGAAACACGTCAAGCAACTGGTCGAGGAGAACCACCTGCGCTGGGACTCTCTGGGCGAGTTCCTGGCACTGGCGGTGTCGCTGGAGGACTTGGGGCTGAAGACCGGCAACGGGCGCGCCAAGCTGCTCGCGAAGACGCTGGACGCGGCCACCGGCCGACTGCTCGACAACAACAAGAACCCCTCGCCCAAGACCGGCCAGCTCGACAACCGCGGCAGCCAGTTCTACCTGGCGATGTACTGGGCCCAGGAACTGGCCGCCCAGGCCGAGGACACGGAACTCGCCGCCCACTTCGCCCCGCTGGCCAGGACGCTCGCCGACAACGAGCAGCAGATCGTCGACGAGCTCGAGGCCGTTCAGGGCCAGCCGGCCGACATCGGCGGCTACTACCTGCCCGACCCGGCGAAGACCAAGGCCGTGATGCGCCCGAGCGCAACGCTCAACGCCGCGCTGGCGGCAGCGCGGAGCTGACGCCGGCTACGGCGGCGCGCGCCAGCCAGCCGCGATGCCAGCGGCCGTTTCGTGAGCGTTCGGCGGGGCAGATCCGGCGCTGGCGACCCGGCGGCACTCAACTCTCGTTGTGTGCGACGTTTATTCGCCGGCGCGTGCGGGCTCCGACATCGTAAATGTTGAAGTCGCTCATCATCCGGCCGTACAGGTGCAGGCTGACGGCCCGCGGCCGCTCGGGTGGAACGCCGGTCACGTGAATGTGATCGGGGTTCGGGACAAAACTCGTCACGGCGCCATGCCGCAGCAGGACCGTGCCGCCGCGTGCCAACTGGATATCCTCGTCGGCGCCGCGATCCGGCGAGAGCCTGACGTACCCGCGCTCCTCCAACACGCCTTCGACGACGCCGACAACGCCCCAGCTTCCGTGGTCGTGTACGGGTGTCCATTGCCCGGGAAGCCAGACGATCGAGTACAGCGAGAGGCTTTCGTCCGGAGCGTCGTAGATGAGGTTGCGGGTGTAGCTGCTCGCGGCGCTGCGGTAGTGCTGCGGCTCGAGAAAGGTACCCGCCTGTTCGATGAGGTCCAGCATCAGCGGCGCGAGGGCCAGCACGCAGTCGGCCGGGTCGGGCTGCTGGCGGCTTCGCGCGCTGGCCTGGGAGATGAAGGCTTCGAGAGCAGAGGAGATCATGCGCGCATTGTGCCGCGCCGCGACTCGTTGGCTGCCGCGGTTCGCGCTTCAGAAACCACCTGGAATGCCGAAGAGGCGCAATGAACAGCACAGCGTAGCATCCCGAAAACACAAGCTTTGCACCCGTGGGCGAGACGCTTTGATCCACCACGAAACGGGCCCCGAGAACGATGACCGCCTCCATTCCGCTCCCGTCTGGCCGCGACCCGCACAGCCAGCTGCTATGGGGCATGCTCGAGCAGTCACCGGACATCATCGTCTGCTACGACCTGGACTTGCGCCGCACATACGCGAACGCGATGTACGAGCGGCACACAGGCCAGGTGGCCGAGCAGTACCTGGGGCGTTCCATCGTCGAGCATTCGATCGTCGGCAGCGCCACCGGTGACCTGGTGGCCTGCCTGCGGCGGGCGCTGAAAACGGGTCTGGCGCAAACCGTCGACTTCGAATGGCAGAACGCCGACGGGCAACTGGTTTGCCATGCGCTGCATGCGGCCGTGGTGCACGACGCTGCCGGCCACGTGGTCGGGCTGGTCACGGTGGCGCGCGACATCACCGAGCGCAAACGCATTGAACGGGCGCTGCAGGAAAGCGAGGCCCGGATACGCACGGTGGCCGATGCGCTGCCGTTGCGCGTGGCCTACATCGACACCGACGAACGCTATCGGTTCAACAACCTGGCCTATGAGCGCGGCTTCGGGCTGTCGCGGCACCAGATTCTGGGGCACACGGTGCGCGAGTTGCTCGGCGATGCCGCCTACCGCTCGGTGGAGCCGCACATACGCGCCGTGCTTCGAGGCGAGTCGGTCACTTTTCAGAGCGAAATGACCACCGGCGACACCTACGTCTGCTACGAGGCCCACTACATTCCCCAGTTCGCGGAGAACGGCGAGACCGTGGGCTTTCACGCCGTGATCACCGACATCACCCGACAGAAGCTCGAAGAACGGCGGCTGGTGAATCTGGCCCGCATCGACGTGCTCACCGGCCTCGCCAATCGTTCCGGCTTCGAGCTGCGCCTGGCCGAGGCGATCAGCCGCAGCCGCGGCCGCAGCGCCGGCGAGCTGACAGCGCTGATGTACCTGGACATCGACCACTTCAAGCAGATCAACGACAAGTTCGGACACCACACCGGCGACGCGCTGCTGCGGGCTTTCGCCGGCCGGCTTTCGCAGACGCTGCGATCCAGCGATACCGTCACCCGCCTGGGCGGCGACGAATTCACGGTGCTGATGGAAGGCCTGTCGAAGCCCGAGGTCGCAGCCAGCGTTTCCGCCAAGATCATCCTTGCGATGAGCATCCCCTTCGTCATCGAACAGCAGACGATCAAGGTCACGACGAGCATTGGCGTGGCCTTCCATCGGGGCGACGCCACGAGTGCCGAAGCGTTCGTCAAGCAAGCAGACGAGATGCTCTACCAAGCCAAGAGAGCGGGCCGCAACAACTATCAAGTGGCGCCCGCGTAGCAGCGGCCTCAGCGTCGGCGCTCACAGGCCGAGCTTGAACAGCTGGTTGGCGTTCGTGCGGCCGATCTTCAGGCGGTCGGCCTCGCTGATGCTCGCGGCGTCGAACCACGTCGCCGCGTGGTCGACGTTTTCGAACGGCCAGTCGGTGGAGAACAGGATGCGGTCGGCACCGACCTCGAGCATCGCGTCGATCAGCGTCTGCGTTCGGAAGTTGCCCGAGGTCGTGAGGTGGAAGTTCTCGCGCAGGTAGTCGCCCAGCGGCCGCTTCGCCGGGTAGCTCTTCGGCACCTTCACCCAGGCGTTGCGGTTGTCGACCCGCCAGATGCTGTACGGCAGCCCTTCGCCCATGTGGCCGAGGATGATCTGCAGCTTCGGATGGCGGTCGAACAGGCCCGAGGCCATCAGGCGCAGCGCGTGCACCGCCGTCTCCTGGCCGAAGGCCCAGGTGGGGCCTAGCAGCCAGGGGTGGCCGTCGTAGATCTGCGCCCACGACGCCAGCGGGTTGCGCGGGTGCAGGTAGAACGGCGCGTCCAGCCGCTCGGCCGCGGCCCAGAAGGCGGCGTACTGCGGCGCGTCGTAATAGACCGCGTTCTCCGGCGTGTCGACCTGCGAGAAACCATTGACCAGCGCGCCCTTGAAGCCGAGCTCGTCGATGCAGCGCTCGAGCTCGGCGGTGGCGCGGTCCGGGTCCTGCATCGGCAGCGCCGCGAAGGCCTGGAAACGGCCGGGCCGGCGGGCCACCTGCTCGGCGAGGAAGTCGTTCGCGCGGCGCGCGATCTCGCAGGCCTTGTCGCGGTCCGGTATGGCCTGCACGGCCGGCGCATTCAACGACAGGATCATCATCTCCATGCCGTTGTCGTCCATCTGCCGCAGCCGGTCGTCGTGGATGTCGAGCAGGCGCCGGCTCAGTTCCTTCCAGTAGTCGGGCGGCACGAAGCCGGCCGAGTCCTGCAGCGTCTCGGCGAGGGCGAAGTGCTCCTCGAGGCCGATCTTTCCTTTCATGCGGTGCTCCTGTTCGCGCCGATGCGCGGTGTCGAATCGAATCAGCCCTTGTGCTTGAGCGCCAGGGCGGCGTACTTGTCGAAGGCGTCTTTCGCCGCCACGTTCTCGCGCAGGATCGCCGCCGCAGCGGTGTTGACCTGTTGCGCGAACGACGCCGCATCGGCGGGCTGCAGTTGCAGCAACTGGCCGCCGTTCTTCGTCCACACCTCACGCGCGGTGACGATGTCCTTGGCGCCGAACTCGTTGGTCGGCCCCTCGGCCTTCGCCGCTTCTTCCTGCACGATCGCGCGCAGGTCCGGCGCCAGCTTGGCCAGCCAGTTGCGGTTGCAGGCGGCGACGACGATCAGCGGCCATGGCGGCAGCTCGGTCTGGAACTTGGCCGCGTCGTAGAACTTGAGCGCCGAGAAGACCGTCGACGCCGCGATGAAGCCGTCGATGGCGCCGTTCTGCAAGGCCGGCATCACTTCCGACAGCGGCATCGGCACCGGCGCCGCGCCCAGCTTCTTCAGCGGCTCGATCTGCAGCGGCGTGCTGAGCACGCGGATCTTCTGCCCGCTGAAGTCGGCGATCGTGCGGATCGGCTTGCGCGACACCAGGTTCTGCGGGCTGTGCATGAAGGCCGAGATCGACTCGATGCCCTTGCCGTTGCCCAGAGCGAAGGCCAGGCGGCGGAAGTCCGGGTCGGTGAACACGCGCTGGGCGTGCGCCGTGTCGGCGATCGTGCCGGGCACGTCGAACATCTCGAAGCGCGCATCGAGGTTGGTCAGGAAGCTGGAGGCCGTGACGAAGCACTCGATGGTGCCGAGCGCCGTGCCTTCGACCATCCGTGGAATCGCACCGAGCTGGCTGGCCGGATAGAGCTCGACCTTGATGCGCCCGCCCGCGCGCGCCTCGACCGCCGCCTTGAACGTCTTCATCCAGTGGTGGATGACGTCGTTGATCGTCGCCGAGGTGACCTTCATCACGACGGGATTGCCTTGCGCACGAGCCGGGGTGAAGCCGGCCAGCGCGGCGGCGCCGCCCAGGGTCAGCAGCGAGCGGCGGGTGAAAGCAGATGAGGGCATCGTCGGTCTCCTTGGGGTTGTTTTTCAGTAGATCAGCCGCACCGCGGCCAGCGACAGCCAGGGGATGTAGGTGATCAGCACCAGCGCCGCGAGGTACAGGAAGATGAAAGGCACGATGCCGCGGTAGATGACTTCGAGCGGGAACTTGAACAGCGACTGCGCGACGAAGATGTTCAGCCCGAACGGCGGGTGGAACATGCCGATGGCCAGGTTGGTGGTGATGACGATGCCGAAGTGCACCGGGTCGATGCCCGCGGCCTTCACCAGCGGCATCAGCAGCGGCGTCAGCACGAGGATCGCCGACAGCGGGTCGACGAAGCAGCCGACGACCAGGAAAATGACGTTCAGCGCCAGCAGGATCATCCACGGCGACAGTTGCCAGCCCTGGACCAGGTCGACCAGCGCCATCGGAATCTGGTTTACCGTGAGGATCCAGCCGAACACGTTCGCACAGGCGACGATGATCAGGATCTGCGCACTCAGCGTCACGGTGCGCGCGGCGCATTCGATGATCTGGTCCCAACTCAGCTCGCGGTAGACGAAGCGCGTGACCAGCGCCGCGTAGACGCAGGCCACGGCCGCCGATTCGGTGGGCGAGAACAGGCCGCCGTAGATGCCGCCGAGGATGATCACCGGCGCACCCAGCGCCCACAGGCCGCGGCGCAGCGCCGCGAAGAGCTGCCGCGCGGAGAACGGCAGCCCGTCGGAGATGCCCAGCCGGCGCGCGTACCAGACGACGTAGACCGCCAGGATGGCTGCGATCAGCAGGCCCGGCACCACCCCGGCGGCGTAGAGCTTGGGCACCGATTCCGACGCGGCCGCGGCGTAGATGATCAGCGGTATCGACGGCGGGATGATGACGTCGATGGCGCCGACCGCGGTGATCAGCCCGGCGCGGAACTGGACCGGGTAGCCGCGCTCTTCCAGCGGCTCGAGCATCAGCTTGCCGATCGTCGCCACCGTGGCGGCGCTCGCGCCCGACATCGCGCCGAAGATGGCCGAAGTGCCCACCGTCGTCAGCGGCAGGCTGCCGCGCATCGAGCCGGTGGACGCCTGCATGATGTCGACGATGCGTTTGGCCACGCTGCCGCGGCCCATCAGTTCGCCGGCGTAGAGGAAGAACGGCACCGCCAGCAGCGCGAAGCTGTCGATGGCGCCGAACAGCGTCTGGTGCAGCGCCTCGACCGGCACGTCCATGACGAACAGCACGGTGGCGGCCGAGGCCGTCAGCAGGACCAGGAAGACCGGCGCGCCGAAGACCAGCAGCGCGGTGGGGACGATGGCGAGGGTGAAGAGCATGGCCGGTCTCGCCGAGGTATCAGCGCAGCAGCGCACGCAGGTTTTTGGCCAGGCCGTACGCGGCCGCGAGCGTGATCAGCGCGAAGCCGACGAGGACCGCCGAATGCGGGATCCACATCGGGATGCCGGCGCCGTCGCTGCGCTGCGCGATCTCGTGGATCTGCAGCACGAAACGCAGCGAAACCCAGCTCATCGCGCCGCAGACCGCCAGCGCCAGCAGACACTCCAGCAGATCGCGAAAGCGGGCCGCGCGGCCTTGCAGCCGGGCCGAGAACACGTCCATCCGCAGGTGCGCGCCGCGCCAGGCGACGATGGCGCCGCCGACGAAGACGAGCCAGACGACGGCGTACACCTGGACTTCGTCAGCGCCCAGGATGGCGCCGCCGCCGAGATAGCGCGTCGTCGCGCTGACGAAGTTCAGCAGAACGACGCCGCAGAAGACCAGGCCGAGGAAACGATCCATGCCGCGCGACAGGCGCGATGCCGGTGCGTTGCGGGCTGGCCCTTGGTCGTCGGCAAGGGCGGGTGTCGGCATTGGCGTTGGCGTTGGTGCGGCAGGCTGTTTGTCCATCGACCCATGATGGAAGATGCGCACGGCGGGGTCCAGCGGAGAGTCGGCGGGGGCACGGTGAAGAATCGACATGCGAAGGGTTCCAGGTGAGGCTCAGTCCGGCCTGGCGAGCGTGCTCGCCAGATCCCACAGCGAGCCCATCTGGCCCGAATGGAACAGCAGCGGCGCCGCGTCGCTGCGCGTGAAGCGCTCGACACGCCCGAGCAGGATCGTGTGGTCGCCCTCGGCGTGGCGCGAATACACGCTGCAGTCGAATGTCGCAACGGCATCCTTCAGCCGCGGGCAGCCGTTCGGGGCGACCTCGAAGGCGTCGTCGTAGGCCGCGAACTTGTCGGGTGCGGGCCGGGCGAAGTGCAGCGCCAGATCACGCTGCTGCGCCGCGAGCACGCTCAGGTTGAACGAACGCGCGGCGAGGAAGGCGTCGGCACTGCGTGCGTCGTCGCGGATGCTCCACAGGATCAGCGGCGGCTCCAGCGAGACCGAGGCGAACGAGTTGATCGCCATGCCCTCGCGCTTGCCATCGCCGGCCAGCGTGGTGACCAGGCAGACGCCGGTCGGAAAGGCGCCGAGCGCCTGCCGGAACTGGCGGGCGTCGACGCTCTCCGCAGCATCGCCGGTGATCAGGGCCCAGGAAAACACGCGCGTTTCCCGCGGCGTTCAGTACTGGCCCTTGGGCTCGAGGTCGAGCAGGTACTGCCCGACCATCGACGACACCGCATCCCAGTTCAGGCTGATGTGGCGCGAGATCGCGTTTGCATCGCGCCACATGCGCTGGATCGGCTGGTCGAGCGCGAGGCCGGCGCCGCCCACGCAGGCGAACACCGCATCGACCGCGTCGCGCGACAGGCGCGCGGCGAACGCGTGGTCGCGGCGGTTGCGGATGCGCTGCTCGACGCTGATCGGCAGGCCGTCGGCCGCCACCTGCTCGACCTGCGCCGTGTCGCGGTACAGCAGCAGGCGCGCCGCGTCGACGCAGGCCGAGGCCTCGGCCAGGCGCGATTGCACCGGGAAGAACTCGGCCAGCCGGTTGCCGCCGCCGGCGACGGCGCCGCGCGTGACGCGGTGGCCGGCCAGCCGGACCAGTTCGTCCACCGCGCCCTGCGCCGTGCCCAGGATCGGCGATACCAGGCACACCGGCACGGCCGACAGGAACGGGATGCGGTAGATCGGGTTGCCGTTGACCGCGCTGCCCGGCGGCCGGTTCGACGACGCTTCGGCGAAGCTGAGCTTGCGGTGCGCGGGGACGAAGGTGGGCTTGTCGAGCACCACCGTCTTCGAACCGGTGCCGGCCTGGCCGGCGACGAACCAGTTGTCCTCGATCGTCCAGTCAGCGCGCGGGGCGAGCAGGAAGCCCGCCGTCGGCGGAGCGCCCTTCTCGTCGGGCGGGAACTGCACGCCCAGCAGCGCCCACTGCGAGTTGTCGACGTTCGAAGCCCACAGCCACTTGCCCTGCACGACGTAGCCGCCGTCGGCCTTCTCGGCCATCGTCGCGGGGGCGTAGGAGCCGCAGACGATCGCGGCCGGGTCGCGGCGCCAGACGTCGTCCTGCGCCTGCTCGGGGAAGGTCGCTACCAGCCACTGGTGAATGGCGCCCAGCGAGCAGCCCCAGGCGGACGAGGTGCAGCCGCGTGCCAGTTCGCTGATGACGTCGATGAACGCCGTGAAGCCGTATTCGTAGCCGCCGTAGCGCGCCGGCTGCATCAGCTTGAAGAAGCCGGCCTGATGGAAGGCCGCGGAGGTGGCTTCGGTCACCCGCCGGGCTTCCTCGGTCGCCCGTGCGCGCTCACGCAGCAGCGGAACCAGTTCGCTTGCAGAAGCAAGGATTTTCGACAGCTCCGGCGCGCCCGCGACCGGCGACTTTCGGCCCGGCGCATCGAGCTCGACGCGACTCAGGCGGTTGAAGGCGTTGGCTCCAGCGGTCATGACAGGCTCCTTGTCCGGCAACGGACGGGCGGCGTTCGATGGGCGGAATTAGAGGATTAAACAATTGCGTTTGCAATTAATAAAAGATAGGTGTTTGCACCAGGATCCGGGCCCAAGGCGCTGCTACGATCCGGCCATGCACAAGAGGAAGATCGTCGCCGCGGCGGCGCCGAAGAAACCCGGCAACGCCAAACGACAGTCGCCAAAATTGCCTGCAGATGGTGGCATTGCGGTCGACTTCGATCTCGAGCTCGGGCTGCCCTATCTGCTGGCCCGCGCCGGCACGCGCATGGGCCAGGCGTTCAGCAAGGAGATCCGCCGGTTCGACATCTCCCTGACCGAGTGGCGCGTCTGCGCGGCCTTGCACCACGCGCCGCACCAGCGGCTGTCCCAGCTGGCCGAGCACACGTCGGCCGAACCCTCGACGCTGTCGCGCGTGGTCGACGGGCTGCTGCAGCGCGGCCTGCTCGTGCGCGACCGTTCGGACGAGGACGCACGCGCGCTGGCGTTGAGCCTGACCGACGCCGGCCGCGACCTCACGCTGCGCATCATTCCGCTGGCGCAGTTGTTCGAGCGCGTGGCGCTGGCCGGCTTGAGCAGCGCGCAGGCGGACGCGTTGCGCAGCATGCTGCGCAAGGTTTATACGAATCTGGACGTGCTGGACAGCAGCGGCCAGTAGTCGGCCGCGGTCGCCGCAGTCGCCCCGCGAGCGCGGTTGCGCCTCGCCTACGCCGGCTCGAGGTTGTCGACGAGTTCGAGCACGATCGCGCGCACGGCCTGGGCCGGCTCCGACAGCGGCAGGCGGTCCGACGTGCACAGCGCCAGCGGCACCTCGATCGACGGCGAAACGATGCGGCGCACGCAGGCCTGGATCGAGCCCGCCACCGCGCGCGCGGCCGACGCCGGCAGCACCGTGGCGCCGACCTTGTTGGCCACGGCCGCCGACAGCGTGGCCGCCGACTCGATCTCGGCCACGACACGCGGCACCATCTGCAGGCCGGCGAAGGCCTCGTCGATGTACTGGCGCAGGTAGTTGTGGGCGCGCGGCAGCAACAACTCGACCTCGCGCAGGTCGGCGAGCGCCACCGGCAGCGAGTCGCCGCCCGCGTCGCCGACACCGCCCGGCGCCACCAGCACCAGCTCTTCGGTCAGCAGCGGCTCGAAGTGCATGCCCTGCACGATGCTGCGGCCACCGTAGAGCACGGCCATGTCCATGCGCCCGTTGCCGACCTGTTCGCACAGCGTGGTGCCGAGGTTCTCGTTGAGATACAGCACCACGTCCGGATGGCGCGCACGCACCGTCTTCAGCAGCGGCAAGGCCAGCGCCGAGGCCGCCGTGCCGGGCGCCAGGCCAACCGAGACCTGGCCCGACAAGGCGCGACTCGAATTGCGCACATCGGCCTGCGCCTGCTCGAACTGCTTCAGCATCAGCTGCGCGTTGACGAAGTACTTCAGGCGTCTCAGGTTCATGCGACAGCCCGTGGCCGGCTTGCTGCAGTCGATGCTGAAGCAAGCCGCGCGCCACCGTCAATCGGCGCAAACCTTGGAAACCCCGGTGGACAATCGCCGATGGCCGTGAACTTCAAGACCCTGCGCAGCTTCGTGATGGCGGTGGACACGAGCAGCGTGTCGGCAGCCGCACAGGCGCTGAAGATGGCGCAACCGGCCTTGAGCCAGCAGATCGCTTCGCTCGAAAGCCACTTCGCACAGAAACTTCTGCTGCGCTCGAACACCGGCGTGGTGCCGACCGCCGCCGGCCGCGAACTGTACCGCCATGCGCAGCTGATCCTGGAACAGCTCGACCGCGCCGAGCGCGACGTGGCGCGCCACGGCGGCGCCTTGTCGGGCTCCGTCTCGGTGGGGCTGGCAACCTACAGCACGACCTCGATCCTGTCGACGCCGCTGCTCAAGGCGGTGCGCGACTACCTGCGCCGGCTGATCGACAGCGCCTTCCAGCGGGCGCAGGTGCCGCTGCGCGTGACGGCCGAGATCGAATCGGCAGCGACCTTGCGCGAAGCCATCGATGCCGGCCTGGGCGCGACGATCCTGCCGTGGGCGCTGACGAACCATTTCTCCGGCCCGGCGCGGCCGGTGATCCGGCGCGTCGTGGCGCCGAGCATCGAGACGAGCGTCTCGCTGTGCGTATCGGCTCAACAGCCCTTGTCCGAGCCGGCGCGCGTGGTGCGCGACATTCTCGAATCGCTGGTGCGCGAGCTGCTGGCGTCGGGCCGGTGCGTGGGGATTCGGGCGCCGCTGAATGCGGGGGCGGCGGCGGGATGAGCGCGTGCCCCTTTGAACGAATTTCTGTTCATCTATGATGCCATCGTGAAGCTCAAGGACGACGAGAAGCTCAGGGCCATCGCCCGCGCGACTTTCACGCTGGTCGAGCAGACCGGCCTGAGCGGCCTGACCATGGCCGCCATCGCCCGCGCAGCCGGCCTGGCGACCGGCACGCTGTACGTCTACTTCAAGTCGAAGGAAGAGCTGCTGGTTGCGCTGTACGAGCAGGCCAAGACCGAAACCGCGGCCACCTTGATGCAGGGCGACGACCCGAGCGCGCCGTTTCGCAGCCGCTTCCAGCACATGTGGAAGAACTGGCTGGAGCACCGGCTGACGCACTATGCGGAGGTGGTGTTCATGGAGCAGTACTACAACTCGCCGTGGTTCAGCGAAGCCAGCCGCGACCTGTCGGCCCGGCTCTTCAAGGACTGGGTCGACCTGATCGAGTCGGCCAAGGCGCAGCAGATCCTGAAAGACGTGCCGACGCCGCTGCTCATCAACAGCTTCGGCGGCTCGGTGCGCGAGACCGCCAACCTGCTGCGCTCGGGCACGCTGAAGCGCACCGACGCCCATCTGGCGATGGCCTTCGGGCTTTGCTGGGACGGCATCAAGGCCTGAGCCGCTTGACCAAATGCGCGCCGTGGTCTATCGTTTAACCGAATTAATGTTCACCCAAAGGATAGCGCGATGAGCACGCTCCATATCAACGGCCAGAACCGCCAGGTCGACGCCGACCCGTCCACCCCCATCCTCTGGGCACTGCGCGACACGCTCGGCATGACCGGCACCAAGTTCGGCTGCGGCGCGGCGCTGTGCGGCGCCTGCACGGTGCACCTGAACGGCCAGGCGATCCGCTCCTGCGTGACGCCGATCTCGGCCGCGGCCGGGCAGAAGATCACGACGATCGAAGCCGTCACCGGCGGCAGCGACAAGGTCGGCAAGGCCGTGCACGAAGCCTGGGTCAAGCACGACGTGGCGCAGTGCGGCTACTGCCAGAGCGGGCAGATCATGTCGGCCACCGCGTTCCTGAAATCCGTCCCGCGCGGCAAGCTGCCGACCGCTGCCGAGATCGATGCGGCGATGGCCGGCAACATCTGCCGCTGCGGCACCTACGCGCGCATCCGTGCCGCAATCGCCGACGCTGCCAAGACGTTGACGCTGACCCTGACGCCGGCCTGAAGGACAACACCATGCATTTCGATCAAACCACCTTCGAGTTGCCGAAGCACCTGCACGCCTTGTTGATGGCAGCCGGCCCGCGCGCCAGCACCGAGCCCGCAGGCCTGCCGCGGCGCAGCTTTCTGAAGCTGAGCGTTGCCGGCGGCTTCGCGCTCGGCGCCTTCCCGTTCGGCGCTGCGGCGCAGCCAGACGGCGCCAAGCCAACCGGCCTGAAGCCGCTGGAGCAGCCCTCGGCCTTCGTCCACATCGACAAGGACGGCACGACCACGATCACGATCAACCGGCTCGACTTCGGCCAGGGCGTGCAGACCGCGCTGCCGATGATCCTGGCCGAAGAACTCGACGCCGACTGGTCCCGGGTCAAGAGCGTGCACGGCAGCAACGACCCGGCTTATGTCGACCCGCTGTACGGCATGCACATCACCGGCGGCTCGGGCTCGATCGCGCATTCGTACACCCAGTACCGCGAGTTGGGGGCGCGCATGCGCGCGATGCTGATCGGCGCCGCGGCCGCGCAGTGGAAGACCGACGCCGCAGCGCTGCAAACCCGCAGCGGCTTCGTCATCGGCCCGGGCGGCAAACAACTGGGCTATGGCGAACTGGCCGACGCGGCGATGAAGCTGCCGGTGCCCGAGACGGTGGCGCTGAAGGACCCGAAGGACTTCCGCCTGATCGGCAAGGCCACCGGCCGGCTCGACGCTCGCTCCAAGTCCAGCGGCCAGCAAAGCTACGGCATCGACGTGCGTCTGCCCGGCATGTTGACCGCGGTGGTGGCGCGGCCGCCGGTGTTCGCGGCGAAGCTGAAGTCGGTCGACGACAGCGCGGCGAAGGCCGTCAAAGGCGTCAAGCTGGTGCTGCGCATTCCGGTCGACCGCGGCGGCGAAGGCGTCGCCGTGGTCGCCGACGGCTACTGGGCCGCCAAGCAAGGCCGCGATGCGCTGAAGCTGGAATGGGACAGCAGCGGCGTCGAGAAGGTCGACAGCGCGAAGCAACTCGTCCAGTACCGCGAACTCGCAACCCAGCCCGGTGCGCGCAAGTTCGACGCCGACGTGTCCCGACTTGCCGACGCCCCGCACAAGATCGACGCCGAGTTCGTGTTCCCGTACCTGGCGCACGCGCCGATGGAGCCGCTGAACTGCACGGTCAGCGTCAGCGGCGACAAGGCCGAGCTGTGGATGGGCTCGCAGATGCCGGGCCTGGACGGCTTCGCGGCTGCCAAGGCGCTGGGCGTGCCGCCGCAGAACGTGCAGGTCCACGTGCAGATGGCCGGCGGCGGCTTCGGCCGCCGCGCGATCGCCAGCAGCGACTATGTCGTCGAAGCCTGCACGGTCGCGAAGGCGGCGCAGGCGGCGGGCATCGCCGCGCCGATCCGCACCTTGTGGAGCCGCGAGGACGACATCAAGGGCGGCTACTACCGGCCGATGCACCTGCACACGGCGAAGATCGGTTTCGACGCGCAAGGCAAGATCACCGCCTGGGACCACGTGATCGTCGGCCAGTCGATCCTGGGCGGCACGCCGTTCGAGCCGATGCTGGTGAAAGACGGCATCGACGGCACCGCCGTCGAAGGCATGAAGGAGCCGTACGACATTCCGATGCGCCTGACCGTGCACCACCCCAAGCTCAACGTGCCGGTGCTCTGGTGGCGCAGCGTCGGCTCGACCCACACCGCCTTCGTGATGGAAACGCTGGTCGACGAAATCGCCCGCACGACGAAGCAGGACCCGGTGGCCTACCGGATGAAGCTGATCGGCAACGAGCACCCGCGCCACAAGGCGGCGCTGCAGCTCGCGGTGGACAAGTCAGGCTACGGCAAGAAGAAGCTCGCGGCGGGCCGGGCCTGGGGGGTGGCGGTGCACGAGTCGTTCAACTCGGTGGTCGCGTACGTCGTAGAAGCTTCGGTGAAGGACGGCGTGCCGACGCTGCACAGCGTGACGGCCGGCGTGCACTGCAACCTGGTGATCAACCCGCGCAGCCTGGAAGCGCAGGTCCAGGGCGGCGCGCTGATGGGCCTGTCGATGTGCCTGCCGGGTGCGGCGGTCACGCTGAAGGACGGCGTCGTCGAGCAAGCCAACTTCGGCGACTTCGTCGTGCCGCGCATCACCCACATGCCGCAGATCGCCGTCCATACCGTCCCCAGCGCCGATGCGCCCACCGGCATGGGCGAGCCGGGCCTGCCGCCGCTGGCACCGGCATTCGCGAACGCAGTGGCCGCGCTGACCGGCAAGCCCTTGCGCGAGCTGCCGTTCAAGCGGGGCTGAGCTGATCATCGACGGCAGCGTGAGCCAACTCTGGATGCGACCAAGTGGCTGCGAGGACCGCGCGGTGCCGCTACTTTTCGCGGACCTCCGTGAAAGACCGTTGATGGTGTTCCATGCTGGCGCGCCGCGGGCGAAAGCCGGTGATCGTGATGGCCGCGCTATGAGGGCGGCGTAAACAAGCCGCGGAAGTCCTCGCTCCAGAGTGAACTCTCGCGCTTAGGAAAGTAGTACGCGGTTCCGCCGCTATCGACGATGCCGTCGGTCGGTGGGCGTAGCGCACCGCGGCTGAGGAAGCCGACACCGACGATGCTGTCGCGGTTCTCCGACGACAGGAATGCGCTCACCTTCATCGCCAGCGCGGTCGGGGGCCTGTTCGGATCGTGATCTTGTCCGGCGATGGACACAAGTTGATCGCTGTCGAGGCCGTCGAAGCCGGCGATCAGGATGCCGGGCCGCGTTCCGGTCAACTGCCGCCTTCCAGCATTGCCGAGCGTGCGGAATGTGGCCTCCATGAAATCATCCGTGACGGCGCTCTGGACAACGAATGCGAGCGCGCCACCTGCATCGGTGCCTGTCAACATCGCCTCGCGGTTCTGCGTGCCGGTAATGCTTTCGATGATTGGACGCACAACCTCTGGCCGGTTGTCGTTTGCGACGTTGCCGAGGCGAGCCATGTCGAACTCAGTGATCCTGAGTTCCGATCCATCTTCGAACCGCGCACTGTGGCCGATAGTGATCTGCTGCTTGACGCGTTTCGCTAGCGCCTCCCGATCCGCATGGCGCGTCGGCAAGCTGCCAGGAATGGTCAGTACCGCTGAGAGGCCGATCTTGAGCGTCTTGCGGATGTGTGCCAGCTCGCCGGCAACCAAATGATGAAACACCAAGGCGTCGCGACGGTGGACATTGCGGCCCTTGTCGTTGGATACCGACTTGCATTCGACTTCGGCGCCAAGCGGCCCCATGTCAGGCACGAGCAGGTCGAACGTTCCGGCGCCTGGGGTCATTTCCGGCCATTCGAGACGGTAGCCGCGCCGCGCAAAGTGCGTGGCTGTCGTCAGTTCCAAGCGCATGGCGCGCATGTCATTGGGGTTGTCAAAGGAACCCGCCACGCGCCTACGCAAGCGCTCGGCCTCGGCCGGCGTGGCGAGATCCATCATGGACAGTGTTTGCGCTGCAAAGGTGACCGCGGGGTACAGCTTCCGGGTCGCGTCAGATGTATCCGGCAATCCCCCGTAGCGCGCGATGAGGTCACCACATCGTTCAAGGCCGAAGGCGATGTCGTTCTCGTTGTGCACGTAGCTGGAAAGGAAGCGGTTGCCCTTGATCGCTGCTTTCATCTTCGCTACTCGCTGCTTCCAGTGCCGCGAACCGACAACCGCATCGAACCTCTGGTAGACGTCGGGGATGTCTGCAGTCGCCATCTCCGTCAGCAACGACGGCACAGGCAGGCAGGCAGGAAGGGTTGTCACTGCGACGATTGCAAGTCCAGGTGGCGAATTATCCCGCGCCTGCAGAGCACCAGGGGCGCAATCGGCTGGTCCTCTTAGGAGGTACCTGAGCCTGGCGCGGTATCGAAACACATCAAGCGCCCGGCAGCTACACGCTGCGTTAGCAACCGTGGACAGCGCCGCGCATCACCAACATGTCGCAGACCACCGCTCACATCGTGCCCGCGGACCCGCCCACCGGCATGGGCGAAACGGGGCCCGCCGTCGCTGGCCGGCATGCGCCAACGCGGTGGCCGCGCTCAATTGCAGCCCCTAAGCCGCCTGCGCCACCGCCCCGCAATACTGCCGCACGTAAGCCTCGTGGCGCGGCAACTGCGCCACCGTGCGGTCGATGCCCGAGCGGATGCCGTCGAGGAAACGGTTCAACTCGTCGTCGCCCATCAGGTCGGCCGTCGGATGGTGGCGGCGCGGCCGGATGCCCTGCCCCAGCATGACCTGGATCCATGAGTTCTCGGCGAACAGCTCGTTCGGCACCCGGAACACGCGCCCGCTCTCGCGGAACAGCTCGAGCCGGTGGGCCAGCGACGGCGGCACTTCCATCGTCCGGCAGCGGCGCCAGAACGCGGTGTCCTGACGCTCGGTGACGTGGTAGTGGAGGACGATGAAGTCGCGGATGTGCTCCATCTCCCAGCGCATCTGGCGGTTGTATTCCTCGACGTCGCAGGCCGCGATGCCGTTCGACGGAAAGAGCTGCAGCAGGCGGATCACGCCGCGCTGGATGAGGTGGATGCTGGTCGATTCCAGCGGCTCGATGAAGCCGCCCGCCAACCCGATGGCGACCACGTTGCCGCACCAGGTCTGGCGGCGCTGGCCGGGCTTGAACTTGATGATCCGCGGCGGCGCGAGCACGTCGCCCTGGATGCGCGCGAGCAGCGACTGCCTGGCCTCGTCGTCGTCCATCTCGCGGCTGGCGTAGACGAGGCCGTTGCCGACCCGGTGCTGGAGCGGGATGCGCCACTGCCAGCCGGCGCCGTGGGCGATCGACCGCGTGTACGGCACCGCCTCGCCGATCGAAGCCGTTTGCGCCGCGACCGCGCTGTCGCAAGGCAGCCAGTGCGACCAGTCCTCGTAGCCGACCTTCATCGTGCCGCCGATCAGCAGCGCGCGAAAGCCGGAGCAGTCGATGAACAGGTCGCCTTCGATCTCGGCGCCGTTCTCCAGCCGCAGCGCCTGCACGTGGCCGCTGGCGGCATCGCTGCGCACGTCGACGATCTTGCCTTCGATGCGTTGCACGCCCAGCGGCTCGCTGTAGCGGCGCAGGAAGCGTGCGTAGCGCGACGCGTCGAGGTGGAACGCGTAGTTCATGCCGGCCTTCGGCAGGTGCGCGAAGCGGCTCTCGCGCGCCGCCTTGTGCTCCAGGCAGTAGTCGCCGTAGTCGGCCGCCAGGCCGCGTTCGCAGCCCTTCAGCCAGAAGTGCTGGAAGCCGGCAGTCCAGTGGTCGCGGCCGGTGAGGCCGAACGAGTGGATGTACTGCGCGCCGAGTTCGCGCCAGTTCTCGAACTGGATGCCGAGCTTGAAGGTGGCCAGCGTGGCCGCCATGAATTCCTGTTCGTTGACCTCGAGCAGTTCGTGAAAGGTCAGCAAGGTCGGGATCGTCGCCTCGCCGACGCCGACGGTGCCGATCTCGTCCGACTCGACGAGCTTGATGTCGAGCGCGCGGCCGAGCGTCTTCGCCAGGCACGCCGCCACCATCCAGCCGGCGGTGCCACCGCCGGCAATGACGACGCGGCGGATCGCGCCCGGTTCCGATCTGTTCATGGAGGTCACCTCAGCGGTTGAGTCGGTGCAGCAGGCGCGCGCGCAGCCGGCGCGCCGCTTCGGCGTCCAGCGGCGCCAGCACGCCGCGCGCGGCGGGCGGGATATGGGCCACGTCTTCGGCACGGGCGCCGAACACGTAGTGGTCGAACATCGCGCGCCAGACCCGGCGCTCGGCCTCGGGCAGGTCGCGCACCGACAACAGCGTGTGCAGCAGGGCGTCGATCGGCCCGTCCATCCACGCCGGCACGCGCCGCCACCAGGCGTTGACGAGCACGTTGACATCGTCCAGCGCCTGCACGTGGTGCCACCACAGGCTGGGAATCAGCACCGCGTCGCCGGGCCCGAGTTCGGCGGTGTGGGCGCGCGCCGCCGCCGCCGCGTAGCGCGGAAAACGTTCGAGGTCGGGCCGGGTCGGGTCGACCAGGCTGATCGGCTGCCCCGCCGGCGTCAGCTCCAGTGGGCCGACGTAGAGGTCGGGCAGCGCGTCCGGCGGGTACAGCGTGAAGCGGCGCCGGCCGGCGACGACGCAGGCCAGGTTGGCCGGCAGGTCCTGGTGGGCGGCGATGCGCGTGCGGTTGCCGAGCCAGATGCTGACCAGCGGGTCGAGCTCGCCGAAGCCTAGGCGGTTGGCGGCGCGCCAGTGCGGCAGGCAGACGTCGACCGTCGTCGAGCCGACGTACAACGCCGGCGGCCGGGCGGCGCCGCGCCAGCGCTCCAGCGCTTGCAGCATCGCGGCGAAGGGCAGCCGCTCGCGCGCGAAGTTGAAGCCGTCGACGCGCTCGTTGTAGAAGAACCGGCCTTCGATCTCCGGCGGGCCGATCAGCGCGTCGACCGTCGTGCCGGCGTCGTGCTGGCGCAGGTAGGCGAGGATGTCGCCGGCGCGCGCGGCCTGCACCGCCGGCCAGTCGCCGACCAGGCCGCGCACGACGACGGGCGTGGTCGCGTCGAGCAGCGTTGCCGGCAGCGCATGCGGGTCGACACCGCTCAGCTCGTCGGTCAGGTTCACCCGCGCCTCCGGCGCCGTTCGACGAGCTCGCGCAGTCGCGACAGCGAAGCCACTGCCATGTAGGTCGGCAGCAGGTGGCCGGCGCGTTGCAGCCGTTCGAGCGCTGCGCCATCCAGCGCCGCCAGCCGCTCTTCGTGGATCGTGTAGTAGCCGGCCAGGCGGTGCTGGGCGCCGCTGTCGAGTTCGACGTCGAAGACGAACGACTCCAGCAGCCCGTGTTCGAGCAATGCGCCGACGAAGGCCGGCGTCGACTGCACGCCTTCGTGCAGCGTGCCGAGCATGGCGGTGATGCGCTCGAGGAACTCGGTCGTGCCGCCATGCGGGCGGAACAGCGGCTCGCCGTCGTCCTTCGCCAGCCGCGGGCTGTCGAGGTCGACGTACACGCTCAGTGTCTCGCCGTTGCGGCCGATGCTGAACGGCTCGCGTTCGATCGCCAGCGGCACGTACGTCGCGTCCCAGCCCTCGGCGGTGAGGAACAGGTTCTCGCCCGGCTCGAAGCCGAACAGCGCCAGCGGCTGGAAGCTGGTGCCGTCGGCGGCCTTCTGGAACACGATCGGGTAGTGCGCCTGCACGTTGCGGAACTCGGCCGGGAAGGTGAAGGCCGACATCAGCGCATCGCCGCGCGCGGCATCGCGGCGCGCCAGCACGCGCAGCTCGTGGTGGTCGACGTTGTTCAGCGGTACGGGGCGGGAGATGGCAGCAGACATGGCAGCAGACATGGCAACCTTCAGATGCGGGAGAAGCCGTGCCGCCTGACGTGCTCGACCAGCGCACGGTGGTCCGGCAGCGCGCGCAGCATACGGCGGGTCAGGTCGGCGGCTTCGCGCAAGTGGCCATCGGCGGCAGCCAGCTCGGTAGCGTCGGCGGCTGCCCGTTGCGGGCGGAAGCCCATGCCGTACAGCACGTACTGCCAGCTTGCCGCCGGAAAGACTTCTTCGACGCGGCCGAAGTCGTGCCGTGACGGCGCGCGGTGGCGCCACAGCAGCAGCAATTCGGCCAGCCGCTCGGGCCACGACGCGGCATCGGCGTGGTCGCGCCAGAAGGCGCTGTCGTTGCGCTTCGTCAACGCGTAGTGCAGCTTCAGGAAATCGACGATGCGGCTCCAGCGGTACGTGAAGGCTTCATTGAAGCGGCGGCCGACGATCGCCATCGCCTCGCGCGTGGCCGGCATGTCCTCGGCCAGCGCATGGGCCGACATCTCGACCAGCGCCAGCGCCGACGCTTCGAGCGGTTCGACGAAGCCGGCCGCCAGCCCGACGGCAACGCAGTTGCGGTGCCAGAACTCGCGCCGGTGCCCGGGCGTGAAGCGGATCGTTCGTGCCGGCCCGGCGTCGGCCGGTCCGCCGCTGGCTTGCACATGGGCGCGCAGTTCGCGCTCGGCCGTCTCGTCGTCGACATGGGCGCGCGAGAAGACGTGGCCGACGCCGCGCCGGGTCGACAAGCCGATGTCCCAGATCCAGCCGCCGGTCTGCGCGGTGGCGATGGTCTGGCTGGCGATCGGCCCCGCGGCGTCGGCATACGGCACCTGCAACGCGAGCGCCGAATCGCAGAACAGCACGTGTGATTGCGCAACGATGCCGACGCCGCAGTGGCCGCCGAGCAGCAGTGCCGCCATGCCGGTGCAGTCGATGAACAGATCGCCGGCGATCTCGCCACGGTCGCGCGTGCGCACGGCGGCGATGTCGCCGTTCTCGGCACTGATGATGGCCGTCATCTCGTCGGCGACGTGATGCACGCCCAGGTGTTCCACGCAGTGGCGGCGCAGGAAAGGCCCGAACTTCGCGGCGTCGAAGTGGTAGGCGTAGTTGGCCACCGACGCGTACTCCGGCGTCTGCGCCTGCTTCGGCGCCAGGCCGCGCGCGGCCACGTGCGGCTGCGGGCCGACGAGGTCGGCGAACGGCAGCGTCGCATGCTGCTGCAACCAGGCGGCGACGAGGTCGACATCGCCGAAGCCTTGCGGCAAGGTGAACGGGTGGAAGTAGCTGTCGCCCGCCGCGCCGCTGACCCAGCCGTCGAAGCGCGAGCCCTGCTTGAAGGTGGCGTCGCACTCGCGCACGAGATCGCTCTCGGCGACGCCGATCGTGCGCAGCGTGTCGCGCATCGAAGGCCAGGTGCCTTCGCCGACGCCGATCGGCGGCCGCTCCGGCGATTCGAGCAAGCTCACCCGCAGCCCGTTCGCCCGCTGGCGCGCGGCGACGACGCCGGCCACCAGCCAGCCGGCCGAGCCGCCGCCGACGATGACGACATGCTCGACGCGGCCGCTCAATCGACCCTCGCACTCAGAACGTGTAGCGCGCGCCGAGCATGTAGCGGCGGCCGGTCTGGGTGGCGAACAGCACCTGCTCCTTCGTTCGCCCGTGCAGGCGCTGCACGCCATCGTTGAGGTTGATCGCCTCGGCGGCGAACGACAGGTTCTTGGTCCACTTGTAGCCCAAGGTCACGTCCCATTGGCCGTATGGCTCGGTGTACACCGGCTGCGGCGTGCCGCTGCCGTCGAAACGCCCGGAGAGGAACTCGCCGCGCCAGTTGTACGCCGCCCGCAGCGAGAACTTGTCGTCCTCGTAGAAGCCGACCAGGTTGGCCGAGTTGCTCAAGCCTTCGAGCGCGAACTGGTCGTTCAGCTTCGTGTTGTCGTACTTGAGGTTCGAACGCACCCAAGTGTAGTTGGCCGAGACGCCGAAGCCGCTCTTGTCGAAGACGTGCTGGAGGTTCAGCTCCAGCCCATGCAGCGACGCCGAACGCTGGTTCGCCGGCACCGTGATCGCGAAGTTCGCGACCGGGTCGCCGGCGAGGCCCGGGATGACGATCTGCGCCGTCGGGTTGGCCACTGTCGGCCCGGTGATGCCGTTGGTGCCGGCGTGGTGCTGGAAGATGTAGTTGCGGATGCAGGTGTTGTCGCTGGCCACGCAGCCGCCGGCGACCGCTTCGTTGAAGAAGGCGCCGCCGGCCGGCGTGTTCAGGTTGAACGGCGTTTCCGTCACCGTCGTGATGCCGACGTAGTTGTCGATGTTCTTGCGGAAGAAGCCGGCCGACAGGTAGCTCGAGCGCGCGTAGTAGTACTCGAACGAGAGGTCGAAGTTCTTCGACTTCAGCGGCTTCAGCGCCGGGTTGCCCTGCGCGCCGGTGCCGCCGTTGATGCGCGCCAACTGGTCCAGCGTCTGCCCGCCCTGGATGTCGCCCCAGCCCGGGCGGCCGATGCTGACGCCGTAGCTCGCGCGCAGCTTCATCTTGTCGCTGAGGTCGACATCGAAGTCCAGGCTCGGCAGGAAGTAGCGGTAGTCGCCTTCCAGCGTCGTGAAGCCCGGCGCGCCGAACAACACGGTGAATTCGTTGGCGCCGACCCAGTTGATGCCGGTCGCGATCGGCACCAGCGCGCTCGACGAGACCTTGGTCTTCTCGTAGCGCAGGCCGGCGGCGGCGTGCATCGGCAAGCCGAATTCGAAGTCGCGGTCGTATTGCAGGTAGGCGCTGGTCGACCGCTCCTTCACCCGGCGGTCGGTGCTGAAGTTGTCGGACGCGACGTAGCCGGCGGGGTCGCCCGAGGCCGCCGCCGCGGCGGCGCGAACGGCCTCGAAGTTCCAGACGAAGAACTGGTTGAACAGGCGCGGGTCGCCGCTGCCCGAGATGCGGCCGAAGTACGGCGCCACGGCATGCTGGACGAAGGCACTGTCGGGGTAGTCGGCCGCGGTGCCGACGCCGCCCCAGGTGTCGCGCTGCACGTTGGCGTAGGCCGAGCGGTTGTCGACCTTCGTCACCGAGACGCCGAAGTTCAGCTTCGACGTGTCTTCCAGGATGTACTTGCCGTGCCACTGCGCCTGGTCGATGCCCGACTTCATGTAGCTGTTGCGGAACGAAGAGCCGGTGGCCAGCATCTTCGCGGGATCGAGCGCCACGCTGTCGATCGACAGGACCGGGAAGTTCTGCGTGAAGTCCACTGTCGTCGTGCCGCGCGTGAACTGCGCCGAGCCGAGCACCGCGTTCGTGCCGTACGGGCTGTCGCGGCCCGAGGTGGCGGTGGAACTGTGGGCGTCGAGCTCGGTGCTGAAGCGGTCGCTGACCTTCCACGCGAGGTTGAAGCCGGTCGACTTGTTCTGGTTCTTCACGCCGAAGCGCGCGCCGCCCATCGCGATGTCGCTCGTCGGCGGGCTGATGATTTCGGAATACAGCGTCGGTGCCGCGGCCGGGCCGTTGGTCCACGACGAGGTCGAAGGCCCGAAGTTGAACCACGCCGAGAGGTCGTTGCGGCGGGTCTGGACCTTGTTCTCGGAATAGGTGTAGTCGAGTGTCGCCTTGACGCTGTCGATGGGTGCGAACTGCAAGGTCAACTGGCCGTTGGTGCGCTTGCGCTGGACGCCGTTGACGCTGTAGTTCAGGTTCTGCGGCACCGAGTAGATGTCGTTCGGCCCCGGCCGGTTGGTGATGCGTTCCGAGCCCGGCTGGCCCGGCTGCGGGATCGTGCCCCAGTTGTTCTCGTCGCCCTTGAAGCTGCGCCAGCCGTTCGGCACCGAAGCCTGGTTGAAGCCGAGGTCGCGCTCCTGGTAGCTGCCGGTGAGGGCGATGCCGAACTTGCCGCCGGCGAAGGTGTCGCTGTAGATGCCCGAGACCTCGGGCGTCACCGACTTGCCTTGCAGGCTGTCGGGCAGGCGGTCGTTGGATTTGTCCATCACGCCCTTCACGCCCAGGCTGGCGCGAAAGCCCGGGTTGTCGAGCGGGCGTGCGGTCTTGATGTTGACGGTGGCGCCGATGCCGCCGCTGGCCAGGTTGGCCCGCGTCGTCTTGTAGACCTCGACCGCCGACACCGACTCGGAGGCGAGGTTGGCGAAGTCGAAGGCGCGCGAGTTCGACGCCCCCGTTTCGGCCAGGCGCGAGGTCGGCATCTGGCGGCCGTTCAGC
>Ga0307513_10001622_pt1 | contig 32290 bp, 39 predicted proteins | sample 15_EM_MG_FD_202174 | JGI IMG/M metagenome (GOLD analysis project Ga0307513, IMG submission 202174) | Populus trichocarpa ectomycorrhiza microbial communities from riparian zone in the Pacific Northwest, United States - 15_EM | ecosystem: Host-associated > Plants > Roots > Unclassified | place... | reverse complement strand
GGCTATGCATTATTCGGTATTCAATAAAGGTCGATTTTAGATAGGAACCAACTCCGTCGACACCCCAAACCAATGCATTATGGGATTTTTGCATTATAGCATTTGCATTATAGCCATTTCAACTGTACCTCGTCACCCCTCTTTTTCTCTCCTTCTCTCCTTATACCTCACGTCTCAAAATCGTGCCTGGAAAAACACCGTCTATATTCACATTCTGTTACAATTCCTCACGGCCTTGGCGATGCTGCGCATAACGGACGGTGCGTGTTAGACAGGTCGTCGTGTGTCGTTCTGGACATGTGGGGTGCACCAGTGGGGATGGAGGCAGCTTTGAACCTCGATACATGACGTTGAGAGTGCCGGTTCGGTGCCTGTTACCTGTGCACGGGGTTAGCATTGCCCAGGGAGGGGAGAGGGATTGGCATGGAGGACGTCTCTTCCCGTGCATAGTGTCTAAATACTTCCCAGCGGTAATCGCTAGTGGGACCGGCATTTGAGACTATAGTACCAGCTGAGAGAACTCGTACATAATTGCTCGGTTCTCCAGCCTTACCTTGAATGCTTTCATGTACACCCTAGTATCCTTCCAGTTCTATAGACACGATGTTGGCTATTGGTCACTGGTGACGCGTCATCCCAATTTGGCTAATTACAGATTCTCAGTGGGGTCGCTCCCCACGTTCTCGTACCATGTGAAAATGCATCGGAACTAGTATTAATAGAGCGCAGCCAGAGGTAGGGAGACCCTTACGGTCCTTCCCCCTCTGAGCTGCGCTAGTTCGTTCAACACACGAGTCGTGTGGTCAGTGCATGCCATGCCGTGAGGGTACACGACGACTTGGATGATGAACACGATGCACCACTTCGTTGAGGGTCGCGGTCACCAGCGAGGGATTGACACACTGCTGGGGATCACGTATATGCCGCTTTTAATAAATTCGTGTGTACCAATCTGCTTATTTTTGCAGTAAACAAGTCGAAAGGCGAACAGATTCCGTACTTGGAGATGCCGCAGCTTGACCCATCCAAGGCTTGATAAGACTTTTCCGTCGCGAGGGTCGAGCGTAGGATTGCGGAATTCCGGGCACAGAACGGCCCTGTCCTGTTTGGTGGTCGCCTGCTGAGCCAGGTGGAAGATAGGACGTTGGCGTTCCCGGACAACCTCGGGGGCAACTTGTACCAAAGCTGCTGGAGCGCCCTGCACCTCTGCAGTATTGCTTAACTAAACGAGTTGAGGTAGACAACTGTGAATAGATATTCATTGGGCGACTTGGTCCTTTTCGTCTAGGTAAACATGCGTCAAACATATTAGTGCGAGGTGATCTTTATGAAAAGCTAAGTAGCGAAAATATCATTGCTCTTCCTTATGTACCACAAACTCCTCTTTCTCCACCGTTTTGGATAAAAGGCCATTCTGCTTGATAACCAGTAAAGTAGCGCTCCGAAGTGGGGCAACCGGTTGACGCGAGCAAACGACGCGTTGCATCCTAGTCCTAAGTCCAGAGAGAATACCGCCCCACTCTGAGGTGCTGTATTCACCTTGCAAGATTAGAGTGTGGAAATTTTGTAGAAATTTCAAGCTGTGAGAATTACTGATGAGCAAACCGTTGAAGAACGTATCCCCTGGGGGTCCATCGTGTCTTGTATATTCTCCGAATGTTATAGAAAGGTGTTCAAGAGCAGCCAAATTCTTCAGAATGGCGATGAGGACTGCGTCACTCATTACCAGATTGACCTTCAAGGCTTTGAGGTGGACAAATCGCCCATCTGAGCCCAAAATTTGGCTCACTTCCTTGTTGGCTTCAGTCATTGAATCACCTCCCCGTTCTAGCTCTAGGTGCGACAACAAGGGGCAATCGAACACGAGAACTGGGAGCAATGACCTGCCGTCATAAATGAGAGTGTCAAGGACCGGAGTTTTGATTGCCCCTGGCTGCAGGGGTATTTCGCAATCACGAAGGACAAGCTTCCTGAGATTGGTGAATTGACAAGCACCGACGTCCAGAAAGATCAGATCGATGAACTGGGCCTCCTGTACCAGCTCAGTAGCACTAGACGCTTGAGAAAGGGCAAGGTAGTCGTCTGTCTGAGAGAAGTAGGAGAGGCATCGCATGGCAGCGAAGACATTCGTTGGAACTTGGAAGCGAGTGGCAGAGAAAGAGGTTATCCGTTTGAGTAGAATTTGGTAATCGGACAGAGACTGAACCAGGACGCGATCACCAGTGTCCACCGAAAGCTCTCGAAGAGCGGTGCTTTCATGATTAGAAGCCACGAGAAGCTTCTGAGGTATAACGTCCCATCCCCATCCTATGTGAAGAGATCTCAGTGAAGATGAGATAGGAAACTCCAGAGTTGTGAATAGCTTCTTATGCTCGGCCGATAAGGGCTGGCGGGTTTGTTTCAGCACCAGTGTATCACAGCGATTCAAGACTTTTGCAAGCGTGCCAAACAGAACGAAAAGTCTCTTTGAATCCGCCGCCGGGTCGAAGTCGAAGCTGTATGAACGCAGGCATGCGATGGAAATACTCAGAGGTGCAGCTCCAGTCCGTGATAGTGCTTTCTCGAAGTGTGCATTTGTTAAACAGGTTTGGAAGGACGTTCCAGAATCGAATTGCTTTCGGTGCTCGGCGATTTTGATGTGCCTCCAGATACGTGGAGTAGAAGAGGCCACAGCTTTCCAAAGGCGACAAACACGCAGGAGCGTCCAAGGACTGTCACCGCAGTCGACTTGAACCATGAAAATCTCGCTGAGCACTTCGGAAGGTAGCCGTTTCACCGGGGCGACGAATTCGCGTTGGCGCGCAAGATGTCTCTCTATCCGCTTCATCTGCGGCCTGAGCTTTGCTTGTTTTTGCTTCCATGGTACTGTAGCTTGCCGGACCCGAGCGTCATAGCGCTCCAAAATCGCCGCGGTCTCCTTGGCTTTGAGTCTCTCCGCTTCTATGATAGACGCATCATATGCTTCTTGGCCACGGGTAAAGGTATTTTGTACTTGTTGGAGGGCGGATTCCTCGCTTTGGATGATGAGTTTGGCATTAACGATTTCGGTCTCTGTGGGCAGATAATATGGATCCGGACGATTGACGGTCTACAGTGCAAATGTGAGCTGAAGTAGGGCTCCCAATAAGGAGGCACAAACAAGTCTTTTTGCCTTGGCGGAACCTCTTGACCTTTTAGTGGGCGGAGCAACTGGTTGAGAGTGCGTTTTTGTGACGGCCGCGCGTCTGCCAGAGATGATTAGTCAATGAGCGCAAATAAAGGCTTCTGTTTACTTTGGGCGACCCCGAGTGGCCATTACGTTCAATAGTGGATAGTGGCGATCGGGGAGGGAGAAGTGAAACAAGATCAACTGCTTTGTTGCCACCGGGCCACCGGGTGGCGATGACCATTAATGTTATTTGCATGCTTACCCTTTACCTGTTGACTTGTATCAATGGAGTGCTCTTGAGTTCCAAGTCAGCATACCATAAATAAAATGTATGGGTGGTACCACTCTTGCCAAGATGGCACTGAATCGTAGTGTTGACCAAGCTAGAATCAGAGCCGCCGCCACTCCGCCCTTCACCCATGGCATGGGAGAGGAGGGGGGAGGCTGCCGCGTGGCTACTCAGAAATCGCATGAGCATTGGACATGGGTTTCTCCCAGTTGCAACTTTTGGTGAATTGATATTATAATCACGCTTCACTCATTGCGAGTGTGTAATTCCCTATGCCCCAATCATAACAATCTTGTGGACAGTAAGGGTACTAGAGTGGCTATCTTCTCCACATTTACCATATCACACAAATTGACGTAATCACCTTATTTACAGAACACCCCTAGCAGAAGAATTGTTCTGTGCTCAGTGGATATGCTGTTCCGTGACACAAAATTTTTCTGGAACTCAGGGATGAGGATCTTATTCTGACCTTTCAGTATCTTCTACAGGTGGGATGGTGCCGGCGATTAAATTGGCACGAAGAATCCCTCCGATAATGAACCATCAATGGTGTTGAGAACGATTGCGACCGGCAAGGGGTGGAAATCCTTGACATAGGGCCACAGGCAGTCGTAGGATACCTAGCTTTATACACGGACCAGAAAATTACTCTGCAACGTTCAATCCTCACGTTTGTACATAGACAATTTGAGGGCAAGGGTACCACTGCTTGATTTCAGTCACCGAAAGTTCAGGCAGGGGAGAGGGGTATCTAGAATTCCCACCTGGAGTCCTTGATGAACTCTTGAATATTTGCTCGTGGATCAGGCAATCGAGAACGTAACTGAACCCGGACGCCTTTCGCCTTGACGACCTCGTCACAACCATACTGGATACGATGCATTGCTGGTCTACCTCGACGGCGGATGTGCGACATTCGGATTTTCGCATAAACTTCAGCACCGTAATGCACAGTGCTCTCATACGACCAGTAGACAATTCAGTACGTACTGAGTCGATCGCGAGTCGATCGATGGGGCCATAGGTCGCTATCAGGCGATAGCCCGTGCGTGTCGGGTAGCATATTCACGCAAAACCAGTTCAAAATTGGGTACTTCCGCCCACACCCAAACCGAATCGTACCTTTGCAATTCACAACCCCGTCTCAAATTAGCATGTGATTGGTAAGAATTGAACGCAAAATACCCTTACATGTTCCTGAAGGAACTCATGCACAGTCACTTCCACGGATATTTTCCAGGGACCTGTCCCATAGGCCGAACTTTGATAGGGTCATTCAAGGCAAGGTACCAAGGATGAACATACATATTCCTGGTAGCAACAGCGCCCGATTTCTACCAACTCATCCGTAAGACTACAGAAAACCCGACCACAAGGCGAACCTCGCGCCTCGGCCATGGGGAACCTCCGGCTACAGCATGCAACGCGCAATAATTATGAAATGAGGGTAAATTGGAAAATCGATACGAGGGTGTTAGTCGAAATAATCTGGATATCGTGTCGGATCGTAAAGCACCATTAAGGTTGTGTGGATCATGAACCGCATTTATCAGTATTGAAAAAGGTGCCTAGGCGTGGGCTAGAATAGGCGCTGCGACCTTGTAACCACCCATTGAAGAATTGCTGAAGGCTGAGTGATACAATAATCAGCGCCGTTTGAACGGTGTCACGAGTACGACTTACTAGTCCAAGTTCCTTTGGCAACGGCAGCAGTTTCCGTTTATACCCCAAGTGACCCCCTCGTTATACGACATTCCTCTGTGCCAGCCATTGTATTGACCAACTGCCTCGAAGACATTACCACCGCTGGACTTGATGACATTCGCGAAATAAGAGGTAGCAGTCCGGACATTGTACCATACATCCAGACAATTACCGTTAGGCGCGTTGACACACTTGTCCTGTTTATGGCTGGTGAGCCGCTACATCCCGAACACGATAGCATCTGACTTACGGGACTGATCTGCATCATACCAGCCTCTCCACCTTGACCCATCGTGGTGGGGTTGCAACTAGATTCTTGGAGCGCGAATGCAGCGATAAACAGAGGCGGTACTTTGGCGAAACGTCAGGCATGACGACAGTATAAGGGCCAACTCGATGTGCTTACTGCCAAACTCGCCTCCGGCAGCTTCGAAAATCTCGATGTAGTCAGTGCACGCCGCGTAGGGTGAACCATCCATCTTCACGGCAGCTTTCAGGCCACCCTCCAACGTGATAATCTGATCTATGGTCGCATTGGGTGGATTCCAGCCAGAGGTCTTGTTCTCTAGGCTGATGCCACAAGTTAACCAAGCTTGCTGACCGTTGGGACCTGTCGTCGCTTGTACATCGACTACGACAATCTATCAGCTATTATGCTATAGGTAATGCGGGAACGCGTACTAGAAGCCCCAACGGGGATATTACCGCAGGGCTCGGTGACTGCAATGGTCTCGCGACCACTTCCGCCGTGGCCTTCGCTAACGGTCTGCGTTGGCAGCGGTTTGCCATCACTGTCTGTCGGTGTCATACCAGGCAGCGTGGTTGAAGTGGGTTTCGAACCGCCGTCGCCATGAGGGGAACCGAGGCCGCTCGATTGCAATTTACACTTGGTGACCTTTTGTGTACCGGCACGTCTGAGCAGCTCAGAGTCAGGGTGGCGCTTTCTCCGCTTGTGCGAGGGCTGCGCGGCGTGCCGCCGAGCCATGAAGGCGAGGTGGAGGTCGTTAGCGAACGCGTGGAGCGCGCCCGGGTGGTCCGCGTCATTTGGATCAAGCAGACTCAACAGGCGCTCGCTCCAGACGGCAAGCGTAGAAGATGAAGCAGAAGGACCATCATCCGGTTGTTGGTCCAGCAGAGAGGTGGGCGAAGTTGAGCGGCACTGGTCTTGTGCGGCACTGATGCCGGCGGTGGAATGCGCTACAAGAGCAAATGCAACAAGAACAGTTTGAAATGGCCCAAGGTGCATCTTGAAGAAAAAACGAGGCGAATAACTAGAAGGGAAAGTGGGCTGAATCAGGGAAACTGCTGACACTGGCGGTAGGGCTACAATAGGCGTCGCGATTCGTACGGTCGTCTGGTAGGTGTCGTCGAAGGAAAAATGCGAGAAAAGTGGGAGAAATAGGGCGGTGAAGAAGGACCCTTCGAGGAGGGGTGGGTCGAAGAGGCAATTTGAGGCTGGAATGGCAGGGTCACGCCGTGTGCACATCGTTTCACTAGCACACTGCTTCTGAGAAACAGATTAATACCTGAAATATTAGAATTTCATTTTGAAATTTCTTAAAGCCATTTAAGACACCTTCCCGCTTTCTCCAGCCCCAAACGTTGGTTTCCAGGATTCTTCCACAGTATCATGACACACACACGTCAATTTCAATTAAGAGCAGCCAGCTAGGGTTCTCAACGACTATGCCTTGGATTCCACCGGCTTCGGGGCACCCCACCCGCCTCCTCCAGGAGTTTCAATCACCAACCGATCCCCTTTCCCCATTAGTACCGTCGCTTTACCTCCGATATTGATCACTCTTGGTTTCTGTCTGTCAGGCTCCTGGAGTTCCTCTTCCCTCGAGTCTCGTCCCTGTCCTGGCACGTCACCATCCCCTTCGCGCAATTGCTTGATCCAGAGGTTACGCCCAGTCTTCGCGGGTTCTCCTCCATGAAGTCCATACGGCTGTCTTGCACGGCGCTGGGGAATCTTGTGAGCACCCAACCCTCTAGACCATTTGAAAAGGCCTACCTCGCTCAGTATGGATACCTGAATCTGTTGCAAGAACTCAAACTCTCTGATCACGCCGTCCCCTCCACGGAATTCACCATCCCCTGCGGACCCCTCTCGAATCTCGAAGCGGTGAAGGAGCACAGGATAGCGGCGTTCAAGGATTTCGGGATCCCCAATGCGGGTATTTGTGATATGGGTGTGTACACCAGATGTGCCATGCCAGCCTGGTCCGGCTCCCGACCCGCCAGCGATCGTCTGAACAAATCGAAGAGTAAGATGCTCAACTGCAGAGTACAGGCGAGTGACTCACCTCGTAATATCCCCATCCTACCCGTGTGATGCCCGAGGAATCCTTTCCACCAGCTCCAAAGGTCAAGTTACTGCAGTCACCCGTCAACGTTGAGTTGATAATGGTCCCAAATCAGGCGTACTTGGTGCAGCCTTGGCTAGCAGCGCAGGCATCGAACGCCTTCAAAACAACATCTACTATCCTCTGTGACGTGAGAACGTTCCCAGCGCATACAGCAGCAGTCTTGGATGGATGCAGAAGGGAATCCTCCGGTATCTTGACTGTCCGCCACAAGGGAGCCCCAATAAGTTTCACCACGAATAACATATAGATATTGTCGAACGCACTAGTCACCGGCACTAAGCACCCAGCGTTGAGAGGGATGTCCAAGTCTAGCATCGCTCTCATGCAGTAAATAACTGCTGAATGTACGACTGATATTGGCGAATTGAGGTTACCTCGGACCTCTGGGCCTGTTCCTTCGAAATCGAGGTGCGCAGACCCTTCTTCCTCGTTAATTTCGACTTTGAGACAGATCTATCGAATAAGTCAGCTGGTGTCACAAACGGTTATGCGCATTATTATGGAAGGAATTGATGTTAGCAAGGCGAAGGACGACCCACAGGGGTTCCATCATCCAGATGATCAACCGCGCTCAGAGTGGTTGTTCCCAGGCGTTTGGCAAGGGTCCTGAGAAGGTTCCGAACGGACATTTCAGCGTTTTTGCGGATGTGGTACATGTATTCTTGCACCGTTTTGAGCCCATATTCGGCGATCACTGGACGAGATGAATTAGTGTGATACCTCATCGGGTGAGAAGAAATGACATACAGGCGTGCAGAAGTCCTACTCCTTTATGATTGGCCGCAATTTGCTACATCCCTTTCAGTCATATCGCCTATAGTGATGCCTTGGTCGGGCACACCCACAGCTTTCAAGTCGCTTTCTACATCCTTAAAGTTCCGACATCCTGAGCTTCCAGGGTACTTCCCTGGTCGCTCCACCATGAGCTCCCAGAGTGCGTCGCGTTGGAAAACTCCACCATCGACGATCTTGTGGCTCACAATCTCTGCGCCTTCTTCGAATATGTTGACGGAAGTAGGCGGCTGGATGCCTTAGTATCAGTCACGTGAGGTCGGTCAATGAGGAAAGACAAAGCTTGCCATCGAGCCGGGAAGTATGCCGCCGATATCAGCGTGGTGACCCCTAGACGCGGTGAAGAATATGATCTCTCCGGATTTCTCATAGAATACTGGAGTGATAATTGTGATATCTGGAAGATGACTAGCAAGGAACGGGACGTCAGTTCCATCTGGCAAGAGTATTGGAATAGTTTTGGGGTACATACGATCCTCCCGCTCTCGGAGAGTTGGTAATTACCACGTCGCCATCTCTCAAGTTCCTTCCGTAGAGTTTCATTTGATACTTCACCGCACTATTTAACGCGTCAATACTGTGGTCGGAAGGTTTGGTTGAAGGTATACAAACAAACTCATACTTCCTAACTATAATAGTGATTAGACCTAGATCCAATGACGCTAATAGAGATTCTCACGTGAATAGGAATGAACGGCGCATTCGCCACCAAGTCTCCATCAGGCGCGAAGAGTGCGCAACTGAAATCCAAGCGTTCCTTTATATTTGTCGAGATTGCAGTCTATCGGGACGGGAGAGCGCGTCAGAGGGTGGTCGATCTGGTGTAGAAAGGCGCGAAGGTTCAGGTACTTGACGCAAACTTGTGCCCATGGCTTCTGCTACACTCATAAAGCGGTTTGCGAAGAGGGAGAGAAGAATCGGGTCCGGTGTTGAGGAGGGCATCTTGTGCTTGCGTTTCGAGCTGGCGGTCAGGAGCAAGCTAGGTTATCTGCCAGCTGAGGCGGGAGGCGGAGTGTCACGATCACACGCAATGCTCTTGGAAGCATCCTTCAGGCAAAGCAAACGGGTAGAGAGATAGGGCAGGTTCTTGATAAATAAGTTGATCCACAATATGTACAGGGAACGAGAAGATGACATGTGGGAAACCGTCTATTAGACTACCAAGGGAGAGTCTTTCCTTCTCTATTCAGGAAAGCGCCTGAGTCTGTAGGCTTGAGATTCTGTATCACTTTGAGCATCGCCTGCACGCTGTCGGCCACTTCGATCTGGGCACCGGGACCTCCCATATCTATACAATCATTAGTGGAACGTAGTTTGGACTCTAGAAGCGGCGTACCTGTCTTGACCCAGCCAGGGCTCATCGACACAGTTATTACTTTAGGGTCCTCCTTTGCTAGTTTGTAGGTCTGCGAGAGGTATAGGTAAGCGAAAATAATGGCCAGTAATAAATATACCTGACCATCATATTCAAAGCGGCCTTGCTAACCGCGTAGACTGGAGCGCTTGCACCAAGGTCCATCCCCATACTGCCAGCCGCGCTAGAGATATTAACCACCACTGGTTTGTCTGATTTGTCGAGGAATCGTTTGAATACTTGGTAGATCATCACGGGCCCGACTACGTTTGCGGCAAAGGTGTATGTGAAAGTATTTGCATCCACATCTTCAAGTTTGTCGTACCCTGAGTGCTGGATACAAAGTTAGTATATATAGATTATAGAGGTGCCAATTTGGGTGTACGGGAAGCAATTCCTCGCGACAAGGCCCACTCTGAAGGGACAAATAAAATAAAAAGACTCACATAGGCGGCATTATTTATTATGTAGTCCACTGGTAGATCTCCAAGTAGCTCTTCAGCTGCAGCTGCAGCTGCCTCTATTGACTCCCTCTTGTCCTGGTTCAACGGCACGACATTGATTAGATCCTCAGAGGCGTCAGCGATCTGCTGCAGATCCTCGGCCCCTCCTGGGTTTCTACAGGTCGCCAGGATAGCATTCTCGGGGTTTTCTGAGAGCGCCTTGACGAATCCCAGGCCGATCCCTCGCGAGCACCTGTTCGCAGACAATCTCAGTCTGACGACGATCTGCGGCGGTCGAGAGCGCTAACCCAGTGATAAGCCAAACGGGCATAGTGTATTTTACAGATTATTTGTGCCCAAAGCCGAGAGCTGAGGACACGGTCGGGAGTAGGACGTTGATTGGCTGTTGTGGGAATTTGAAGTACCTTGGACTCCACCGCATCCACCCTCCATCACCCACTTTACTTCCACCATGGCTGATCAACTGGTACGCATCCCCTCTCCCCTTCGTCGACAGTTCACGCCTCGTTTCTAACAAGTCCCGCGGCCATTTACAGTCCGAGGGTGCGCGATTCTCCCTCGCTCCTCTTGCTACAATCCCTAACTGACAATGTCTGGGTATATGGTCCTATAGAACAGATTTCTGGTCGGGATAGCCACTCGATTTCCGGATTGGGCAACTCACCTATTGATCCATTTCAGAATTTAAAGAGGCATTCTCATTATTCGATAAGGGTACGTCCTCCATCGCGCATCTTGCTCTTCGTGTAGTATTAGACCTGTGACTTTGCAGATGGCGACGGTACCATCACCACTCGCGAACTCGGCACTGTCATGCGCTCCCTCGGTCAGAACCCAACTGAGGCAGAATTGCAGGTTGGTCACTCTTCAAGGAATTTACGGCCAAACGAGGTTTCCTAACAGCCAGTCATCTCATAGGATATGATCAACGAGGTTGATGCGGATGGAAATGGGACGATCGATTTCCCGGAATTCCTCACAGTGTGTGAATACATCCTTTCGGGGTTGAATCCACTAATCCTCTCTCCGTCTAGATGATGGCCCGAAAAATGAAGGACACTGATAGCGAAGAGGAAATCAAAGAGGCATTCAAGGTGTTTGACAAGGACGGCAATGGATACATTAGCGCTGCTGAATTGCGACACGTCATGACCAACTTGGGCGAGAAGTTGACCGATCACGAGGTCGACGAGATGATTCGAGAGGCAGATGTCGACGGTGATGGGCAGATTAATTACGACGAGTTTGTGAAGGTAAGCGTTCCCAGAGGCCACAATTAAAAGCGTCATACCGATAATTTCGCTCCATAGATGATGCTCTCAAAGTAAAGCAACGTTCCGATCGCGCACTTTCCTAGCATCTCCCTCTGCAGACATCTGCCCCACCGTCTCTTCTTACCACCTTGGCTTTGGTTTGATCGTCTTGTGGTCTCCTATGTGACGTAGTCTGGATGTCATAAGTATAACAGAAATAAATACATACTTTGAATCAACGGGTCTCCACGCATCTTAGCGCCGGTTCTTGTGCTGTGTATCTCCTGCCAAAGGCCGATCTCAGAAGCGCTTAGCCTCGACCTCGACCATTTCCACTCTCCTAGCGCTTGAACCTTTGCCATGTCCGAACTCGTGAGTACTGTAATGCAGAAAGGGATAGTAATCCTGACGGGATCAATACGATCGGCTCGCCCGATGGGTCTGAATTCGTAGACCAAAGGTGTGTGGCATACTCTCCTCCCGCCGATTCTAATCACAAATGTGAACAGAACAAATCGCTGGTTAGTGGATAGATCAACTTCGGTGTGGTCTCCCCGCCACTACTGACATGAGCGCAGAGCTCCGGGAAGCATTCTCCCTCTTTGATAAGGGTACGTCCGCCACATACCCCCAAACCACATCTATCCTATTTATCATATCTTGTTACTAGATGGTGATGGAACCATCACTAACAAGGAACTTGGCATCGTAATGCGCTCGCTCGGCCAGAACCCCACCGATACCGAAGTGCAAGACATGATCAACGACGTTGACGCAGACGGAAATGGGACGATTGACTTCAAAGAGTTCCTTACTGTGCGTTTCAGCCCCATCCTCTTTCCTTTCGCGCAAGAAATGAAAGATCTTCGGTGCATAATAGATGATGGGCCGCAAGCTCAAGGAATCGGACCATGAAGACGAGGTCCGCCAAGCATTCAAAGTGTTCGATAAGGATGGCAATGGATTTATCACCGGTGATGAGCTTGGGCTGGTGATGAAAAACCTCGGAGAGAAGCTGACCTCGGAAGAGGTGAAGGAGATGATGAGGGAGGCGGATACGAACGGGGATGGGAAGATTGACTATGAGGAATTTGTAAAGGTACACCGATCAACCCTTGTTCAGCGCCAGGCAGTCGACTTACGCAAAAAATTTGCCGCAGATGATGCGAAGCAAGTGATCCAGCCCGTTGTACGCATACGCATGCTCCATAAACCCAGCTGTTCTATAAATACGCTTTTGTTTGGCTTTGGACGACACATGACGCTCCACCGATGTTTCGTTATGAGCGATGAGGCAGTGCGGGTGAGGAGGTAATCAGAAGGACTTCCTATGTTGCAGGAAATTATTTACGGCCTCTTTTTTGCAATGCGGCTGAGCCCTTATTTCTCAGCGCGTGAATTTATATCGTTCGCAATCTCCTGCTTATTGGGACCTCGCCTTCAGAGCGCCATATTTAACCGGTCCTCTCTGATACATCGCCGTTACAGGTTACACCATCGCGGTACAAGGCGCTGAGTTGCAGTCTTAGAGGCGCGCTGGTTCTGTATAAATCTCGGCTGGGCGGATTCTTCACATACTTTCATTTGGAGCCTTCTGTGTCCTGATGGGACCTCTACAGCTTGCGTTAGGCCTCGTTTTAGTGAATCAAATGGTACTCTTCGTCTATTGGCATACAATTGAGGCCTCAACGAAGGTAGGCGTAATGAGTGGGACGTCCATATTATCTCTATCGACTCCCTTCTTGAGATCCTACACGATATCTTCGGGTTCGGTAGGTTCTCCATCATATAGAATCCACTGCGCACAAATGATTAGTAAGGTCCATTCTGTCACTGAAACAACTGTATGCCGTTCCACATACTCGAGCACCTGATAAACCGAATATGATGGCTAAAGTGACTAGACATTCTCACTTCTGCATTCAAGCGCGAGGTTACAAGGAGCAAGCCAAACAATGGCTCAGAATCTACGCGCAGTCTATCGACAGTCAAGGAAAACATAGCAGTGCAGATTTGGCGCTTGAGGAGGGACTGTCCCTCTTGCGACCTACACCTGACGCTCAGTCTCCCGTGCTCAAATAGACATCGAGAGTCTTGATCCGCTGGGCATCCTATCCAGGACATCGAATAAACTCTGCTGATAATAAGGCAAAAAACACTCTCCATAACAACCGTGCTCCCCTCACAATCCTACACAATCCCCTCCAACTTGCTCACCAATACCTCCCACCCGCGCGGTTTACTCCTCTCCACCTCCTCCCGAACCGCCTCTCCCGCCTTTCCAAATACCTCAACCAAGCGCACACGGCCCTCCTCGCTCCCTTCCTCACGCACACGCGCAATCAGCTCCGCAACGATAAACGCCCCGTCGCCCCTGGCCATCTCTCGTATCGTGGCCTGCGGCACGTGCGTGAGGAACGCCACGGCGAATGCCTCGGGAGCGAACACCGGCGAACGGGAGATACTCTGCGTCGAGAGGGAAAAGTGACCGCCTTGGAGGAGGGTTTTGTACAGGCGGGATGTATGCCCTGTGGAGATGATCGACGGGTTGGTGGAGAGTGTGGTGAGAAGTGCGTTCGTTACTTGTGTTTTGTCTATCGACGTCATGATTACCCTCGTGAGTTATACGGGGTATGCGGGGTAAGATAACGGGTTACGCACCACCCTCTGCGAACAACATAACCTCCCCAAGGACCAAACTGCCCCCCGGATCGCTGATCATCGCCTCTAGATCGCGCACTGGCGCAGCGAGGTACCCGTCGCTCACAGCGCGCCGTACCTCGTCCCGGCGGACGCCCTCGTGCTTCTTCGACGTCTTCTCCCGGATCGAATCGGTGGATGCGAGCGAGGCGATCAAAGCGGGTGTAAAGTGCCGCAGGGACCGGTGCACAAGCGGATAGAGCAGCGCACGGCGGCCCGTAATCTCGCTGTAGAACTTTGAGGTGAAGGAAGTCGTACTCAGGTCAGCCAGGAGAGACTTGGCGAGGAGCTTTGTATCGCTATGAGGTGGTCGTTCGTTTCCAATCCCGTGCATGAGCAACAAGAGGGGACGCACTCGATAACGTCCAACGCGGTGAACAGCACCAGCTGGCCCTCTTCGTTAGTCCATATCCTCTCGAGGTGCGGCTTGAGCACTTTGAGAATCTGCTTGCGGTCCTTTGCCGATCCCCACGCGAGGAACTCGCGCACGCAGAGACTACCGTCCTTCGTATGGACCACTTCTGCAAGGAGTTCCTGGCAGCTGTAGCAGGCGAAGGGCCGTTGGGCCAGAGAGTCTACAACAGGAACAGGAGACGAGATAGCAAAAAACGCACTTTTCGAACACTTCCCGCCGCGCCTTTTCACCCTCTTCTTCCGAGGGGAGCGAGCGCAGCTCGAGCAGGTACTCCCACAAGGCACGGTGGACGATCGCGTGCGATACGGCGCCTTTATCTGGGTTGTCGAATCTATAACGGTCTCATCAATATCGAGGTTACGAGCGGAAAGTCCAGGTGCGTACATCAGCGTCAAATTTTCCTTCACAGCTCCCAAAATCCGCCTACGCCTCTCCCCCTCGGCACCCTCGAGCACATCCTTCAACCCACTGGGCCCATCGATCCTGGGTTCGAACAGTGCGACCTCCTTGCCGTAGAAGTCCCGGAGGAGCAGCGCACGCTGGGTGGCGTTGGCGTACAGCTCGTATGCGTCCGCCACGACACGCGTGGCCTCTTTGTGTAGTAGCAGGCGGAGGACGTGCCCATGGAACTCGTCGAGGATGGCACGCCGGTGCGTGGGGCAGTAGCGGATCAGTTTTGTTACAAGGAACTATTGGGAGGTGTCAGTCGGTGGGCCATATGGAAGGGAATGAGGGACAGAAGGAGAGGGTAGTCTGGGGCACCTTGGAGTACTTATTCTGTGCCAAATCTTTGAATTTGCCTGCAAGTTCCGAGGCGATCAGGTCTCGCTCCGTTTGGCCGCCGTACTTGACGAGCTGAGCACCAAGCAACCGATCTATGTCAATTATCCCCACTCGCCCAAAGAGCCAACTCCACGCACGGTCTGGATAATGCGACTGGCATCGTGCTTGAACACGACCTCCTGAACCTTACCGCGTACGACGTCCATGAGCTGTCTAATATATTTTCGCCGCTCCTCCTTGGAGATATTGAGCTTGCGCGCATCTGCCCAGACGTATTTGGCCTGCTCAATGATTTCGGCATTGGGTTTCGCGGCTTTACGTTGCGCGTGCAGTTCTTTTTGGACCTTATGCGACTCTTTCGCTGCTGCAGAAAGAAGGTCAGGTCTGTGAGAGGGCGTCGATCTGAGGCAGGCCAACCATTTGGGTCTTTGAGCCTTGAAGGCGGGCCGTCGGGGGACGTTTCGTCCGCGGCTTCGGGGCCCAATTCGTCGTTGTCATCTTCACCGCTGTCGCTTGGTTCTGTTTGAATTTTTGTGACCGGTACTAAGCGATTTTTTTGGGTCGTTCGGGCGAGTTGGTTCGACCGTTTTGTGGGAGGTTCTTGGTAGGCGTCGGGCTCGGATTTGCGTCGTTTCCGAGGTGGACCTCGTTGTGGTTGAGCTGGACGTTTTTTCAACGACGTCTGGCTCATCGTTCACTTAGCCGGTTTGCTGTCGGGTACAACCAACAGTCTTGGAGCTGGCCACCACTTGCACCGCTTTTGGAGACACCTATGATTTCAGGATGCCGCCAATAGCTCAGACAATAAACGTGCCTGCACCACCCTCTACTTCCTCGTCCTCGTCCTCGCCACCTGCACCGACGACATCAGCGACGACAGCCGCGCCTGCTGGGACAACCCCACCGTCAGCATCGACACCACGGCCTTCGTCCCAATCGACTTACACACCATCTCCAGCAATCCCAACCCCAAAGGAAAACTGTCCAAAATGCGATAAACCGATATCAGGTCCTTATGTCCGTGCGCTCGGCGGGGTCTTCCACGCACCCTGTTTTACATGTCTCGTCGGTATCCCTCGTCTCTCACTTTCAACATCTCGCTGAGATGGTCTATTAGGACTGTGGTGCCGTCGTTGTACAGAAATTCTTCTCGTTTGAGCTCCCAGATGACAAGCAGGTCCCTCTCTGTGAGGTATGGGTACCACCGACGTATACTACCCATTACCCTCTGACACAATCGATCCCTTGCAGACGGACTACTTCAGGCGTCTCGATCTCCTATGTGCAAAGTGCGGCCAAGCCCTCCGAGCAGGCTACATCACCTCGTCTGGTACGTCCCCCTCGAGCTCGTGTGCTCACGAGGTCAATCACTGATCGTAATCCAGACAAAAAGTACCACCCAGACCACTTTACATGTTCCATCTGTCCTACCGTATTTGGCCAGAACGACAGCTACTACGAACACAACGACCAGGTCTACTGTCACTTCCATTATTCGACCCGCTGTGCGGCCCGGTGTGCGTCCTGTCATTCCGCCATCCTCAAGCAGTATGTTGAGATCAACCGCAATTCGCGCGATGAGACCTACCACCCGGAGTGCTACATGATCTCCAAATTCTGGAATGTCAAGCTCGCTCCTGCCCGCCCGTCAGGCGCCCCGCCACTGCACGAAGAGGAAGAGAAACGGTATACCCCAGTGACGCTGCGCGAACTCCAGCGGAGGATGGACGGCATGGTGCACAGAATATGGACCGTCCTCTCTGCGTTCGAAGAGTCGAGCGCGGCATGCATCTCAGATATGCTCCGCTTCGTGAGCGATGGGTCGTACCTCGACGCCGTACGCAGCGCCGAGCGCTTCATCTTCCACGTCGAGGTTCTCCTCGCCGCGCTCGACGATATCCACCACCTGTATATCCCACACGACGCCATACGCGCGTTTTCGTACGCCCGTGAATCGCGCATGCTCTGCCGCAAGACCGTCGATTTGTTCACCTCGCTCTCTAATGCCCAAAAGGAGACCTCGCGCCAAGGTATGACGCAAGAGCTCCTCGCGCTCATCACGGGCATTGCGCACTTTTTGAAGATCCTCATCCGCATCGCGCTGCTCGGTGCGCTCAAGCTGCAGAGGGAGTACCCCGAACCTGAAGGCGTGTCTCGCTTCCTTGACCCACTCCAACGAATGGCCGAGGAGAACGGTGACCCGACCGCGCGCCGTCTTGTCGACTCGCCCAAGTCCCCAGCTTCGAAACCTTCCTCCGAGGTATCCATCCAAATCTCGATTAGTGTAAGCACGCATGAAACCCGTCAGTCTCCAAGCACCAAAGGCGTCATCTTTGGCTTCAAGTCACTCGCGCCCGAGTTAGCGGGCGTCTCGCCATGCATACAGGAGTACAACGACGCGCGCGATGGCACTACTGAGGCAGCCAAGTATACGCCGCCCTCAGATTTATGCGTCAAATGCCAGGAGACGATCGAGGACGATTGTGTGCGCCTTGGCACGTTCTTACGGTGGCATGCGTGGTGCCTGTCGTGTGTCGAGTGTGGGCGCGCTGCCGGGAGTCGCCCTGTCGTAAGGGAGAAAGCGACAATCGGTAATGGGACCTATAATGGCGATGGAGAGGAGGGGGATGATGGGAGCCATGACGGGCACGAGCATCGCCATACCTCCATGCCGACTCCGAGTGCTAGTGCTACCCCAGGTACACCACCCTCCCAGGTGTCGCTAGCAGAACACTATGTGTATCTCCGCGAGGACGGGGTGGGGTCACCCCCGGCGGCCACCAACGGGTTGCTTTTAGTTATAGGTAAACCGCCCACCGCGATCTACTGCCCTGACCACCGGAAGCCGGACACCGAGAAAGGCTTTCACATTGTCACACGTCTCGAGCAGTATGCATTCCTCTTGACAGTTGCACTGAGGCGGTTGTACTTTATCCTCAAGAGAAGAGGAGCGATCGCTCCGCCTACTGGTGCGCCCTTGTTCTTACCTGTGCTTGGACGATCGAGCTGATAGTGTGTTAAGGTCCATTGGCAAGGATCAGCACATCGCCTACTAATAGGGAATCGACGGACATGATGCGGATGAAGTCGCTTAACCTTGATCGCAAGACGTCGCTCACTGCGCGAACGCCCAGGCGGTCGACGATCCTGCAAGGACCGACAGGGAAAGTCGCACAAGCTGCCGATCATAATCAACAGGCTATGCATCAACACTCCAACTCAACTTCACATGCAAATTCGACGGCTCCACGACGACCGTCCCGCGCCCCGCCTCCGCTGCCCGACCTCGCAAGTGGCAATTCCCCCGCGCTGACCAACAGCCCGGCGAGTCACGCGTCGACAGACGGAACAACGGCAGTAGCATCATCAGACACGAGCGACAGCAACACCGTCCGTCCCGCCTTCGCACGGCACAATACGCAAGTCATCATCATCGAGGACGAGCAGCGCCCGCCACGCCGCGAGCCGAGCGAGGACACGACCCAGTTCACCGCCGATCCAGAGGAGTACGACGGCCGCGTGGGTGGCGGCGGCGGCGGCCAGCACCAGTCGCGCGAGTCGGAGGTGCTGATGCTGCACGATCTCTCCTCGTTCGTCAATGCGGAGCACGCGAAGGGGCGTCGGATGAGCTCCGTGTCTGGCGGGAAAGGCAAGGCGACGGATGTCCCTCCCCTTGCGCCCCTCCTCCTGGCGGATTTGGACGCGTGCGATGCGGCTCTTGTCAAGCATGCGGCGGTGTGGCTACTCAGTCACTCGGAGCTCAGGGATAAGTTTGATTTGGATGAGGTACTCGAGTTAATTGAAACACGCAAGGCGGGCATTTGGAATAAAATTTTCAAGGCTGAGAAGAAGGGTAAGAAGAAGGGTAAGTTTGGGGGTTACATTTGAACTGGCTTCGAATGGTGCTGATGATTGATTTTTGGATGCAGGCGTGTTTGGGGTGCACTTGTCTGAATTGGTGGAGCGGGAGGGGGTGGATTCGACACTCAGTGTTGGGCATGGGCCGGTACGGATCCCCAGCTTCGTGGATGACGTTATCACTGCTATGAAGCAGATGGGTGAGTCGACTCTTTTCTGTCATTCTTACATCAATGTGTGCTGAATTTGTTTGGCCAGATGTATCCGTTGAGGGCATCTTCAGGAAGAACGGCAATATTCGTCGCCTGAAGGAAGTCATTGAAGAATTCGAGAGGGATCCTGGTTATGGTGACTTTGCATCGGATAACCCGGTGCAGCTCGCTGCCTTGCTTAAGAAGTTCTTCAAGGAGCTGCCTGACCCCTTGTTGACATTCAAACTGCACGGCTTGTTCATTGCGACACAGAGTAAGTTGAATACCCCTATCGTGTAGAAATGGTGAACTGACGAGCTCGTAGCTATCACTAATGAAGACGAGAGACGTCGGTTACTCCATCTTGTCAGCGTCATCATGCCCAAGAGCCACCGAAGTACCATGGAAGTGTTCTTCGCATTCCTCAAATGGGTCTCGCTCTTCTCGCAGGGCACAGGCAGTGACGCTACGGGAAGCAAGATGGACCTTCCGAACCTCTCGACCGTCATCGCACCAAGTGTCCTGTACGCCAAAGGCAACGATGCCTTGCGCGATCAGAGTCTCACTGCCATCCGAGTCGTCACGCAAATGCTCGAGGAACAAGACATCTTCAACGAGGTCCCTGAACAATGCCTACCGCTCTTGGAGGAACGCAAAGAGTTCGCCAAGTATATGAACGAGTCGTCCAAGGATTTCCTCAAAAGACTTGACGCTGTCTTCAAAGGCAAGAAGAATGGCGGGGTCACCTCCCCGCTCATGGCTCCCGTCAATGCAGCGCCATTCCAAGCCACTAATTTTAAGCTTGACCAAGGTCCTGACATTCGTGGTCGTCAGCTCATCCCTCCAGAGCGCCCAGGAAGCCGTCCATCGCAGTCCTTGGAGCGTTTGGGTGAGAAGAAGGAAAAGGAGCGTAATACTTTGCGCAAGCCCAAACCCATCCATCCGGGTTTACCCCATTCACCTTACTCGATGCCACCCCTCGCCAACGGAAGCGGCGGCCTCTCGCTTTCGGGGAGCTCGTCCCGACCAGTGTCCCCACCCCCGGCTACACCTTCCGCTGTGAGCACCAATGGAACTCCGGTGGCCCGTTCAGGAGGCATTCCTTCTACCATTTGGAAGCCTGCTACCCCTTTGCCATTGTCTCCGCCTGAACTTGGCAATAGCACCGCACCGTCCCCACGACCGTGATGCACTTAGCACCTGACATAGTTGCTACCGATCTCATAGGCGATACGCCATGCATATACGGATGCTTAATACCCGCTGCGGATCATGCGTATTTCAACATTTTCTCTATGCCTTATTGTTTCCTTGTGGAGGACTTTGCCCTTTCTCCTTCTCTCTTTTAATTTGTATGGTTATTGCCAACAACTCGGGGCCTCACCCGTTTTGCTTGACAACTGCTGGGACGCTTATCCCTTTCCAACTGCTTGAGATCTTGTCTACTCTCAGACTTTGTATTGACCATTTCTAGCACCACCTTTGCGTGTACAATCATGTAGTGAGTCTGCCCAATGCCTCAAAGACTCGAATTCCTAAGCAAAATCATTATTGTTCGTATTTGCCTTCTCTGTAAGGAATCCTCTAGTGGGCGTTTCGCATGTACGCTCTACTTCAACAAAGGCCTATTCGCCTGAATTAGACGTTAACCACATGGTTCATGAAGGCGATGAGGAGAGGTGAGAGGGAGACTATTGCGTTATGCTTGGGAGAGTCGATGGTTCTCTTTTAAAGGGAAGGTCTAAATGGCAGCACCCTCGGCCGGACTCGATAGACGATATCAGCCAAGGACGTAGTATCGTTCAGTTACACATTAAGTACTCGATAAATCGCAACACTGCCACCCTTCGATAGAACAAGTGGACCATCTCATTTCATTTCAACGCCACATTGAAGAATAGAGGATGGGACTTCTGAAGAAACCTCAGTCTTCATAGACCCAACGAGAAGGGTAATACTTACGAATATCCAGCTCGAGGTCAAGGTCGGAGAACGATCTCCGTTGGTGATGTATACAGGCTGTAATTGCATAGCTGATCCGGGATTTTGGTCTAAAATCGTTGCAATAGTTGACTGCAATTTCAGGGGTACTCTCGGAAGATCTTCTGACACGCTATTTTCCGCCGAACGTTTCATCGCTGTAAACCCTACGGGGTGTTGCAGCCACGTAACTACGTTGACAGACCAGGGCGCCCTTCTGTGGTAGCACGCAGCAATGGTGGATCAGAAGATGCGTTGAGAAGATTAAGAGAGGTCGAAATACAGGTGTCGAGCGTAAGGCCGTCCTGTGTCCGTCCGTTCTTCGGTATCGTCGACAGCCAAGGCTTCACACCCTGGGGCCACGCCGCGGAACTGGTCTCGAAAGGTATCAAGGGCCACGGTCTCGTCAATTATGATCGTACCACCCCATTACTAAAGATCCCTCTCGCTCCAGGAGCAACCGGGTTTCCTTTCGCTCGGTCTATTACTCTCCTATGACCATCGTCGCTCTGACTCGTTTAAGTTAGAATGGTGTAGGTAGTTTCAATCATTGAAACGAGGCTCCTTAGGACCAGTGTAACGCCATGTGCAAATGTTCTCACAGTGCCACGCATTCCTCATATACAAACAACAGTCTTTCCAGTACGCACCATGCCACTGCCGCATTGCACCGCATTGCCCGAGTGCTTTAACCTGACCAGCTCGCTCCCGATCGCTCTCCGGAGGCGCCAGATCTACTGCGTTCTCAAATTTCACCAACAGCCATTAGTAGCCAACTCCGAGCAGACTCGATGCAACCCCCACGCCAAGATTGAAGCCCTGTGAGGTGGGTTTCGCAACCTCGTGGATTTCTGTTGGAACCAGTAGGTCGCCACTCGCACCGCTGGGATACTTTTTGACGCTAGGTTCTGTGCTTCTGTACATCTACCAATCTACATTACCACTCTCGTTTTGCATTGCATTCCCCATTCGCCTTCACGAAATGGACGGTGATCGCAACTTCCATCATCCAGCTGACAAGGCCAAGGCAGGAGAAGCGTCGATGAGCATTCAACCGCTCAAAGAGAGGCTCACAGACTTGAAGAAGCAATTCCGGAAAGCGAGTACCACTTTCTCCAGCGCGGATGCATCACCCGTCAGCTCATATGAAGTAAGGTTGTCCCTCATCACGAGCGATCGAAGTCACAAATTTCCTTTCAGAACGCGTTCCCAAATTATTATTCCCCATCCGATACAATCGAGGGCCTAATCGGTCTCAACAACCTCATTGAAAGTATATAGAACCTTCGACGCCAACATGAACGTCGATTTGATCCGTTACTTTATTTTGGGGATGACATTATGTACGACATCTTCCTATATGTCGTCAATCTATGGGGTATCGCAGAAAGCAGAGCGCGGGAGCTAAAAGTCATTCCAAGCTACTATATAAGTAGCGCTCTTGTTCTCACGAGTGTCAGTCAGCGATGGAGCCAATTCGTCATTTCGTCCCCGCAGCTCTGGTCGTACTTGCTCATCGACACCGACGACGACAACGCTCTAGAGTATTTACAACTCTTCCTCCACCTGTCACACAATTTCCGTTTGTTCATCGTTATCCATGGCAGCGCTGTCGTGTGCGACGATATAGTAATGGACTTGCTGCGCGTGGGCAACCGCATAGATGGACTGGTATACGGGTTGGATATCTCTCGCTCTACTCTTGCAAAATTTGGCTGTTATCCGAGAGAACCATATTCTCAAATTCAACCATGGTACAAGCTAGAGGTGCAGTCAGTGATGCAACCACAGCAAGGCATGAACTACTACTCTTTCCCGACCTCCATTATTTTTAATTTTTTAATTTTTTTAGTAATCCAATTTTACGTGCTAAGAACTAGTCTATGTTACACGATTCGTTGGATGTGTAGTATCTATGCGTCTAAAGGACTCATGTTGCTTGCTGTTGGAAGGAATTAGACGCTGTCCAGTAGAGCATTCGAAGTGGTAATGCTGTTGTGGTATGTGTGTTGGCTACAGTTGCTCTAGAGCAAAGCGCGAAGCACTAACATCTCAATTTTCTCTCTTAGATCGGTTCAATATCTCCGTAAAAATGCTTGAATCATCCAATTTTGTTGAGATAGGTGAGTGTGTGGCGTGGTTCATAGGTATCACTTGGGGATGGCTGGTAAGTCATATTTTGCGTGGTAAGCACATTTGGGGTGCATGCAGTGGTGAAGCTTCCATGTATCTTTACGTGTGTGGCTGGGTTGTCGCATTGCATTGTTGCTGTTCCCTCACACAATAGGGTAAAGCCAGGGTTAGCCTCTGTCCACCAGTCCATAAACCTCTCTATTGGGGTGAGTTTAGTGTTCTCAGCAGTGGGAATGGGCTCAGCAGGTGTTGGGGTTGGGGGTGGTTGTTGAGCCACCACAGTGTCGTCCTCTGGAGGGGCTGGGGGGTTTTCCTCTGGGGTTGGGGCTTCGACTTGTTGATCAGTTTTAGCTTCTTCAGCATTGTCATCTTGACATTCCTTGGCATTGGCCTGGGGTGCTGGTTCAGATGGTGGTGGGGTTTGTTTTCTCTTCCAGTTGGCATGGGCAGTTTTTTCGTGGCCGTGTTTTGAGGTGGAGAGCACATCTTCACCCTCCTGGTTGAGTATCTCTAGAACATACACAAAAATTGCCTTCTTGTACATCCTTTGGGCTGCTGGGGTAATCAGCTTGCCCAGGAGGGAAAAGGTGCATTTAAACAGATGTGAGCGGAATTTTGGTTCAAATTCCTCCCATATAAAGTTACCTGCCTCATCCTTTATTGCCATATTGGTGTGGGCTATGATGTGCAGGCGAGCAACAGTGAGCTGACGTCTTAGGAGGTTGAGGAGCTTGAAACAGGATGGATCCAAGTGAGGTGAAGAGGTGGGGGTTGATTGTGGGGTTTCCACATCTTGTAGGGTTGATTGTTCAGATTGCATAGTTGTGCTGACATGGTGGTCAGCATAGTTGTGCTGACATGGTGGTCAGGTCCAAAAAAGTTTCCTTCATTCATGTTCTATGGATGGATGGGCTATTTCCCCTGCCCAAGCTTGTAACACTCTTGCATTTTCAATGGCTTTCAGCTCTTTCAGTGAAAATTGGACTTGATAGGGGCTTATCCCTGGTACATGAACCTAGATTAGAACTCCCAAACCTCGAGAGACTTAGACTTCACATGGGTTTCGCGACTGATCAGCGAGTGGACAGGCCAATTTTCATTGTTTGTCGAAATCTAAAGGTCCTGAACCTCCAGTACGCCCTCGAATACGATCTAGGGAACCCTCTTAATAATCCCGCAACCTGGATGGAGTTCGATATCATCGACGGGCTACAAGAATTACAAATCCAACTGGAAATTTATGTGGTCAACAACCTTGATCTACCGGCAGACGGGTGGCTGCTACAATACCTGTGGGAGCAGCAAGAACAGCAGCAGTTTCTGCGGCTGCAGCAGATAAAACAGCAGGGGCAGCTGCAGCTTCTACAGCTGCAGCAGATGGAGCAGCAGGAGCGGCACCTGGAGTGGCAGATGGAGCGGCAGGAGCGGCAGCTGGAGTATCAGGCGCGGCTGAAGCATCAGACGCGGCAGCTGGAGCGACACCGGGTTTCCACGCAAATGTGGTGGCGCCAATGGCTTAACCTTCCAGATCATCTAGAAAATGTCCAACACAGCTCGCTGGAGGTTACACTCCCACCGCAAATGCACGAGGGAATATTTGTCTTTATTAGGGATATGGTAGAGGAGGTGCTATGGTCGGGGCTACCACAGGTGATGGAACTGACCACCTCAAGATTCCTTCGCACCTTCCCAGAGAATTAGCAGAAACTCTGCCTCCACAGTTCCAGTCGACCAATTTCCTTACATCCAATTACCTTGCGTAACCTGATCTCGCTTGAGATCATAGCTGATGGATTTGACCACCTCACCTTTGTGAGATACACCCAAGTGCCTCAACTCCAGGTTCTCTGGGTCCAGGTTCAGGATGGCCCAGGAGACCTGGGGCTGTATGAGTACGATTGGCACAACACCACAAGCAATCTATTGAATTCTATTTCTATCAGAATCAAATTACATTGCCACAAACAAACCAATCATGTCCTTGCTTTTTCCTTGCCTCGAACTCACTCTCTTAATATCTCTTCACCAGATCTTCCATTATCTCTATCTCTCGCTGAACCAGCACCGCTGCCATATATCCTTTGTGCTAGCCTTGACAAATCCTCAGCAGCGTGGCAAGAGAATTCCATAACAGAATGGATTAACCCACATCACGGCATATATACCAGATCCTGCAAATTTTGGAAAGCTCATGTCCCTTCAACGAATTGTTCTGGATAATGGCCAGTACATACTCCAAAAAGGATCACCTATTGACGAGCTTTGCGAATACTGGCCAAAAGTATCCATATATGCCCTCGACTCAGTTCCATTACCGTTGCCCAATGTCCTTCGAGCTGGCCAAGATTCCTGCACCAACTTCGTGTGCGGAATGCGGAAGCCATACTAAATGCATCGAGACGCTCTCATTTTATCAACCACTCCACGCTCTCATTATCAGATGGCTCACGGGTGCTATCAGGGCGAAGGTTCACAATGTGGTGGAGCTGCCACCGATTCGTCAAGGGAAGCCTTGGCCGGTGCGCCCCTTTCCAGAGGGCGAGGATGTGTTTGGCAGCTGCTAGATCTGTCATATAACGGGGATGGAGCATGGTTGTCTCGGGTATGAGACTCGAAATGTGGATTGTGGTAGGGAGCGAGGTGATGGTCCGAAGATATGTGCACTCTAACGCGATGGTACGGGTATTGTACGGTTCTTGTGATTGCGATCATGTAATTAGAAAGAGTGGTGTCAATTCGTTACGGATAAGAATTTCTGCTCCTCCGTTTTGTTGCACATACGGGTGTCTCGGGTGCTACTAGTTAAAATTAAATATGTTGACACCACGGATGGCTAGCCCCCGTGCCGACACCAACGAGCTCGCATTGGATCGAGTCAGTACTCAGAGGCCGCTTATGAGACATGGACCAAGGCGATAGGTTACTGAACTCCAAATGGACACTTTGGCTCTGCTAGACACGATCCTTTGCTTCGGCCCTAACCCACGATCATGGGGTTCACATAGTGGTTCAGGTTTCAACCTCTTGCGAGTGGATAGACCTACTCGTCAGTTCGCCGAACGACAGCTTCTTTGCGGGTTAGGGGCGCCTCTTTCCTTTATTTATACGCCGCCTATCGCCTAGCGGCTCGCAAAGACGTGATTTATAGCCTACACATGCTACTACAATTATATTTGGAGACGCGGCGGATCAAAGAAAGCGCAAAGTCTGGTTGGCTGCCCATGAGGAAGCATAGTGGATGGGACTTCTCGGAAAAGGCTGAAGGCGTCAAGCTTACCTTTGAGAACGGAGAGACCGTCCGGGCAACTTGTATTGTTGCAACGGATGGATCGAGATTTACTGTATGAACAGATTGCTCAGTTTGAGTAGCGTGCTTACACTGCAGCAGGTTCGCGAACTGGCTGGCATCTCCTTCAGTAACTCTTTACCGGAGAGCCATACCACGTTCCGCACCACGAAGCAATTGAGAAGAACACGCATTATATCATCCTCGCCTATATACTCCATTGACTGAGATGGTTCATACAATTATTAACCTTGCACTGGATTCACACTTAGGCCCTCTCCTCGATGCAAGGCGGTTATATAGCGAGGTCAGTACTAACCACTTTGCAGGTTGAGTTTGGGACCCGCTTTGTAATATTATAGATTGCACTCTAGTACTACTTTGCTTCAGCTACGTTTCCACATTCTGAGCATTTTCTTAGCTCTGGGTTTTGCATCCACTGGTTGATAAATGGCTTGAGTTGAGTCCCAAGATCGGTAACATGGAACACCTCTTCACGTATGAGGGTAGGCTTGTCATGTACGGGAGCTTTACAATACCATCGGAGGCGATCTAAGCGACAAAAGGGGATCAGAAACCGTGCGAGCGCGCTTTGCACCACACATACCGACTGACGAGGGAGGCCGAACTCTTTCTATAACAACCCCTACGGTATCAGGGAATCTAACGGGATTGTGAGGTGTGTTGGCTATTGGTGGATTGAGCATAAACCCATGAAGAGGAGGAAGGTAGGCGCACCCGGAAGAAGGAACATTTCGCCCTCTCCAATCTCAATATCACAGAAGACACCGTCATCCACAACCTTCAGAAGCATAGCGCCTTTGTATTGATAGAACCATTCCTGCGATCGGAATGTCGCAGGTCATTCGCTGCCGCCGAGGAATTCACCTTAACATTACCACCTACCTCCGTCTCGTTGACGTGATAATCATTGCGCTCATTAGGCCCGCCGACGACCATAACGGTGAAGTCGGAACCGGAGTATATGCAGTAGTTGTTAACCGGAGGCCGTAGCAGGTGCATATTTTCGGAAAGCCATTTAGGCAAGTTGAGTGGCGGGGAAAGTGGCATGTATTTGTACACTATATCGCGAGATCGTAGCTAGATGTGTCAGGGTCGAAGGTGGTAAACCTGACTAAGCAGGGGGCAACAAGATAGACGAGAGACAGAGCAGTAACGGTTCAAAACTCTTCAATGTCGTCCTCAAGACGCCAGAAATCGTCTGGAGGCGGTAAGGTTGGAGCCTGAAGACCAAGCACGCGAGGAGGGCTGCGAGGCATGTCCTTGTCTCCCTGACTCGCGATTCCATCACCCTCGTTGAGTTCCGTGGCTCTATTAGTTTGAGAGTTCGGCGGAATATATGGTAAATGCGAAAAGGTGCGATGAGTTGGAGGCGGACGACCTTCAGGAGAGCATCAATTCGGGAGTTCTTCATGGGTGAGTTGGGGTGCGCACCTAAAATGTCCCTGGATCCCATATGTGGTAGAACAGCGGTAAGGTGCAACTCTACGTCCTCTTTGCCCCACCCAAAACTACCAGCACGTCCTAACCAAGTCTTGACGTCTGCTACGCCCCTTTCAGCTTCTCGAGTCCTTGTGAGATATTCAAAGAACTCTGGTTTGAACATCTTCTGATTGCGCCTTGGGACTGGCGATGGTAAAGCAAGGAGGGTTTGCAACGTGAGCGTATGGAATTGTTGGGCGGCTATTTGATTTCGATGTACCCACTGTTGAAGGGCCAGGATAAGCGAAGAGTCAACACAACATAAGCTCTTACATTGTCATTGGTCGCATCGATTAGGCTCAGAGCATCAGCGACGTGCCAAGCCTCCTCGGTCTCGTTGCAAAACTGTGGATAGTTTTGATGGATGTATAATGAGAAGAGGGGAGTATCGATAGGGGAGTCGGCATAAATCACCTGTTCAAGTGGCTGTCAACCTCGATTCTAAAGGGTATGAGCAATAAAATGGAACGTGCATTAGGATCAACACGCGAGCCACGTCGAGTGAATTCTTTCAAATGACATGGGAGCGGTAAGGGCTTGGGTACCAACGCGTCGAGTTGCCGTTCTTTCTCGATATCTTTCTTGGACAAGTGCGCTCCAGGTGGGTCCCCAACGCCTACATTGGGTGTGAGATCCAGTGAGGACAACTATCGGAACTCATACGCTTGTTATAGAGGACTTTTCCAAGAAGGTGGAAGAGTGCGAGTGATTGTTCTCGTTTCGTGATTGCCTCAAGCCTGCACGCAGTCGTTATCGGAGAGAGGCGAGGGGTGGTGAACATTCCTCACACTTCGGCAGCATTCTTCCTGGACTTCTTGCCTTGTCCTGTTGGCATTTTCACCACACAAGCAAATTGGAGCGTCATAATTGCACTTCGTATGTCACCGTTCGAAGATTCTATTATATGGTCAATAATATCCTTTGATGGCCGTGTTCCAGGGGTTGGAGAAGCGAACAACTTGTCGAGCATATTATGTAACGCGGGTTTCATGTAAGTCGGAGCGATCGGGTTAAAACTAGGATAAGATGAGCTCGGGCACGAAACTAGAGCTTCGTGTTCCGTACGCGATTTGTGTGACATATGCAGAATTCAGAATCGCCGGTGGTAGGATCGTGCGAATGTCGAGGCTGTCGGATCTGGACCAACTGGATTCATCCTTGCTTTCCCCACGTGTCCCGGAATCGCTGACAATAATCACCAAAGGTGCTCCAGGTGGTCCTTCCAGGTAATGCAAGATCGCTGCTTGGAAGCTTCGCAAAGTGGGAGTATGAGAGAGATTAGGCAAATCCTCGAGTAGAATTACTTGATTTGCTTCAGTAGAGCTACTCCTCGAAGTCACGCCGCCTAACAAGGGACGAAGCGCGGTTGCCCTCGTCAGGAACGTCTGGAACGTATGGGCTAACGAATCTGCAGAAAATTTCAGAGAGACGCGAAGTCTGCTGATAGTATCTGAGCTTACCAAAGTCTTCATCCATTGACCGCTCGTCTGCGCTGTTCCCCCATTCGAGGATGTCAAAATTCATTTCACGAGCAAGCACACGCAACGTGGACGTCTTCCCGCTACCCGCTGGTCCAGTTAAGGCGAGGATTCGCTAATAAGGGTCAATAATCACAGTGAGGCGTGTCGCTAGTTGTTCTCTTACTCGATATTTCTTGACCCTTCCACTCGGCGCACCGTGTAGAGCTTCTGAGAGCCAAGTGGATACCGTCTCCAATTTCTTCTTATGGACTGCTAGTTCCGCCTATGAGACGCCTTTAGGTACATTTAAAGAGTGAGAGTAGTTCATACCGGCGTTGACGGCGCAAATTTGTCGACCCAGAGCTCTTCATCTGTGACAAGGAGTAAATTTAGACGTAATGATACCAGATAGATTCGTGACAAGCTGGCGCACCCATCGTCGTTCCTCTCCCCTTGCCTTTCAAGTTAGGCAGTGGCATTTGGGGACGGAGAGGTGGGATGGGCGCAACAATCTGTTCATAAGGTAGTAAGAAACGTGTTCACTCCAGAAGCACCCTCGTAGGAGTGCCCGACGCGGGCGTAGCGACCTTGTTTGGCCGAGCAGTTGTCGCCTCTACATTAGGGGTAAAGTTACTGAATAAAACAGTCTGTGATGATGTATTCTTGTTCTTCGATTTGATGTCTTTCGTCTTCGACTTTGGGGGCATTTCTGGGACCAAGTGGTGACAGACCAAACAACCAAATAACGCGTGCGCGTTCCTTCCTGGAGCCGGTCGGCATTCGTCATTTCCGTCGTCCCTGCCCACGGACAAGTACGGAATACAAGTCTGAATCTGGACTCACCGCACACTCTCCTTTCACCACCAAACAGCCGAGCGCCCTTCTGGAAGGCGAAAGTACCATGCCAACCCTGTGCGAAGTCCTTCCGCTCGAAAAAGGACATGAGATGACAAAGAAGTACCCGCAATCGGGGCGGATGAACCGCTCATGAACCATGAATCCGTCGGGTTGCGCAGAACCACCATCAAGCTCCAGACTTTCCGATTCCACTCGCGGGACGCCTGATGTATAGAGCCCGGGACTCCTACCGAATCTCCTACATGATACCATAGCAACAACCTGCACCAGGATGATAGTACCCGCCGCCTTCTGTCGTGAGCATCTGAGCGGCGGAGGGTTCCGTCATCAATTCAGTCGCTTTAATATCTTTATGTGGGCTCTTCTGTTACAGCCTTTATTTGCCCAAGGGCCGTTGCGAAAGCATCGAGATGGCCCGAACTCTTAAGCTCTCGGCGGCTGGGAAGCATTTCGTTCGCGCCCCAATGTCATTCTACTTTCCTTCCCAACGGCGGATTGTCTTGCTGCTGCTGGGCGTACCGTTGACCCAAGCGCAACCGGCTCCATGGGTTCAGGAAAGGATTGTACGTCTTCTCTGCGTTCTGTACATGTTATATTCACCACTGCTTTCGTTTACTTAGATAAATGCTATACACAATGCCGCCAATGCCCCTGTCGTCGACCACACATCCTTCGTGAACCCTTTCATAGGAACAGGTGGGTGGCGTTCACTGCTCCCATAAATGGTGGTCGACCAATTAAAATGGTCTAGCAAACTTCGGGGACGTATGGTGCGTTCCCAATTCCTCAGTTAACGTCATCCCGCTGACCGCCTATAGCCCAGGAGCTTCCGTGCCATTTGGAATGGCGAAATTTACCACAGATAACACTGGATATGCTCCAGCTGGCTATGTAGCGGATCCTGCGGAGCGTATCCGTGGTCTCAGTCCTCTCCACGATTCTGGGACCGGAAGCAGCCTTGGCATGTGCCTACATTATTCATATTATCCCCCTGCTAATGAACTTCTGCCTCAGGATCCTATGGCAACTTTGAAATCATGCCACTCTTGTGTCCAAACGGCTTCGAAACCTGTACGACTCGGTTGGACGACCGCATGAGGTATCGCAAGAACTTGTCAGACGATGCGAGTCCTGGATACTTTGCACAAACCCTTGACAATGAGATCAAGATGGAGGCGACTGCGACCAGAAGGGCTGGACTTGAACGTTTTACTTTTCCAGAGGGATTCGGAAAGCCGTATTTCGTGCTCGACTTGGCCAACGATCTTCCTGGAAGTTGGGGTGGAGGTCACATGAATATCGATCCTGTTGCAGGAAGAATCACTTTAGGAGGAAAATGGCGTCCTAGCTTCGGTCCTGGCCTTTTTTTCTACGAGGCGTACGCATGCTATGACCTATTGAATGGAGGTAAGCAGAAGCTCGACGAGTATGGTGTCTGGACTGGGGACCGGTACGTCACGCTTGCTTCAGTTCCAAGGTCCTCGTTAAAGACCTCCCACAGGTTTGGAGGGGATGCCAAAGGGAAAGGACTTACTACACTAGACTTCTCAACTAACCTCATTGGCTCACAACCATCCCAATCTGGGGCTCTTTTCTCCTATGCTGATGACCCGACTGAGATCGTCATTCGCGTCGGAGTCTCCTTCATCTCAGCGGAGCAAGCTTGTGCAAACGCTGAGTCGGAAGTAGGGACGGCCACCTTCGAAACGATTCACGACCGAGCAAAAGCTCTATGGCAGGAAAAGCT
>Ga0307513_10001621_pt1 | contig 32309 bp, 38 predicted proteins | sample 15_EM_MG_FD_202174 | JGI IMG/M metagenome (GOLD analysis project Ga0307513, IMG submission 202174) | Populus trichocarpa ectomycorrhiza microbial communities from riparian zone in the Pacific Northwest, United States - 15_EM | ecosystem: Host-associated > Plants > Roots > Unclassified | place... | reverse complement strand
AACTCGGCCACCCGGGGTACTACACGATCCGCGGGCGTTTAAGGGAATATTTTAAATAGGTTGAATTGTTCTGCATGAATATGCGGCCAAGTTGAAGCCGTACACTTAAGATGGTAGTGCCCATATTGAGTGTCCGGCTTCAACTCGGCCGCGGGAGTACTACACTATCCGCTGGCGTTTAAGGGAATATTTTAAATAGGTTGAATTGTTTTGCATGAATATGCAGCCCAGTTGAAGCCGTACACTTAAGACGGCAGTGCCCATATTGAGTGTCAGCTTCAACTCGGCCGCGGGAGTAATATACGATCTGCGGGCGTTTAAGGGTATATTTTAAATAGGTTGAATTGAGTAGGCGGCCGAGTTGAAGCCGGCGACTTAAGGGAGATGATCCCTTAGAAAGAGTCCGGCTTCAACTCGGCCCTGTGAGTTCTGCGGATGATTAATAATACCAATTTATTCTCTCCTGTGGCGAAGCCAAACAAAGTAGGGGGTCTCCATGCCGGCCCGCGCCTGGGGTCTTGTGAACAGTAAGGGAATTATGGAAGTGACAGTAGGGCCCCGGCTAAGAAAAGCGCAACGTAGGATGTCAGCGGAAGGGAGCGGACAGATCTAGGTCGCTAGAGGTGAGAGGGGATCTGGGAGAGCCGCGGGATGCGCGCAGTTGGTAAGAGTAGGCAGGAGGCCTGAAGACGAGAAGATAAGGGGGCGGATACAAGAGGAAGGCGCTGGGAGGGGGTGGGGTCGCAAGGAGCGTGTCTGACGCTTTGGAGGGAAAGTGGGGCGTCCGGGCGCACCAGACACAAGAGATGAAAGGCAAAGAGGGCTCAGGAGATCCGCAAGGAGGGGAGGCCAAGAGCGGACTGGCTTCGTCCGGACGCGGGCTCGATACGTCCGGTGAAAAAGGTTTTTTGGCTGATGAATAAAATTCGTTTTACCTAGTACAGTCACCCGTCAAAAGTGTTCGCGATCCTGCTCTCAATGCCAAGCTTAATTACATAATCAGATACAAACCATTTACCCAGCCAAAGCCATGCGTGCAACTTGAAGGAATGCTATCACTATTGGCTCGGCGCTTGGCCAGCCATTTCTGAAGGTTCTGACTACCCAGGTAGCGCTTGAGGGTTGACATTGCAGTGAAGTTACCCAATTAGCACATTAACAATTAGACCCTACTGGAATACTCAGTATAGCACACACTTCCTCCTTTGATTGGAACCGATCATTCTTCCAAGAACGCTTAATGCAGCTTTTATCATGCTGAGTGAGTTTTGAGGGTCATCCAGAGTGAGGCAGGTTCTGAATAGGACCATGTTCTGATGCTCACTTTAGAAATGTCCATACCGTACTCTCTGATTGCTTCACTAGTCTTGCAACAAAAGAATAATTATGAAAGCACCAAAAGAAGGCAATTATCATGCCTTTAAGTACTTCTGACATTTCTCTTCGCTGGGTTTTTGGTTCAGAAGGCATGGCTGTGAATTCAAGGTCGATACTAGACAATCCACGCGACCGTGATCAGAGCCGAAGATTTTCTACAGTGTTGCTTAGTCAGCCATTCGCGAAGACTTTTGACGGGTGACTGTATATAGCATTAGCAAATACTGTTAGCTGAATTGTTGCTGGCCGCTTTTCTCAACCAGATTGGAAGGTCAAAAAAGCCCATATTATCTTCTTACCATTTTGATTGTAAGTTCTCTTCTCCAAATATTCAAGTGGTAAGTGAGCAACATCTATATTGATGATAGTGTCTATTGACCTACATTTGCATATATATCAGGTGGTTTGGACCCATTTCTGTGCCAAAACTTTGAGTTTAGTCTATTAAATGTCATCCAATTTGACATCTGCAAAGAATTGTTTACCTTATGTATATCACACTTTGGTTCGTGTAGCATGTGATATTACCAGGAAGCCCTATACCTCTCATACCTTATAAGACATTAAGCCTTGATTGAGACACTGGGGGCCTCCTTGGGACTACTATAGTTTATTTATAATCCAGGACCTTATCACTTATGTCAAGATATATATGACAGGTGGATAGAGAGTTGCACTTACCACATAGTATAGAAGTAACAGCAGGGTAGTGTGGTATTGGCTGGAGTCCCATACTGCCTCTGGCAACACCACTCTTCCCCATGTGTTTTTCCGTTATCGACATTCTACTTCTGAGTTTTTCCATTGTGGATAGTCACTCTTTTGAGTTTCCTGAGAAACCCTGTTTCTCTTAAAGTCACCATGTGTAGGAGTATAATAGTACTTAGACTTTTAGCCCTTAAATTATATTTTACTGTTGCACTTAGGCATTTTCACATGATAACTGCTACACAAGTTACAACACAACTCAGCCAAGACCCAATTGCACTCTGGAAAGCTCAATTGGGACTTTGGGAGATTTGCTAATTTGTAAGTACTGCTAAGATTTTCAAACACACCTGCCATTCCCCAGTACATTTGTGCCTCTGAAAGGCCCCTTGCATGCTTTCTTTACTTCTATCTTTCTTTCTTTAGGGCAGAAACTTGTATCCTACTGGATATTTCAGGCTATATATCTCAAATTAAGATAAGGATACCTCTTTGGATTTCCCTAATTGAAAGCATTTATCTAAGCCATTAAATGTCATATTTGTACTGTTTCCAAGGTCACTTCTTTACACTTTTACATTTAGGGAAATTTTTGAATCTCTGACTATCTTAGATGTTTAGTAAGGCTACAGGGATGGGGTTGTGAAGCGGATACCTTGGTTGGATTCCCCTTATCAAGAGAATTTTTCTGCCTCTTTGAACATCCCATTTGGACAATTTTGAACATCTATTCTTTACACTTTTACACTTGGGCTGAATTTTGAACCTCTGACTATCTCTTATATTTACTTAAGCTGCAGGCATCTGATCATGTTATGGGGTAGCTAACCTAGTAGGATTCAGAGCTAACCAGGCTGAGGATATTTGAGTCAACGGATTAATAGTTAGGAAGGCTTGTAGGTAATCGTTTTGTTAAAGCTAGAAAGATAAAGTATAGTCAAATATCAATAAGTTAGTATATAACTGGCTTGTTAACTTGTTATATTGTTAAGGTCTCTTCTCCGTTGCTTCCCAATTCTACAACCACTGGGGAGAGGGCTACCATTTATACTAATATTTATGCTAATTTGACTTCATTAGTTAATAAGTAGCTTCTTAACAATTCAGTTTATCAGAAGAAAGTTCGAAGACGGTTCGACCCCGAAATCTAGCCCAGCTCAACTTAGAGAATCTCCCGAACTGCTATTTCATCTAGGGGTGTCCCCACTGTACCAGTAGAGTGTTTTTGATCTCTTTGTCATGATAGAATATATATAAATATGTGGTCCAAATGCCTACATCCAAATAGTAATATGAAATATAGAGTGATCAGTTCCGATATCCAGCTATCCAAGTATTATGCCGCTAATGCATACGCAACTAGAAAATGAGAGGAGCAGTGTTCTCTAAACATCATTCCAATTGTAGAAACGTTGTTGTGGTAGAGGGGTGATTTGGTGTATTTCCTGTCTATGACCGAATGTATATATAGAGATACATGACCACCAAGAGTCAACAACCGGTGCTATTAACCCTACTACTCAACCCCAATACATATGAGGTTAGCTACCCGTATCTACTGTTAATCTAATATCTAACACTCCCCCTACGTGCGCTATTATATAAAGCTGCTAATCACTAAGCTGTGCTTAAACATTTTCCAACATTGCCAGTAAACACTTATAAAATCTTATTGGGATCAAGACAAACTGCACATGTTAACAAAAACCACATGTTTAACTCCCGCTAAAGGCTTGGTTAGCCCATCCACTACCATCTTCTCTGTGCTATAGTAATCCATGACAACCTCTTTCCCATCCTCAATGATCTCCTGATTCTGACAAACGCGAAGGCAACATGCTTGGAGTGAGGTTTGAACACTGTATCCGTGAATGTAGATAAAGATGCCTGGTTGTCGTTGTAGAGCGTGCTCAACTCCAACGTAGATATAGTGATTTCTGATACAAGAGGACAGAACCAGACGAGTTGCTGAATGGCTGTTGCGCATGCAATAAACTCTGGGTCAGTTGTATTAGTCTTCGTAATAGATTGTCTCTTTGAATGGCCTTGAATAACTGCAGATCACATATGCAAGATGCATTCAGTTTTCAATTGCAATGTACCCGTATCTCGGGCAAAGTCAGCATCTACAAAATCATTCAGTGGGATCTTATTTCCCCGCAGACCAAGCACTATATACCTTGTTCCTACCAGATAGTGTAGAACTCGCTTTGCAGATATCCAATGCTACAGAGAAGAATTTGCCCTAAAACCCGCAAGATAGCAGACGGCAAACGAAATATCTGGCCTAGTGCGAATCGCTACCCACCCGAGACTCTCAATTAACTCTCACGGTCCCCTGGTGAGATACGAGTTGGGATAACTTTGGTGTTCTTTCTTTTGTTACACGGTTGCTATGAGGGATTTCCTTTGTAAGTTTTATGACAAATTGTATGGTTTCATTGTTTATGCGGATATGCAACTCATACTGGGGTATGAGTCGGGCGGCAAAGGCTGACTTATGATTTTCTTCTAAATAAGGGAGGCTCCGCCCCCTATTTTATTCATGTCGCTTGTCGGACGCCCGGGCGTCCTGGACCTTGCCTTTGCCTGCCCCCTCCTCTCACCCTATTTCTCTGAATGGTCTGACCCCCTCCCCTCCACCGGCTCGGACCACATCCCGATCCTCCTCCGCTTTGAGGCCCCATTATTTCGGGCTCCACCCCCAACCCCCAACTGGGCCCTGTCCGACTGGGCCGCTCTAGATGCTGTGCTGAAAGCTACAGTCATCACGCCCCCGCCCCCTCTCCCCACCACGAGCTCCCTTGACCTCTGGCTCAGTACCAATCTAGGGAAGGTGACGTCCCAATTTGCGCTGCACACCCCGGTGAAAAGGGTGACCTTCCCCTCCAAACCATGGTGGTCTGAGCTCCTGTAGGTGCTCAGGAAGGCCTATAACTCCGCCCTCCGCTCCGCGAAACGTGATCGTTTCGATGCATCTCTCCTCGCGTCCGCAAGGGCGGCGAGATCGGCCTACTTCAAAGCGATCAAGAAGGCGAAGAGGGCCCACTGGTCCTCCTTCTTGGCCTCAGCGACCCCCCAGACTGTGTGGACGGCCAAAGGATTCGCCGTCGGGCGTCCCCCCCCCGTTTCCCTGATCTCCCAGGCGCCTCAACGCCGCCCGAGCTCAACAAAGCGCTCCTTGACCATTTCTTCCCTGGCGAACCAGCCGGGTTCACCGACACCATCCTGCTCCCATTCAGGGAATGCCTCCTGCTGGCACCGGACGAGATTAGCAGGGCCCTAGCACGCTCCTCCCCATCGTCGGCCCCAGGGCCCGACGCGATCCCTAACTCGGTTTGGAAAAGGGTGCACCGCGTGGCCCCTCACCTCATCTACGACCTTCTGGCCCCCCTGGTGATCTACGGGTCCCACCCCCTCACCTTCAAGAGGGCCGATGGCATAGTCCTTGACAAGCCCGGGAAGCCCTGTTACGACTCCCCCTCATCCTTCCGTGTAATAGTTCTTCTCCAGACCTTTTCTAAGATCCTCGAAAGGATAATGAACTCGAGACTCTCCGGAGTGGCCCGTGCCACTGGCCTCCTCAATCCTCACCAATGCGGCTCGCTTGCCGGCCTGTCGGCTTTGGATGCTGTTACCACCCTCACCCATGAGGTGAAGACCCTTCAGATGGCTGGGAAGAAGGTCTCCACACTCTTTCTGGACATTAAAGGGGGTTTCGACAATGTCAGCCCCTCCACCCTCTGCGGCATGCTTAGAGCCAAAGGGGTCAACCCGTACCTTGTGTCTTGGACCAGGTCTTTCCTGTCTGGCAGATCCTGCCGCCTCCTGTACCAGGGATCGCCCAAGGTGTTCGCCCCAGTCTCGGTGAGCACGCCCCAGGGCTCCCCAGTCTCCCCGCTTTTGTTTGTCATTTACGTTTCCCGCCTCCACTCTGAGATCCCCCAGGGCCTCACGCTCTCCTACGTGGATGACTTCGGTCTGACCGTGTCCTCTGCCTCCTATCGGGGCAACATCCGAATCCTACAGAGGCAGTACGCCAGGCTGAAGGCCAGAGGGGCCAGGCTGGGTGTAAGCTTCTCGGTCCCCAAAACGGAGCTTATCGACTGGCGCACGAGCAGGGATAAGGCCCCCATTTCCAAAGCTCCGGTCCACCTGGATGGGTCGGTCTTCGCTCCCAAGGGAGAGGTCAGATGGCTGGGCTACTGGTTCACACCCTCGATCTCCACCACCCGCCACTTCGTCAAGAGGCTAGCCAAAGCCCAAGCTGCCTTGGTGGCGGTCAAACGGCTCTCCCCCCCGGGAGTTGGCCTCCCCCCGTACCTCTGCCACAGACTTGCCTCCTCACTTCTCTTTCCCATCCTCAGCTATGGCGCGGACGCCTTTGTTCCCACGGTCCACATGACCAGGAAACTTTCCGCGTTCTGGCACAAGGTCCAGAGATGGACGACCAACTGCTTCATGAGCACCCCAACCGACATCCTGGCCGTTGAGGCCTGCCTCCCGCCACTCGATCTCCTCCTCGCGTACAAACGCAGGCTGGCTCACCTGAGGATCCTCTGCTCCCCACCGGAGATCAACCCCGCAACCGCGAGGCTTTCCCCCTCGGTCCAAACTCCTTCCCTTCACCGCCACTCTCCAGACCTTAGGGCCCTAAGCGCGAAGAATGCGGGCAGCTGCCAGCCCCTCCCGTGGACCCAGCCCAGACCACCCTCCAAGAACAGGGCCCACCTCCCCCTCGACGCCCTCCCCCACTCGATACTGTTCCTTCTGGGCCAGGACGGGCTTGACGCCCTCCCGGTCACCTCCCAACACCTCCTTAGTGACTTCTATCCTGAGCCCCCCCCGGGCCGCTCCTACACGCAGCTTAAGCTTAAGTGCAAGAACCGCCTCATGGAAGATTGGGACAAGGCCGCTCCAGACCCGGCCAGGTACCCGTTCCGCCCCTCGCTGAAGCCCCACCCGTTCATGGGCCTCGACAAGTTCACCGCGGGCCGCCTCCACCAGATGAGATCTGGGAAGAGCGACCTCTGCGCCCACCCCTCCTGGCACAGCGAAGTCCCCACCACGTGCCCTAGTTGTTTGTCCGCCCCCGAGACGTTCGAGCACGCTATCCTCCGTTGCCTGGCTAAGGAGCCCTCCAGGACCCGCCACCTTCAGGGGGTCCTTGACATCGCCCCGGATGCCCCAGTATGGTCCTCAGCTGCGCTCTTGGGCGCTCTCGCCCGCTTCATTAAGTCTACAGCTACAGCCTACCCCCCGGGAATGTTCTCGCGCCCATCGTCCTCTACTTCCTCAGTTTCTGTCCGCTCATCTAATCTAGTTTCCTTTGGGTACTTTATGTCGTCTCAGGAGAGCTAGGTTTAAATTTGTTGTTTTTCATGCTATCCGCTGGTTTAGGGAGGGTTTCCTTTGAGTTACTTGCTTTAATGTCGCGCCCGTATGTGGGCCTGGGACCGGTACGGACCCCAGTTGGAGAGCTATGTTCCGGATGTTTCCTTTGTTAGTTCGTTTTGGTTTTTGGGTTTTGTTTTCGCCATAGCTAGCGCTCCATGCGATTTCTTGTACCTTAACAACGAATATATGATATTAAAAAAAAATAAAATAAAATAAAAAAAGCCCCCTATTTTCTTCATCTTTCTCGTCTGCTCCACCTCCACCGATTGAAATCTCAACACCATGGGAAATCATCGTGAGAGTGTCCTCCGCCTCTGATCTACCCCGCCCGTGGCAACTGCTCTGGGGTTGATCAAGCCTTCATCTCCTTCCTCTCTCTGGGGCCTTTGGCCTCAGCTCCCGGGGGTTATGGATTCCTTTCTGGTTCCGTTCGTCTTTGTTGAGCACGCTCGTCTTGATGTTCCTACCCTTTACCCAGCACTTCGAGACGCGCTTTGCTTAGCGTTTTGCACGGTCGGCGACCCTCCTTCCTCCGTCAATACACGGTCGCTAGTTTCGGACCATCCGTGAAGTAGTTGCCCTGGTGGCCCTGCTCTCTGGTATTGCACTCTCTCCTGAGTTGCAGGATCGGTACGGTCGGCATTCGAAAAACTGTGACCCGTCTCCGTCCTCCGTGTTCGTACTTCTCGGTTGTTTGGCGAGCCTTCCTCCTCCCGCTTCCCACGCGTCAGGTTCGCTTGCACCGTACTGCTGCATCTTTCTTTAGCTGGCACCTTATCTGCCCCCTCGGCTGGCACCCTACTGCCCCTCACGATAGCTGACACCTCCACTGCTGAGTGGCTCTGCTCGCTGGGTGACTCCCCTCGACCTCCTCCCGCTCCGCGATTTACTCTACGGTCGCCACCTCGCATTAGGTTACGCTGTATCATGGTATAGCACTACCTCCATGGCCCATGCTAAAGTCCGAAGTGTCGCCGATTACTGGGGACAGTCCGTCCCCGACCTGCCTGCCCCTGTAGCCCTTTGGGGTTTGGGGTTTAGTCTGATTCCGCTAAGGCGTCAGGCAATAGTAGTTTTATTTCTCTCCTCTCCGTCGGCACTTGGTGCCGTAAGAAATCTTTCTTTTGTTTTGGGGGGCCCGCCGAAGGGTTTGTTTCTTTCCCTGGTTTCGTTTCTATACTTGTTTTTTCTTACGTGTCTGGAGGAGGGTATTGCTTCGTCTTGCTTTCGTCTTAGGTGCTATTGGGGGGGAGGATGGGCTCTGGTTTCGAGGGGTTTGATTTTTCCCATGAGGGGGTGAAGCGGGTCGTTGGATTGTTTATAGGTTTTGTTTCGGTCATAGCTAGCGCTCCATACTGTTTCTTGTACCTTAATCAACGAATACATGATATTAAAAAAAAAAGCCCCCTATTTTCTTCACCCCCCGCGCCCTCTACACCTCCAGTCATTGAAATCACAACTCCACGTCGTTCAGTGCATGATCCTTTCTCGCCCTCTCGCTCTGCCCCTTTCACAGGCCTCTCGTCCCTGTACCCCGTCCCTACGATGGACAATCTCCCAGACATCCCTAAGGTGTTTCCCTCTCTCCCCTCCTTCAGGTCCTGATTGCGGATGCCTAGTAGGTCGTCCAAGATCGCAAGGCCCTCCCAGAACCTGCTCCTTCTTCGCCTGTTTCTCCAGGAAACACGCGACAGACTACACTTTGCCCCGGATCAGATCCCCCATCCCCGAAGACGGGCAACTTAATGACCTCTTCGACGGTGAAGCTATCCTCATTCCATTCCTTTGCTCTTCCCTCAACGCTCTGGCATCAATAACCAAACAGCTTGACACCATCACTACTCAACTCGCCACCATCCAGTCTATTGTCGCGACTCTCCCCATCACTCCGGCTCTAGACGCCAAACTTTCCCCGATCAACGCCTCTATTTATGACCTGTCACATAGAGTCAGCTCGGCCCCTCCCATCCCGTCGGCCCCACCTCGGCTAGTTGTTCCTCCGACTAGTGTGGGTACCTACCCTGTGGCCCCACCCCCTGCACCCAAGTCTCACTCGCTCCCACCAAAGTGCAACAACAAGAGTGCGGGTTTCGCCCCTGACATCTCCCGATACGACCCTGTGCTATGTGTCCTCTACAAAAATCCCCGCGCCTACGCAGGCAAGTTCCCTGACTCATGGGAAGCCAACGCGTTTCGTGATGGCAAATTCGCGGACCCCTTCTCATTCGTCTCGGGTCATCTTGATCCCAACTGCCACCATCAGCAAAAAGGTGGCCTGCGTTAGATACTGTAGTATTGCATCCTGACTCTCCTAGCTTGGACTCTGCGTCCTGTGCGTCCTGTGCGTCCTGTACCCATATGCCACATCTGGTTACTTCTGGTGCGTCTGGAGACCCTTGCCTACACTGGGTTCCGTCAGGACACATGCAACTAAGCAACCCTGCCTCCCATGGATCCTGACTTAAACCTCAACACCATCGCATATCAGGATTCACCACTACCCCTGATTCTCCTTTCAGCCTTCTTTGTTTTCCAGCCTGGATGTGAGCAAGGAGTATTTCTTGGCGAAGAAAATATACTTAGCGCTGGCACCTGGTGAGAAAGCCATCATATCCTTAATCTTAAATTTGCGCTAAAGACCCCGGGCCAAGTCATACTGATACTCAGAGTTCTATTTTCAGAACACCATCTTTGAATGAGCGAAAATGCCAGCTCACCCCAGTCTGAAAGCGAGTGATAGCCTGGAGTGTCTCTAGTCTAGCATAGTTGATTGTAGTTTCTCGGCACTTAGCCTCAAACGCGACGAGATACACTAGCACTTATCACAACACTCAACATTCACACCCCGGGGCACCAGCTGCAAGACTCCACCACAACCACTCCATACATCCTGGGTCTGACACCAGGAGGTTGCTGAACTCGACGCCAGCTATACACTAGTACCAGATTCATCTTTACTGGACTGTTTTCTATCAAGTTACACGGCTGGCGATCTCAGAGCCCGATGGCAGATCCCTCCACAACGGCTCAACTGATTCTGGATCTGATTGCGGGAGGATGTTGGACTCGACGCCAGCTACGCAACGGTATTGGATACATCCCCCTGGGACCCCTATTCATGAAGTTACAATGCTGAATAGTGTGCTAGCGATCCCAGAGCTCGATTGTAGATTCCTCCACAACCGATGGGCCGATCCTGGATCTGATCACGGGAGACTGTTGGACTTGACGCCAGCTTTCCAACGGTATAAGGTACATCTCTGTAGCATCAAAACTCAGGAATTCGCTCTCTTCTGTAGAGCGTATATCAGGTATCTAGCTGGCGATATTTTACTCGACAGCAGATTGCTCCACAACCGCTCGAAGGATCTCGATTCTGTTTGCGGGAGGTTGTTGGGCTTGACCCCAGCTTTCCAACGGTATAAGGTATGTCTCTGTCGCATCGAAACTCAGGAATTCGCTGTCCTCTGTAGAGGGAGTATCAGCTATCATGCTGGCGATACATTACTCGACGGCAGATGACTCTACGACCACTTGACGGATTTCGATTCTGTTTGCGGGAGGCTATTGGACTCGACGCCAGCTTCCCAATGGTGTAAGGTACGTCTCTGTCGCATCAATACTCAGGAATTCGGTGTCTTCTGTCGAGGGAGTATCAGGTATCATTCTGGCGAGATTTTACTCGACAGCGGATAGCTCCACAACGGCTGGCCGGATCTTGATGCCCTTTGCGGGAGGTTGTTGGGCTCGACGCCAGCTACCCAACGGTATAGAGTACGTCTCTGTTGCATCAATGCTCAGGAATTCGCTGTCTGCTGTGGAGGGAGTATGAGGTATCATGCTGGCGATATTTTACTCGACAGCAGATTACTCCACAACCACTAGACGGAATTCGATTCTGTTTGCGGGAGGTTGTTGGGCTCGACGCCAGCTTCCCAATGGTATACAGTCTATCCCTCCGCGAACTTTATTCATGAAGTTACATGGCTAAATAGAGTGCGGGCGCTCCTAGAACTCGATGGCGGATTCCTCCACAGCCACTGCTCCGATCCTGGGTCTGATTGCACAGGACTGTTGGGCTCAACGCCGGCTACGCGCCGGTATAGGGTACGTCATGAGGCGACAATTCCCCATCGAGCTATAGGGTCTCAGGAAGGGGGAGAAGGAGGGAAGGGGAGGCCGGGCGCACGCTTGGGTGTGAACTTAAATTTGCATGTTTATTAGAACGATAGAAGCCTACTTGTAGTAAATTTAATAGTTTCACCAAATGAACATGAAATCTATTGTGACCCGGGTGACCAAGGTCAGAAAAAGGTACAGGGGGGACCGTTCGCTTATCTCAGGAAGATGTGCTCTGGCGTCAGGTAGCGCCCTGAGTATTTGGTGCTCCGTCAGGTGGCGTCCTGAGTGTTGGGTGCTGCATCCGGTGCGTCCTGAGTATTAGGTGCTGCATCCGGTGCATCTTGAATGTTGTGTGGTAGGGTCGTTGCGTCCTGAGTCGCGATTAGCGTTCCAGCGTCAGGTGGGTCTGACGCACAGAATGCACAGAATGCAGGGTAATATTTTTGCTGATGCCAAGCCCCAACAGACCTAGCCTCAGGTAGCCATGGCTGTCACCCCAAAGAAGGGCAATAAGAAGAAGAGCTTCCTCACCGCTGCACAAGTCGCGTCTGGCAGCAACTCTGTGCCCTATGTCCCGGCCCCCAAGTTGCTCCCTACAGCCGAAAGCAGGTTCTACGCTCGAGGCTCTTCGCCCTCCGAACACGACCTAGCCTCCCTGATAGCAGCCACCTTTCCTAATATCGCCGCCCGCATCCTCAGAGATGCCAACTGTACCCTACCACTCGCAGTCACAACCAAGGTTAACGAGAGAGGCTCTGTCACCCTCCTGGTAACCGACACTACCACCCCTGCTGCTGCTTTCGCACCATACTTTGACGTCCTCAAGACTCAACTTAACCGCTCTTTCCCAGTGGGGGACTCTCTCTGGTTCCCCTTCCGCCTCGCCCCCAATGAAGTCCAGCTCACCATCCACTCTCTCCCCATCGCATTCCTCCCTGGGTACCTTGAGGCACTCTTCCCCAGCCTTGCTGACTCAATCTACAACTCAAAGAATGTTGGCATCCTCACGGCGAGATACCTCAACCTCAACTCCGAATCGAGGTCTGGCAAAATGGCCACCTCGGTCGTCGTGTCAGTCCACCCCGGCGAGGTCCCCACAAATGGTTCCTCCATTAGACTGTTCTCCCAGTCGCATACGATCGAGAGCGCATACTCATCCAACCGCTACACCCAGTGCAGGAACTGTTGGGGCTTTGGCCATGTCGCCCCTCGATGCGAGTCCAAGGACCCGGTATTCCCTCTATGCTCCCTCAATCACACCCGATCCCGGCACAGATGCCCCAACCCCACATGCCCCGGCAGCGGCAACCTTAAGCCTGTTCTTAACTGTTGGTCTTCCTCCCCGGCCTGCTACGCCAACTGCAGAGACGACCATTTGGCCCTTTATAGAGACTGTAATAACCGACCAGTCCCCCCCACTCTCAGGCGTTCCCCCCCTGAGCCTGAGATTGTTCCCCGCCAGCAGCAGAAGACCCGATTGACACAGCCACCAATGGCGTGGTCCAGCAGGCCCCCACCTCTCCGACCCGTTTTTTCCAACAGGCGTTCGAAATGGCGCCGCCTCGTGCTCGAAGCTCAACCACGATCCTGGCCCCGCTAAGGCCTTCCACCGACCAGAGTGGTCTCCCTCCCCTGGAGCCCCCTTGTCCTTCTCCTGCCATACGTACCGGTCCGGGCTTGGCCCGCTAATGCAGTACAACCACGCACCTACTGAGAGGGAGCTGGCTTCTCCGGCCTCATCGCTTTCTTTCTCACATGTTCAGCACAACTGCCTCGGGAGCTGGGCTGTGTTTCTTTCCCTATTTAGTTCATTCTCGCAGCTAGCCCACCGTCCCTCAATCGTCGCCCTCCAGGACCCCCCGGTCTACAGGGGCAAACTTCCTTCCTTCCAGCTTTTTACCAGCTTTGCCCCCCCCGTCACTGGGAACAAAAAGCCTCGTGTGGCGTTTTATGTTTTTAGTTCCTTTCTTGATTCTATTGTTCTTCTTCCACGGTTTTTCGATAGGGGTGACATTATGGCACTTGACCTCTTCACCCCCGATGGGTTCTTTGACCGCTCCCTGACTAGTTTCACTTTTATCAACTCCTACAGCACCAAGGGTCGGTCCAACAACACACGTTCGGTACCTCCAGACCTTATTTTTCCCTCGTCGCCCAGTCCTACCCTCACACTGGGGGATCTCAACATTGACCACCCCACCGCTGACCCTAACAGAAGCTTTAAGGAGGATGAGATCGCCACATCAGCCTCGGACTTCAACAGAGCCACACAGCGCGGGTTCTCCCTCCTTAACTCCCCTAGGGTTTACATCCGCTTTTCCATGTCCCTTATAGGCCGGCCGGGGGTCCTAGACCTGGCCTTCGCTGGTCCCCTCCTTATGCCTTATTTTTCGGAGTGGTCCGACCCCCTGCCCTCCACAGGTTCATACCATATTCCAATACTCTTATGTTTCAATGTGCCATTTCTTCGAGCCCCCCCTCTCAGACCTAACTGGACCATCACCGACTGGCCCAGGGTATCTCACGACCTCAAGACATTTACAATCCCCACGCCTCCTGCCCTCCCGATCTCCCACTCTATGGGGGTTTGGTTCGACCCCAATATCACTAAAATCTCAGCTACACTCGCCCTCCATACCCCCCTTACGCGCGTCACCCATAGGTCCAAACCATGGTGGTTAGTTACTCTCTTAGAGCTTCGCAGGGCCTACAACTCCACCCTTAGGGCATCCAAAAAAGACCGCCAAGACTCCTTCCGGCTGTTATCCGCTTGGGCTGCCTGTTCCTCTTACTTCAAGGCGATCAAGAAAGCCAAGCGGGATCACTGGTGTGAGTTCCTGGCAACGGCAACCCAAGCCGTATGGACAGCAAAGAAGTTTGCTATCGGCCGCCCCCCCCTCCGCTTCCCAGAGTTGCCAGGAGCTTCAACGCCTCATGAGCTAAACGCGGCCCTACTTGAATATATCTTCCCAGGAAAGCCTGCCGATGACCCCTGCACAATCCTTCTCTCTTTTAGAGCCGCTTTGCTGTTAGATGCATCCGAGGTGGACAGGGCACTGGCCCGCTCCTCGCCCTCGTCGGCCCCGGGCCCTGACATGATCCCCAACTCAGTGTGGAAGCGAATCAATAAGATGGCGCCCAACATGCTACTCCGTCTCCTCGCCCCCCTCGTGTCCCATGGGTTTCACACTCCCTCCCTCAAAAAGGCGCAGGGCATTGTCCTCGACAAGCCTGGCAAGCCGTCTTATGACTCTCCCTACTCTTTCCGCGTCATCATTCTCCTCAAAACCTTCTTGAAGATACATGAAAGGATCATGAACAGTTGCCTCTCCTGCGTTGCCCGGGTAGTGGGCCTCCTCAACCTCCACCAATGCGGATCCCGGGCAGGTTTGTCCGTGTCGGACACATGCAATACACTGACCCATGAGATCAGAACCCTTCAGATGGACAAAAGGAAAGTCTCCACACTCTTTCTGGATCTCAAAGGCCATTTCAACAACGTCAACCCTTCCTCCCTCTGCGGCATGCTCAGCGCCAGAGGGGTCAACCCAGACCTAGTGGCCTGGACAAGGTTTTTCCTCATGGGCAGATCCTGTCGTCTGCTGTACCAGGGCTCACCCAAAGCCTGTCGCCCTGTCTCAGTCGGTACCCCACAGGGGTCCCCGGTCTCGCCCCTACTGTTTGTAATATACGTCGCGGGTCTCCACAAGGAGATCCCATTGGGCCTAACCCTTTCCTATGTGGACGACTTCGCCCTGACGTTCTCGTCAGAGTCCTTCCGCTGCAATATGCAACTGCTGCAGAAGCACTATGCGATCTTAAAAGCCAAAGGCTCTAGGCTGGGAGTGGGCTTCTCTATCCCCAAAACTGAACTGATCTACTGGCGTACGAACAGGGACAGGGACCCCCCCTCACTGACCCCAATCTGCTTGGATCGGTCGGTCTGCCACCCCAAGTCTGAACTGAGGTGGCTCAGTCTCTGGTTCATACCGTCTCTCTCCACCACCCTGCACTTCAATAAACGATTCGCAAAAGCTCAAGCGGCCTTCGTGGCTGTCAAAAGGTTCTCCCCACTGGGTATGGGCCTCCCGCATTTCCTCTGCCATCGCTTGGCAGCCTGCCTCCTCTTCCCCATCCTGAGTTACGGGGGGAAGTCTTCTCCCCGACGGCCCATATGGTGATAAAGCTAGCAGTCTTTTGGCACAAAACCCAGAGGTGGTGCACGAACTGCTTCTCCTCTACCCCGACGGACATCCTGGCGCTAGAATCCTGCGTCCCCCCCCTGGACTTATTCCTGTCCTACAAACGCTGGTTGGCGTGCCTCTGAATTCTCTGCTCCCCCCCGAGATCAACCCTGCCACGGCCCTTCTGGTTCCATTAGTGCAAACCCCCTCCCTCTAATGCCACGCCCCAGACCACAGGACGATCGTGAGGAAGAATACGGGTAGCGGCTTCCGCCTCCGCTGGCTCCAGCCCCGACCACCCTCGAAGAACCGGGCACACGTAACCTTTGACGCCCTTCCCCACTCTATGTTGTTCCTATTGGGCCAAGACAGGCTCGCCCCTCTCCCAGTAACCTCCCAGCACCTCCTTTCCAAATCATATCCTGACCCCCCAGAGGGACGCTCCTACTCCCAACTAAGACAACGATGTCGTGACCTACACATGAAGGAATTGAAAGAACGGGCCCCGGACATGTCTAGATACCCCTACCCCGCCTCTCTCAAGTCCCATTCTTCCATGGGCCTCAACAAGTTCGACACAGGCAGGCTACACGGATGAGATCAGGGAAAGGCTACCTCTGCGCCCACCCATCATGGGATAACGATAACCCCACCACCTGCCCCAGATGCGACGAAGCCCCCGAGACCTTCGAGCACACCATACTGGCCTGCCCCGCAAGGGAGCCTGGCAGAATCTGCCACCTTATGGCGGGCACTGATCTTGGCCCTGATGCTCCCGTCGGGTCCTCAGCAGCCGTGCTGGGCGTGCTCGCCCGCTTCAACAGGTCTACCAAGACAGCCTTCACTCCGGGCATGTTTTCTTGCCCCTCTTCTGCTGGCTCTGTTTCTTCCCGCTCCTTCAATGTAGTTTCCTTTGGTTATTTTATGTCATCACAGGAAAGCTAGGTTTACTTTGTGTAAATACTTTGTTGCATTTCTGCTGGTTTATAGGAGGGTTTCCTTGATTTTACTTGCTTGATTTTCGTGCCCGTGTGTGGGCCTGGGACCGGTACAGACCACTTTTGAAGTTGACTTGTGATGGATGTTTCTTTTGTTTGTTTGTTTTGGCTTTTGGGTTTTGTTTTCACCATAGCTCGCGCTCCATGCGATTTCTTATACCTTAACAACGAATATATGATATAAAAAAGAAAAAAAAAGAAAAAAGCCCTCTATTTTCTTGGTTCTTTACGCTACCTGGTATTTCTTTCATGACTCCTGTACTTCAGAATATAACGTCTTCAATTCGGATATCCAAGATCCATGCCAAGAACCCACCAACCCTGACCCTGATCTGCCATTACACGATCAGCCTTGACCTGAGATTGTTATCTCCAAACCCAAAGGCTACACAAGTGTTATTGTTTAGGACCTTCCTGTCGTTGTGTGCCTTGGACTAACGTCTAGTGCCAAGACCCTGTTCCACCTGGTAGCGTCTAACGAGGATCCAACCCACAGAACACCATGTCTCGACGCATCAAACACCTAACCACCGAGTTAACTGCCTTGACGGAATTGTCGGCGGTTACCGATGAACAGTTTAATCAACTATCAGAGGACCGAGTCAGACAATCGCTCCGCACCGTGCGCGATCTCCCTGTTTCACTCAACAGGCTCCCCGCACTGCCTCCCATTTCCAGACAAGGCACCCCTACACCGCTCGAACCCAACCCTCACTTTCAACAGTTACAACAACGGGTTCAAAATTTGACCAACGAAAGGGAGGGGCTTGCTGAAGAACAAGAGGCTCTTACAGAAGAACGCGATGCTTTGCTTACAGAAGGAGAAGGCCTTGAGGGTAGGTACAGAGCTGTCGAGACTGACCTAGAGCGCGATAGAGCCACCATAGTTACCCTTAATACTGCCTTGACTAACACAAACACTGCCTTGACAACTGCAACTACTACACTTGCAAACGCAGGGGGACCTGCTCTGCTAGCAGGCGAACGACCCCCTAAGCGAGAATTGATCCCCAAACCAGAGCAGTTCGACGGATCCGAAGATCAACTTCACTCATTTATCGCACAACTACGTACTAAGTTCCTCGGAGATGCTCACAAATTCGTGGATGTCCAACATCGGTTGGCATATACTGTTGGGTTCCTGAAAGGGAAAACTTGCGAATAAATCCTTCCACTTATTGATGAAGGAAATATGAATATCACTAGTGTGGAAGCCCTGATTACGCTATTCGAGAACGCCTTCGGTGACCCTGATAGGGTCCGTACCCCCGAACGGAATCTACAATGTCTACGTCAAAAGAACCGTAACCTTTCTGACTACTTGGCAGATTTCCAAAGATACGCCGCTGAAGCATCCTGGAACGATCCTGCTAAGCGAACCTCATTGTACGAAGGGTTGAGCGCTGAACTTAAGGACGCTCTGGTAACCCTGGACACCACTGACGAACTTGACCAATACATCATATTGCTCAAACGTGTGGATAACAAGATCCGTGCCTGTGCGGCTGAACGGAAGGGGTCGTCATCTACGTGGAGATCGTCTTCCATGACCACGACTACAACACCAAAACCAGCCACCCCTCCTACAACCACCACGACTGCCACGGGTACCCAAGCTGGACCAATGGACCTTTTGGCTGCATGACGTCGCTTGTCACAAGTGCAACGTGAAGATCGCATGAGACGCGGCCAATGCTTCTACTGTGGAGGAGCAAACCACATTGCTCGACAATGCCCGAACAGGCAAAGTCACCTAAGAGCCAACGCTGCTGCTATTCGTGCACCTCCGCCGGCTGTCCCTGAAGACTCTCGCCCAGAGTCCGATCACTCAGAAAACTACTCGTCCCATGTACAGTCCAAGCCACTGTCATCGGACAAGGATCGCCTTCTTCGTTACTCTCCTTACCCAGATTATCCCTGGACAACATGGAGAATGGGGTTGAAGCTAATCACCTAGTAATGGCATGTACAAGTATTGACAACTATAACGAGATTAGATCCCATGCTCTCATAGGCTCGGAGGTGACCAGATACGCATTCATCGCCAATGCTTTGGCCGAGCGCTATTACTTTCCTTTGTTTGAACTTAAAGCACCACGACCCTTGACGGTTATCGACGGACGGCCAATGAGTTCCGGAGCAATTACTCACATTACCAAGATCGGGTTGTCGATTAACAACCACGACGAGATGATTCCTGCATTTGTTACTACGCTCGGGGGATATCACCAAACTCTCGGCACACCCTGACTAAAACATCATGATGTCAAGATTGATATCGCTTCTAACTCTCTTACCTTTGAATCCGAGTACTGTTTGAAGAACTGCATTAGCGATGTTACTATGGCCTATAGGATCGAGGAAGAATTACTACATTTTCTACGAACTTATGCTGCACAGTGTACCCTTGGGCATAAAGTCCTTGACAAGGACGAGGTCCTTCAGATATTCCCCAACCATTACCACGAATTTCTTCCTTTATTCCTCGAGAAAATGGAAGATCAACTACCACTGCATGGGAGATTTGATCATGAAATACCACTACACCCGGGATTTGTCTCTCCTTTCGGACCAATATATGGTCTTAGTCCCACTGAGCTATCCGCCTTATACGAATGGCTAGACAAAAACATAGATAAGAAGTTTATCCGTGAATCATCCTCCCCTGCTGCTTCTCCAATTTTGTTTGTTAAGAAAAAGGAAGGTTCTCTACACTTATGTGTTGACAATAGGAGACTTAACAAGGCAACGATCAAGAACCGCTACCCTTTACCCCTAGTCAAGGAGTTTACCATGAAAAGGTTACTCAATCAACGACAAGCAAGATGGTCAGAGTTCCTGTCGCAATTCAACTATATGATCGAGTTTGTACCAGGTAAAGCGCATGGAAAGGCCGATGCATCAACAAAGATGACGGGGCAAACAGATGAAGAAGTATTGGAGGATGAGACGCATAGGACACAAGTGGTTCTCAAGCCCCAGTCTCTGGGTTTGTTGGCGGATATTCCGCTTCATTTTGGAGCGTCCCCGTTCAACGAGTTATGGACAGAAGCCTATCAAGCTGACCCCCTGCCAAATCAGATACTTACGATATTGGATCAAGGGGGAGGACATAGGCGCCGTATATCCCTGGCTGACTGTTCCAAGGATGGTAATCGACTATGGTATTGAGATCGTCTTTATGTTCCCGTTTAGGAACCTTTGAGAGTGTCTATTATCAGGAAAAATCACGACACCCCTGCTGCTGGTCATCCCGGCCAATCCAAAACACATGAACTCATTACCCGACAGTACGACTGGCCCAGTATGCGAAAAGAGATAGCATGATATGTGGCCAACTGCCATATCTGTCAATGAAGTCGAACAACTCGTCATGCTCCGTTTGGCATCCTTCGCCTGCTCTCTATTCCCTATCGACCATGACAAGATATATCAATGGACTTTGTAACCGGCCTGCCCTGGAGTAACTGTAACGATGTGATTTGGGTAGTGGTAGATCGGTTAACCAAGATGCGGTATCTCCTGCCTTCTCGAACAACTATCGATGCCCTCTCTCTCGCCGACCGCTTCCTGAATAACGTCTGGAAACTCCATGGGTTACCGTTAACGATTATCTCTGATTGAGGACCTCAGTTTGCTGCTGAGTTCTGGGGAACCATCTGTCACAGACTAAAGATTGACCGAAGTCTATCTAATGCATTCCATCCTAAAACTGACGGTCAAACAGAAAGAGTTAACAGTATCATGGAACAGTACGTACGGTCATATGTGAACTACCAACAGGATGAATGGTGTCAATGGTTACCAATGGCAGAATGTATGGGGAACAATCATGGATCCGAGACTACCGGCACCTCTCCCTTCTTTGCCAATTATGGCTATGATCCTCGTATGGACTTTCTCGATGAACAAAGTCTTCCCACTGACCAAGAGGCACAATCTTTCGTCATCACAATGACTGAACTTCAGGCACACTTTCGAACCGAAGTGGGTTATACACAAGAAAGACAACAGGAAAATGCTAACAGATGCAGACTCCCAGCTCCCTCCTTCCAAGTTGGTAATAAGGTTTGGTTGAACGCCAAAAACATTAGGAGATGTTGACCTTCACGAAAGTTGGACAACAAACGTCATGGACCATATAAGGTTAAAGAAAAGATCGAAACACACGCTTACCATCTGGATCTGCCGAATACTATGAAGATATATAACGTCTTCCACATATCGCTGTTGGACCTAGCAGCCAATAACCCACTCGAAGCACAAATAATCCCACCACCTCCGCCTGTAGAAGTTGAAGGAGAAGAAGAGTGGCAGGTTCAGGAGGTTTTGGTGTGCAAATTTGTGAGGAACCGACTACGATATCTGGTGAAATGGGAGGTCTATGACGAAACAACATTGGAACCGGCAGAATCAAACAACCGACTAAAAACAGTTGATGAATTCCATGAACAGTACTCACTTAAGCCTGGACAAGTACCAGAGAATTCGGAATGGGCGTCAGGGGACTTCGGCCCTGGGGAGGGCCCTGCTCTCATTGTCGCCTGGTGAGATACGTGTTGGGAGAACTTTAATGTTCTGTCTTTTGTTACACGGTTGCTATGAGGAATTTCCTTCGTAAGTTTTATGACAAATTGTATTGTTTCATTGTTTATGCAGATATGCAACTCATACTGGGGTATGAGTCGGGCGGCAAAGGCTGTGCTATGATTGTCTTCTATATAAGGGAGGCTCCGGCCCCTATTTTCTTGGTAGGCCGTACAGCTCGGGACCCCCTCTAACTAAAGAAGAAATCCCTCACTGCCTCTCGAAGTCCTCCTCCATGTCAGCCCCAGGCCCCGATGGCATCCCCAACCGCACCTCGAAATGCGTGAATGTGATCAACCCTTCAATCATCCTCCTGATCCTCTCCCCCCTAGTTGCCCTAGATTACCATCCGGCCTGCCTAAAAGTGCCAAACGGTGTAGTCCTCGACAAACCAGGAAAGCCCTCGCACCAGTCGCCCTCCTCCTTCAGGATTATAGTTCTCCTCCGAACTGTCTCAAAGACCCTGGAAAGTATAGTTGCGGCACGCCTCCTCCTAGCAGTCGGCTCGAAGGGCCTGATCTACCACAACCAATGCGGCTCCCTCCCTGGGCTGAGCACATACGATTCGTGCATCACCCTTATCAACGACGTAAAGACCCTCCAGAGGCCGCACTTCAAGGTGTCCTCCATTTTCTTTGGACAGGCAAGCCGGGTTTGATAAAGTCGACAACCCGACTCTGGCCCGCATTCTCAGGGAAGGCGGTATCCCCACCTACCTCGTCTCCTGGGACACTTCCTTCCTAGGTGAGCATAGGTGCACGCTGGTCTTCCAAGGCGCACGAGGCACCCTGGCCCCGGTCAATGTTGGGGCCCCTCAAGACTCCCCCATCTCTGCTTTACATTTCCTTATTTATGTGGCGCCCCTCAACTTCAGGATCCCGCGAGGCCTGATGCTTTCCAAGGTGGAGGATTTCGCCCTGACTGCCGCCTCCCTTTCCTACCGAGGGAACATCCACCGACTACAAGGATTATTCAGCAGCATTCAGGCCAGGGCAGTGCACTTGGGCATATCCTTCTCCGTCCCCAAAACAGAGCTCATACATTGAAGGACCCCCAGCCAAAGGCACTGGCAGTTGTGCCTTTCACCCATTCAGCTCGACAGGGAGATCTTTCACCCCCGGGATTCCCTGCGGTGGTTAGGGTACTGGTTCACACCCACCCTGTCCACATCGACCCACTTCTCGCGGCGCCTAGTGCTGCCCCAAGGGGCTTTTGCCCTGATCAGAGGCCTCAGCCCCCCAGGGGCCGGGCTAGCCCCCTACCTGTGCCATAGACTGGCTACATCTCTCGTCGCGCCTATACTCCTCTACGGGGCGGACCTCTTCACGCCCAACATGGGCTCCCTCTTAAGGCTCAACACCTTCTGGCACAAGGTGCAGAGGTGGGCCACGAACTGTTTCTCGTCAACCTCCATTGGCATCCTGGTGATCGAGTCCTGCCTGCCCCCCATCCCTCTCCTAGTATCACAGAAGCAGAGTTTGGCCGCCCTTAGGACAGTCTGCTCCCCGCCTGAAGTCAACCTAGCGACAGCACGCTTACACCCCTCTTGCCCCTCCCTCTCCTCGTACTGGGCCCCGACAGCTCGAGGGCCCACACCAAGGGCCTCTCGTCTGTTTACCTCCCCCTGAGCTGGAAGACCCTCTGCCGCTCTCCCCCCCTCCGGAACCACCTCCTGATAGATGTAGTGGCTCACAGAACTATTGCCTTCACTGGCGGCCTGTCCAGAATGCTCATGATAAACGCACACCTGGTGCCCGAAATCTCGGCCCTTCTCCTCCCGCAATCCATCATGACGAGCACGCACGCTGCCCTAAAGAAGAGGGTTACGGAAGCGCTCATCGAGTACTGGTCTCGGCTGTTTCCCCCCTCTGCTTATTACCACCACCCCCCGGTCTTACACCCCCGATCCTTTATGCGCCTGAATCAAGTTCATGGCAGGACGCATCCACCAAATGAGAGCCTGGAAAAGCTACCTGGCTGCACACCCTTCCTGGAGGGCCACAGAGGCCGATACCTCCTGGCCCCGTTGCGGTTTGCAACCTGAGTCTTTCAAACTCGCCGTCCTCACATGCCCCTCTAGACAGGGCGCTCGCGCACGTCTCCTCCACGGCGTCACGGATGTCGGTCACGAGGCCCCTCTTTGGTCCTCCCTCCTCCTACTGACGAGGCTCGCTACCTATATCAGCGTCACCTCCACGGGCTTCCCTCCAATAATGTTCCCGCCCACCACTCCCCCCTCTTCCCTGCCCTTCCCCCAATCTCCCCGCAACCCGCCGCCCCCGGTGTTTCGTGTATTTTCCTTAGCCAAGGTTTAAAAGTAGCAAGTTGGTTTTTCTTTCCTGTAGCTTATGTAGGCTTTCCTTTCGTATGAGTTGTATGACTTTGCTTTCAAGTTCCCTACTGTTAGAGTGGCCCTACTGCCGCGCGGAGGAGAACACCCGGTGAGAGTGGATATTTACGGGTGCCGTGACTTTCCTTTGTTTTTGTTTGGATTTATAGGTTTTGTTTTCTCCATAGCTCGCACTGCATGAGGCTTTTTGTACCTAAAACAATGAACGCATGATCAAAAAAAAAAGAAAAAAAAACCCCTATTTTTTCTTGGTTCTTTACCCTACCTGGTATTTCTTTCACGACTCCTGTACTTCAGAATATAACGTCTTCTATTCTGATATCCAAGATCCACACCAAGAACCCACGAACCCTGACCCTGATCCGCCGTTACGCGATCAGCCTCGACCTGAGATTGTCATCGCCGAACCCTCACCTTAAACGAGTGTTCTCGTTTAGGACCTTCCTGTGATTGTGTGCCTGGAACTAACGTCTAGTGCCAAGGCCCCATTATATTAACTGCTGGTAGAGTGTCTTATGCCAGTCTTCTTCCTCCTCTCTCTGACGTGGCTTGTTCTTGTCTATTGCTGTAGACACATTGGCAAAAGAAATACCTTGTCTTGTGTCTCTCCCCGCTCAACCGGTGCGCCGGACGTTCCAGGCGCCTATAACGTAAACGCTTGTTCTGGGTGCGTCCGCACGGGCTCATTCTATCCGAAAGTGAAAGGGCCACGTCCTGAAGTATTTCACCCCCCCTGGCGCAGGCATCCCCCTGATACTCTACCCCCAGCGCTCAGCCTCTTGATCCCTTCGCTCCGAATGCACCCGTTCTCATGCTACCCTTTTGTGGACTTCTTGCTGCCGCGACATCTCTCCTTCCGGCCTGCCCCCCGATATGCCCGCCTGCTAGCTTTCTTTCCATGATACCCTTTCTCCTTTAACCCCGTCACTAACCGCTTCCTGAAACCATTTCTCATCCTGAACCCCACCAACATCACCTCCGCTTCTCCCACACTCCCGAATTCCCTGTGTCCTCTCGCGTATTCGGCGGACGTTTTCCCGTCATTACTTCCTCCGCCCTCATCCCCCCCAATACGTTGAGCCCTTCCTCCTCCACCCTCTGATCCCAGCCCGTCTTTTCCCATATCCGGCGGAGGTCCCCCCTCTCCTGCCCTTTCGTGCGGCTCTCTCCTCAGCTCTCCATATCCTATCTCGTCTACTCCATGCCTCTCGCCACCTCCCCGGCCTCTGACAGTTCGCTCGCGGGCTCCCACCATCTTCCCCGGCCTCTTACAGTCCGCTTGCGGGCTTCCACCGTCTTCCCCTGCTTCTCACAGCCCCCCAAACTCATTCCCGTGCCTGCCAACCTACAGCTGCCTGCTAGATGACTTACCCAAGGCTGTGCAGTTTATAACCATCTGCCCGACACATTCACATGCATTCTGAACCTACAATTGCCCGCTAGATGCCTTACTCATACTTGCGTGGCTTATAACCATCCGCGCAATTCTTCTCATGCCTTTCCTCCCCACTGACTCACACACTACTATTGTTTGACTATTCCTGACCCTTTTAGCACCTCTAATTTAATTTAATTTTATTACATATATATACATGATCAGCGAGTAGTGATAAAACCATTCTCCCTATCCTCTCGATCGGTTTCTTCAACATGCGATTCCGCCTCCCCACGGTGTGGGAACTTGGCTGCACGAACCAGTGCTCCCGCATTGGGACCATGTTCTCGCCGCGGCTCGTGCTGAGCATGTCCTCCTCATGTATCCACGAGGCTGCCAGCGGCCTCCAATTCATCCAGCTCCGTATCACTACCAAACTCCCGTCTCAATACAGTCTCATCATTGTCATATTTTGCTGTCCTGGCGACCAGCTTTCCCCGCTCCTTCGCGCTTCTGGCCTCCGATGCCGTCCTTATCCGCTGGATTATTGGACGTTGCTAAACACTTCCCGTTTTGCCCTAGGATGGTGTCTGACATTCCAGCAGGGCTATCTATTTGTTAGTTGACCTTTCACCCAACTCGAGTACTTGCTGTTTTTAAAAGTGTCCCGATGCCCGGGCCGTCTGGGGATCCGGACAGTTTCGAAACCTGCTAGTACAGATTGTTTTTCTTACGCCTGGAAGTGGCCCTTGTGTAAACCACATTATCATAACAGATGCCAGTCCGCCAACATCGCAGTAAATGACATAATATGGCAGCTGTCAGACAGATAAGCGGGCCATCGATCTTATTCAGGAAACCCTCATCCGTCATGCCTTTCCTTTTCAGGCCCGGGAAATATTGAGCAAATATCACACCCGGAATCAGGGGTGCTAGAAATCTAAGAGAAATTGGCTGTTCGCTGGATTAAATCACTTTAGTCTTACTCCGATTGAAACAATCGTGACAAATGTCAAAAAGATACCTCATAGCTGCCCGGTGGGCAAATGAACCTATCCTCTGCCACTAGGTATTCCACTCTTCGTGCGCAGGCTGTAGGATCCTCAATATTGAGCTTAAAGAGTTATGTTAAAGCCTTATTTGCGGTATGCAGATACTGAGATCTGCATCCGATGTTCTTTGCCCGGATCTGCAAATTATTGACCAGTGGTCACTCCATTTAGTCTAGCATAGGATGTTGGTTATCGATTAAGGGTAACTGACCTAGTCATTGAGGGCGGGGCAGCATCGGCAAAGTCGGGAAAGCCTAATTTGGTACGGGCATCGCTTCAACATGTGCAGACCTCTTCGGTCAGGGTAATTGGGTCCGGAAACGGATTAATAAAGATCGTCCAGTCCCACATTACATCAGTAAAAACGGATCTTGCGTCTGATCCGCCTGGCGTTGCGTCCTGATGCAAGTGCCGGATATTTTGTGTCCCATGCGTCCTGTGCACCCTGACTGGCATCGCAACGTTCCTTACGTCCTGACACAACGTCGCGTTCACGAGATGTCCAGACTACCCCAGATTCTCCCTCTGGTCGCCTCTTCGTCCTGATCGTGCTCGCTCCGGGTCGCTTCTTCTCTGCATCCTGACGTATCCCGCCCCTCATCCTCGCTTGTGTACTCTCAACCTGAATTAATTCGCTGCTTCCTCAGACGTCGGTCTGCTGGCCTCTGGGGCACCAGCACCTTTTTTTTCACATCTCACATCTCACGTATCACATATCACACCTCACTGGTCTGGCGAACTCATGATGTGGGTTTCAAGTTGCTTCTATATCTTCTATATACAGTATCAAGATCTTGTCTGATTCTCTCGCATAGCCGAGTCCTGATTCTTTCATTCACATTCTTTAATAAACCTCATTAAATGTTCTCAAATCAATCTCGCTATTTATAAGCCGGCGCCAGTCCTCCTCCTGGATCAGATGCGCCAGACCGAGGATTGTCCCTATATCTACTATTGTAAACCCTCGTGCGTCCTCACTCATCTGCACTGTAACAAGGCCATGTTGATCCGATAGACGCCCTGAGTTGACTGGGGTCAGCATCTGAATACCGGCGACCAGACGCACAGTATCGCCGGATCTGTCATCGCAGAATTTACGAGCGCAACTAGCTGTGCCGGCAGACTACCCCTCAGGACAGCATACATTTCTTCCATACCCGCTTGTACACAAACCCAATCCTTGCGACTGCCCTGGTTTCTAAAGTGTAGATCGCCGGTGGATCGTGCATGGTGGATCTTGTAAACATCGGCTTCTTGGAACGCAAGAAGCGGGATTTCAAGTTGTGTGAGTAGCTCAACAGGGAGTGATTGAAGCATCACATGGTCCTCAGGAAGACAGTGCGCTGCGGGCAGGTTACGTCTGCTATATCAGATCAATTCACGATATATTATAATCTCGAGTTAGACTCCTGAGATCCAGCTAAAATCAAGGACATTCGACACATCCTCCCCACGTCCTTTCAGGACCCTCCTGCGGACAACCGGCGCTGCTGTCGTCAAGGTGCTGGCCGTCCTGTGTAAATGATGCAAGACATGACATGAGAGATCGGCGTTGCGACATTTTAGAGATTCAAGGTTCAACAGTTGCATTCTGATGGCATGTTGACGACTATAGCTGTGGACGATCTGGCGCCCTGTATCATTTTTGTTCAATTGGTGCAATCCGTCTTTGATTTGCGTCTTTTGAGCGAGCTCTCCGATCTCCGTGGAATATATCGGAATGTTGCCACACTGGGGTATAAGGTCATAAAAGTGGCTTAGCAGATGCATCTTGATAAAGTTGAAATGCAATTCGCCACAGACCAAGTCCAGACAGAGGTCGTTTTCTTCTTCACGATTGTCGTGCCGCATCGAGCGCCATAGGGATGGGGCCACTCGCTCAATCACCAGAGCTCTCTGAAGTCGAATCTCCTTTCGTTGCTTGTCCACCTTGTCCTGTGTCCGTTTTGTTACTCGAAATTCTAAGAAGATATCATTTAGCTTATGAAACTGGTTCTGATAATCTTCCATGTAGGCTATAGTGTCAGACGTGTGGCTTCAGTATTGCGCCATCATATTGAAGTCGACCAGTGCCCTGACGCATCCGAGAGCACGTTTGTAAGGGATTACTTGTGCACCTCCAGGCTGGTGGAGTGCCACAGCGAGAACTCCCAAAATACAGCGTCCCTGATCCCTCATCTCTTTCCCTTGCCACTGCGTAACTTCACCGTAAGATTTTTTGGGGACCAAGAATCCCGGGTATGGCAGTAATGCCTTCAAAACGTTGTCAAAAGCCTCCAGGCGCCCATGTTTCTTCAGAAAGCCTTCGATCCAGTCCATCATGTGCTTGAATAGCCCAAGATAAATGGTATGGAGCATGTCTGGCTTGTACAGATCAGACGCCGAACCATGGTCAAGGCGGTGAAAAATATTTTGGTCGATGCCAAGATTGTCAGAAATGATATGGTTGTCGTCAGACTCCGAGCCTGAGTTCTGATTTTCAGGTTTGTATTGTTGGTATCTTGCATAATCTCTACTTCAATGGCTTCTGGCATTTGTTCCTAATTCGTGGGTAGGCACCTCGCATTTAGGACAGGGGTTCGTCTTTAACGCGTTTACTGCCATGTTTTCCATATGGTCGGCGATCCACAGGGGGAGAATTGGAAAGCACTGTCGAACCTTGGTGTCGGCGCAGTCAATGGCGATGCCGGTATGTGCCACATCCTGTAGGGGCGTGAAGATGAGTTCGAATACATCTTGTAGGGTGTCAGTCTTGATTTTCCTCTGAGGTTGGTCGGCTTTGGAGGACTTTGAGAATTTGGGAGGAATGGGCAATAAGCTGAGAAGCAGAAGAGCCATTGAACCTGGGCTGTTGCGCCTGGCTGATGGAAGATTTCTGATCGTAATATAGACAGGCCACGGTTTCTTGTCACCTGAGAAGTTGGTGAGGTTAGTCTGATCTGACATCCCAATTATTGGAACAACCGTAGCACCCGGCGTAAGGGTCTTCTATGATCCCTCAGCTGAGGTCTTTTACAAGGTGTCAGACTCGGATGCTCTACTTGCACGTCTCACCCCCAATCCGCGGTATGCATTTCTGCATATATTCTCTGCCGGGTCGAGTCATATTCATGCTGTGGCGCGTAGACCAAGTCGTCTCGGTATGCAATCTGGCGAAGGAGATATCTAAGACAACCAAGTACGTTGCGGTAACAAAATGGCAAAGTTCGTTGGCGATCCTCAACCTGTTCTTCGAACCATTGCACATATTGACTGTACGGATCCAGTAACTGGAGATGGTTCTCCAGCGTCTGCATAGAGCTATACCCGACTGATTAAGCATCTCCTAGCCCACTCGACAAGTATTGATTGATTCATGATTTGGATACTTTTCCCTCAATGAACCAGGATGCCAGTTTGAAACCTTGCTCGCTATTGAATGCTGCCCATAGCTTGTCGCACAGGTTGCTGTATTCATGCTCAAAACCGTTGACGTGTCCGTTTAGTTGCCTGGCGCCTTCATAATGAATCTGTTTGCTGGCGGAGGTTGTCGTAGCGTCATCGAATACGTCAGTATCAGACTCGTATGCAATATCTCGACAAAATTCATCAGGCTCCGATCCAGCAGGGCCTGGATCGGATTCACAGTCAGAATCCTGGCGCTCACTCACGTCGACGTTATGCGATACGCTTGATTCCATATTAGTATATTGTATGGTTGACGCGAGGACAATGTCCAGACCTGCGTGCGCAGTTCGCAGGTGCTTCTCATATGCACCAGACTGGGTGTACTTTCGGCGGCAGAATGGACATTTGCTAGACATGGTTCAAGTTGCACTTTGCTCCGTTGATCCCTCGGGCTCTGTGTAGATACGAAGGTGCAGCTATGTGGAGTGTTGACACCAATGCGTATTGATCACATGTAGGGCCAAGGGGCGCGCATGTGATAATCATGATCTAGTCGTTGATAGAGTTAGCGTAAGCGTCACGTCGTATCAGCTGGGGTTTCTTTCAACAACTGAGACGACAAATATTATGTTCCCGCCCGAATGCGTTTATCATATTTCATTTATTCAAGTTGAATCAGACAATGGAAGAGTCCTGTCATAGAGTGTCCTATTCGCGTTTTCTTATCAAATCCTGAAACCAATTCATCATTCTTTCAAATCACCTAGAGGATCTGGGAGTTTGATATATAAAGTGAATTGATCACTCTACTAGATGGGCTTCATACCAAGTTTCATCTCACACTCAGAACCTCCACAACAGCCACTGTTATCACATCACAAGTATCCCTAAATACTACCATCTATATATACCAAGAATCTATGAATAAGGGATATGGCCCAGAATAACAACAGTGTAGGGTACGCCATCATGCCGGCCGGAGGTGCGCAGCCGGCGCCGCCTGCGGGTCTGACCAATCACCTTCCGCCTTTTACGCTCGTTGGAGAGTATTCTCATCGACGCCCGATCGTCGATTGATTAAGGATTATAAGTTGAGCATGGGCATCTCCCATCACGGCAAAAACAAGCACCGCGTATACGTTTGTTGGCCGGATGCTGTCAAAGATCAGATGTTAGCCAGGGGCTATATTTCAGATAATTGGCACTTCTCAGATCCTGAATTCCAGCAGATCGTCGCAGGCATGAGGAGATTGAAACCTGTGTGCAATGAACTCGCCACTCCGGCAGCAGCGAATAACGTGGCTAGTATGCCGGAGATTGAAGATATTACCCTAGCGGGAATAGCTTGCATAATTATGCGCGAGGTATATGCCACCATAGGGGAGAGCATATATCCAAACCCAAGCTTCCTGAGTAGGGACTTCCCGGAGGCATCTGGAAGACTACTCAGGAACCACAAAGAGTTCACGTCTCAAGATATGGCTAACTGATTGGAACCATGAATAGAGAACCAGTTCTCTACTCTTACTAATGCATACACATTATGCACTGATAGATGAATATCGGACTTGGTCACTCCATATTCATGATTCTATTGGTATGTAGCCATTTAGACTGCACATTCCATTATAGTCTATCAGGACGAAGAGATCGAAGATTGACTACTGGTGGAGTGGGGACACCCTCAGAAGAAATAGCCGTCGGGAGATTCTCAGAGTCAAGCTGGGCAAGATTCAGGGTCAAACAGTGTTCGTTTGTTCTGACGAACTGAACTCTTAGAAAGGTACTTCTTTACTAGAGAAGTCCAAGTAGCGTGAACATTAGTATAAATAGTAGGGCTCTCCCCGATGGCTGAGAATAGCATCAAGCAACGGAGAAGAGACCTTAACAATATTATAAGTTATTACGATATTCTTCTATTACTTTATCGAACAATTCTTCTGCAGCCTTCCTGACCTATATTCCGTTGCCCCGAATATTCTCGGCCTAGTTAGCCGGGAATCCTACCGCGTTAACTACCCCGTAACAGATGAGGTAGTTCTTGATTTGGTTAAGGACTGTGGGAAGAGGTTGACCAAGACCATTGAGACCAATAACTACGTGCCTCCACCCGGCCCAGGCGTCCCCTCTGCGCAACTCATTCTTGATGGAGGTCTGGTTTCCGCACAGGGAATATGCCGTCGGACAGGCACCGCAAGGACACAGCTATGATCGGATCTGTCATCACGAGAACGATCCGGGTCAGTCGCTGATAGGAAAACTGAGATGTGTTCGATATCCGATATATAGAACAAGTGTGTTGCCAAGGAGTGTTATGACCATGAGTTGTTCTTGTACAGAGAAAGGAACGCAGCTCAGACTAGATACAGTTTGTGGTGGCCTGCACAGTGGGCTCCTACCACACAACACCAGTCACCGCCGCACGGTCTGGTCAATAGCCCTGCTCACACCTACAAGTGTGCCCTAACCTAACATACCATGATGGGGTTACTCCATCACTCCCCCTAATCCCATCGTTCATTCTCCCATTAATATCCATCCGCAGAGAAAAAAGAAAAAAAAACACTTTTAAACAAGTAAAAAACTAGACATCTCTGCCTCGCAGAGGAGTTACATAGAAAGTGACAACATATTAAGAAAGTTCAGGTGCTTCGCTCGCTCCAATCCTTTGGTGAGCCCATCTGCTATCATGGCGTCAGTCCTAACATATGAGATATCCACATCTCCGTCCCTGACCAACTCGCGCAACCAGAAATACTTCACACCCACATG
>Ga0307513_10001620_pt1 | contig 32309 bp, 32 predicted proteins | sample 15_EM_MG_FD_202174 | JGI IMG/M metagenome (GOLD analysis project Ga0307513, IMG submission 202174) | Populus trichocarpa ectomycorrhiza microbial communities from riparian zone in the Pacific Northwest, United States - 15_EM | ecosystem: Host-associated > Plants > Roots > Unclassified | place... | reverse complement strand
TTGCAGGAAGGCTATCGCTCTTGGGTTTTGTATTTAAACCAGTCTCCTGGCTAGCAGGAGACAGCAGACTTCGACAGACCTTCAGTCTAAGAATACACTTGGTTGAACGGCAATCCCTGAGTCCAATCTGTCCGTCAACTATTATCCTCCTAGCTACCGGTCCCTTGAAGCCTCCCTTAGCACCAGCGCTAGCAGGTCTATCGCCGGTCCTATTGTATTTTCGTTAGACAGGAATAAACCTGTTACACCAACATAGCTACATACCAATAATAAAACACTTTCACATCAAATACTAGCCCTATAAGATCTTATTACATGCTTAAACCATCCTATTTGCTGTTGGTTTCAATTTTCTTTACTACTATTGTAGAAAGAATGCTATTTGAACCAGTTCATAATAAAGTTAATATACAAGAAGAAGAGTCCTTTATCATCAAATGAAAATACCAGATTCTGAATCTCCATATTCAAAAGTACTATTTAACTAATTTTCAATATGTTACCAGTACAATGTATGCAGATAATAAAATATACATTTGATGTTCCTGTGGTTGCCATGGTGAGCCACATCCCGGCGAAGAGCCGCATGGCTGTAAATTACGTTACCGTCATGTAACAAAGGTCTTGACACCCTGGTAAAACCTTATTATTCAACTTGCTCCACCTCGACCACTCCACATACCCCGTGCTCAAAGCAGAAATGCGGTCATGAGAAACAGAACCTTGTAATTTATATTCTTCATTAATTCAGGCTGAGGGAGGACATACCAAGTGGGAAACTTAGAGGCATTCTTGTCTCATCACTCCATCGGGGGTGCCAGGACTTCTGTTACACTACTGGTACTGTACATGTACTTGTGCTCATTAAACTCTGAGCTCCGAGCCTTTTGCTCAGAGCGATGGAATGAGTGACAACATGTCCAACTAGAGAAACAAAAGTCCCGGTATCAAGCCACAGCAGGTTGTGTGTTAGGACCGCCTTTATGAAACCACGCAATCAAAAAGTGTAGCCCAATACCATACTCGCCACCGTACCGTACCGTACATAAGGTTGGGCTGGGACCAATTCCAAGTTCGTAATCCTTCCTGCCTTCCTACCCTGACGGTTCTCTTTTCGAAAACTGGATACCCTGTTCTCACTAGCCCGGTTCTGTCCTACAAAGTTTATTGGATTAACATGCGCCTGATCCATCCAGCTCCCTTTTGTACTATTCGTCTGATCACGGGATATCACTCGTGCTGATCGGTTTTAATGTGATGGACATTACGTCGATGGTTAGAACATGGCTCTTTTGGCAGAACCAATTTGCAGAGTTGGTGTTATATGCATCTCGATGTCCTCTCATCATTCCTTCATCCCTGCTCATTGTTCAGCTTTGGTGCTTTGATTGAGTACAGCACTCCGGCCAGGATCAAATGCCTAGAAGGTGCAGCCAAACTACATGGACAACAGGTTCTACGAGAAACGAAAAACACCGGGGCCGGTCAAAGAGGGTTTCTCTGGTCTGTTTAGTCTTGAACACCGCTCAGTCTTGTTCTTCTTTTAGTATTCGGAGGTGTTGCTGGGATATTGAGGTCTCGGCCACCCCTCAGAGGTGATGCCACATTTTCCTGGCAGTCAAGTTAGTCCCTTCTCCCTCATACAGCCTGTCCTCTCCACTAGCTAGAAGGTCTTCCTCTGGGGTAGCTCTAAATATAAACCTATACCTGGTGAGAGAGGATATAGGTGGTAGCGTCTATGGGGGTTTGCTTTGTACTGCTGAAAGATTATGGAACGGTTTTCGCAGGGAGGCTTTTGGATAGATAGGGGGAGCGAATTGGGCGTTACCTGTCGTTCTGGAACCAAGGTGACTCTGTTGACAAATTCCGGTAGGGGAAAAAATGCACTGTTGATATATTCACTACAATATTGTTGAAATTCACGAAGGTTCCATACCTAGGGGATAGGCGGAACACTGATGGGACATGGGTGAGAGGAATTGTGTTTGTTAACGGTTGCACAATTGACTATTATGGTATCAGAAGAGTGACGGTTTGTTGGTTGAGACGTTGGCTAAGGCAAGGACTCTTGGATGTTTTAGGATTTGGCACTAGGGCAGACTAGAGGTTAGTGATTAAGGTTTACTAGGTGATGGAACATATCAGTGTCGCACTATGATAGTTAGGAAACGGACTGTTGTGTCAGGACTGCGCAGGATTGTAGATGATAGGAGAAATAGTGTAAGAGGATGGAACTCAAGGGATGGAATCACGGAGAAGAAGTTTCAAGAAGCTTCTAAGGAGTTAGGTGGATGGAGCGAGGATAGGAGGAAAAGGTTGTGAGTGTTGCGGACGAAGAGTCTTCCTGTCTATGTCAAGTTTGTGTATATATAGGACACGTCCGGAGACGTAGAAAGAACAAGAATCCCAATACACTCTCTACCCAACATAGCCTTATTTTATGATAGAGGGGTCAAAGAAAAAAATGAAGAAGTGAGGGGGAGGAAAGAATAAACCAGTACATACATCTTTACCACAGTAGGTTCTGTCAGCCGCTAGGAGAGCAACCGCTAGCATCTACGGTAGGAGGTTTATGGGAGTTGAGAGGGTCGGGAATGGTGGGTAACCTTACCTGAGCTGTCTTGTAAAGTGAATTATGGTTTTGCACAGTACTCTGCAAGTATCAGGTGTTCAGATGCTTCAATGTGATATATGCATAAGCCTGAGCCCGGGAGAGTCACAGCAAACCATTGAGACGAGGTGTAGGCCTGGGGTTGCCCTATTGAGTAACAACCTAGGTGGGACAAAGTACCCTGTGCCGAGTATGTGGTGCTCCCTAATTTACAAACAAGGCTGGCCTTAAAAGAGCTTTCGCTCCTCTTCATCCCTGGCCCACTTACAGTAGATAAAGTGAGTAATGTTGTTCTTTCTTACGCCAGAGTCTTTTCCTTGCGTGAAGGTAGGTCACTGAGATACTGTGGGGAGCACTGCAAATGTTGGATAGATGAACTTAGGTTTGGTAGTTGCGGGAGTGACAGGTCATTCCGGTACAGGATAGATTGTTTGACAATAGATTAGACCGACACATTTTTTCATTGTCATGACGGGAGTGGACAGTGGAATAAGTGCATCTGGGGAAATACAGGGATAGATGTGGTGATCCATGGAAGGATCAGGAAGTGCCACTTGTGTGTTACTTATACCCCTGTCTTTACCGTTAGATAGTGTGAACTAGCGGAGCGAACGAAGTGCAGGTGATAGAAGTTACACTTCATATCCTTACAAAGTGCTCAAGTCCCGCTTGGATATTTTTAATATAATAATATTATCTTCGTGTGCGAACCTTATTTCCCACACTAAAGACTTGTTGCGGCTAGTTGGGATGGAATAGATCCAAGAGCATTAATTTATCCTGTGCAGACCTCTAGCTCATAAGGCTTTAAAATTCGTACGATGAGTTTGTTTAATGTGATAGCCTTATCGATTGATTTGGGTGGGGCTGCAGTGGTGGAGGTAATGTACACCCACGAAAGGTACACTAATTAGAGTGGGGGAGGGGTCAACGAACAGGGGGCCTCAGCGGACGCTCGACTGAAAATGACTTCGTAAGCTGCGATTCTGTTTGGGCTGTTCGTTGAGCCCCCCTGTTCGTTGACCCCTCCCCCATGTTATAGCTCGGCAATAACTCTGGAATACTTCCTGGACCGCAACACTTGCATCCACTCCCGATCCCATCAGCCATGGTGGCAGCGGCTACGGGCAAATTTAGAGCTCTTGGGTTTATAAGCTGGATTTTGTGGTGTCATACACCTACCCTAATTTCCTTCTTTCTTTTTTTGTGAATTCACTGCGAGAGCGGTATGGGATATAGGCTTCCCTTAGCTCATTGGCTCCCCCACAATAGATAAACGAATAAACAAACAGTAGATAAGGCAAGCGATGGCGATCACGACCCGGTAGCGACCAGACGAACCAAGGGCCCGGAAACCACACGCCAACCAGACGAGGGCCAGGAGCAGGTATAATCAGAAACTCCGTTCGCTCGTGATCCCCCCTAAGTTAACCGAACAAAACATGTAGAGTATAATGAAACCACCTTGCCCATTCCATCGCTCCCTACATTCATCCATTTTTCTCTTCATTGATGACCCAAGTTGCCTGTATACTTCCACCCCGACAAAGGAAAGACATGACCATAAACCATCTCCTTCGATCCTTTCATCTCCTTTCATCTTCGGAACAAATGAAATCACTAATAATGTTCTGGGATATTTCATCGTACCTTCCCGCTTGCATCCACCTCCACATCTCCGTCCGCCAACTACCCACTTCTGTCAACTCTAGGAAGGACCTTATTCTCCATCTTGTGCTCTATAATTTAGGGAAATATATCGATGTTTTCGGTGGACAGTTGCCCATGATTCAGGACCATTCGCTTGACGGTCTGGGTCAGGAGAATCCCAAGTCGAGAAGCCCGCTTAGGCAGAACAATTTCCCGCGGCGGCATAGGGAGGAGTGTTTGCGTTTTGGCAGTTCTGGTGGTTGTAGATACCGGTAGGTTGTGCAAGCTGGCGCTTCCCCCCGGTGTTTGGCATTATGGTACCACACTCAATACAAATGCCATGAATCTCAGGGTCGTGCGGACCAAATCCACAATTACTCTATAAAATGTATGAGTGGATGGTTCCAATAGGTAAACCAGAGTAATGAATGACTTACGCAAAACCAACCCATTTTTAAAATAAAGTAAAAAGTGAGGGGTGGTTTAATGGTCGGGAGAGGGCAGAAGGGATTACCAAATTGAAGGTTTCTGAGATTGGGGGGGGGGGGGGTTGAGTAGTATATGTACTTGGAAGGCGGGTTTTGTTTCTGAGAGGCTGTGGGGACTGACTGCTCTCGGATGTGTTTGAGAAAGTAGACGAGCATCCCTATTTAAAGGCGTAAGAACGGGATCTAGAGCACGGGAAGACTCTAAGACTACAGTTTTCAAACCCAAATACCAATGCTGATGCGCTGGCAGTATTCTACCCCGCTAAATGGGGTGGCCCCCTGTAGGTAAATGCAAAAATGAAGGAACTATGCGCGCTCAGCAGTGAGAGGCCTGTCTATGGCAAGGATGTGCCTGCACCAGTACTCGAGTACTTGTAGCCAAGGTGAGATGCAGGTTACGAGGACGTGTATTGGTTGGTCGAGAGTGCTCATGCAAGTTCCGTGTCGTGCAGCACTATCTTAGGTTTAGTTTAACCATCTACCATTGGCTAGCCTAATTGCACGGCACCGATGATTCAGGCTGGTTCATACGCTAAAATAACCTATGCATTCATCAGAGTGCAATTCATCATTCGAGGTCTAGCTCAAATACTATGATCTACCCCTCCGAGTGGTTGAGTAGCCTCATACTCTTCATTTTCGTATTCCCCAGGACGTTCTACAGCTCCTAGGTTCCCGTTTTCTTTTATGGGGGACTGCTCTGCAGGGTTCCGAATAGTCCGACTGATCTGGTCTTGAGGACATGACTTTTAGTCGGTCCTCCTTGATGTTAACGACTAGACCGGCCTAGTTCGAGTGGTCAGGTCTGGTCCAAGACCGGTCCCAGGCCAGTCTCTATAAAGCGATTGCAACATACTATCGTAATGGTACTCATATATAGAATAAATACATGTTTTGAAAAGAAAATATCTGCATTTTACAATCGCAACGAAATCATCCTTACATCCATATGGTTACCTCTGTTAAAAGTCCTTAATGCTACTTTGCATGCTCAGAGTGCCACATGGCAGCAGAATATTACGCTCTGCTTAGACCTATATCATCGGGACAAACGTTTCGGATATGCGTGTTGGAAATCTGTGATGCTGCTCGCCATGCTTTCTCTATCGGACACGCACACAGCCTATCCCGTTATTGTTGGGATAAGGAAGTCCTGACCTGTGCTCTAGATTAATACATCAGCTGAGAGCAAGTTCTTGAATGCTGCTCGGCGTGTTCAGAATAGGCGCAGCGTATCCTGCTATCGTTCAACAAACCTCCAGTTATGCGCTTGTGATTGGTGCTGCGCGGGAAGGATATGGGTAGGAGAATCGGATGCGTGGAGGATATGGTGCCAGTGGGTGCAGAAGTTTTCTTTGTGACGTTTGTTCTTTCTTGTATTAGCATGATAGTTCTTTGCGGAAGGGGAAGGTGAACACGCGTGGAAGAGGGACATGCATGGAAGAGAATAGGTCTCTGTCGCGATCGATAGAAGTATGGGAGGACTTTTCTGCTTTATATATACTCCTGTCTGCACTGTTAGTAATTAGTTAGTAGAGTATGATCGTAAGTAGGACTGGATGAGAGAGAACTTCCCCATAGGTGTGTTAGCGATTGAAGTCTTTTTTGTCGCTCTACCCATGGCGCTTCGGTCTATTTTTCAGCCGCAGTTTTTGCCATTCGGCAGTTGCCATGCGGATCAGCCAAAAGCCGATCCACCTTCTATCACCCGGTTTTTGACCAGTCCGACCGATCCCGGTCCGATCAGTTCCAACAACCATGACTGTCCGGTCGGTCTAATTTCCACTATTAGACTGGACTTGACCCCGACTGGACTAACTAGTCCGGTCCAGTCCTCTGCCGACCATTCGGAGCCATGAGGGTGGGTATCATACAATCAGAAACTACGTTTGCTCGTGATCCCCCTAAGCGAAGTGAACAAAACATATAGCGTATGATATAAGGAAACCACCTTGCCCATTCCATCGCTCCCCACACTCATCCATTGTTCTCTTCATTTATGACCCCAGTTGCTTGTATACTTCCACCCCGATAAAGGAAATAAAGGAAATACATGACCATAAACAGTCTCCGTCGATCCTTTAATCTCTTTCCAACTTCAGAACAAACGAAATCGCCAAAGACATTCTGTAATCTTTCATCGTACCTTCCCGCTTACATATACTCTCACATCTTTGTCCTTCAACTACCCATTTCGTCTAACTCTAAGAAGGACCTTATTCTTTATCTGCAGCTCTATAATCTAAGGAAAGATATCGATGTTTTCGGTGGGTAGTTGCCCATTGTTCTGGGGGGGTGTTTTGCATTTTGGTAGTTCTGGTGTTCGACCATAACTTACCGGTAGGTGCGTGCGCTGCCTACCTTCTCTTGGCATACCACACTCAATACATGCGTAATGCATCACGGGGTCGTGCGGACCAAATCCACAATATCTCTGTAAAATGTATGATATGAGTAAATGGCTCCAGTACGGTAGGTAAACCAGAGTGATGAATGACCTACGCAAAACCAACCAGACGTTGACATTTTTTAAGTAAAAAGCGAGGAGTGGTTTGGGGAGTCGGGGAGGGGGCAGAAGGGATTACCAAATCGAAAGTTTTTGAGATGGGAGGATATGAACCGTGGGAGGCAGTAGTTTTTTCTGGGAGGCTGTAGTGGACTGGCTGCTCTCGGATGTGTCTGAGAGAGTCGACGAGGAGGGGGCGGCATCCCTATTTAAAGGCGTAAGAACGGAATCTAGAGCAAGGGAAGACTCTAAGACTACAGTTTCCAAACCCAAAATACCAATTCTGATGCGCTGGCAGGCTAAAGCCCCGCTAAACAGGGTGGTCTCCTGTAGGTAAATTCAAAAATGAAGGGCCTATACGCGCTCAGTAGCCCATGCCTGTCTGCGGTGAGGATGTTCTTGCAATGGCGAAGCGTTTTTAAAAGAGACTTTTATTGTATACCGCCCAAATCAAAGCAAAAATGACAAGTTTTAGTGGTATGCAATGGCCGTCTTTTTAAAAACGCTTCGATATTGCGAGTACTCGAGTACAGTACCTGCACCAGTAGCCCGGGTTGGATGCCGGTTACAAGGAGGTGTATTGGTTGGTGGAGAGTGCTCATGCAAGTGTCGTGTCGTGTAGCACTAGCTTAGAGTGGGTTTAATCGTCTACCATTGGCTATCCTAATCACTTAGAACCTATACTTGCGGTGTCGAAAAGTTTTTAAAGAACACTGCTATTGCATGCCACCGAAATCTGGCCTTTTGCTTGGATTTTGGCCGTATGTGATAGCAGTCTTTTAAAAACGCTTCGACACCGCGATTATTTCGGGCTCGGGCATGCGCTAGAATAACCTATGCTTCATCCGAGTGCGACCCACCTTTCGAGGTCCAACTCAAATACTATAATCTACCCCTCCGAATAGTTGAGTAGTCGTATACTCTTCATTTTCGTATTCCCTAGGCGGTGCTACTGCTCCGAGGTTCCGGCCTGCTCTTATGGGGGACTAAGGTAAAATCTCGTCTTTAATGAACTGGCCTGGACTAGGACAGTTTACAATCGGCCAATTTTTTGAATTAATGATAGGCCAAACACGTCTTTTCCAAAATTCCCAAAAACTTAGTTTTCTTGGTGCCGGAGATTTTGGAGAGTCCTGGCCCGGGCCGGTTGATTAAAGGCGGGATTTTACGGTAGTCCGCTTCTCTTTGAAATTCGACCCTCTGTATCGGCCAAAGCAGACCACAAGTGTGAAGGGCACTTTCCAGCTTGATACCAATGCTCTACCCGACCATGTCAGTCCAAAAGTGAATTCTACTTTCCGCACCAACCCATCTTCTAGTTTCCGCAAGATTGTATCTCGCCCTACTTCTCTAATTAAATCCCTCACCCTCCCATCTAGTGCCCCCGACAACACAATCGTGCGCTTGCTACGAAGCAGCCCGACACAGAGGGCACAAAACAAGTAGCTGAAAGTGGCAGGGGGAGATGTTTGCCTCTGCTGCTTGTACTAAGAGAACTGCCGTACGGGGGTGTCGAGAGCATTGCCGAGAAGCACATGAAGGATACAAGAGATCAGATCGGTTATTGAGGGACATTTGGAAGGAGACACAGGATAACGATGGTGCTGGGGTTTGTTTCGCTAATTCCGCTTCCGCACCTCAACCTGGGACGTGGGAATGGGTGGAGCCGGCATAAGTGGCTACCTCAACGCTCAATACCAGCGGTTTTCAATTGTTCGCCCTTGCATAATGTAAGTGCTGGACTACTTGAGCATCGCCCCAGGACCTCCGAAATCCCATCCCTTAGATAGGGGACGAAAGCACTGCGAAAGCTGGCTTCCTCGGCCTCAGTTTAAGAAAATTAAAACAACAAAGTACATGACCTCACCAGTAGAGGCGACTAACTTCCAAGGGCGAGGCTCAACTATTCTGGCATATGGACATGGGTCCCAGCATTACTAATACCGCCAATGTCGCTCGGTTCCATACGGAGGTACAGGACCTAAGTTTTGTAGGTTACACAGGGGGTGAGGGCAGCAAACCTCGCTTGTGGAACCTACAAAACTTATGCCCTGTACCTCCGTATAAACAGCTACTACCATTATACCAAAAAAGTAATACTAAATACCGGTAACATGGAGGTGGATACCCCCGAGGTGGGCACACACCTGAAGTAGACGGCAAGCGGAAAAAATACGTCATCATAAAAAAAATCTCCAAGCAACCCCCGCCTAGTCCAACAGTTCTCATCCACTGCCACATCACCGTCCTACCAACCCAGCAATATCCCCAACCCTAACCCTTGGCATCCTAGACCCACTCTCGAGTACCAGGCGCATAGCATGCTGTCCGGAAAAAACGCTTACAATGATTATTCTCGTCCTCGCTTATGTTATGTACGACGCTTCGTTCCTTTCCCCATTTTCGGGTTCACGTAGGGCATGTGGCAGTGGCCGCAGGGGCCGAGGAGAAAACCTTGAGTCAGTCCATAGTCCATAGATCGCGAGCAGTGGGGTAATGTAGTACCTGAAAGCACCCTTGCCCAATATTCCAAAAGTCCTCCGAGTAAACTTTCTTCGCAACAGCTGGTTCCCGGATGTCCCATGGAATATTTCGGGTTTAGTTGGCTTCCCACCAGTACAGATAATTACCTCGTTGGATTATCGATGGAGCTACGGATACAAACGAGGATTAGGGGTTTGTTTGATAAGAGTATTGGCGCAATTCTGCTACCTCCCTACTGGATGAAATTCGACACTTTGAGGTGAGAAGTGCTAGTCCCCCGAGATAGAGGGCAGTGTTCTCAACGGTCCGGGGCCCCCGTAGGGCCCGACGGGGGGACTGCCAAGAGCCCTGGACCGGACGGGACGGCAAAATGCGGTCCACACCCGTCCTGGAAACCTCAGGACGGCCGTCTTTGTGGCGGACGGCGGGCCCTGCAAGGTAAGACATTTTAGCGTGGGGGATGGCAGGGGACGGCAGGGGACTGCGGGGGACGACCAGGGACTGCGAATGACTGTGGGTTACTGCCGGTGGCTGCAATGAATCCTATCAACAGCATTTCATGACACCCTTCTCGAGCAAATACAGAAATTCATCTAATAAGATTAAAGGAAACCTGAGGCTATCTAGGAGAGATAAATAAAAAGGTTTGAGCTATGATGAGTTGAGAGTTTCTTGGGATTCTTATTCTTTTCTGCGTCTCCGGACGTGTCCTATATATACACAATCTTGTCTTTTACAGAAAGAACCTTTCCTCCACAACATGCTCCGCTATTCTCTCCTATCTTCCCATACCATCCAACTCCTGAGAAGTTTCCCGAAACTTCTTTCCCCTATTTCTATCCATTTCGTCTCATCCTCTAACACTACTTCTTCAACCTTCTGTGATCCTGCACAGTCCTGATACCGCCCTTTGTTTCCTATCCTTCATAGTCTGATCCATATGCGTTCCAACTCCTGGTAAATCTCAACCACTAACTACTAGTCTTCCCTAGTGCCAATTCCTAAAACATCCTAAACGTTCCTCCTTAAGCTAACGTCTCAACCAAACATATCATTCCTCCGCTGATACCATACTAGCTCATAGTGCAACCGTTATGAAACCCGATTCCCCTCAGCCATGTCCCATCAGTGTTCCGACTATCGATCAGGTATGGAACCTTCGGGAATCTTAACAATAAATAGGTGTAGAATATATCCCATAATATACCGCTAGGGCCAGGCATCGGGTATATCGCTTAATCCAGAAATCCTACCTACCTACCATCCTCTTATTGCAACGTTTCTTACTTCTCTTGCATCATTAAGCCCTGACCCAAGCTAGGAAAACATGTCGGATAAACCCGCGGAGCCTGCATCACAAGAAACCATCTAAGATTTATGAGAGAAGGCCTAAGATGAGAAAGAGTTGCGTCTGTTCTGAAAATGGTTCGGAGTATACAACTTCTGATGGAAAAACCTGGTGGCGTTGTGCTCGTTGTATGTTCCCCTGCTTCTTTTTTTCTATCACTCGGATTCCTGCTATAAGAATAATAAGAATATTCCCGCCTCTAGGCACTGAGGAAAGCTGGGATGACATAAGTAATCTTGCCCCGAGGCGAGATTTCTTACTAATTCGGGCGTGTTCCTTGGCATGAAACATGTTTCACGGTGGACGGCGGGGGACGGCGGGGCTTATAGTCCTTCGCACCGGGGCGCAGGGCAAGTTTTGAAAAAGACCGGACGGGACCGCTTAACGCCGTCCACCGCCGTCCGCCTTCAGGACGGACGGACTGCCCCGTTGAGAACACTGATAGAGGGGGATCGTGTGAGGGGCAGGGGGCGCCAATGGCAGAGGTGAAGGTGTTGATGATGTACGAGGAAGTGAATTTTAAGGCCGCGATCCTGTCGCCGTGAACTCAAGATTAGCTGGCCCTTAGGGTGTAACTCTGGGACTGGGCTAGGGAGAGGGGTGCTTTGAGTGGGGAAACGGAGTTGTGGAGGTGGACAGCTAGGTATCCAGATGTGAAATCGACCTGCGGGCGATGAGGAGGATTTTGTTGTATCTAAAATGATTTAGCAAAACAATTCCGGTGAAATGGCGGCAGATTGATCGCTGATCCAATCTCCAGGGGTGCCAAGCCCGGCTCTCCCAAGAAAATCTGTGAGGCCGAATGATCCAGCGTTCATTGGAGGCATTTTGGAGCCTCCGAACAACTTAATTGGATCTACCCCTAGTTAGTAGGTATCCAGCCGTCACGCGCTGGGAACCTACAGATGGCCGAACTCCCAACCCCAACCTTAGGCTTCCTAATCAGCCTAGGGAGAGCCAAGCTAACGAACTTGAAATCAAAATAAAATTCTTCCAGTAATTTGACAAACACTTTCAAAACGTCGGTAGTGCTGGCACCTCCGAGCGATACCCTGATGGTTCCAGTTGATATCCCAGGTCTCGAAGCCAACGGACGTTTCAATACCGCCGGAAATTACACATTCCCCTTGTCTCAATACGGATATTCTTAACAAATACCGGATTCTCCATCTCCGCATTCCAATCTATGATCCACACAGGCTTTGCATATTGAAAGATATTATGGAGCCCTGAATTACAGAAGAGGTTACCCCCCCCCCTCCCACCCCGGGAGCACAGTTCTGACAAAACATACACTCATTACGGCACCTAAGTTCACCTAGTAGTGCAGGAATAATTTTGGTAAGTGAGAAAGCATGACTGATAATATTAATAACGCTGTATAATCGTTCGTGGGTAGCAATGGCGGGATTTGAGGCTAGTACAGCCCCAGGTAGAAAAAAATGGGGGAACGGCGATCGGGCTTCTGGGGCTCTGGTTGGAGGGTTCGGTGTGCTCGGGCTAATCGAGCAACCGCGTTTCTGACTTTTAATTTCCACAATTCCCGGGCTTTTCGAACACAGGCTATATGTCGTAAAAAGCCGAGGCTCCGTCCTCCAAGTGCGCATGGGCCGGATCTCCCCCCGCGTATAGGGGTTCCGGTTCCCGTATACAACTTCCGCATCAACAGTTCCACTGCCAAAGCAATGCCGTGACTGGAATATTCTGGCCGAGTCATTCTACAAGTGTTGCATTCACCATTCAAGATTTTTCTTTGCACCCAAATAACGAGAGCCACCGCTAATCTAGGCTTATTTGCAACCCAAGTCAGTACGATCCCGAGGTAAGCCAACCGGTATCATAGCTTTAGATTGAAAACCCGCCTTACCCTACGTCACCCGAAAGCCGCCAACCCTAGCAAAGGGAGAAGCATAATACGAAACCGGCAAGCAGCCAAAATCTGACCCCTTGTTTCCCGGTTATTTTTCTTCCACCTATCCTTGCGCACAGTGGTGGTGGAAAAAATAATAATCTAGAATATCCCAGGGTGAGCCTTTTAGATACCTTGCTAAATTTAGTTTTTTTTTTTTGTTAAGTCCAAACTTTAAAGTCTCGACATCCAGCGTGGTGCCAAGGTAACTACCGTAGAGTCAGCGACCGCTAATAGGGTGCTTGGCAAGGGATACACGATAACAGCCCAGAGATCAGAGACGAAGGACATAAGGGTTATAATAGCCGGACTGCCCTTCCCGCTAATTGTTGGAGGGCGAAAGTGTGAATGCCCCCAAAATCGATTTCCGGCAGGGAAATCGAAGTCTTGAACCACTCTTAAACCGTTGGGACCGCTTGACTGGTGCCAGCAACCAACTCAGAAGGTCGACGATCATAATAGTGTTTGTCCGATTGCCCTTCAAAAATTCTTGCACCATCGTATTTCAGCAAGAATCCTCACTTAGTTCCTTATGTTTTCCTAAATTTACATCATTAGTTTGAACTGTCTGTGCAAGAATTTCTTAAAGACTTTTTTTTTTCCAAACGAAACCTCCTACTACCCACCCTCCTGCTTTCCTTCTTTCAGCTTCAGCTCCCTTAGTCAGGAAATAATTTAAGCCCCGACTGTCGTTATATCGAGAGGGGGAGAGTTGAGAGGAAACGACGATAATAACTTTGGGTGGACTCGATTGCGGGGGAAAAATATCCCGAGTGAGTGGTTTTTAGACCAGCTAGGCAAACATCGATATAGGTTCCATCTTTAGCTCAAGACAACGAATGATCTTTGTCCAACAGAGCGAACTGCGCTGCAAACCGTACCCTGCGGTGCAGTGAGCCCCATAACCATTCTTCTATTCACCACCAGACAGCGAATCAGCCAAGTAGAGCAGTATACGAGAAAAACATGGTAAAGCTCTTGAGTTGCCTAACCATGGTGCCTAAGCATTCAGGCGTTGCCGATACGCTCTTGGCAACCGTATCCCACGGGCCAACCGCCGTCTCGGAAGTCGGCCGCCGGGAACCCGTGATGGCATGATTTCCTCCAGTTTCCCCGGTCATCATAATCCTCCGCAACCAACCTCGTATTCGGGGAGCCGCAACCTCGTCACTAATTTTTGTAGAAAATGCAAGTGTAGGGATCCGCACTTCGGGCGGGGGTGTGCCATGTGAGTGTGTAACCACCGCGAGATCTTTGCGGTTCTCTACTTGGCGATTCATAAAGTATTCGGATGGGTTGGCGCCAAGATGTCCCAGATCGCACCAAAAAGTTCAGATCTTGGCGCTAACCAATCCGAATACTTTATGCATCTCCAAGTACCTTTGGAGCGTAGCGAAGATGAGCATAATGGCTTAGGCTGGCTCTGGAGGGCAGAGTGGATATGGATGGCTTCTGGTCTACAGTGGGCGGGAAACTTTATAGCCATTAGCCGTTCGCTTGACCAAACCGGTTTACGTTAGCCTGGTGGTTAGAGGGTTGGTTCTCCGGAATATATAAACGCGAGACCTGATCTCTTGGACGCCGTTCAATTCAGGCTAGTACCAAGGGTTCGATAGATAGGATTCTTTCTCACCATGAAGTCCCTAATCCTCTCAATTGCCTTTTCTACTATTCTCTTTTTTCCGCTTGGCCTTGCGGCCGACGATTCGGATTCGGGGGGCCAACAGTACTCTCGATGCCGATGCCTTCCAACTGATTCTTGCTGGCCAAAACCATTCGAGTGGGCCTCTTTTAATGAATCAGTTTCCGGATCTCTGATTGCCGTCAAACCCGTTGCGTCGCCCTGCCATGATCCGACATTTGATCAAGCAGCTTGCGATGACGCCAAAGCCAACTATAATCTCTCTGTCTGGAGGGGAAGCTTCCCAGGTAAGTACCCTTTGGGCCCTCTACGAGCCCGGCTCTCACTAACAGTTTCTTCGGTAAAGGTGGATATCAACAGATAAATTTTGAGACGTCAGCTGTTAAAAATGAGACTTGCTACATCGATACTCTCAGATCTTCCCCATGCGGCCAAGGGAATGTACCAGTATATGCCGTTGCAGCGACCTCCCCAACACAGATTCAAACGGCTGTCGACTTTGCTCGTGATAGGAACCTTCGGCTTGTCATTAAAAATATAGGGCATGATTACCTTGGGCGATCAGCTGGTAGGGGGTCACTGCAAATCTGGACACGCAACATGAACAGCATCGAGTTCTCAGGAAGCTTTACGCCGGCAGGTTGCAAGTGGAAGAAGGCCAAGGAAGCTGTTACTATTGGTGCCGGGGTACAGCTGAAGCCATTATATTCAGCATTAAAGGATAAGGAGAAAACCGCGGCGGTCGGGCTTGCCAATACGGTCGGTGCTGCTGGAGGTTATATTCAGGGGGGCGGACATTCGCCTTTAGGGCCGTGGAAAGGGATGGGGTCTGATAACGCTTACCAGTTCACGATTGTTACTGCAGATGTAAGTTCCCCGCACGAATGCCTCATCAGTTGGTATAAATGGTTAATTGTCTACTCTACTAGGGCAAACATGTAACTGCCAATGAGTGCCAAAATTCGGATCTCTTCTGGGCTCTTCGAGGTGGCGGTGGTGGCACGTTCGGGGTGGTAACATCCGCTACCATTCGCACCTTCCCCGACAACACGGTGATAGTCTCAAATTTGAACGCAACAATCCCAGACAGGGACCAATTCTACTCGTTCGTAGCAGACTTCCATAGTTTCCTCCCAAAGCTCTCCGATGCGGGTGGATCGGGATACTACTGGATATTCCATGAAACAAACAGCATCATAATTGGGGCGCTCTTCGCTGGTCAATCCAACACCAACGTCACGGAAGCCCTTTTTGCACCGGTTGTCCAGAAAGCACGTGGATACCCCAATTCACGGGTAGACTGGGCCCAGCTTCCCTCGGTTCCCATCAGTGTTGGGATAGACATGATTCTAACCGGTACCGACGTGACCGCCAGCAATTCCCTGTTTTCATCTCGCCTTATCTCCCGCAAATTTCTCGAGTCCGCTGATGGGCCAACGAGGTTATCCGAAGTCTTCAAGACCCTCGGGCCAAACCAGAACACAGTATTCATTGGACATCTTGTGGCAGGTGGACAAGTGGCCAGGAACAAAGGTATTGATTCAGCGCTTAATCCATCCTGGCGAAAGGCTCTCGTCCACCTTTTGTTTGGACGGGGGTGGGAAACAAGCACTCCTTTCCCCGAGCAGGCCATTATAGCACGGAACCTGACGGATGTCGAAACTCCCATTCTTGCTGCGTTGGAGCCCGACATGGGTGCTTATATCAACGAGGCGGAACCAAATGAGAGGAGCTGGCAGGAAGTTTTCTGGGGAAAGAACTATGATAGGCTGCTCAGAATCAAGGCTAAGTGGGATGCGGAGGAGTTGTTTATGTGCAAACCATGCATTGGAAGCGAGAATTGGGACGCAGAGAGTATTTGTAGGAAGTAAGAAGAGGCACCGCTATACCGGAATCTTGGTTATGATTAGGACTAGTGTAGCTAGTGGGGAAAATTGAGGTTAGCCAATACAAAATTACGCTTTTAAAAGCTATCTAAAACGTTCGGTCAGGTATCTGGCATTGCGCCCACCCCCCCCGATAGTACGAAGCATATTCCCCTTCCCCCACCGCGAATCCATGATCCTCAACTCCCAATGAGCAGACGCTGGATAGCCTCCCGGGGACGTTTCGGAAAAAAATCTCTAAATTCCAACTAGCTAGCTTATATCTCTGCACCAAGAACTACTATGGGAGGCTAAAAGAATGTGGCATCGCCGCCACATATTACAAAATCAGCGGTCCAGCTTAACATTGTGAGGATACCACACCTTGCCGCCTTAATGACGACCAAGATCTTAAAGATCTGGAGACTCATTTCTTGCCGGAAATAACGAACCGTCTCAGGATGCTCAATACTGCCTCTTCCTAGCTAGTAAGGGCTCTTGTCGCGGCCAAAAATGCGTGGACTGGGAACCTTGCAGCAGGCGAAATAGTGGATGTTTTTCTTCAGGGATATTATCAATTAAGCTGTTCCTTTTCCATACGCTCTTATTAGCAAGAATAGCTCCTCTCAACATTCTTGCCCGAGTATTTTAGTCTCAGACAATAGTACCCCCCCAATATACTACTATACCAATACCCGGTGAAATTATGTGATCGCTTCTACTACTGTATTATAGTTGGGTCCGGCGAAGATTGATTCTGTTCATGACACTCGTTGTAGCTCTCTTTAACTAGCGTTCAATTTTTACCTGTTACTTGGGCCTACTGTTACGGCACTCTACTGTAACTGCACTTGAATATCTCGCTCTTGTCCCAGCCCGACCGGAAAAAAACCAAAAAATCCTTAGGACCAAAAGTACTATACTTGTACCAGGTTAGGGCTTCCAGATTTAGGAATCCAAATATCCTATCCAAACCCAGGACGCTGAAGCCCGAGGTTGCCTAAGCACCGCTCAAGCCAAGCGAGGCGGAAGCGACTAATGCTACCGCATACAACAGGGAATACTATCCCCGCCAATTATCTCGAGGTCTTCTAGCACAATCCCTTAGCAGCCATCGTTTGGGGAAGTTGGACCGTGCTAGCTATGTAAATAGTCATGACGAATCTCAGCATAGCAGTCCCTTCAACCAAATTTCCACCCGTGTCGGAGGGGGAATGGGTAGTCTCGCTAGCGCGCTCACGGCAACAGACTCGCACGTGCATCCACATAATATCGGTACTTGAAACCGCCCTTGCGGCTGCTGAATGCTTCGAGAAACTAGCTTTATTCCCGGGGTGGCATGTACGCCGAAGACGATGTCGAATTGTTCATGATCGGCGTGGGGAAAGTGGAGGATGCGATATCGGATGTCGTCAATCCGTTTGGTGGTTTTTAGAGAGGAGGGAGACGGGGAGTGAGGTTGCTATGCAGGTTAGCGCGGAGGTCGTTGAAAATAGAGTGAGGAGCGACCCCCATGGAGGGTCGTTGCGGCGCGGTCGAGATATCCCATCCACAAACGAGGGATTGTGCGATGAGTCTTGGGATACTACTTAAAGGGAATGAATACCTTTTAGCTGTGGGTACACCGGAGCTCCTTGTCCTGCCACCAACGGACTACACTATTGGCGATAGCTCCCTTCAAAAGAGACTCCCGGTTGCATGGCCATGATGCGTACCACATATACCGGTATCACGAAACAAGATTAGAGAATAGTGAAACGCTTCCATGAAAAGTGGGGAAGGTGGCAGGCCCTGGGGTAGGCCGGACCCGAGACATAAGAGATAGCTGAGCGGCGCGTCGACGAACTGTTGTTGTTCTGGCACCGTTGCCAAGATATTGCGGCTCCAGTCGGAAATATTGAATGGTGTGGTTACAGGGATAAGATGTTCAGATAAGGTTTGACATCGGGAAAATACAGGCTTCTAATCACTGTTCTTGATTCGTACAGTAAGTTACTACTTTCAGTAACGGGTAAACTTAAACGCGGAAGATTGCATTAGCACCACCGTCGAGGTAAACCCTGCCTATCTACGACCGAGCCATTACCGTAGCATCAAATACGAGCCGAAACCCTAACCCTACCGATTTCCCTTTTTCATCACCCGCCTACTGTATAAATTTGTAAGACCCAGAATACCCTAGCATGGGTAAGAAAGGGCTGCCGGGAGAGAAATTGCTTCAAGGGGTAATAATATTTTGCATGATCGCCACCCAAGCACACAGAATTTCGTCTCTCTTTTTCGCAGTTTAATTTCCTCTAAAAGGTAGCACGATTTACTACACTTTTTTTTACCCCTTGCTAGCTCATTCAGGGTCTTCCCAATTTATACTGTATTCCATGATAATAATAATATGAGAGCTACTGTAAGAATATATCGGCGATCATACCAGGGAGTCCAGAGCCCCCGCCCCCTCCCCCGATGTCTTACTGGAGAAAACACTTGGGACGAATAAAAAAGTATTGAATTAGGTCAGCCAACCCCAACGCCCTAACCAGATTCCCAATTATTCTAGTTTTTATGGCGCGCTCATGATAAACTGTTCTTAATGGCATCCGGGAGTTCCAAAGGGCAAACTGAGTGTAGTTTGTTTTTGGGTAGGGGGAGGGAGGGGCGGGGGTTTATACTCAATCCTCGTTTTGTAGTGAACGGTTGGATGGTTGTTAGCGCAGGTGCCCGGCAGCATGCTTCTCTGGAAATTGCTTTCAAACACAGTCAAGATATCTGATTCCCTTCCCAATTGTGGAGAAGGTTTAAATTGTTGGTTGGTGGCCTAGTGTGCGAAAAGCGCTCTGGTGCCATGGCAGATTCAGACTATGTCCTATAACACAGTCTCAACCTTTGAAACACCTAGGATCTTCTGTGCTTGGGTAAATGTATATTTACCTTCCACGCAAAATAACCTACCCTACCACGGATTTTGTAGTGCTTGATTGAATAAGGTGCACATCTACCACTTTTGCCCTATGAAATCTAATAAAAAAACATTCAGTGTTTCAAACTAGTTAAATTCACTATTAGATTGCATAACGAAATTTGCTGCGCAAAACTACAATAAGCGCAGTACGATAGGCTAAGATTAGAAATGCACGCTGACGAGAATCCCGAGATCCGGCCGGCCAAGCTTAGGTGGTATGTTTTCTCTCGTATTGTGAAGGAAAGGGGCCAGGCTGTCAATTGTGGGTCGCAGGTGTATTTACGGTGGTGCTTATCGTTTCCCTTTCCTAGATCACACTTGCCTTTGCCGGTCATGGGAGAAGTGGCATGGGATGGGGGCCGACTATTAGGCGGTAATCTATCTTTAGCGGTGGGGGGCGTTAATAAGTGTGTAGACGTTTAGAGAGGAGAAGCTTCAAGTTAGTCATACACTGGAAACCTATCTTGGTGCGTAAGTGGGATCTGGGGGGCATCGGGGAAAGGGGAGAGCCAAGTGATTTGGGTGAAGACAGGAAAGATGAGTGAAGAAAGGGACAGGGAAAAAATAAAATAAAAGGGGTGCTGATTTTGCGCGGTGAGTAGATGCCTGAGGCTACATGATATGAGACGGTAAAGACATTTGAAAGCGTAAGGGAATTGAGTCGGTATGGGAGTAGAGCATACAGGAAACGGGATGGACCAAAGGGAACGCAATGGAGGTTACAACCCACAAGAGAGGGGTTATCCCATCAAGGGGAGATATGACAATACCTCCAAGAGAAAATTTCCTAGCACAAGCAAACTTAATTCCTCGGTGAAAGACTAGCATGAGAAATACCGTGCTTGTTCCACATGTGTGCAGCAAGATTATCCACCCTCTTGATCCCGTGAGCCCCAACACGCACACACCCTTCCACTGGGCAATCCACACGGTCATTGTGGCGCATTGCGCGGTAATTCCTGTTCAAGGCTTGCCCCGTCTTAAAGGTTTTAGTCCAAGAACAATTCCGGACCTCGCAGGTAAATCTTCTTGGAGCGCAAGTGTGAGGACCGCTGCAGGGATAACAGGTACGTGTTAGTGTGATACGGTAGGTAGGAGAACTTGGGCTAAAATCAATTATTTGGATAGAGCGACACCGATATATGTGTTGCAGCCACCGATTCTGGTTGTCACAGTCCCAATCATTAATTTAAGACCAAGTATAGTTCTGGATAAGAGGGAACTGCTAACTTGTTGCCAGAGCACATGGGGTAGTGACAGAAGATCCTGGGGAGAGGGGGGCGGGCATTCCTGGGCGGAGTCACGGGTATGGGGATAGGAGTATTGTTCTCTGGGTTTACTTGGGCTGCCCCATTCGCTGCCTCCGGATCTTCGGTGGTGCCATTCCATGCGCCAAGAACTGAATGCCACCCATCCTTGTCTGGATGCAGCGGGAGATCGCCAAGTCTTCCAGGTAATCCGGATATGTTGCCTAGTTCGTCAGGACCAACGAAAGTAAGTTGGGGCTGGTAGCTGTGCTGAGGGTACGATCCTGAATCTGGCCTGGGATATGTCAAAAAAAAAACTAAGTGGCTCACATCTTTTCCGTGTAACGGTAGGTTAATCTGAGCAGCTATAAGTGCAAAAGCAGGATAGCAGACAGGCGGAATTTGGTGAAAGGGGGAAAGGGGGAAGGTGGTAGTATTTGAGTTGAACCTCTGAAAATGAATTGCACTTCCACACATGATTAAGTTACGCTAATGCATGTGTGAGCCTGAAATCTCAACTCGATACAATCAGGCTCACCAATTGTAGACTACCATACCGATCGTGAGACATGGATACTCTGGCACTAGCTGCATCTGCGCTCCCCCCTACCAACCAACAGCTACCCTCACAATCAGTGTTCCCAACGGGCCAGGCCGATGGTAGGCCGGCCTATAGGCCGTAGGCCGGGCTAAGGCAGGCCGCTCCGGAAGACAGCCTAGGCCCATATAGGCCGAATTCGATCGGCCTACGAAAGCCTATCAGGCCTGATAGGCGCCTATAGGCCCGGAGATTAGCGTTGAGAACAGATTGCATGAAGGGTATTCAACCGCCCCACCCCCCCCCTCCCCTCTTCCGAGTTTATCGCCTGTGATTTTTCCTCCTCCTTTACCTTCGGCTATTATGATACTTCTTAATTAATCACAAAACGAGTGATACTTAACCAACACAATAAAGCCTTAGAAATTTACCTCCAGGGCCACGAGCACAACCCTGTCGTACAATCATTCCCCCCTATTTTGTAAACTATTTACAGTCAACCTCTCTTATTGATGCCTTCAAAATAGTCACCGTCCTACTGCACACAGTTGATCCACCAACAGCAACTCTTTTTCTACAATTAATTCAACAAATTAATTTATTTTTAATCATATTCCGTAATTGGGAAACATTTACCGTGAATTTTGCTGTTGAGACAGAGCAGCCGCTCACGATGAGTGGGTTGGCCGAGGCCGTATAGGCCGGCCTAGGCTATATAGGCCAGGCCAGCCTATCAGGCAGCCGGGAAAAAGCCTATATGGCCTATAGGCGGGCCCGGCCAGGCCAGGCTCAGGCTTAACCAGGCCTGCAGGCTCGGGCCAGGCTAGATCCGAGAGAATTTGGACAGGCCGGGCCCGGCTTTACCGAAGCCTGGCCCGCCTGGCCCGTTGGGAACACTGCTCACAATTAGCAGCGCATCTTCGTTACATCCTGGTTTTCAGGCTTCTGAATGACCAAGCGACCACGCGCCCTTCATTTCTCCTTTTCCCAGACCGTGCCGTATCACACAACTCGAGTAAGTCAGTGCTAAGGGAATCCTCAATATTTCATCAATACATCTATCAATTTCTCACCTGACTTCATCTCGCTCCATTGTTTTTATCCGATTCTACAGCCTTCCTTCGATTACCACCAAGAACACAATTGTGTGCTTGCCGCAAACCAGCCGGGCATGAAGGACACAAAGCGACTATCAGAAATTGGCGTGAGGAGATGCCTGCTTGTGCTGCTTGCACTGTACGGTACAGCGCTCGAGGAATTGCCATTCGGGGGAGAGGGTAATATTCCTGAGAAGAATAGTATGCATGGTACAGGAGGTTGGACAAGCTATTGCATTATACTCGAAAGGCCATGGTTTTTTTTGGAGGGCTTGTTTTGCTGGGTTGGCTCCCTCACTGAAACCCGGGATGGGGGAATGGGTGGGACTGGCATACACGTTCACTGTTGCTTCAACATCCAATAGCAAATGTTTGCCCTGGTGGGGTGCCTCCTTCCACACACTCGCAGTTTGAACATGGATTCTAACATTACTAAGGCCGCCTCTATCATTCAGTTCCGGGAAAATAAGTAGAATTACCGCAAAAACATTATAAGGAATAAACCTGGAAGTAGGAAGTCTGGCAAAAGTGGGTTCACACTACCCTAGGTGCGTTAACGAAGTAGATGATGAGTGGAAAAAGTGCTCTGTAAGAATCCCTTTCTCAACAAACATCACGAACTCTAACCTTTGGGTACCCGACAGGCCCTCGAGTCGCTGGTGCACAGCATGCTGTCCGAATGGAACCCTTCTATCGCAATGCCACGTGCGGCTCTTCATTCCTTTCCACTATTTCCTAGTCCTTGTAGGCTTTATGGCTGAGGCTGCAGGGGCTAAGAACTAGCCTTCAGTTAGTATCAAGCCTGGAGGTTTAAAAGAGCCCTCCGGAATATGGGCAATAGTCGAGGCGGGGAGAGAGCTGCACCCAAGAGGACTCACAAGGAGAGGCAACTCTAAAGTCCTGGCGAGATTCTTATTTCTTACGGTACATTTACGGTTAGCGATTGTGGTTCTCCTTATTATCCTTTCCTTTCTCTTCCTCCCATCAGCTCCCACTTGACTTGCTCTTGCATCCAAAATTCATAGCCCACCAACTGGTTCACCAAATGCCTTGGGTGACACTCAGACAAGTCATGCCTAAGTCATTTTGGATTGCAGGACTCTTGCCCCTATCCCTTGTAGGAGCACATTGAAGAGGGGGTGGAATAAAAAGGGGAGGAGGTCACATCTTGTGAGTGTCTACAGGTATACATGAGGATGTAGAAGAGGATCCCTCCAATGTAAGGAGCACAGGGGAGTACATATAGGAGCTGAATAGAATACTCTTCCTTGATAACTGTGGAAAAACTATCGTGCCTTATGAGATATTGCAGAGGAGTAGTAATTATGTCAAATATGAGGTTGAAAACAGAGCTTGGGATCCCTCAACCGGAGGTCAAAAGTGAGCTATTTTAGCTATTGTTGACTTCCGACCTGTGCTTAGAGGAATTATTTTTCAAGGACATAAATTTACTGTTGATAACTCCGAGCACCTTTACGACACTAGTAGGGAGAAAACCAAAGGGCTGTCGGTCTTCCGGTCCCCTACTTTCAACCTAGATGAGGCACCTTATGTTTGGGAGCTGCAGGAATCAGCATTGGGTTTCTTTCACACTTCCATGCCATATAATGGTTAGGGGGGAGCGCTATATTGTTGAGCCGCCTTTCGGTGAATGGCTCAGGGGTCTTGGTTCCCTCAGATTCTATAACGCTTACTACTAGTGTAATGGGCATTCAGTAAGCTTAATGTGGCTTCTACAGGGAGAGGAAAGCTCTCTAGGAATGCACCCTAGAGTGTCCCCCCTAATTGTTTTCCTGATGATACGTTTCACGCTATGGGGTTCACGGTGGAGCGAGTGTGATTTAAAGGTAACATGAAAGAACGGTTACCTAGGTTCCCCATCCTTCGTACTAACATCTGTCGAAGGCTGGAAGGCATCTCCCGGTGCAGTGGTACGCTATCCACTCGCCATATCCTTTATGGCAAGCGGTCCTTCTGGGCGGTATTATCTTTTAGACTCGAAAGCATGTCGGACATGATGGATATGCAATTAGGAGCCCATTACAGTGAAAATGATCACGATGAAAAGGAGGTTCGGCGAAGCGATAGAGGGCCGAAGTGTGTTACTTAGAATGATGGCAACTACTGTGGCATCCGCTTTCTCGAGTCCAACCCCTCTTAGCTAAAATGTGCCAACCAGTAAAGTGTAATTGAATAGGCAATTTCTCGGAGGTCTTTAATTAGCCGATTATGTAGGGTTTTATTGAATAATGTGCCTATTTATTACTTTTGTACTGGCGAGGCGACGCCTAATAGTCATAGAGTCACCTTAAAACTGGTTTAATTCATTATTAGATTGCGTACTGGGGATCGCTGCAAAAACAGAAGTACGCTTAACGGGGCAATTCAACAAAACTACTGATAGCATTTAAGGATGTCTGGCTGGGTTAACTCAAACAAGCTATACTTGGTCAGGAAAAAGCTGCTCCTGCTGAGCGCGTTTTTGTTTTGCATTACGAAGGCAGGGGTTCGATGGCAGATAGTAGGTTTGACAGGTTTTTACGGTAACTAGTACCTATCATTTCCCAATTCTCGGGTAGCCCTTTCGGGTCACACTTGCTTTGGCCATCTATGGGCAATGTGGCACAAGAGAGAAGCCGGCTATTAAACAACGGTCAATCTCGAATGACGGAAAGTGTCAATACTTGCGAGAGGGGAAGCTTTAAACTTGATTGCCAACTAGACGCTTATCTGGGTACATGATGGGAATCGAGAGAAGACTAGGAAAAGCAGAGAGCAAGGTGATTCGTTTAAAAACAGAAGAAAGGTGGGCGAGTGAGGAAGGGGAGGGGAAAAAAAGGCACAAAAAAGGTGTCGATCGTGTTGAACAAACAAATCTGGGGGCTACACGATATGAAAAGACAAAAAGACTTGGAAGCGTAAGGTAAGTGAGCAGGGATGGGCGTGGAATTGAGAGTAGGGTAGATGTGAAATTCGGATAAACTGAAGGGAATGCAATGAATGTTATAAGGGAAGAAATATTCGATCATGTAAACATATGAGACCATAATGCCCCCAATTGACAAGATTGATCCAGGCCCTGGTAAAATTAATTCCTAGGAAGCAGCCTCGCATGGGGGATACCGTGCTTGTTCCACATGTGTACAGCAAGATTATCCGCCCGCTTGATTCCGCAAGATCCAACCCGGGTACACCCTTCAACTGGACAATCCACGCGGTCGTTGTGGTGCTTTGCGCGGTAGTGCCTGTTGAAGGCTTGTTTCGTCTTAAAGGTTCCTGGCCAGGAGCAATTCGGGGCTTCGCAGGTAAATCTTCCTGGGGCGCAAGTATGAGGACCACTACCGATGTGGTGGATACATGTTAGTATGATATAGTAAATAGGATTATAGCGCGGAGTAAGGAGGGGCAGCTTACCTATTGCCGGAGCACTTGGGGTATTGGCAGAAGATTCTTGGGAGGCTGGGGTGGACATCCCTTGGAGGGTCTATGGCGGGGGCGGGAATCGCAAGCCTGTTTTCTAGGTTTACTTCGATTACGTCTTCGGCAGGATGGAGATTATCGATAGCGCCATTCCCGGAACCGAGAACTGAATACCATCCATCCTGGTCGGGATACAACGGAAGATTGGCGAGTCCTGGGTGTAATCCGATAGGGTTGCCAAGCTCATCGTAATCAACCAGGGCAACCACTCCCCAGGGCGCACGAAACAGGGCTCCCGTCCTGCAGAGGTCAAGGGAAAAAAGCAAACCAAGACTTACATCGCTTCCATGCAACCGTAACTTAGTGTAAGCCGCTATAATTTACAAAAAAATATAGCAGACACGCAAAATTTCGTGAAGAAGGGGAGGGGAAGTCAACTAGTATTTGAACACAACCTCTAAAAATGAATTACACTCTGACCAATGCATATGTTATCCCACCACATGCATGAGCCTGAAATATCCGCGCCGTTGAACCAGGCTGACCAATCGCAGACTACTATAATGATCCTGAGACACAGATGCATAGGACACTTGAACGTAATACTCTACTTGCCTGGGTCAACCAATAAATACTTAGCCTCACAAACAAGTGGTTAGCTACGGCTGTATTTCTCACCACCATCAAGACTCTGAATGGCTGAGCAGGCACTCCCCCTTCATTTCCGCCTTCCCGAGATTGCGCTGCAGCACCTTAGTTCCGGTTACTTTCGACAGGGGACTATTTCATTTAACTTACTGCCTTGAAATTCAGCCCACGATTTCAACCATAGTAGACCAACAGTCTGAATAGCACTTTCAAGCTTGTCGCCAGTACTCTATCAGTCCATATCTATGCTAAAGTGAATTCTCTGTTTTATATCACCAGACAGCATCTGGATCTACTATTATACACTCTTCAAATTGTCTACCCTTCAGTATACTACAACTAATAAGACAATCGTGGCCGTACCGCCGGGGCCGTGGGACCCGGCTAACAAAAAATATTCTTGAAGGTCCCGAGGCAAGGAGGTATCTAACTTGGGGAACTACCCAAGGGGGACAAGGGGAGTATTATTGAGAAGAGGCACATGGATGGTGCAGGTAGGTGGCTACGTTGTTAAATTTATATAATACCTGGAGGCTGGTGGAGGGCGTGTTTTACAAAGCTCTCTCCGATACTAAAACTGGGGATATTGGAATGGGTCGGGTGGGTATACTAGGCTATTTCGACCTTCATAACGCGCATTTTTAAAATGTTTGCCTTTCTATGGCGTAAGCGCCAGTGATGGGAAAAACTGGGGTTCACGCTTGCCGTTTGGCAGCCACAACCACCAACAAACGTTTTGCTTTCTAAGAGAAAATGACTGCACCCATACCTATAAAACTTATTAAAATACATGTTTACATACTCGGGAGTGGCTAGCGCTTGTCCTCTGCCACTATCAGGGAAAGACATTTTGTCACTGAGGAGCAAGGGGTTGGGAGAGCGGGGGTGTTACTACGCCTCGCTGTGCCTAGCCATAGTCGTGAGCTCCACTTTTTCCCACGACTGCGTACTGTGCAGGTATGATGCTGTACTTGTAGGCGAAAGACCTTAAGCTTAAGTGCTAAGCGTAAATTCTCGGAATTATTGGTGCTTAAAGTATATTTACGTTATGGCACATACGCGGGATGCAACATTCAACGCAAACCCCGAAAAACCAAAAACCAAAAAAAACATTTGCTTCGGAACACCGACTACAAAGTCAATAGCAAAATCAATAATCGTCGCACTCGCGGTACCAGGGAGGGTGCAAAAGGAAAGGAAGAACTTTTTTTCTTCCGTATTTACTATTTCGAGATATTCATAATGAGATCTTACTCTTCGCCACATATGGTTGCCATGCTCGGTTTCATTTACAGTACGGTACAGTACAGCACCATAGCTTAGTTAAGCTAAGCGCAAGTAATTCGTCGATCGAGGGAAATGATCGGATTGTCCCTATTCCTTGTTTGTTTCACAGGGACTGGGCACGATGCGATTGCTGGTATTATGACATTTGGCGATACAGAAAGTCTCTATTGAGCATTAATTTGGCTTCCCAAGCGCGTACCTAGGGTTGCTCGAAGTTTAGACAAGCGCTAGCACCGGATGAGGAGATAACGAGGACAGCATGTGAAGTAGGACGTTGGAGTATGATACCATGTAGAGGGATAAGAAAAGAATAGTGAAATCAGATCCCCACCATTGCTAGTATAATAAACATGCTTACAAACTATAGATAATGCTTCTTCAAACCTGGATCGTTTCCCACCGCCTCGCCCAAATGCAAGTGGTTTCTACTCTATAATACTGAAAAAGGGTAGGAGCCTCTGATTTATTGGGAAAATAATAATATAAAATATAAGTGACAATGATAGAGGTGAGGGAAAGAAATTCTCGGAAACAAAGTACCGTAAGATAAAATTATAATATTAGCAAAGTACGGTGACTGGGAACCAATGAAACAACCCGCGCTAGCTCACCCTTAGTTACCTCCGCGCACTGTATACAATTGAAGCACCCGTTAAACTGTCCCCACCGCTCTTCTAGTGGGTAGGTAGATACATCTATGGGGAGCGCAATTAGAGGAAAAATAAAAATAAACAGAAAGAGGGGATAAAAATAGTGAAGAGAAATTGGGGATGCTATTGCTAAGCCCATCGATGGAATGGAGAGGTGAAAGACGTGTGGTAGGAGTGTTAAAGATCGAGCCATCCGCGAGCCTGGGGCTGACAAATTGAAAATTTGAGGAATGGTGAGACGATATGAGCTTTGGTGCTGAGAATCAAAACTTGCGATTCCTTTTGGAGGGGTGTTGATCCGGATCGGACGGCCCAGGGGAGGGGAGCGCTGTGGATTTGTCGCCATCCGGTTGGGGAGTTGGATTTTTGCGTTTTCGTTTAGATAGTAGTTCCACGATGGAATGGTGTCCATTTTTCTGAGCTTGCGAAAGAGCTGTTTCACCAGCGAGATCTACCGTATCGGAAATGACATCCACTCTTTCTAGTAGCATCTTCACAATTGCTTCACGACCTCCGCAAGCGGCTTCAGAGAGAGGTGTTTTGCCACATTTAGCTGCTATGTTAGGGTCAATACCGCTCTGATCAAGTAGCACTTTCACCACTTCCTCTTGCCCCCAATATACCGCTTTCAGGAGCGCCGTTTCGCCCTTATCGTCTGTGGTATTAGGATTGACACCCCCCTGTTCTAACAGTATCTTCACGACTCCTTCTTCTCCGAACATGGCTGCGCTCGATAGCACCGTGTCCCCTTTGCCGAAGGTAGAGTTGGGGTTCACCTCTGCTCGGCCTAACAGCATCTCCACCACTCGTTCATGCCCAAGGACGGCAGCTCTGTATAGAGGGGTTGCGCCTTCTTTATCAATATGGTTGGGGTTGACATCTTTACACTCAAGCAGAGTCTGCGCCGCGCCCCCCATCCCGTAAAAAGCGGCCACAGTGAGAGGTGTTTTACCTTCATCATCCGCAGCATTGGGATTAATGTCACTCCGTCCTAGTAACATCTTGACTATGCATCCATGCCCCTCGTGGGCCGCTATGAAGAGTGGCGTTCCGTTAAGTTTGTTTGCAATGTTTGGGTTGACATCAGCTCGTTCCAGCAGCACCTTCACGACTTCCTTATGTCCATATTTGGCCGCGATGAAGAGTGGTGTTTCATTATGTATGTTTGTAGTGTTGGGGTTGACCTCGGCCTGACCTAGCAGTATCTTCACAGCTCCTGCATGCCCCTGGAAGGCAGCCCCGAACAACGGGGACCGGCCGTAGATATCTGCGGTGTTGAGGTTAAGATCCACTCGCTCCAGCAGCGCCTCCAGGACTACCTCGTTTCCCTCCATGGAGGCCCTGTGCACTGGCGTTTCGCCCCTATCATCCGCAGTGTTGGGATTGACATCTGCTCGCCCGAGTAACATCTTCGCAACCCCTTCATGTCCCCAGAGAGTAGCCACCAGGAGTGGTGTCCTACCTAACATATCCGCAGTATTTGGGTTGATATCATCCCGCTCTAATAGCATCTTCGCGACTCCAACATGTCCTTTATGGGCTGCTTTGTAGAGGGGTGTTTCGCCAAAAGAGCAAGCTGAGTTCGGATTGATATCATTCCGTTCAAGTAACATCTTCACGACTCGTTCATGCCCCTCATCGGCAGCTTCCCAAAGAGGCGTTCGATCAAATGAATTCCGAGTGTTGGGGTCGATATCCCCTCGCGCCAGCAGCATCTTCACCACTCCTTCATGTCCCTCGTAGGCCGCCATGAGAAGTGGTGTCCGGCCAGATGCATCGGGAGCGTTGGGGTCCACATCGTCTCGCGCCAACAGCAATTCAACCACTGCCTCATGCCCACCCTGGGCAGCCCATGAAAGCGGTGTTAAGCCTTTCCTCCTGTAGGAACTAACGTCGGTTCCATTTAGCTCCATCTTTACTGGACTGAAAGAACCAATATCAGCTCAGACTGTAATAAAGGGAACAAAATTGCCTCTCCTAAAGGAACAGCGGGGTGAGCTTACGGTGGAGTTGTAGTTGGTCAAAAAAGTAATTTGTGTTTTGTTCTGAGTCGAGGGATCACCGAGGAACCTATAGGCACTAGTTCGTCGGGTTCACAAAGGTTCACAATAGAAAAGAATAAAAGCGGAGGAATAAAAAAGAAACCGATTCTCGTTGTGTTGGTGTTCGCCCTTTCTCGTTCAGAAGGATGTTGTTGTCTCCCTAGTCCTCTCTGTCGTCTCTTATAAGCAGCGTGTGGGTGGAGAAAGCCGGTCCCTCAAAAGTTGTTTCACCACGAACGCTCCCAACCCTAGTTACCTATAAAAGGGATAGAATGCTAACGAAAAACAATCACAGACAAATTCGGGTATTAACTAAGCCCTATAAATCCACTTCTCTACCCCACAGTACCCTTACATCGGCCAGAGGGCATAGTATTCGCCCACGCCTATCTACCGTGCAGGGCTGACATCCACTCACTCAATTAGGGCTACCCTAACTCACTCATGCCTACCTACGAGGTTTTCAATAGTGGTGTTGGACCGTTGATATCCCTTGCGTTGGATCAGATATCCGCTCGTTCTAGGGGCTTCTTCATAACCTCCCCATGTCCATTCCAAACGGCCCATGATAGTTGAGTGTGACTTTATCTCACCACCATATTCGGATTGACATCCCTTCTTTCCGCCGGAGTGGTGTCTCCTCCCTCGTGCCCATACTCAATGGCCAACGGGGGAGGCCTTTTCCCATTTTTGTGGCTCCCGTGAGGATTGGCACTAGTATGTTCTAATATATCTCGTGGTCAATACCGAGAGGTGGTTTATTGGAGAGGTTGCCTTAATGCTCGGATAGCCTGATTGACATAGATTACCTGGAAAGAGTTAAAGTAAATCGGAGCTTGAAGAGATAAAGGAGATAAAGGAGAATAAGAAGAAACTCTACGAACCATAACATAACATATCCCCCCAATAGTGGGAAAAAGTGGAGTTCACACCCACAGTTCGGCAACCACGACCACCGACCAACTTTTAGTTTCTAAGATTGACTGAACCTACACCTATGAAACCTATTTCAATAAATATTTACATACTCTCCGGAGTGGGGAGCTCTTGTCTACTGCCATTATCAGGCAGGGGTATTTTGTTGCCGAGAAGCAGTGGGTTGAGAAACCGGAGGTGTTACGATACTTTGCTGTGTGCCAAGCCATAAACGTCAACCCACGACTGGCACTAAAATAGTTATCATCCCTCGCCTAAAAGAAATCTAAAATTTGCTTACTTGAACAAGGGGGGCGAAAGAGCTGTGAAAAACCGACCATCTTGGTTCCACCTTCAGATGATAAAAAAAAGTGCCGACCTTACTGCTAAAGACAACTCAAGCATCCCCGGGCGGGGCTCAGTATTCCGGTTCTTAAGGTACGGTATTTGGACATGAACTCCAGCATTACTAATACTGCCTCAGTTTCATAAAAAAAATAAGTATCATACTACGTTTTACCAACAGTATGGTAAAATGAAAACCAATTCTCCAAAGCCAAAGAAGTCCATTCTAACTTTAAATTATGTAGATCAAGGGAAAGAAAGTACAGGGAGAAACTGTAAGGAAATAACTAGAAAAATAATATCCCAAACCATGCTATGCCGCGTGTTGTCTGGAGGTGTTCCACTACCGGAGGCCTTGGTGAGGGTTTTCGCTGCCCTTGCCGCTGGGTATCGTAGCCACCGATGAATCCCAGGGTGGCAATGAGGGCGCCAGAGTTTTAAGTTGGGGTGGAGGGTGGGAAAAAAGAACACGAGGAGTAGGACGGAGGAGGTTTGGTGATCTCATAATCACGCGGTGGTAGATGGTGGTATATATTCATAAAAATAGGCTATGATGGGTAGAGAGTCTTGCGGTCCTTATTCCTTCTGTGCTGCCAGCAGCGTCCTATATATACACAAAACTCTCATACAGGAAACTTCTTCTCCACCGTTCAAGTCCACT
>Ga0307513_10001619_pt1 | contig 32312 bp, 38 predicted proteins | sample 15_EM_MG_FD_202174 | JGI IMG/M metagenome (GOLD analysis project Ga0307513, IMG submission 202174) | Populus trichocarpa ectomycorrhiza microbial communities from riparian zone in the Pacific Northwest, United States - 15_EM | ecosystem: Host-associated > Plants > Roots > Unclassified | place... | reverse complement strand
ATGGTTAGTACCCAACTTGTGTACAAGTATCCGGGAATCCTAATTTGAGCAGGTAACAAATTTGAGTGCAATGCGGTATTACCCTACTCAATTCTCATCTTCCAGCTACCAAGCCACCTAGACCGTGTGCAAACTCATTCAGAGACCTGGGTCTCTTTTCCGTTAACTGCCACCCAGGTCCTCTTGCGCAAACTCTCTATTAACTTGAGCCCGTCACTTATGATTTTTGGTGGCAACGAGAGAGTCTAGAGGTATGATATTATCCACCTTTAAGGCTAACACCAACGCTAATCCGGGGTATTAAAACTGTGCTCTAACCAATATTCCTTCCTCTCTCCCCACCCTAACCTAAGTCCAGCTATACCCAAAATACCAACTATACCCCCCAACAAGCAAACAGCTGCCCAAAATCGGCACCAAACTCATCTCAACAGCAGCCCAAATCCACAAAGTCGCGACTTGCGGCGCCCTTTTCATAATGGCATAATACCCCGTGCGATTAACTGCCCTGACAAGCCAGCATCCGGCAAGTACACTTATAACGAACAATAGAGCCTGCGCAGAAAGCCAATTCCTCCTAGAATGGAAAGCGTAGTTTATGATAAATATCGCTAATTTAGGTCAGCCACGACAAAGATATATGTTCAACTCCGCCTTAGCGGAGGATGCAGGGGGCGGGGGCGTCGTACATGGTGAAGATTTAATAACCTTCCAAATAATCCCTCTCAAGTCCACTTCTTGACGGTATTGGAGGTACACGAGGTAGTCGAAGGCGCCCAGTAACATGCAGAAGGGAACAGTGAGACAGAGTGCTTGCATTCCGGGGCCGAAGATCTCTTCTTCATTTGGGGCGGAGGAGGGGATTGGGGCACCGGAGGGGTCGCGTGGACGGTGGGTGTCTATTAGATCTATTAGGGTTTTTCCGGGTGGGGCGTCGCGGTTTGGGGTTATTAGGGGGATCTCGTTGTAGGTTATTGGTGGGGTGCGGGTGCGAGTTGGGGTTCTTTTTGTTCGGGCCATTGTGAAGGGGTTTTCTTTTGCGATGGTGATGATGGTGATGGTGATGGTGGTGATGAGTTTCAGAGATGGCACATATCATACCCGCAGGTTGGTTGGGTTGAGGCTCAAGTGGAAACTTCCATTTGTGGGGAAGCTTCCCCTGGCCCTCCTATATTTGGCAACTTTAAAGCTTCACCTTTCGCAGAAGTTTAACGGCTTTATCGTTAAATTTGCTATTAAAGGAATTCCAGTTCACACTTCACTCCCCCAATAACACATTTGATAACCTCCCCCAAGGGCCTAGTCCCTTCCAATCACAGCCTTCAAAAATGATCACCATCCTCGCCCTCTCACTTATCCCCCTACTAATTTCCGCTCTATGGTATGATACCTCCCCTTCTCTTTCCTCATTCCCACGAACTAACGACAATGCCTAGGCTCTACACAACTTCAAACCTGACTCCCCCGCCCTCCCTCCAAAACACCACAATTCACCTCCTCATAGCACACCCGGACGACGAGGCAATGTTCTTCGCACCAACCCTCCTAGCCCTGACCTCCCCCTCTCTAAACAATACCGTCAGCGTCCTCTGCCTCTCAACCGGCAACGCCGAGAACCTCGGTCCAATTCGAGAAAAAGAATTAGTAGCCAGCTGCGAGATATTAGGTGTGGACAGAACGCGGGTTCACTCGTTCGATCATCCGTACTCACTACTCTTCCTCCACCTCCTTCCAAAAAGCTAACAACGAGAATAGTGAACTACAAGATAGCATGACAAAAACCTGGCCCCCTACCAAGATCTCAGAGATCCTCTCACAGCACAACCCCTCTGCAATCATAACTTTCGACGAGTCCGGCGTTTCCTCACACCCGAATCACATCTCGCTGCTGCGCGGGGCCGAAGAGTACGTTTCTACAAGGGAGTCTAGGGCCAAGCTGTTTACGTTGACCAGCGTGCCGATTTGGAGGAAGTATGCTTTCTTTCTGGATGCGATCGCGGTGCAGTGGTTGGCGGGGGAAGAGGGGAAGGGAATGCGGAGAGTAGTGTTTGTTAGTTCTTGGGCGGGGTATCTTAAGGCGAGGAGTGCCATGGTGAAAGCGCACGTTAGCCAGATGAGGTGGTTTAGGTGGGGGTGGATTGGACTCAGTCGGTATATGGTCGTTAATGATTTGGTGGAGAGGTGATGCATGCCTCTTCCCCTGTATTTTTCCTTCCTATCAGGATTTGCACCCCTTTTCGATGCCATGCTTTTGCACCTTATCCCTCGGATTATTCAGACTGCCCTTTTCCAGAGCGGGGCACCCCCGGACTAGGCAATGGAAATTGGAAAGCTAGAACTGCCATTTCTCCCCCATACCCTTAGAGTGAGCGGAAGGGGAAATTAGGAGAAACCTAATATCATCATCATAGGGCAAATCAAGACTGTAATAATAATTGAGTAACTCTACATTGGCAAAATGTGAAAGGAATTTTCTATTGTAAAGATACTAGTTAACTTTGATTCAAGGTCTCATAATAATCAGAACCCCAGTATTGTCAGTAAAGGTTAACATTTGTCCTATATAGGTTGTAAGACAAGTATGATACCGTAGTAAATCAAAAAGCCAAAAAGACATAAAATTATTAACAAGCCATAAAGTCTCGCTTTTAATGAACTGGCCCGGATTAGGGCTTCTTCGAAATATCCGGTGCTAGGAAGGCTAATGTTTTTTGAGAATTTTGGAAGACACGAGATAGCTGGCCTATCGTGAACTCCATAAACTTGGCCGCTCGTGAATTGTCCTATCATAGTCCAGGCCAGTTCGTTTAAAAGCGGGATTTTACGGCAATATAGAACTGGTATGATAGTATCATAGTAAAACTCTTCCAGGGTGTGAAGGCTACCAGACTTTTGAAACCAAGATTACAATATCTAAAACATCTGTTCCGTTAATCTCCAACCTTTCCAAAACCTTGGATATGATGGTCCACATACAAGTATTATATATAGCATTGGAAAATACCAACCTCTTATACGAGCAAAGTAACGCCAGGAATATAGGCAGGATAGAAGGAAAGCCGGCAGAACGGAAGAACACGAGCAAGATACCAGTATGCCAAAAAGCCAAATTCAAGCAAGACTGAAGAATCCTATGCATCATGGCAGGTCAAAAGAAAGATAACAATATTATTATGCAGTAATAAAAAACTCATGGATTATGAGCACCTCTAGGCGTACATGTGCAGAAAAATATATGATAGGACAAAACCACAAGTCTCAATATCTGATACGCTACGTATTTACTATTTTCATATGATACCATTTTACGCATATTTGCTGGAGGGTTTTCAAGCCCATGTTCCATAACCCATACAAATATCTACCATTAATCAGTCCAAGACTACCCACACCCTAACTCAGAGGTAACACGCCCTAACACTAACGCCGTAAGCGCCATCTATTAGCAAATTAGAACACTTGTGACTCCAAACTGGTAAAATATTAACAGCATAAAAAGAAGGGAAGAAGGGTAAAACCATCACGTCCCATTCCTGGTGCCAAGAATACAGGAAGGAACGGAAGGAAGAAAGGAAGAAAGGAAGAAATCCTCGTCATCGGAGGTCCCGCAAGCGGGAAAGTATTGCACGCAGCATCAGTAGCATGAGGTGAGTCGGGGTAGGAAGTATAGTGCGCCATGAACTATCACTCGGGTCTGGATCACGAATTTGCGGTAGGATGGCTCCGGGCGGTGAAGCAGCGATACAATGATTTTTTCTTTCTTTTTTTTCTCCTTCTTTCTCTTTTTCTCTGAATTATTATGGATATGTACAGTACATTCCTCCCGTTCCGCATACCAATACTACTACCTTCTCCCCGTCCTATCATTACCATACTTAACCGTACAAGTCACAACGTAGCATACACAACAAGAGTACATGGGACACAAAAAACAAAAGCAACAAAAACAAGACAGAACTAAAACGAAAGTGCGATATACGCTTGCATACAATACTCCACAATAATTACGCCCACCATAAAGAAAACCTACCTACCTCCCCCCTTGTGGCAACAGTTCATCCAAATCTGCCGACTCCTTCGACGTCCGATCGACCAAAAAGCTCACAGGAGCGCCAGGATGATGTGTGAACGAGCTAGGCGTTCCCGGGGAGCTGCCTAGCTGGACATCCCGTGCCTGCTGCTGCCGCTGTTCGAGCTCTAACTGGGCTAGTCTTTCACCCCGCTCAAGTCTTCCGGCCTGCTGACTGACCCAGGAATTCACACCGCGGAATCTCCGCTCGCTATCGACCGAGGAGCGGACGCTTTTTGCTGCGCTGGGAACCTCCGATGGGGCTGTTGTTGTCCAGGAGAAGCGTGAGACCATGGGAGGCGCGCCGCGCGGGGTGGTGTTGGACTTGGGGATTGGTGGTGGGGGGTACATTTTCGCATACGATGGTTGTCGGCTATTGGTGGCGGTGTTTCGGGGTTTGATGTTTGAGATGGAGGAGGATTGGGAGGGGCTTAGGAGGGTGTGGTCTGTCATATAGGCTGGCGGTGGGAGGGGCGGTTGTTCTTGTCTCCGGAAGGAGGGGGAGTCCACATCGGAGGCTCCGTCATAGAAGGTTCCTTGCCCGCAGATTGGGGATGGCGAGGAGACTGGTTGGTTTTTCGGGAGGAGGGAGGTGCGGATTAAGAGGGGTTTGCGGGATTGATGGCTCCCCAGGGAGGTGTCAGATGGTGCTAGCGCTGCCGGTGGGGGTGGAAAGGGCATTTCGGGGATGGAGTACTTGCATTCCATGCCCATTCGTGAGATTTTACTCTGCGGGTATAGTGAGGGTTTCTCGTCATACAGAGTGTCTCCACCGCGGAATCTGTGTGCACCGCCGCGTTTCCAGTGCTGGAAGTTGGCTCCCCGGAATGCTCTGCCTTTAGTCTTGTACTTGCACAGCCAGAAGGCTGCTCCTGCTACCAATATGAATGCAGCTATAAGTTCCAATTGAGTCAATTATTGTATCACGATAGACTAAAACACGCAGCAAGCATACCAATTGCTCCCCCAGTTATCATCAAATTTTTCGCAACTATAGAAGGACCCACTCTAACGGGACTCTCCCACTCCTGATAATCCTGACGGTGCCCGCCATGCCGAGTAACTTCTCCATCGTCTCCATCGCCTCCATTGTCTCCATTGACCTAAGACATATCAGCATCACACCCGATCACTCTTCCATGAAACAAACGTTCCTCTCCAAACAAAACCAATTAAAAACAAAGAAACTAATATACTAGGAATTAAGCCTAAAGCACAAAACAGGCGGGAGCAAACTAACCGATGAGTTATTGGAACTATCCCCCGACCTACCCGAACCCTTGTCCGAGTAGTCCCGACGCACCAATTCATGATCTAGCCTAACCGGATCACCGAGAATCTTCTTTAGCGACTCGAGATTCTCCTCCATCTTCTCGTGCATCACAACCATACTGCTGCCACCCTCCGCTACCACCGGCGAGTGCTCTACTGGGACAGCCGATACTGGTACGGCGAGTAGCCACTCGGCGACATATGCCAGACGCAACTTTTTGGAAATGGGCATGGCGAACTGAGCAGTCAAGCTGCTGCAATTTTTTGTTTTTTCCCCTTCTTTCTTTCGTCTATTGTTTGGATGTGCCCTTTTTTCTTATTTTCTCCCCTGACCTGGTTCTTGGCTAGTTTGGTCGTTCGAGGGATGTATGACGGTCCGGCCGTGCGGGAATTTATTATGCTTGGAATTGGATGAGATAAGATGATGCAGATAATGAAGCAAGGAAGGGTTGAAAAGTATTATATAAAAATGTAGCTTCAAATTGAAGAACCAAAAAGAAGAGAAAAGGAAAGAAAGAAAGAATCCAGTCTTTTGGAGATCGAACCCGCCGAGAGAAAGAAAGAAAAAAAGAAAAAAAGAAAAACAGAGGATAGGTATGAAGGAGAGAAGAGGAGGAGGAAGTGGTGATGAGAAGGAGAAAGGAAAGAAAGAAGAAAAAGGAGGGGAATAAAAACTAGAGAGGTAAAAATCTTTCTGCAGGAAATAAAAAATAGGGTCAATAAGTTAAGTTTGAACTTAAAGCGCCTGCAGCGCAATATCTGTCTGCCTGCCGTCTACGCTACACCCCACTATGCTGTGCTGCAAGCACTGCGCAGTGCAGTACACCGCCCTCAAAGTTACAATATCCCACACCAGCGACTGATATGCGCATATCCCAAGGGGTGCACGGGTAAAATGGCAACTATCGCAGCACTGGCCATCAGGACAGTTAGTGGGAGCATAACTCACCTTCGCAACAGCACGCTACATACCCTGACAAACAAACCAGACCAACTCCATACAAAATGCGGGGGGGTGAATGAATGAGTGAGTGACGGACAGGATTCCCGCGACTGTCGTGAAACCGCATTTGTCACGGGGCGGGAACCTATGAAACGAAGATAGAAGACTACCGTGCTTGTACCATTACAATACCATTACAATACCGGCACCTACCATACACCTCCTGAGTGCGAGAGGAAAATAATTCTCCCTAATGCATGCTTGGGCAAGTGAAAAGTTATAGACGCGCCGTGTAAGTACGGTATACACATAAGCAGTCTAGTCAGCTCTCGACCTTCATCTAACCTCATACCATAGCCATTGCTTGTAGTAGCACTTGAAAACTGTTGTACTCGAGGACAAGTACCTATCAGAAAGTCAGTTAGACCACTGAGAGGTGAATTTGAGTTAGTTTGCAAAGTAACCCCCGTTTCGTTCGAAAACATGTCCCAGGGGGGACTTGAGCAAGAGTGGGGGCCCATTGACCTGAACAACCCGGGATATATTTGGTTAACCCTAGGTAGCAGTTCCATAGCCACTCGGCGGCCTTTGCACTGTATGCGCGGTACTGATGGGGAACATCCTCCCATCATCCAAACATTTCCCAGTGACATGCCCTATCGGTACGCACAGTACCGGCAGCCTGAAGCCTTCGGCACGTACCCTGTGGTTCCACCAATAAACCTAACCGCCCACCTCCACTCCTAAAAATGGCACAGAGGAAACCTGCCTCCATCCCACCTCACCACATGCTCCCATCATTTCGCCACGCACTCGCTCACACCCCAAGCGTAATTAGCCCAGCCAAGAGGGATCCTTCGTGCGCCAGATATAACCGCCGCGTAATTTCTTACGAGTAGGGAGTAGATCTCTGCGGTCACGTCAGCGATCTCCCCGACGATAAATGCATGGGGGCGCTATCATAGTCGTCGCTATCAGAGGCACGGTGCTCGAGTGCTAGTCTATGTGGTAAGGCAAGTGCCCGGGAGTGCTGTGCCAGAGGGGGGGAGCGGGAGGAAGTGCTTTTTGCGGAAGCGCGGTAGTAAAGATCGATCTTGATGCGCAATGGCGAGCACGTATTAATAGGGTGCCGGTAGGCAGGCAAGCCAGTGGAGATCTCACATGCCCTCTCGCCCCGCCAGCCTGCTTGTCGTTGGTCTGTGCTGCACGGTGCGTATACCGGTACTGCAATATCTGATATGGGACATGCGGTAGTCAAGTTACTTAGTACAGTTCAGTGACCTACTTGATTGCCACGGTACAGCAGCAACGATGCCTTTTTTCTCCCAGCTCTTTCCCCAACCTATTATATTACAAGGCAACCAGAAGTTTAACAGCGCCAAGGTTTCTGCCGAGCTGATACAACATATCATATACGATAAGCAGTTCTAACACCTCAATTCCCGATTCAGCTCAAGGTTGAATTCCACATCATAGAACCTAAGGTCCATTTTCTCAATAATGCCACCCTAGGTGGCCTACTGGCACCGTAGGCATCCTCTTAAATTTCAGCTAAATTGCTTAAACATTTGAAATACAAGTTACACAAATTTATGTGTCCTCTTTTTCCCAACCGCTGATACCGACAGCACTCACTCAAGCTGCTTTTCGGCTCCTCAGCCTTCTCCTTCTAAGCATTATCTTCCCTTCTAACTATACTCTATTCCCCCAATTCCCCTGTGCCCGCTCCACAACCTGACGTTTGCCAACTCCAATTTTATCGGCATACCTTGCCACGCATCGACAAGGCCGTGCAAGTACTCGAGTATTCAATAGATTAGTCTAAAAGAGCCAAGAGGCAGCAGCAGGATCTGCACTTTCAAAATATTGAACTCGCGGCCTAACGGCTCCGACGACACCCAAAAACTCAAATACCAGCTGGAAATTTGGTCATAGCACTGCAAGCTTGCTTTAGCAAGAAGCACGGCCTCCCTCCTCAGACACGTGCCAAGAGAGAGTGTGTGCCCCAATTCCATAGAGCCATGTATGCTTTCCGAAATGCAGGAATAACGGTAGTTCTTCTCCCAAATCTTTTTTTTCTCCGATCACGGTCGAGATTCAATAGTATTACGAATTCAATCCTATTAAAGCTCGAGCAGCCAGTCCCCATTGCCTTACCAATTGTCCCAGTACCAGACGTATCGGATTTTACATTTGGCCCTTGTTATATATTATACTGTTGCATTAGAGTCATTCGGCACCTAATTTTCTCACTCGAAGAATCCAAATTCTCAATTAAAAATTTCTCGTTCCTGGAGTGCAACAGGCATAATTTGTATGGATGGGGGGGACGCTCGAAATATAGGAGCTCTCAAATAAAAATATATCTGCAACTATCATACCTGCATGACATACATGCAAATTTGGCAGGGACCTCCGCGCGGTTATCCAACCCCATCCAGCTTTTTATTTTTTGACTTGTGAAATGTTCTGGATTGTGAGAAGTATCGTACTTGGCCAATTCAAAAAGTATCCGGAAATATTCGCGCCAAGTGTCGGGGGGCAAAATCAATCATGAAATTGTGAAGTTGCCGGATATTATGGTACTGTATCATACTATGTATGATATATAGCCACTGACGGGGGAAACAAGTTTCAAGCATGAATTATTTGTACTTTGGATAGCTTCCCTTATCCTTCATTTCCATCTTCATTTAACCCACCCTACTCCTTCATTTAGTCTTGTTATTTTCTCTCTCCGCTGGTCGATCCAGTATTCCGAATATCTTGGCGCCGAGATTTCCGGATACTTTTGAATCGGCCAAGTATGATATATTGAGATCCGAGGGGAATTTTTTTTTTTGGGGGGGGGGGGGAATGGTCGCAGCTCTTGCAGCTTGCGTGAACTTTTGATGTCCCGAAATAGGCATGATAATATTATTATGATGCTATACCTCATCATATGGGCCGCAAGAGACAAAATTCAAGGCGCTCCGACAGACTTTCCAAGTTCTTCGCAACGGACTCCATGATAGAAGACTCCCAATGGCGTAAATAGTAAAATATAATGCAGATACCCGATTCTCGGCTTCTTGAACACATACTCCGGAGCGAGCCCATCAGGGGTTGAGGGTCTAGCACGAATTATGATACTCTCATGCCCGTTTTTTTTTCCTTTCGAACTTTGGTTATAGCATGATACTGTGCAGCACCACGCTTGCAAACTCTGTAAATACGGAAAATAAAAAGAATACGCGAAATTTGCGTCGTACCTCGCCGCCACCACAGGTGTGCTAGTATTTCTCATAAAGATTAAGATAGAGATATTTCTCTTTTTGACAACATCCTTCCCACGATCTACCGTTCCCGACCCAACCCAAATCCACTCCCAACAAATATAAAGAACCTGAATAACCAAGAACCCCCACCTAAGAGCCCTGTATAATTGATGATGTCCAAATATAATATGAAATGAAATAGCAGAAAACCCCGGTACTTTAAAGGAAAAGAAAAAGAAAAAATGATCGAAAAAATAAACAAAACGAATGGGCAAATAAAACCAAAAGGGATAAATAAAACAAGAAGAAAATAAAAACAGAGGGATTCATAAACATCGTATAATTCGTGCTCCGAGAACCACCCCCAAAAGCCAGTAAACTGAGAAATAAAATAAAGGAGAGAAGATAGAATATGAATACACCCAATTTGTAGTGGAAAATGTGAAAAGAACTCCTAGAAATGGGGGGAAGGGAAAAAAAGGGAAAAATCCATGACGGGAGCTAAGGTTTAGGGAATAACCGAATGAACTAATATCCAAAAAGCGTCGGGAAAATATAAACACCGTAAGAAGGGTAGGGGAACGAGTAGGAAGGAGTGATAAAGGAAACAACAAACGGGGTAGGAAAAAGGGGCGCATTTGGATGGGAGGTCCGTCTATTGCGCTTGGTTAGATATCCCAAGAGGCTCCCATGTCCGCCTCTCGTCCATGCTCCTGGCAATCCGACCGCCCGGTGTCAAAGGCGGCATCAGCCGTCTGTGGTCGCCGTTCACAAGTTCGTCATCTGTATCGTCATCCCCGGCTGTCTCGTCTGCCAGACGCTGGAAGTAATCTGCCAGCCCTTCCTCCCCTAATACTACCGACTCGTACTTTGGTGGAGGAGTGATAAGTGGTGGCGGAGCTACGTCATAGTCAAACGGAGGAGGGTTGTGGGATGGGTAACGAATGAGATGGAGTGGCCTAGCGACCTCATTGGGAGGTTCTGGTTGACCGGAAGAAAAGCGTCCCACTTGCGTATTTACATTCAATGTCGGTGTCCCGCCCCCTGGCGAATTCCTTCGGGTCAGTGGAGGGCACGAGCACTGGGCGCCGGATGATGCAGCCCCAGGTGTGGGGCTGTTGTATGCTGGAAGAGCTGTGTTTGCACTTGTTGCGCGGCATGACAGAATGTGTAACGGAGAGTCGATGGAGATCTCAAAATGACGTCGCTTCCCGGGTTCGTTAGGATCGGCTTTGCTCAGTCGCATCACAATCTATTATATGAGAATCAAAATGTTAATTCCCAAGATATTACAAATGAGTGATAACATATATTACGAAAGAGATATAAAAAAAGGGGGAAAGAAGGAGAAAATCTCACTTTGATCCAATGATGCACTTGAATATCCTGACATGTCGTGTCAAAGTGTATCCGATCTTTTTCCTTCACATTGCAACCAGGCAACTGTATTGAAAGCTCCATCTCTGTCGGCCCAATATTGTCTTGCGTAAGATCTCCGAGCAAGTTATCCGACTCAGTGCCCCCGCCCAGATTCCTACTCCCAGAAGCCTGTTCTCCACTAGATCCTCCTCCAACATGTATTTGTCCAGAAGATCCACCGAAGGTATAGTTCGGCGGTCCATCGGCCCTCTTCTCATACAATTGAACCTTCCGCACGGGGTCCAGCCTATGAACCTTCTTTTTCCTGCAAGAGTACCCAATATTCTCCGTGATAAAAATTTTGATCCGGTGACACCGCACTTTCGCTAAGGGTGTAAGTTTAAATGCTATCGGTATTGTTGAACCCAACGGAAACGATTTCCCGGATATGACAATATCATAGTGCAACTGATCCTCCCAGGTTCGGGTAATAGCAATGGGCTCCGAACATTCTAGACTCGCCTCCGCAGGGCATCGGATCAAGATCACATCCTTCCTCCCAACCAAATTTGGCCGGAAAGCGCCAGGCCTCTCTATTGTGCCCTCCAATTCATACTTGACGGTCCCAAGATCAACGTCAATGGTCTCCGGCAAGCAACTTTCAATGGGCAACTCGAAGTTGTAAACGTAGTCACCGGGTTGGAAGACTCGGTAGCCACGTTGAGCAACCGATACCCCATTCGGCGACTCTCCCTTACTAAAACTTCGAGATTGGGCGAGCTGTAAAGAAAGCCTACGGTCAGTAGAAGAACGGCCTAGGGCTGGTGAGATCCCAATAGGGGAAGCCGATCGTGCCAAATGCCCTATTGCAGAAGTGATAGACGACGCGGTATCCGAAGAGCTTTTGTAGAGCCGGCACGAGTCCGCGCAATGCCCCAATTCTGCTGTTGAAAATTGTGCGTTGAAAAACGGCCAAGTGTGTTTCATAATCTCCTTCTCCTCAAAATATTCCTTTTTAGGTGGTATACCTGGGATACAGCTTAGCAGCTGTTTCAATAATCCCCCGAATCTAGGGATCAAGGTGGTCATACCTTCAGGCCATTCGGTTCTAGCTCTTCCTTGGAAGGTAAGACTGACCGCCTTTATCTTTGTTGGCTTTGAAATTCTCAGTAACAAACTCCCACGTAACATTGCTGGCGTCCTATTGGAGTGATCGCTTTGGTCAAACCCTTGCAGAAATAGCATTGGTTCTGCCAGCTGTATCGTCATAGTGACTGCTCCTCCACTCGTCGAAGCCTGGGGCTTCTCCGACGTGAGAGGCGCAATATCTCCATTAACATCCCGCAAACCGTTGCCATGCCCGCCCTGGCAGCTTGGTGGTGCTAATGTTGCGGACGAATTTCTAACATGATGTGAAGGAATGCCTGAATTTCCTCCACCAATTACCCTCTCCATTCCAATAGACATTGGGGGCGAAGTGGGCGGTTGAGGTGAACTCTTCCACGAGGAAAAGTTTGAGGGCGAAGATACTGCCGAGGCGAATAACCTTTTTGCGACAGCTGAATGGGTTCTCTGTATCCTCCGGGCAATAGACTCCGTGGAAGAATATGTAGAAGATTGCAGGGATGATATAACCGGGGTGGATAGTCTATTTCTTCGACGGTTTGCGCTGCGAGAACAATTTCGTCTATTCGAGTGCTGTGTGGAAGCAGTAGTGGTGGCCGGCGGGCAGTGGTGAAAGTGGTCTGTCAAGGTGGGGCCTTGGACTGCGTGAGCCGCTTGGGCTGGAGCTGCAGATGTCATCATGTCGGTAAACGGCTCTCTCAAAACCCCAATAAATTTCAATGGAGGAATTCTTGCAACGCCAGTCAACAATAACAAGCACTAGCAATAACGTCCTATGCCAAAATCCCCTCGGCGTAAATGGATAGGAAACAAGTGAATGAGTGACCGGACGAAATCTAGAAGGAAGGGAGGAGGGCACAAGACGTGGCGGAAGGGTGCACAAGAAGAGTGGGAGGGCTCAAGCCTACATATAAACTCTGTCTCGAACTTGGTCGAGAAAAGCAAGGCACCGACGTTGTTGTAATATAAACAGAAACCACCCGAGCAAATGGCGTGGGAAGGTGAAAAGAAGGATGGAGGGAGGGGAAGGGGTGTGAGTGAGCCCTGGATGAACGAAAGGTTAGTTGGGCATAGGTGAAGCGGCGTGGGAGGTGAGCACAAGTGGCACAATGGGCGGCTTCCTTTCGAGCCTTTGGTTTCCCTCTGGCTTCCCTGCGCTGTTGTGTGTTGTGTCGAACCTATGTGGATTGACTAGCCATCAAGATTAGTATGCCGGTTAGAAGAAGGATTCCCTGAACAGCCAAATGATCCCTTGCAGGCACAGCAGTAACCAGGCCTGTCCTGCCTCTCTCTTGGAGGGATTTACTCTTTGCTTTCAGGTTCGGTGGATCAACCCTTTCATCCTTCGCTAGCTGGACTGCTGCAGCAGATTCGAGGAAAAGTAAACCAGCATAGGAGCTACCTGTCTGCTGACCCTATGGCAACCTTCCGGGGCGCAGTTTACGAAACTTAGGGTAACTTTTATACCCCCAAGTTATGGTGCAGCGCAGCAAAAGCACCAGTTGTTCATTGCAACATTTGCCATTACTTGTAACGTCAAAATCCAAACGTATTGGGAGGATTTACATCTACGCATGAAGGCAGGCCGTGGAAACAGCGTTGTGAAAAGACACTAAAATTCGGCAATCTCTGCAAAACCCCCGACTCACAATAACTAGTATGAAGCCTGGATACAGCCCCTACCATGTGAGCCAGGATGGCTCAGTAAAAGAGGGAAATGTTTTGCTGGGCTTGAAGGAGAGAAAACAAAATTTCCCTGCTGGTATGCAAAGCTGCAATAGACCAACAATTCTGTGAGCACTCATAGATGTGATGACGAGGATGGCACACACACTCCTACACAGACCTTCCGTTGTGGACCATTTCCAGGGAATAATGCTTGCAAACGGAGCAGCATGTGGGATCGCAGATATCCGCACGTTTTGGTAATTGTCTCTGGTTCTTTTGTAGCAAAATACTCTGTCCTGTCCCAAGTGTGCCAAACGACAAGAGTATGTACCCTCTCCCCTCAGCCAGTACCGGTACTCCAACAACTCGGCTTGGGGGGTGACAGACATACCAGTATTTTAGAGGGGAAAAGCACGAGGAAAATATCTGGTCCACGGTCACCACAATATGTCGACTTTATGACGAAGGGGAGGAAGAGCGCATCCAATTCTGGACCACAAGACCACTTCTCGCTGCTCCACACTCGGGATGCAAAAATGCAAGCATAGAGGAATATCGCTAGGATAGAGTGAGAACCGCGATCTGCAAAGTGGGGATGGAGTTGGATGCCCTCCCCTCCTCTTCCCCTCGGCCTTGCATTCCGTTTCTCTCGTCTGCTTTGGGGGGCATTAAAAACCGGAAATCCATTTCCGCTGATCCCGTACAATTCTCTATGGAGACAAGAGTTATGTTTTCCGGTTTTCAATGACCCCCGAATATAATACTTTCTCGCCCATTTCATAACCTCGCCCCTGATTTCCAGTTATATCCGGGGGCGCATGACATCAGAAACGGAGGGCCGTTCCATTTCTATCTTTTTGCACATTACGCGCACACCATGCCCGACATCTGTTTTCCTCAACATTCAGTGGATAAAAATGGCGCCGTGTCTTGCTGTGGCCGTTTTTCTCAGCCTATCCGCCAGGCCTGGATTCTCTCCTCTTGGCGCCTTTGCTCCCTCCCGTGTCCCCAGTACGAGTAGTGACTGAGAAACAATAATATGACACCAGCAGTAAAAAACAGGGAACCCGCAAAGACTCGACCAGGGTTCTCGCCTTTACCGGTACTATTCGCAGACTGCTCGTACTCGAGCATCAATATAAGCACGGTGTGGTAGGGGTCTTGACATGTGTGCCCTTCCCCTTGTGTGTTCGTCTGCCGGCCACCCACCACTCACCAACAACTCCAAGATCCGAGACTCTTGACAGATTGCGTACCGTATTTGGCATATTGCGGAAATCCAGCAGAACAGAACCTCCCCCGGGACCACCATTCTAGGCACATAATAGGCTAGGGCCCGAGTCACGAGAGGTTTCCTTTGTCCCGTTCACCCTCTCACCCCCCAAAAAAATAAAAAATAAAATAGCATCACAATAAAGGACGACCAAGCAAGAAAGTTTACAGTGTTGCAAGACCCTAAATCGGATCCTACTGTTCTCCATGCCTGAGCCTCGTGGAGCAACCGTGCGGAGACAATTAGATCCCCAGAGGCGTCATACGTCAGTTTCCGGGGACTGGCTTGTCCGATTTGCCTTGCCTCAGTCGGCCGGTGCTCTGCCGGTGTCCAAGAGATCTGGTTAAGAAAATAACGAGATCTAGAAAGTATCCTTCCTTAGCCAGAAATAGATTTCTGAACTGAGACCCCTCCGACCGATTTCTTGGGCGCTCTGACACCTTGGGACAGCTTTTTTTAACTCAAACATCTAAGACATCTTTCCCCAATACAATGCGCCTCTCCCTCGGACCGAAAGTGCCGCAAACATTTCGCGCTGAGTATTACGGTACCGGTATGGTACTCTTTGTACGGTTTCGAGTGCAAACATATAGTACATATTCCCCCCACAAGACATCTTTTTTTATTGCTTGGCTCCTTCACCCAGAATGCGATCGCTTCACGTCTCCTTCCATTCCCCCCAGCGATAAATGAGTTCGCTGCGGGGGCCACAAGGATCCGACTCAGGGTGGTTTGTAAAACTCCGAATCCGGGACTACTCTAGCCGATGCACGACACTCCAGAATCTACACCGCAACGAGTGAGGAAAAAGTAAATAAAAATAAAAATCTCCTCACCCCGATGGCAAGCGTTCTGACCAGTGCCAGGGAGCGCCCAACAGCTTTACTTGCGATAAATCCCCAATGGACTACGCTCGCATCAAACAGAATCGTATCGTCTCGCACTATCCTATCAGCACGAATACAATTATCTAAACTTGTCTGAATAATATGCGTGAGCCGGAGAGCTCGTGGGAAAAAGAAGAAAAGCAAAAAAATGCAGTTCACTGGGGCCCTGAGCTCCGTCCTCCCCATCCAATGGAGAGAGCTATGACTCGTCCTTCAATTGCCGCAAGACCCGTCGGGCCCTCAGCGAGAGCAGTTTACCGATCTGGAAGGAATTGGATGCAAGGGAAAGTCCATCCTTCCAGCACCGACAGTATACAATTCCTTCCTCCCCCATCTGCAGAATGATACTGGTATACGCGAACGGAACAAGCACAGGAGGGGATCACATCTTTTCGCTCTTCGTTTCGGAATCTGAAAAAGTTAATCATACGGTTACTGAGCACATCCAAGTATCATCAAGCTCCCTGACCTACCAAGTACTGATACTTGTACAGCATCATATGGCAACGGCTTCATTCATTTCCACCACCCCCACTACAGTACTAGTACTGTACAACCACGAGACATGTTACCCCAGACTGTATGCGCCCTAAAACCTAAAAATATGCAGCAGTTAACCGAATTACTACATACCGGTATGCCACAAGGCCTTACTCGACACCCATATGGGAGTGCTTTACCATATTCGTTATCATTCTCCGGCTTATTGTAAAGCCATCAGCAACCACTGGAATACCACTGCGCCCGCCCAACCAGTCTCGACCCAGGGGAATTTGTATTCCAAATGTTTGCTTATCCAGTTATGTGCGAGATGGGATGCGGTTGCCACGCTCAACTCTTACCGCAGATTCATACATCGCACAGCAACCAATCAGACAACAAGCCCCACCGCACCACACACTGTTTCACGCTGTAATTCCCCCCTCTCCCTGCCGTTCCATCCCTTCCCGCTGCATCCACCCTGCGAACCTACCTTCCCTCCGTACCGGTATGTACAAGTTACAGGCATAAAGAACCCGAACATTTGAGGCCGAATTTTGTATGGGCGGTCAGACACGCACAGACATTTTGCCATACAAATTCCTCATCCCTGTGTTCGGGTTCTTTATGTCCGTAACTTGTAAGGTAAAAAACAGCCCTACCATATCAAAACCCATAACCCAACATCCGCCGCTCTTGAAAGTACTGTATCACAACTGTGTTGCGCCGTACCTACCACATACTGGCGCCTCATCCCCCGAAAAGGCAGCAGTGCCGAAAATAAGAAGGAAAAGGAAGGAATGAAAGAGACATTGGCGAGAGCCGGCGGCACCAGGGCAATGGGCGCCCAATCCAACAGCCAAGAGATAACACCGGTTGAAAGTCCGTCGCCGGTATGATCGGGTGTCCTGCAGAACATATCATAAGACGAGCTTTGTGGAGAAATCCAATTCTGCGTCAGCCAATCCCGGGCGCTCTCCGGGGGGGGGGGTGCTGGTAGTGTTTTCATGCCAGGAGAAACACAATGTTTCACTCACAGCCAAGAATACTTCAACTTCTAAGCTAGAAAACACAGCCCTAATAATTCCAAAAAACCTCCCCGGGAATAAACCGGATCTAGGTATATTCATTGGTATATATTTCTGTCTCTCTCCTTTGGAGGTCGCTAGGACACATCAGGCAAACGAGCAACCGGTAATAGGTGTGGTCTCGACAGAAACTTAGCAAGATATGGTTCCGGAAGACTAGACTCTACACCAATTTTCCGACAAAAAATGTGACAATTTTTCCCGTAACGCCAAGTGTAACACATTTCAAACACCAATCCTATACCCTAAGTACTAAGTTTTAACTTTTAACCTCATGGTGTGTATTCATATAATATCATAATTTCATTATTTTATTCTGTTCCAATAACCATGATGGAGAACGAAACCACAATAGCCGAACTTCGAAAAGCACAGAAGCGTGATGCTACCAGAGAGCGAGTACGCAAATTTCGTGCCGCTCAAAGAGCAGAGACACCAGCCCACCCCCAACCTCCAATTTCAACAAAGGAACGTGTACGCAAATACCGTTTAAGAAAACAACAAGAAGCTCTACCTCCAATTGGTCCTTTAACTCTGCCCCCAGCAGCTCCCGCAATGGTGCAAAGAAGCTATCCATCAGCAGAGCGTACCAGAAAGTATCGTCAGCGAAGAAGGGAGCGCGATGGCTATCTTAAAGCCCAACCTTTGACCAAAAGAGAACGCGATCTCCACTGGCATTCCAAAAAGCAGCAGTTACGCCTTAAAAGCCAAATGGTAGAGTTGGCCAATGGCCAGTTGGTAAGTCTTGAATTCGCTTTGATTGATGAGGAACCTATACTAAAATAGTTTGTTTCTATAGGATAAAGATCTACGAAGGCTGGCTTATCGAAGCTGGCCTCGACTTGCTGGGCCTTTGAGCATTCTGAAAGAAGAAATTCTACATCATGCGATGCTGCAATTAAGAAAAGGCCTTAAACCTTCAAGGAAAGGAAGAGCTGTCACTGGGTCTGGTTTGCAACTTGATTGGAACAGCCAGCTATATGCATTTGTAAAGATACAACTCAAGGCTGAAGTTCAGTGGAAGCTGGGAGAACTAAAGCGATGCCCAACGGAGCCGGTAACACCAAGAAAGTCGCGCAAGGAGCTGGCCTTGTTGGTTGCCAAAGCAGGCGGATGGGGGACGTGGGTCATGCATCAAATCCTGCGGCAGGAGGTCCATTACATTCGCAATGGGAAATTACCTGCTCCGAAACAAGGCAAACATGTCAAAGTTGGTAGCTGGCTCACAGATGAAGGAACCATTATGGCCATGCAAGAGTATATGAAGCATGCTGGTGAAGGTAAGTTGATCTAAATCTTTGGACTAGAGAGATCTAGAGACTAACCTAAATTAAAATCAAAAGGCATGGACTCAGTTGGACTAGCACGAGTGATTACCAACTACTGGGTTGACAAATACGAACAGCCAGGCCATCAATTTCTCAATGACAACCAATTGCCAGTGGTTTCCATCGCAGGAATTCAGAGACGAATTAAGAGAGCCTTAACAAGTCGGTCTGCCCGCGCATGGCTTTTAAAGTTGGGATGGAATTGGCAGGAAGTAAAGAGAGGTGTCTATCAAGACGGTCATGAGAGGGACGATATTATAGCGTATAGGCAAAATACCTTCCTGCCACGCATGCAAGCCTTGAGGCCAAGGATGATGGAATGGGATGACTCTCTTGAGCCAATATCCAAGATCCTAGAGCCAAATACCAAACCAGTAGTATTTGTTACGCATGATGAGTGTACCTTCAACTCGAATGATGGAAGAAAACGAATCTGGATACATAAGGACCATGCACCAATCCGCAAAAAGGGCCGTGGTCAAGGCCTTCATGTATCTGATTTCCTTACCCCAGTTGGGAGACTAAGTGGTGGTGCAGTCTGTGAAATTCTGAAGTGCGGTGGTGATGTTTGGTGGACAGGAGAGCGTATGTTGAAACAGCTTACAGACAAAGCAATTCCTGCCTTCGAAGCAGCATTTCCAGGATGCCAGGGTTTGTTTGCATTTAATAATGCAAAAATTCACCAAAAGTATGCTCCTGATGTACTTCAGGTCTCCAATCTCAATCTTACACCAGGGGGCAAAAATACAGTTCCAATGAGAAATGGCTACTTCACCTCCTTAGAGAACCCGCATGCCATCCAAGTTCAGACTATGATGTTACCCGACGGTCGACTTAAAGGATTGAAAATAATTCTACAAGAGCGTGGTCTATGGCCTGAGGGCCAAAGGTTTCTCACACAGTGTACGATACCTGGTGAGTTGCCTGGAGAAAAAAAAGCAAACCCGGCTTGTAGGCATGCATCGAATGCAAACTGTTGTGCTCGTGCTCTTCTCTCCTCACAGCCAGACTTTCAGGCACAAAAGTGTCAATTGCAAGAAACACTAGAGGAAGCAGGACATCAGGTAATATTCTATCCAGCATTCCATTGCGAACTTAACTTCATAGAGTATTTCTGGGGGCGTGCCAAGGTTTATACCAGATCACATTGTGAATACTCATTTCCCTCATTGGTTCGCACTGTACCTGAAGCTTTAGCTCAGATTACAAACGTTTTGATTTGGAAGTATTACCAGCGGACACTACGCATGATGGATGCATATCGGAATGATATGGTATATGGCTCTGCTGATTTCAAGCGACATGTATATACCAGATACTCATCCCATCGACGAATTACTGAGTCTGAGGCTCATGTAGACTAAAGTAGTTAGTTGTTAATACTATTGCACTTCTCATTTGTGTTCCAATCAAATATGCCTTCTATATTACTATATCACTTACATTGCACCTCTATTTTATAAATATGATACCTTACTTTAATAATCTGTTTTATTTAGATTTAACATATGAAGTTGGGATTACTCATAAATTAATTATAAGATTGAATAAACTTATTTCTTAGGGTACAGGAATATGTGCAGGGGGATGACAAATATAATGGTGTTACACTTGGCGTTACGGGAAAAATTGTCACATTTTTTGTCGGAAAATTGGTGTAGAGTCTAGTCTTCCGGAACCATACCTGCTCAAGAATTTCCCCAAAAAAGGAAACCCATTGACTAGTTTTAAGCGACACATCCCATTTACGTAGTTTTCCTCTACTTGTACTCGGGCGCAAATTAAAGATCCGGAAAAAGTGACTTGAAATATCTGAGTTGCAACCATACATTTTGTTTGTCACTTTTTCCCGATCTTTAATTTGCGCCCGAGTACAGTACTCGGGTACAAGGGTAAGTCGGGCGCGGTGCCACAACAAGTCTTGGTTTATTGCCTGTTCTGGGTGTCGCCCGACTTTTTTCCTCATACAAAAAAATTGGTGCAAACCGCGTTTGTATGGGTAAAAACCCTAGTTACTTTATATGGGTGTCGCCCGACTTATGGTACCCCCCGAGTACAGTATCTAACATTGCCAGTGTGGAAAACTCTAAAGCTTAGCACTGTTTCTGGTTCGCTCACCCTAGTCTCATCATCGTGTTAGGGGTCCAACATCAATGCTGAAACCTTGTTGGTACTTGTACACGAGCATTCTCGACAGAGGGCCCGGGATTGACCGGTATGGGATAGGCCTTCTCCAGCTCTGTGTGGACTTGCACGGGCGGACATGACATCTATCATACTTCGCTTGGCGGGACAACGCTAGACTGGTGGACAGACAGCCCGACGGGAGGAAAGCCTACCGCATTGACGCCACTTGAGCGATAGGGGGAAGGAGGGGGAGGCCACTAGCAGTATTCCTTACGGTAACAGGAATAAAGAAGAAAACACGGGCAAAGACAAAAGGAAATAGGATTCTTCAGATAGGTTATAATTGTATCATATGTTGGTACCAGTGTAAAGGGAAGAAAGAAAAAGGGGAAGAACGGGTGCTTTTCCACTACCAGTCGTTTCAATCATGAAAAATGGCTCACCCCCGCGACAAACTCCCGAGCTCCAAACCGCCGGCGAACGATATGTTTTGGAGACTCAGCGCCACGTGCATTATGATACAGTCGGGGTGTTGTTGTTTTGTCGAGCGTTCGGCAGGAGGAATGTGAAAGCAAACCACCAACCAACCAGACAACAAAGAGCCACCGTACAGGCCCGCCATGTGTGTTCAGGGAGAAGAGGCCAGCGACAGAGGCCAAACCTGGAGTCCCATTACTGTAGACTGTTGAGTTAGTTGGTTGCATTCTGATACCCTTCCTGCTACTGTACTCGAGTATGATACGAGTGCTATCATAGCTGATTTTTTTTTTAATATCCGGACACCTTAGCGCCAAGACGCATACAAATCCTTGCTAAGGCGTCCGGATACTTTTTAAATTGGTTAGTGCATTACCAACGTATCATACCGTACAATGGTTTAGCTAAGGAGAAGAGGCGAGATTCGAAATACGCTAGTGTTACACAATTGTAAACTAAAGCGGAGAACCCTCTTAATAATTCAGCTATGATAGTGCGAGCATACAGCACATCGCGCGGTGAGTGGGGCTTACCGTATATCCCTACCGGTATACCCTATCTTGCCATCAACTAATTTTTACTCCCCAAACCTTCCCACTCACCGGGGCGCCCGTCCCATCCTGTGCGTACGATATTATACAAAAGATTAACCCACCCCTCCGCCCCAAAACACAAATAGCCTACTTTAAAATCGCGGACAAAACTCCATGATCTTGTCCAACACCCTCATCCTCGCCTGCCCCGGCGGACCCTCACAAGGCGGTTGAGTAAAGCACCAGACTGTGGGGGGCTGTGCCTACTGACAAATGGATGGATGGACTTGGGCCCACTGAATACGGGTACGATGGGGTCTTGCATGTCGCTGATGCTTGTGCTGCTGGGGTTACGTAGGTCTGGGGATGATCTGTAGTGGAGATTCTGGGCCCTCTTTATCTCTTTCTTCCTGCAAATGAGTCTTGTGTCGATGGATAGATAGATAGATAGGCAGGTGGGCCCGGGGTTGTGGGAGGGTGAGGGGGGTTGTGAAGGCCTGGTGAGCTGCTTGTAACTTTTGGTATATGATATATCATACCGGTAATCTTATCTGTTAGAGTTGTTGAATTGGGTTTGGCCTTGCTGTGTATGATACCGGTAGATTGGTAGCGGGTGGGCTTTAGTCAGTGGAGAGACCCTAATCCGGATGTATCAGTGCCTCGTAGGATCACGATACGTGGGCTGCTTGCTTGCTATCCTGTGGGAGATGCGGCCCGCAGGGAAGGTATCATAATGAGAGCAACGGATAGTGCTAGGTGCCCCGCTTCAGTCCGAGCGAGTAGTTATGATAGTTTGTGAAAGCATCGACACAGTCGTGTGGTTACCGCCAGGTAGTCATATAAAATCACTCGGTATTTATCCATGTTGAGGAGGGTTTATAAGCGATTTGCAAATGTATTGTCTGCCGGATGGGAAAGGAGCATTTTTTTTCGCTGAATTCAAGTGGGATAGAGTAGTCTGCACTATTCTGGTTGTGGTGAGAGCATATGTATTGGGATAAATCCGGTGAGAGAGAGTGTGTGTCAAAGTTTTCGTAGAATTTACCTTCGACCTTGCGATTTTTCAATTTCCAGTTCCTAGAAATCAACAAGAAATGCGTTAGCAAGTGACAGGTATGATATAAGGGAAGTGTTAATTAGATAGAGGGAATTTGGAATGGCGAAGGGGTGCTTAGTTCTTTTGATTTAGAAGATCTGGATGAGCCCTCAGGACCACGACTGGGCGCGAATTGTCCACTAACTTATGTGTCAGTCTTGTCAGACACCTGCTCTCACCATCTCCCACAGTAGCACAAAATCACATTGGCCAAGTTCCAACATGAAAGCACTCTTTCCCGGGCGATATCCCACGGGCTTCCAACACCAGATCAATACATTCTTGCAAGCCGTACTAAAAGTAACCAGCCACTTGTATTCGTTTCTTCATCAGCCTGAGGACCCTACTTACGATGCCCACATACCCCCCCCCCTCTCTCGCCTCAATTTTCCAAGCACCTATACTCTTACTACAGTTGAATGGTGCCTAATAGTCTATTCCACTTGTGTTCAATAGATGAAGAAGCTCCGCTCCTATCCCTTGGACAAAACATTTGCGAATTACTGTAAATGAAAGATATCATACAAGTGCAGTAGGCGAGTCTGGCTATGAGGCTGCCGTTGGTATGATGCTGGTAGGGTGTGAATCACAGAGCTTTAACATGCCATGGGCCATTCGATAATGACGAATTATTAGCGTCTTATCGCAATTAATTTTCGTCTTATCCGATATCCGCCAAGCCAACGCTCTGTCGATGTGACACAATGTCTCTCCCCGGGTGGCCTTACACTTTCCGAGTGGGAACGCGAAAACCCATGACTTTTCGGTTCTCAGTCTTTTCACCACTCCCGATCAACTACGTCTCAAAGGAAGGTAGTGGGATCTTCATACGCGTTTTTTCTCTGAGAGCTCCGCTATGGCCGATCAGGCTGATATCACCCGACACTCTCATCCGCTCAGCGATGCTGTGATATGCTGCACCTCTGTGCCTGCCGAGCTCCGTGTGAGTATTTTACCTCCAATTTTCTTTTCTCTCTTCCCTCCCTTGCCTTAGCTGACACTTTGCGACAGACGGCTTTAGCGAAGAAGGCTGTGGATATGGGAGCTCGGCATGTTCTAGATCTAACCTCCGATGTTACCCACCTCATTTGTGCCGACCTTGCCACGCCGAAATATAAGTATGTTGCAAGGATGAGAGCTGATGTGCAAGTCGTGGGGGTGGAGTGGGTGGACGCGATGTACGATTTGTGGATTAATGGCGAGGACATCAACCCTCTAGATTTCAACGAGAAATACAAGTTCCCTACGTTCCAGGGGTTGGCTATCTCCTTGACTGGGATTCAGGACTGTAAGTTTTACTTTTCGATTGGAATATGTGTTGGGTTGGGGGGTTTTTTTATGGCGGGGGTGTATTATCTGACTGACCTTTTTATTCTGGTTACCACAGCGAGCGATCGGGAAAAGGTGGGAAACATTGTGAGGTTGCATGGGGCTTCATACCGTCCCGATCTAACAAAGTCGGTATCACACCTCATTGCCGCGGTCCCCGAGGGGAGCAAGTACGACTTTGCTAGAAATACTGGCATCAGCATTGTTACATTTGAATGGCTGTACGATAGCTTGGAGCGAGGGATGGCGTTGGACGAGAGCTTCTACGACCCGGAACTGCCTCGGGAGAAGATTGGTGTCGGCGCCAAACCTTCGGCAGCGGTACCGTCTAGGGGGGTAAGTTGGCCAAGTTCTTCGTTTCTACCTTGTGGCTAGAAAAGCTGATCTTTGAGTGCAGAGTGTCGAGGTTTCAGGAAAGCGCAAGATACGCAAGAGAGCAGAGGATGCGCTGGGAAGTGGAAGCCAGCATATTTGGAGTGATATCATGGGACAAGCTGCCAATCCAAAGCCGAAGAAACGGGACGAATGGGGGGATGATCCGGGAGATGATGTGATCATGCTGGACCACCCACCGCCAAAGCCCCAGGAAAGGAGGCCTGCTGAGACTGCTGGAGGTAAAGTAAAGGGCATAATGTCTGCTGCTGCCTTCTATATTCATGGTTTCAGGGATAAGCATGTTCGTCTGATCACATTTACCCTGCTCGCCTTTCTAATGAGAAAACATGAACTCATATATCCTCCAGGAAAAAACTGTTCGTAGTGTATTGTTATCCTATGACGCTGCGATAGTCCCCAAAATTGAGGATCTTGAATCATATCGGGAATCTTCGAGGCTTATCATCATAGTTTCCCACACGATTTCCAAACCGAATTGCCCCGAGTTTCCTGGAGCGGAGGTTGTCACAGAATGGTGGCTCGAAACTTGTCTACACGAGTCCCGGTTTGCGGAGCCATCTGAGCACTTTACAAATGTACCTTTCGAGGAATTCCCCTTGGCAGGTGTGTTCTTGCGGATGTCGGAGTCTCACTGTCTGGTATTAGAGACTAACATCTGTTTTAGGGCTCGGAAGGATGGATATTTGTCTCACGCGCTTTACTGGGATCAGGTTGCTGCATTATCAAAAACTGATCACCTTACTAGGTACACTCTATTTCTAAGAAAAACTCGAATAGAGTAAGACTGACCCAGAGGGCGTAGGGGGAAGCTTTCACGCTGTGCTCAGAAAAGAACGAACCTTGCTCATCTCCAACAGGCCAGCAACTGGTGACAAATTCCAGTTTGCACTTCGGTACAATATCCCTGTAGTCTCGGACGATTGGCTGGAAGCATGTGTCAAGGAGAAGAGAGTAGTAACCTTTAAGGATTACCTTATCCAGGGCCAGAGGCTGGAGAGTCGAGAGCGCAGTATGGTTAGCCCACCAGGGGAGGGCGAGACAAAGAAGCGTGCGCCATCAGAGACTCGAAATGTGGCTGAGGATCCCAAAAGGCTTCGACCGGCGGAGGACTCGAAGGGTAAGAAGACTCCGACTAAGAAATTGCCACCTCTGGGGGATCGATTCAAGAAGAGGTCACCTGGCGAAAGGTCACCGGCTGATTCAATTACAAAGCCTGATCTGCCCGGAGCTGGTGGCATCGGAGCTAAGGCTCGGGGCGGGGCGAAGCACGACCTGGATGAAATTGTCGTAGATGATGTAGCTTGCTCTAATGAGAAGAAACAGCGTATTCTCCATGGCTGCATCATTGGCATTAGCTCGGGATTAAAGGTAGCGGATAATTCTTGATAACTGTATATATTGACTAATTGGTCAAATTGTAGGGTCGTCGTGCTGATTTGGATTCGATTGCCAAGTCTATGGGTGCTGATGTCGTAGGCTCCTTCTCCTCAGAGGACCTAACTCCAATCACGCATTTTATTGACACTCCCGAGGTCACTCGGAAGTCGACTAAGGATTTTGAGGCCGCGAGGGAGATTGACAATTGCCACATAGTCTCTGCCGATTGGTTGTATAATAGCGAAAAGCATGGGAGGAGGGCTGATGAGAAGGCATACTCTCTAATACAACCACGTGGTAGGGGGTTGGAGATGGATTTCGGCAAGAGTTCTTCGTTAAGCAGCCTTGACAGCGCAATTGTCCGTGCTCCTAGCCAGGGGTTTGATTCGGAGCTTATGCCTCCCCCAAGCGACGAGCAAGGGCTCCGCAGGGGGGAAGGTTTGGGAAACAATGGAAAGACCCTTTCGTCCTTGGATACAGTTTCTCATCTTCCCCTGGACGAGCTACACAATCAATCCGTGCATGTTTCCCAAGCGTCCACCAGTGCTCTATCGCCTGCCGAACAAGCTGATGTAGAGAGAAGGAATCTCGTTGGCGAACTCCTAGGTAAGCTTGGAAAAGACACAATAACAAGCGTGATGAGTCGACGCAAGAGACCGCGTGGCAAGCTTCAAGGAAGGGCTTCATCGAACTTATCTTCATACAGTAACAACAGCGCCGGTGGCTCACAGGGTGAGGGCGCTAGGCGTGGTGATTTTGATTACAGCAGTCCTAGCAGACATGAGGTGGAGCCTCCTATGCCTAGCCAAGCTATTACATACACAGATCCCGAGGCGGAGAGGGAGAGGAGAACCGTTCGAGCAAAACTTAGTGGTAATCCTGTGGAAAGCCCGAAACCTGTAGGACGTATTGGGACTGCGGTGGATGTTGAAGTCACTACTACGTCTGTCACGAGGAGACGGGCAAAGAGGAAATAGGAGTTTGCTTTTTGTTTTTCTCATTATCTTGTGCTTTCTCTCATGGGGTGTGTACTCTAACTTGGCGACTATATTTGTGGGTGAACTGCATTGCTTTGGGCGTTGTTTACTGTCTTTGTCGCTGTGATGTGCTGTATGGTACTAAATGGTAGCTGTTGTGTTGCATACTGCTGGCCCCCAGCCAATAAAATATGCCGTTCTCCTTTTCTTTTTCTATTTCAAGTAGCTTTTAGTTGCGATAATAGGGGAATCTTGATCTGGAGATATGTTGCGAGAAAACACAGTTGAAAACATTGTCGTATTATAGCATCAGTGGTGAGAAGGTGTGATACGAGCTGAGCAGCGCCTCAGCCACCCTCAGCCAGAATCTCGAGCCATCCGGGCTCCGGGGTAAAATTGCCTTAACTAAGCTGAAACCTACTCGTAAAGCCCTTGGTGTTTCTATTCTCCGACAAATGCACCGATCAAACCACCCAACCTAATAACCCTCCGCCGGACGTGAACCTACTGCCGCCGCACCGAAACCACAGCTCGGCACACCACATAACGCACTCTCTACTTTCTCCGTAAAGCAGCAGGGCCAGTCCACGGGGTTCACTTGTTCTAACGGAGTACGCTACCACGTTAGCGTACCATATTTTTTTCTCTACGACGATCAACATCTTAGCTTACCCCAGTCCTGGCACGATAGATCTTTCGGAATGGCGAGCTCGGTAGATGACCGGGAACCGGAGGCGCCAAAGAGGAAGAAGGAGAAGAATAGAAAGCCTGCAGGTACAGATTTTGTCCCTCCTTTTATCCTGGTTTGTCGTCGTTGGGATATGAGGCTGACTGGACCTGGTGATGTAGACACTCCCTTTAGACAGCAACGGTTGAAAGCCTGGCAGTTTGTTACCCCCCTCTCCCCCCTCCTACGCACTGTACCTAGCCTTCAAGTGACTTACAATACCCCCTTATAGCCCTATCCTAACGCCCCGAACCGTCCTCCCCCTCTTCTTCGCTGTAGGCATCGTCTTTGGCCCGATCGGCGGACTCCTCCTCTGGGCAAGCGCCCAAGTCCAAGAACTCGTAATCGACTACACAAGATGCATAGAATCTACTGGCAAAGAGCTAACTACTGTCCCACGCTCGGCTGTGAAATCCTCCTTCACGACACCGCTTGACCCCAAAGACCTGCCAAGATGGTCGATGAGCACCCACCCCGCGCCCTACGACCCGAACGAGGTGGAAAGAGTCTGCACGATCGAATTCACCATACCAAACGAGATGAAGGCCCCGGTGTTAATGTACTACCGCCTCACGAACTTCTACCAGAATCACCGTCGTTACGTGATTTCGCTTGACGAGAAGCAGTTGAAAGGCGAGGCGAGGAGTTACGAAGACCTGGACGGATCGAACGATTGCGCGCCGTTGGCGGGGGCGAGTGGGGTCCCGTATTACCCTTGCGGGCTCGTCGCGAATTCTATGTTCAACGACTCATTCACTTCCCCTGTTCGCGTGCAGGTTGGGGGAAATCCCCCAGAGGAGTACTTCATGACGACTAAAGGCATCGCTTGGGACGCTGATAAGAAGCTGTACAAGAAGACGCGTTACCGCCCCGACCAGGTCATCCCTCCGAGGAACTGGGCCAAGCGGTTCCCGGCGGGCTACACGGAGAAGTCTATGCCCGACATCCACCAATGGGAGGAATTCCAAGTCTGGATGCGCACCGCTGGCCTACCTACATTCTCAAAGCTCGCCCGGCGAAACGATACACTAGCCATGCCGGCAGGCAAGTACAGAGTTAAAATTACGTACAACTTCGAAGTCATGAGCTTCACCGGCACAAAATCCATCATGCTATCCACTAGGACGGTCATGGGCGGCAGAAATCCCTTCCTGGGAATCGCGTATGTGGTTGTCACGGGGCTGTGCGTGGTGCTTGGAACGTTGTTCACCGCGAGGCATTTTTGGAAACCTAGGTATTTGCCCATTCAGCCCCTCCCATACATTCTGATTGAGCGAGGTTATGGAAGCTAATGAGTGATTGGGAGTATCTAGAAAGCTCGGAGACCCAAAGTACTTGACGTGGAACAACGAGCCGACCAGTGGGTCGCATGCTCCCGCCCCTGTTGGGCAGGAGATTTAGTGTTTCTTGTTTATCTTGTCTGTCTTGGATTTTTTTTTTGGGGGGGGGGTGTTTCTCTTTCGGGTTTCAATTTCAATTTCAATTTCGTCCGTTTTTTGTCGTCTTGTAGGAAAAATATGCACCTGTTTGTTGGTTTACTCCCTACGTTTCCCTACGTATCGTCGAAGAGTTTGCTTTCTTTTCTCCCTTTTGTTGTGAAAGGTTCTCTTTGGCATTTTATCTTGCTTCGGTTCCTGCTCTTAATGCATGTGTTTTGTCTTGCTTGGTGACTATTTTTAGCCTCACGGTGATATCCGGTGTGGGGCATGAATAGATAGATGTTTACTCTGCGTCCTTGTTCATATAAAATCACTCGATAACTTTCATGTTACACACATTATTCTATCGATCACATCACGGTTCACAGGTCGGGTAGCCTTTAACAACTTAGGGCGAGCAGGCATTCGCTAGTGCCCTACACCTCTATCTATTGACATATCAAGTATCATAGCAACTACTTTTAATCCCCCCCCAAAGACACCTGATTCCAAGGGCCTCTAAAACTCATTCTCACCACTCCCCGCAATGATAACATTATTCACCTTCAGCACCATTCTGCAGAGCTGAGTTGCGAGGAGAAGCTGCTGGCGTTTTCCAATCAACGGGTCGATGACGAAGAGGTCTTGCATGTCGTTGTTGCCAGTCATCATACAGTCCACGCCTAGCCTTGAGTTGTTCTCGCGGACTTGACGGGACTTGATGAGCGCGAGGGTTTCTATGGGCGAAAGGCCGGAGTTTTGTGCGAGGGCCATGGGGATGGCGTCTAGTGCGTTTGCGAAGGCGCGTATGGCGTATTGCTCTAGACCAGGGGTCTACAGGACAGGATTATTACGATTTCAAGCCAAGGGAGGCGTACGGAAGTAAAGCTGGATATACCTTATCTGCCTCTTCAGAAACTGCCAGAGAGCAAGAGATCTCAGCGGCGCCGCCGCCATAGACAACTCTGTTATCTTTAACGAGGTTCCTGACAACACACAGAGCATCATGTAGTGCACGCTTAGCCTCGTCGATAATCTGTTAACAGTAGTTAGCTAATCAGATACCATAAAAATCGGCCGGGTTAGGCTTGAACTAACCATTTTGTTACTTCCTCTCACGAAGACAGTTACAGCTCTTGTATTTGCACACTCCTCGATAACCAGCATCCGGTCTCTTGTGGTCCCAAAAGAGAGTTCACGAACAACACCAGCCCTGCCCAACTTCTCCGCCGTCAGGTCCTCAAACCGGGGAACAATCCTTCCATTGGTGGCAATGGCAATTAGCTCCAACTCTGGACCACCGACCCATCGAACGGCAGGCAATTTATTCTGAAGCAGGAGGTGGTTGGCCTCGTCGTCGAAGCCCCACTGGCAGATAGCCAGATTAGCACCGGTGTCCTTGATCTGCTTAATCATCTCCTCGAATTTCGACTTCTCGTAAGCCTGGAGGCGCTTGAACTCCTCCACAGTAGTGATATCGAGCTTATGCTTGGTCTTGGGCTTAGGGGGTTCGAATGCGCATGTTAAGATGGCGATTTTGGCGTCCTCAACAACACGGGGCATCTGCGGATGAGACATGTCCTTGTCGATGATGACGCCCTTGACAAGCATGGAGTCCTCGAGAGCGCCGCCGACTTTTCCGTCAACTTTGATCAACTCAAAGTCGACGTCCTTGCGGTCTAGGTCAGCGACGGAAATTACGGCGTCGACAGCGATCTTGCTGAACTTGTCGTGTGCTATCGAAACGCTATATAAAATCCATTAGTATGAGATACACAACTCCGGACACCAACGGTTCAATCTAACATTTTGCTTCCCAGGGATGTTTTTGCAGCTCGTGTGAGGTTATCGAGATTGTCCTTCGAGAATTCTACCACATCCGAAATCCGATCAAGATGGGCCACCGCAACATCACACGCCAGATCGAAACCGTCTGCGATCCGAATAGGATGAATTCCTTTGTCGATAAGGTCACTCGCGGCCTCCAGGAGAGCACCGGCGAGGACAACAACACCAGTAGTTCCGTCACCAATTTCGTCGTCTTGGGATTTGGATAGTTCAACAAGGAGTTTCGCTACGTGATTTTCGATTTCCATCTAGGGAGGCAATAGGAATTAGGATTACTACCGTCGGACTTGGGGGAGAGGGAAATGTATATTAACCTGTCCGAGGATGGTAGCACCATCGTTTGTAACTGTAATGTCGCCGTCAGGGGATATTAGGATTTTGTCTAATCCCCGAGGACCCTAAACCACGTGTTGATCAGAAAACTACCGACCCTGTTTGATTCCTTCGTTTGAACGTACTAGGGAGGATTTGACAATATTCGCTACAGTCTTAGCAGCCAAAATATGAGACTTGACAGCTTCGGTACCGTGTTGCCGTTTTTTACTACCTTGACTGTGTAATTGAACAAGTTAGTCAATTCTGGTCCATTCGGCGAAGTAGCAAGGTGAAAGGTGGGAATGGGATTGCTCACTCTCTAACAATGATAAAAGGTCGGCCGTTTTCGTCCCGCACCATCTGAGCATTGCTCATATCAATCTGCATTTGGCCAGCCATATTGAAAGGATTCAAATGGAGGGTATGAGGGACAGTGAGCTTTTGTAAAGCCGGTTGAGGGCGGCCAGTTAAGGGGTAATGATATTAAGCAGGTATAGTATGGATAGCTGTTGTAGGCCAAAAGCTCGGAGGTGATGGCAGATGGTGGGGGATGACAGTTGTTATTGTGGTGGTGGTGGTGGTGGACAACTGAGGCTCAAATGGTGGGAGGTTTGCACAAAACCAAAAATTGAAACCCCAGCATGCGGGGCACAAAGCCACAAGCAGCTGCCCCACCACCACCAATATCAAAACGGAATCTTCCAGTCTACTAAGGCGGCCGGATTGAAGTGAGAAGGCTCTTTTTGTATTAGTGCATGTCAAGTGAGAACTAACCACCTATGGTATAGATTTGCCAAACTGGCTATGCAGCCAAGGCCTCCATGCCAGAAGTGATGGAATCTTTCACCGAGTTCGACGAGTTTACACCGTATGTAGTTAGTTGTCACTTGGCATAAGCTAGTCTAAAATAGAGCCTTCTCATTTCAATTCGGCCGCTTCAGTA
>Ga0307513_10001618_pt1 | contig 32318 bp, 28 predicted proteins | sample 15_EM_MG_FD_202174 | JGI IMG/M metagenome (GOLD analysis project Ga0307513, IMG submission 202174) | Populus trichocarpa ectomycorrhiza microbial communities from riparian zone in the Pacific Northwest, United States - 15_EM | ecosystem: Host-associated > Plants > Roots > Unclassified | place... | reverse complement strand
TTACTAGTGCCCCCTACCCCCTGCTCAACACCCCTGCCCTACTACACACCCCCGCCCTCCCATCCGGCACCCTTGGCATATAAAATACCATACCCGCTCACCCAAAAGACCCTATTTGTCATCCTAACAAGCCCCGGCTCCCCGGCTCACACCCTGATTTACACTGTTTTTTGGCTGGTGGGGTTTGTCCCATATACATTGATCATGTATAGTGGGTATAATACCAGTATTGATATAGAAATATAGCCTATAAGGCTGGGCCCACGCAGTTCATCATCTATCCTCCCATCCCCCTTACTAACTTCTCTAGTCTGCAGCGATGGCTCGCGAAGATGAAACGACACCTACCCTGAATCCGAATACCCAACGAAACGGTGAAGCCCCACCACCACGACATGACTACCACCAAGACAACCCAACCACCAGTGACCACAATGACAACCCTACCACAACGACAACCTTACCATGACAACGAAGACCCAACCACCACTGCGACAATACAACCGCTGCAACAACGCACCCCCACAACGCGACCACCACGACAACACAATACTGGACAACATGACCACCAGATAACAGACCCCCGGCGAACGAACGAACCCCACGACTGCTAATTGAGCCCCACAATGACCAAACGAGGAGGTTGATAGCGACAAAGAGGACAGGGAGAAAGATGAGGAGTGCAAGGGAGAAGGACGGGGATGGGGAGGAGGGCAAGGACGAAGGAGGAGGAGGAGGAGGAGGGCAAGGGCAAGGGCAAGGGCAAGGATGAGCGTGGCCAAAGACCCGCTGAAGTCCACATTGGAGCAGAGCCGGGTGGGCTCTGCTCCAAATACTATACTTTCAATGTATTTAGTTGGACACAATAGCCCCAACGACAGGGATTTAAATTATATACATCTTTTTTTGAACAAAAAACCGCACCTAAGGGTCATCCACCCTCACCCAACATGGGGAAATGAATAGAATAGTTCTAAATATATTTCAAATAGCAGTTATACAGTATTTTTGCTACAAAAACTGCGGCCCAACAGCCAGCGCGAACCCCAAGCGCCATGATTGAGGAGGCGTGCTATTTATAGTACATGTCATCCAAAGCCATCCACCGCCATCCATCCATTCCCAGCTCCCTCAAGGGATAAAAAATGTTACATTATGTGTAAATACAGTGTATCTAGTTATATACTTCTTTTTTCTATGAAAAACCGAGCGCAATGAGCCCAGGAGCAAAACTGAGCCTGAGCAAGTCCACCTGGCACTGCTTGCCTAATTGGGGGAAAAATTGATTAATATGGGACTGTATATATGCTCTGCAGCCTCCTCCTGTTCCCCTCAGTAAAAAGAGATTTTTTTTTAGTCAACATTTAGTCAACACGAGGTCAGGCTTTAGTCTACATTCTTGCAGGTACGACTACTGCATGATTTTTGTCGACTGTTGGGTGACTATTTGTATGACCAGGGCATTTTTTAGTCAGTAGCAGTCAGGCACAAGTCAGGCAGCATGACAACCCTGCCAAGGAATGGAACAAAAGGATCTCACACCTTCAAAAAAAGTCAGGCATTAGTCATCAAGTGGTCCTACCATAATCATACAATAGTCAAAAGAACCAGTCATTAAAATACAGACTTTAGTCTGAAATCCTGCATGTGCGACTACTGCATGATTTTGCACGACTTTGTGTGACTAATGTAAAAGTTTTGTTTTTACTGAGCATTCTCCCTCAGGCACCAAAACATCCCAGATGGGTGTAACATACCCTACTACCCCCAAAATATACAATTTCCCACCCCCAACGCACCCAACAGCGAGCGCACCCACCTGCCTGCCACATCTGGCATTGTTGTCATCTATTTACTAGTGCCCCCTACCCTGCTCAACACCCTGCCCTACTACACCCCCCCGCCCTTCCATCCGGCACCCTCAGCATATCAACCACCTTACCCGCTCACCCAAAAAACCCTATTTGTCATCCTAATGAGCCCTGGCTCTCTAGCATACACCCTGGTTTACTCTGTTTTTTGGGTGGTGGGATTAGTCCCATATACATTGATCATGTATAGTGGGCTAAACCCCAGTTTGAAGGCTTGAGGGTAGCAGCTACAGATGGGCATATCAACCATCACACCCACTCACCTAAAGGACCCTATTACTAATCCCAACCAGCCCCGGCACCACGGCGAAGTTCTTTTTTTTGGGTGGTGGGGTATACCCGGTGTGGATTTATGAAGTGACTTGGGGAATACCTGGGTATTCATGTATGAGGGTAGCCACTACAGGTGCCCTCAATCAACCTGGCTTTTTGCTCACCCTCCCTAACTTGGCTCACATCTCAAATCTGCCTTGTCTTTGGAATACCGATGCTCCACATGCTCCTGCTTCATGGCCAACCACCAGCAGATACAGGTAATTCTCCTTGTGACTCTGGTACGATGGGCCTGGTGTAGGCGGTTTGAGGTTTTTCTATGGGCATTTACAGGTGATTTGATTGTTGTATAAACAGATATAAGTGTTTTGAGTAAGCCAGACTCTGATCCCTTGATGATCAATGGTGCATTCACTTGCTTGACTCAATTCCTCCCGCATAGGAGTTAAAATAAATATGCTAAACTCACCTTTATTTTTCAGGAGTCCTTGAGCAATCGCCCCACTTATGATCCTTCACCACCCACGAAATGTTGATGGAGCCTATATTTCAATCATCTTGCCGAATATGTTTATCTTTGAAGGAAGGCTTACATACACATTTGTACAGCTACCTGGAAAGCCTATAACTTCCCCCCGAAACTGCTCTAACCTCCCTCACCACAATTCTGCTCAACAACTAACAAACACACTTTATAGTAACCTGAATTTTATAACTTTTACTCAATCATACCACCATGGACATATATTTACTGCTACCTAATATCATTCTCCGCTATATCTTGTGGGATTGAGCTCGCCTCTCCAGTTCTTACTGCCTTAGGCGAGCACATCGGTGACTGACAACATTGCCCACACCACCTACAAAGCCAGCAGGAAACCCATCTCCACTGCTTTCTCTGACCTTTGTGTCGCCATTTTGGGGAAAAACTTCCATGTGTCACCAACTTCCTGTCCATGTCTCAGGGGGGGGGGTTGGTCCTGAAGACTGCCTTGGAGGACCTTTATGAGTGGCTTATCGAGACGACGAAAGAGTACATCCATTTTGGACAAGAGCGATACCCTATCCTTCTTCGCACCACCTTCATTTGCATCAAATTGCATGCTAGGGCTTGCCACCAAGGGAATTTTGACACTCCAAACTATCTGCAGGTTAGGTTGGCATTAGCCGACTGCCAGAAGGCAGCCAAAGCACAATGTGACACTAGGGTGGATCCTCTCATACCATGTAGAGTGTTTCCACAGTGTGGCTGCCATTTCCTCCAATCTTTGTTGGTCAGTTTGTCGTGCTGCTGACTTGCTATGTGGTAGCCCATCTTTGAGGAGCCACAGGAGGTATTTTGTTGTGATATCGCCTTTGGCTGCTTCATGTGCTGCTTTATCAGCTGCCTTATTGAAAAGGATATATCATTCCAAGTAAGCGTTGGTTTTGATATTATCATCTTAAGCCATTGGTCACCGACGTCCATCTTCAGGACTGGACCAACGATGAGTCTGGGACCATTCAGGTAAGCGCCCATTCTTTAACACCCACCATTTGATTATATTCTAATGGAGAAGACATTACAGAAGGTTTATGTCGATCTTGGAAATGATGAGAGTGTGAGCAAAAACAAGGGTGAAAAGAAGAAGACAGACTAGACAGTTGAAATGCCGAGCATTCAAGTCGTACTGGACCTGGTTGAGATGGTTCCGATGGTCAGAGTTTAATCCGCTTGTCATGGTTAAATGATAAGTATACTGACTGGATTGTTAGATAACTACGGGTTTTGAAAATCATGTAGATAACTTCCTGACGCTTTATAATCTCTTCAGATCCTGTCCAGGATTTGAAGAATGATGTCGACAGTGTGAAGGACAACTCGACAAGAATGTACACTAAAGCAAGGGGGTGTCGGGATTAAAAAGCGACACCTAGGGTCAATTTTTTTCTTTCAGCGGTGAGAGGCCGACCTACCTACTATGTAATCAGGCACAAGTCCAAATATGGAAACTATTACATCATCAACACATCGGTTTTCCTCCCCAACAGGCCTTGCACCAGCACATACAATTTATACACATCATAAAATGATATTGGTGTGTATACATGTACATCCTATGATTTAAGTCAATAATATAAAGGTTGAAATGTAATCTGTCCACTGTGTGATGAATATCAGTCGTGTGTGAAATCTGCTAATTTGGGGGATCTCTATTTTTTTGAAGGTAAAACTGGGTTTTTCAAACCTTTCCTACCCCAATTCAACCTAATTCAAACTCTCTGTGTCATTTTGCCTCTTCCTGCCTAGTTTTTGCATGATTTTAGGTGAGGTCCACTTTTTTTTTTCAAGCCTGGCAGTTGGACCTACCTACCAGCCTCTGGTCCAGCATTCCAATCCCGACACCCCCTTGCACTAAAGCGAGCATGATACTCCTGGGTATATGTGCTATAAAAAAGCCAAGCCATACAAATTGTACAAAAATTGTACAAGAACCCTCCATGCACGGTTTTCCATTTCCCAAATCGAGTACCAAGGAGTGATGAACATTGATCCAAACAGTGCACCGAGGATTGTGGTGCAACGAAGGAAGAGGAGGGTCATCCAATAAATATTCCTTCCACATCTTTCCCCCACTGCCTTGGGCCAGGTTGAATAAATGATATATTTATGAATCTCGAAACCACTGGGAAGGAAATAGGCTGTGGATAAAAATACGGCATAATAGATGAATATTTATAGTGTGCACAGGAAGAGGTAGTCACACCATGGCTTTTCCTTAGGTGAGGAAGGGAAGACTTGAATGTCAATGGTAGAGCCTTGAATGTTCAGACTCAGGGGGGTTGGCTTTGTTAGAAGGAGTGTCGCTTCCGCTATGAGTAGAAAGACACCCTGTTGATGTCGGTGGTTTTCCATTCGCGGCCACTCAGATCATCAGCATCGGAAACAGTCAGGCTCATTGCGAAAATGCAAAATTTTCACAGTTTTTTGTTAGGATTACTCCTTTCAATTCTGGTACAACCAGTTCATTTTTCTATCCTGGGAATTCATAAGTACATGTGGAAAATGAGCTTATGGAAGTGACATACAATACGTTGACTCGCGCTCCGGCCCAGCTGAAGTAGGATACCTTTTATTCCATTTTTGGTTTGCTCTTCGACCCCAACAATTTGGAATTCAATCCCAGCGCCCACATCCACCAAAAAAATGTATTACATTGTGTATAAGTTAGCCACTAGACTCGCCAAGGAGGGAGACTACAGGTCGAAAGGGGCATGGATACATTGCTTTCTTTCTATCCGAGTCAGAATTATCAGCCCCAGAAAAGGCATGAGACTAAGTAAAAATCACACCTTCAAATACTCCTCAATGACCTGCATTGCTTTAACCTTCTCCAATTCTAGGGGATCATTTTCGATCAAATGAAAGGGTGGATGACTTCAAGGAAAAACTGTAACTTCATATACCTTCCCTCCTAGTGCTTTAATTTTTGAAAGCAAAATGGGAAGGAGATTTAACGCCAGCTTCCCAACCTCATAATATGTTGTTCTCTGCACTACCGGATACAGGGTGTGTATATCAACACTATCTGTGAAGCATCTGAGTCTGGAATAAATTCAAGCATTCGTATAGCACCCACGAGAGTGTCAGGTTATAAACTCACTTATCATGCAGAAACTCCAATATGTACTTTGCCAGGTCTGCATATACTTGGGAATTGACCCAGAAGAACTAGTGTTTGAAGGTCTGGTCCGGTCCAGTCTTTCACCCTCAAGAGGGTTGGACTGAGACTGAGACCAGTCCACATAATTCTTGAACCCACAAAAGACCGGACCGAACCGCAACAGACCAGTCTTCAGCGGTCTTATGCGGTTTTTTGCAGTTACAAGACTGGTCCTAACCAGTTGTGGTCTTAACCGGTTTGCAACTGGTCTGGACCGGTCCTTACGTGCAGACGTCGGTACATATCTGTGAAGGAAGTCAGTGTATTTTAGCTGCAGAACATACTGCTAATTACATGATGTAGTACTGGTCTACAAGGCTTCTGACAATGGGGGCAGCTTTGGAGACGAGGTGGGCATCAATGTGGAGTGTGGGGGTAGTGTTCAACATCCCAGTTTAATATCTGGAGGGCCAATGTATCATGTGAGACGTCCATATCAACACAGTTGTCCATAGCATCAATGTGATGATGATGAGACCGACATGGAAGGGGGTGTTGAGATTGCACTGGTCGAATTGGCGGTTGATGTGGCAGGAGAGGTTGCACTGGTCGAATTCATCAGGAAAATGACCTTTGGTCCTAAAGCAACCTGGGTAATTTCAACCTTCCCAAAGCAACTTGGACTCTCTAGGACTCTTTAGGCTGCTTTAGATATCTTTGCAAATAATCAAATTGCCCAACTCTCTCTGGTGGTAGCCTTGGGTATCTTTGGAAAAGTAACACTTCCCTGAGTCTCTCTGGAGTCTTTGAAAGAATTCAGTCTCTGGGGTCTTTGAAAGAATCCAGTCTTTGGAGTCTTTGAAAGAATCCTGTGGTGCTTCCAGGTGTAGTAGATACAATTTTTATGGTATTACGACCTAAATACATATTATCAGCTACAGAAAGAGAAAAAAATCAAATGGGGCGGCGTGTGGTATAAATGCCACCCCTTCGTCATGGCCATAGTAATACCTACATTGCTTTCGTCAGCCTCTCCCCCTCTTATTCATTTTTGCCATTATTGATTTGCGGGCGGTGATGATGTGGCGGCGGCAGCAGATGCCTTGAAACCATTGAAAAGGACCACCTCCGGCTCGCATTTGGATGCGAGGGAGGAGGTGGTGGGAGTCGCATCGACACGGTGAAATGAACCACCTCTGGCTCGCGTTTGGAAGCGAGGGAGGTGGTGGTGGTAGGAGGCGTGTCGAAACAACGAAATGGACCTCCTCCGGCTCGCGTTTGAATGTGAGGGAGGTGGTGGTGGGGCAAACGCATCGAAACGACAAAAACAACCACCTCCGACTCGTGTTTGGACACGAGGGAGGTGGTGGTAGTGGGTGTCGTGTCGAAATGACGAAAACAACCACCTCCAGCTCGCGTTTGGACACAAGGGAGGTGGTGGTGGTGGCAGAGGCATTGGAAGGACTAAAACAACCACCTCTGGCTCGCATTTGAACGCGAGGGAGGTGGTGGTAGTGGGAATCGCGTCGAAATGACAAAAAAAAACACCTCTGGCTCGCGTTTGGACGCGAGGGAGGTGGTGATGGTGGGTGTCGTGTCGAAACGACAAAAAGAACCACCTCCAGCTCACGTTTAGATGCGAGGGAGGTGGTGGTGGTGGGATTTACGTTGAAACACCGAAATGAACCACCTCTGGCTCGCATTTGGAAGCAAGGGAGGTGGTGGTAGTGAGAGGTGGTGGTGGTGGCAGTCACATCAAAACGACGACAGTAACCACCTCTGGCTCGCGTTTGGACACGAGGGAGGTGGTAGTGGTGGCAGCCTGGGTGTAACAGGCATTAGTGGCGGGTGAAGAAGGAAGGAACGGAAGAAAATGGGCAACGACTTTTGTCGTTGCCTGTTTTCGCAATGCACTGCTTGGGCCTCCCACCTCCTGGGTCCCCCCTCGCATTTCTCCACCCCTAAGTCCCCTGTTGGTTGACTAGCAACTGCCCCTCCCCTTGCCAGCGGATGCCGTTGGCATTTGCTGATGGTGTTGTGAATCAACAAGTCGGGTCGTGCAGAAACGTGATGCGCAGTCATGTGATTATGACAAATATCATTGTGGTTTGATTTCTTCTAAGTCCAACCACTTCCTTCGTCTCCTACCACCATCACCCATGCCCCTCCCTCAAAAGATGTGGGCCGCATTCAAAAATGTGCCTCAACGCCTCTCAAACAACATGGACGCCGGTGCCGCCTGCCACTGCCCTCACCCTCCCCTCTGTCACATCACTCGACGTTGAGCGTCAAGAACACCTCCCCCTGTCTGCTACCGCCCTCCTCTCTGCCACGTCACTTGATGCTGAGCACTGAGGACGCCTCCCCCTGTCTGCCACTGCCCTTGCACGCTCCGCTTTGCCACATCACCCGACGTTGAGCATTGAGGATGCCCCTGGTCCACTGCCCTCCTCTCTGCCACATCACTTGATGTTGGGCGTCAAGGACACCTCCCCCGGTCTGCCACTGCCCTCGTGCCTCCTCAGCTCTCCTGTTTTGCCATGTCACCCAACGTCGAGTGTTGAGGACGCCTCCGGTTTGCCACCACCCTTCTCTCTGCCACATCTAGCATTGAGAATGCCTCCCACTGCCTCCCACTGCCCTATCAAAAGCCCCACAACACCTCGTAACACACCGTAAGCAATTTTATTATTACTATTCAAACTTTAACTCATCTTATGTTTATAAGTCTACCTAGTTGAGGACGCTGTCCCTTCCCTCCTACCCTATTGTAAGCAATTTGGTTATTACCTTTATATTTTAACTTATCTTATGTCTATTTACAGTACCTTATGATGCAAACAAGCCAGATGCCATCTCCTTCAAGAGCTTGTTATTCCCTATAATACTCTTTTTCTATTGCCTGAATGTATTTAATTACTATAAATTAAAATTGAATTGTTACTTCATATATCTGAATTTTGAAAAGTGACTAAAATAAGAAGACAACTAAAGATTGCCAAAGACTGCCAAAGACATATCTAAGGATGGCCCAGGATGGCCCAGGAAGCTCCCAGGATGTCTCAAAGAAGTCAACATTTTTGACCTTGCTCTGGGAGCAACTTGAGGCGCTTTGCATCTTTGATGTCTTTATGTCTCTAACACGTCTTGGGCAGTCCTAGAACATCCTAGAGACAAAGTGCATTTTCCTGATGTTGGCAGTCGACGTGGCAGGAGGTGAGCAGCGCTGGTTGACATGGTGAAAGTTGAGAGCCGACGTGGCAGGGGAGTTGGCTGTCGACATAGCATGTAGTGGGTATGTGGGGGTGATGAGGCATGCCAGTGATGCAGCTGGTTGAACGCGCATGGGGCCAACATGGGTTGACATGGCTGGGTCAACACAGCTGATCGAATGCGCATGAGACCAACATGGGTCAACATGGCTGGTCAACATTCAATGTGGGTCAACGTGGCTGACTGAACGTGCATGGGGCTGACATGGGTTGACATGGCTGTTGACATTGGCATTGCCCTGTGAGTGGAAAGGTGAGCCAAGGGGAATCGAAATACAGGTGCGTTCTGTCACATACCTCATGGGTCTCCCTCTACTCGGGTCTTCCCTCATCATCTCTGACCCCTCTGTTGCCGCCTATGACTTCCTGAGGTTGGCCCACATCACTGAAAGATGTGTGGTGTCCTTGTGACGTGGTGAAGTTTAGATGTGCCCCAATGAAACTGACTAGCAGCAAAGTATTAATAACAAATATATCAGTAAATAAACGAGTTACCAATGTCATTTAGAGGCTTTCGGGGTTGGGAGACCAGTGGGAAGGTGCAAGGCAGGCAGGTGATGGTGATTGATGATAATGATGAACAACGATGGTGGTTGTTGATCACATCCAGAAAATTCCGACAGTGCGGGTTTAAACATAAATAAGTTAGATGCGAATGTAGGCATAACTTTTTTTATTCTCAAGCAAAAATTATGATTTTATAGTTGTTCGAAAGCTCTTACATGAGGCTACCAGCTTGTATTCTTAGGGCCCTAAAGACCAGTTTAAACCAGTCTAAACCAGTTTTTGTCAGTCTTTATAATTTACCAAAGCAGGAAGACTGAAGACCAGACCGCGGTTACGGTCTTGACCGGTCTTAAGAATTTCCGGTCTTGATCGGCCTTGGTCTGGTCCAGTCTCGGTCTTTTTCCAGTCTTGAGACTGGACCTTCAAACACTAGCTGTAGGAGCTCCATTACTATCAACTGCCATCAGTATTTTTACCGTTGAGATATAATAGACTCACATCTCTTGCCATCGCTTATGACATGGTGTGAATGGAAATCTCCCTGCATGAATGTCCCTCCATTGATAACTGGATTCCTCGCATTTGTAAACATGATGGCCACCCTCAGGGGTTCTGGCTATGCAGACAGATTAGAAGATCATTGCTGGCGATAGGGTTATAGGCAAGAGTGAGGGTTCTGACAGATTGTCTATGGCTGTAAATAAGAAGCAAGAACACCACCACAACTCTGCATTGGAAGAAACTCATGGCTATGGAAAGCTGGACAGTTTGCGGACAGTCACCAAGCTCGTTTTTGGAACAGGATGTCCCGACCATCAGCGCTCATCAGTGTTGGCATGTGATGCCATTGCCAGGGACCTCGAACACTTCATTTCCAAAGTGAAATAGGTAAGCAACGCGCCAAGGATTCACTGCAAGTGTTTAATCATGACATACCATAGCCATAATGAACCAACTTTCCCTGATATTTTAAATAGATACTGGGTGCACTATATGTAATATATATATGTAGAAAACCTTATAGACAGCCACCAAAAGTTGAGGAATTAAGGGATTTCAACTCAGGCAAGTTAGACTTATAGATGGTCGCCATAAGCTAGGGGATTTGCTTCAAACCAAATGTCATCACAACTTGTTCAAGTTGTTAATCCCATATCTCAACAATGTGTTGCACTCGTGAGTTTGTCAGGTTTCCTTTCTGTTTCGGAGGTCAGAAGAATACTGAAGCCAGCTCCAACAAATGAGCCCCCTTACCAAGAGGTAGCAGGTTCATTCGGTCAATACTTAAGCATGTGGGTGGTTGTAGAAGTGCCTTGGGCAAATTGTGTTTTGTTTGCTATGACAACAAACACTTACTAGACATTTAGAAACGGAAGACAATGGATTGCCCTGCATGTGGCCTGAAATTCCCTTGGATCTATCCCAGGGCCAACAGCTCCTTGAGCACATGGGCACTCACATTCCCCATAACTATGACCTTGAAATGTCCATTTAATGGCATAGCCAACTTCGAAACTTGGGAAATGAAAAAAATCTGGGGCAATGTTTCTGTTAAGGGCCCAAAAAGTCGAAAATGGCACCGCTTATCATATTGGATGTACACAGTGGAAAAATGCATTCTAGGTACATGGCACTTGAGAGCGCGTTGAAGATGTGTGACCATCTGCCAAACCACCATTGAAGGGGTTTGCAGGAATCGAAGTCTTCCCGTGGTAGTTTGAAGTATTCCCCAAGTTTGTCAACAACGACATGGTCTTCCTTCTGGTACTGCGATGTAAAATTGATTTTTTTCGGGTAAGCGAAGGGAGCTACTGTGAGAATAAATAGATGTTGACTGTGATGGGCGTGAGGGGAGACTTGGAGCTCGAGCACGAGAGGCATAATTCGTTCGGTAATAATCTTGCAGCTGTGTTTTTGCTCGATCTACATAAATCCCCAGCAAGAAATCACTTTTGAGGCCTTTTGAATGAGATATTTCATTGAGGCCGCAAAAGGTTGCATCCTCGAGTACAAACGACAAGGCTTCGGGAAAACACAGAGCGACGGTACAGATAAGAAATTCTTAACGATCAGGGCACTCACCATCCATGGCAAGTACAAGGGCAGTCATGGCATTAATTCCAGGTTTCACTACTGTAATCATGAATTAGTGAATAAGCAAGATTTTTAGACAACTAAAAAGCGCGTACCATCCGTAGTAAGGACTCCGCCATTCGCAAGACAAAAGGCGCAACGTAATAGATACAGGTGATGGTCTGGGGGGATGGATCGATGTCCAGGATGCCTCAGGTCTTGAATTCCATTGGGCCCCCTCCTGCTATTGATTGAGGTCAGTAAGGAGCTACTTTAGATTTTGCTAAAAGGACTTACTATCCATATTAGCCACCCGGGGTTGGAGCTCGTGATGTAAGTCGATGTGGTTAAGATTAGGCTGAATCTATTGCTGGTTATCCCGAGAAGGACCTCGTTAGCAACATCAGGGGAATGTGACGAGCAAATAATCATGATTTGCAGACCTCTGACCGAGTGATTATGAAGAAATCGCAGAAAAATAGACATCTAAAGAGAAAGACCCAAAAGTGAAGGGAAGATAGAGAGCGAAACCCAAAAAACCACTGAAAAACCGATACCTGAACACTGCATGGGTGAATGAAGCTGAGAGAGCGGGCGAGCTAGTCCGGTACTCATTTCTGTACGTTTGGCAGCTGAGGCCAACTTCGCATACAACTATCATGATTAAATGGGTGGGCTTTTCCTTGACAGAACTGCGGGGTCTCCAGCGTAAAACGGAGTTCTCGATCGTATGGGCTACCCTCGAAAGAGCTGGTTTGCAACACCCAAAAGTAAGGTGCTCGTCGATGAAGAGGGACGCCATCACACGCCCAGCTGCAGCACAGCGCTACCAGGAGAGCCGGGTTTCAAGTTTGTGTGTGCCTGGTGTCGCAACGCTGTAGAGCATGGAAGATCGGGTAGTGGCTGGACGTCATACTCCAATTTTCACTCGCAGCAACAGCAGCAGACAACGAAACCGGCGGACCTTCTCCCCTTCCAACGCGCGTTTTCTTGAGCTTCCTCCCACCAGGTGATGGCATCGGCCGCGACGAAGTCCCGACATCACTAACCGTCCGCCTTCTCATCGGTGACTTCTGCCCCCTCGAACTCAATCGAGCGTCAAGAACCACCGTCACCGACGCCCCGCCCAACCCCACACGCCGAGGAGAAACACCATCAAAGCTGTTCCCTCTCTTCTCCTCTCCGACGCGATCTCGCGGATATTGTTGTCCGTCCGCGTTTCTCATTTCGATTCTTTGCTTCGCGGGGGACCTGAACAGTGCGCGTAAACCCTTTGGTTTGGAGGGACTGTCTTTAACATACGAGTCCTCGGAGGTGGGGTTTCTGTTGTCGACGACGACGGTAGTGGTAGTGGTCTTCGTCGACTTCGTGCTGCGTTGCCGCGTGGGTGAGGATTGCGCTTATGGGCAGTTGGCGGGGCTGTCGAAGGAGAACTGCTCGGTTTTGAAGGAGAACCGGTAGCTTGGGAGCGAAAATCCGTAGCTTTGGAAGGAGGAGAGCCTTGGGACGGAGGAGGAACAGTGGATACGCCCTGAACTTGCTGTTCCTGCTCTACTGCAAACTGCTGGATCGCCTCGGCGGTGGGAGACTCGCTCCTGTGGTGATCATGAGGAAACAGCGAGAATTTCCTCTTCTCCTCCTTCACCACCGGCGTCGAGTCCTATTTCTGCCTCTGCCGCCGCTCGAGCTCCTTCCGTCCCACTTCTGCGATAAACCTCGGATTCTCCACCACCCCAACCTTCCCCTCTTTCACGAGCCTTCTAGACCTTGACCTTTTCGAAGTTGCTCATTTTATCGTCAATTTCTTGTTGTTCCGAACTCCTCCTCAACTCCTCTTCTGTAAATTCTTTGCCTAGCTTGTGTGATGTACCATCGTCAAGATTTGCTACAGGCTGTAGCTGAAGTTGAGGCTGCAGGTGCATCTGCGGCATACCCACACGAAGACGACTTCGACCACGGCGTCGAATACCCGCCATACTGATTGACCCCCCGACGACGGCCCTGCAGTCAGTATCCCCGGCGCATAGTGCTCAATCGCATGCAGCGCGGGGATCCGTATTGTCGTGTGCAGATCCTCATCTCTGGAGTCGCATACAAGAATACAAAATAGGTGGTGCGTATGGGCTCCCTTTTCGATAGAGTGGGGAGGAGGAATGCGCTGGTGGGGGGCGTTTTCTCTGCCTTTGTTCGTGTCCTGTTCCTTTCCCGATCCAATTCATTAGCGACGACGGCACCTGAACCGCTCACGTGGAGCTGGATGGCTTGTGCGTATGTAACGATTTCGAATGTGTAAGTGGCTAGTGTGGCGACGATGTAACGTATCGAAGACCCAGTGGTAGTTGTTGAGTTGCCAGAGGGAGGTCGAGGTTGAACTCTCCTGCCGGTTCTGGTGTTGGTGCTGGTACTGCGACTGTTGTCGTTGTCGCTATGGAGGGAGAAACAGGTTCTTCGAACGGGGCTGCATTGATGACGGGGTGTATACCGACGGACTCTGAAAGCAGTTGTTCCTCGTAAGCGCGATTCAACGTCACCTTGGAGGCGGACTGAGAAGGCGCAATGGAGGAAAAATCGGAAGAAAGGCGCGCGGTCGTTGTCACATTCTCGTGCGCTGCTCGGGGAAGACGGGCGGATGATGGAAGGTCTCCAGCTCCTCCAGTACGCGCTAGCCTCCTTGCCCACCTCTGACCACACCCACCGGCATTCCATGAGAGCCCTAATACGAGCGCCAAGCCCATCACGGATGGCGGTACACTGTTTGATAACCAGCTCGCGTTCTTTGGCTGCCAGGTGCATTTCGAAGGCTTCGAGCTCCAACCGAGTAGCTGCTAGCTTTGTGGATGACGAGAATGATGCGGAGTGGGTCTACGACGAATGGTTAGACTCGGGTCAAAGGCGGGGATTTGAATGAACGCATGGTGACCCCCAAGAGACAGGGAGAGCAAAGATGACGAAGGACGACGGAAATCGCTGGTTGTTGAGGAGCAGTGATTCCCTGATATTGCCGGCCCCGGTTTCTTCGAGTTGGACGCCTTGATCAACTGGGTCACTCTAAAGGAAGAAACTTGAAAAAACAGAATATAAGACACGACAACAAAAAAGAAAGAATTCATCCACAACCAGCGCACATCGTTTAAGAGCCTCGTCTGCAACATAATAACAAGGGGCCCGGGCGGCGGCGAGGCGGCTGCATACGTGGTGAACGAGGCCAGGGACGTATTTGAAGCCTTGAGGATGAGAGAATATTCCTTCTCTTGTTGGAGGAGGTTGGAAAGCAGACGAGAGTCTGGGGGACAATGGACTGGTCGAAGAATAACCCTGGTTGGAGGGTGTTGCCAAGCTGCGGCAAATAATTTTTTTTTTGGCGACTGTGCACGTGCTTGAACCTCGAAAATTTGAAATATTACGGTGTTCTCAATGCTCATAATCTATGACAAGCCAAAATACGTTCGACTCAGAGACTGGAGTACTCTACACGACTTGTGAAAGAGGAAGCAGCATTGTATTCCGAGCTCGACAGCTGAGAGCAGTCTCACTGTTGTGGTGTTGGCTTAGCGTTGACCTGGTTTCATTGGGCTGTGGTCCGCTGCAACCCTGTTGTGCTGGCATTGTTGCTGTGGGGTTGGTTCGATCCATGACCTGACCCATTCACAACCGATGTAGCATCTCCGGAGGGTAAGTTTATTTGGGTTTCCATTACTGTGTCTCCCCTCTGTGCTTATGCTCATATCCATCCTCGTTCAGACCATGCACTCGATAGGAACCAGATCGTTACAGGAGTATAGGTCTATATAACCCATTCTTTGTGACGAGACATACCTATTCGTCTCAGAAGCATCCTCAAAACCCTGCATCACGACGTTATCACGATACCACGACCACGACCATCGAGACGCGCACTTCTCTATACACACATGACAACCTTTCTACAATCGTCAGAGCAAGTAGCAACTCAGAACTACCGTATATCTGAATACTCCACCTGCAATTATTTCCGCCAATAATTTACCCGCGCTACAGCACTGTCACCACTCGCGGCCAGAGACGATCGGGGAGTGGGAAACGGTTAATTGAAGGTGGAGGGTGGATAAAGGTTTGTGCTCCCGTTATTGTTCGCTTTGTCTCACTCGAACGAACATAACTTTCTAGCCTTTTTGCCGGAAGCTCCATTAGGTTGGCTTATTTTGAACACTCAAAGGGGCGCGCTCAGCTTGGTATGTGCCACCTTTCCCCTACACACCGCCTACTCACTCACACCCAGGCTTACTACTATATGCAAAAAAGCGCAAGAACTCGCCATCTGGTCGCTAGGGTGCCCCATCTACTAACTGCGCATCCTACGATCTCCAGTCCACAAACCCAAGACTCACTCGGAAACAGTGTCAATATATGGGCGAATCGAGTTGAACCAGTCTGTCCGTTTGTTCGCTGGGCTCATGCCCTGCATACAGATGACTGCATACCCCCTCTAGGGGTATTCCCAGCGCTCAATGGTGACATCGTGATCCGACGTAAGCCAGCTCGCCGAGATATAACAATAACATCGCTCTTCTGAGTCAAAGTCCTACAACTTTCCGAGATCGACAAGGACCATTAAAGCCGCCTTCACCCGCGCAAGGGAAACTACCCATCTAGCTGAGATGACACGAAGTCGAGGTGGGGGGGAAGCAATTGCGCAGCGTCAGGATATGCCGCTTCGAGGGGGCCGCTTTAAGGGAGATACGGAGCTACTGGAAGAGAAGAGGAGACTCGAGGATGTATATGTTTTTGCTCAGGCGCAAATGTATCAAGAACGTCATTGGGCTGTCGTCTGGAGCTGCGTCACTAAGCACTCAAGAGACAGCTACCCAACACCACCCGCAACCGACGCTGAGCAGGCGCAACACCAACACCAACCAAAACCAACATGGCGCCACCTACTACTCCCCTTCACACAGTAACCAACCTAACGCAACCAATACCAGCGCCGTACCACGAACCAACCCAACACCCATGGGTACCCACTCCTTCCGGGCTCGATCAACGCCCGCCGTTTGACCGTCACCATCACCCAAAATCGGCGCATAAACAAATCTGACGGCGCGACTCTTGACGCAAATTCCGAAGGCAGTACCCTTCCAACACCAGAAAAGCCCGTCAAGCACAGTCTGAGCTGTAAGAATATTGTTACCCAGGCCATGAACCGGCCGAGTGATGGAGAGAGTGCCATGAAGCGCGCTGCCTATGCCCCCGTTTCCCTTTTAGCGTGAGCTCGACATTGCTGAACATGTCGTCTCCCTCGACGGCTCTACTGCCAGGCGCCATCTCTAGCTCCAGGACCGCCGCCATCTCTGTAGCATCCAGCTGTACGTACTATTATTGACGAGGGTCATGGAATCGCGATGGATGGACAGGTTGATCCACAGGTCAAGGAGGACGGCGAAGAGGTCGAAATACACGACAAAGTCGAGCACTCTCAGCATGGGTGCACAAAGTCCGAGGGTATATAGCTGCAGCCCGCACTTGGTCGTGACCTCGGTTCTGAAAACCCCTTTCCTCGTTCTGAGGCTGATCCTAACCTTAACATCTCTGCATCCCTCTCGATATTGCCGAAATCAACATCCATCCACTCCTGCAAGCCCACGACAGTTATGATCAATTCGTCCTATAGGCCTAGTTCACCCAGCCCACAACTATCGAGCCCCAAGATACGAATACATGTATTTAGATAAGAGCTCACGATGCTCTCATAGTTGGTGGCCTTTGCAGTCGCATCTGTTGACCTGGAGTTCAGGTTCGTGTATTCGAATCATAATATACGCTCGCCAGGTGCTCTATAATGCTGCCCACTCAATGGGTTTTCCATTTTTCTCTTTGCTTGGATGTTTTCGCACCTGCCGAAGGCCTTAATCGCCAGCTCCAACAGCGCGAGCACGGGTGTGTGCCGATGAGCTGACGGGCGAGCTGGAACGACGCCGACGAGAACGCAGCATGAACTCGAGGTCCGTGAGGTACTTGTGCACGATTCGATTAGGGGATGAGGAGGCGGAAGCGAAAACAATGAGGGAAGAGCGCCTTGATAGGCGGTCTGGGTGGTTGGTTGGTTTCATTTTCTTTCTGTTTCTTTTCTTCTTCGATTGAACTTGTGACTATCTCCTTCTAAAATTTCTATTGCCGCCTTTTTGTCTCTGACATGCTGATTGATACTGTGCCATATGTCACTAGTAAAATTGGCAAAATCGTATCTCTAGGAAGGCCGGACTCCTTGAGGACACCTGGACATGTCCAAAAATGTTGGTACCAACCAAGTCGAGATTCCGGATATGGCCGGCGTGCATGCCAAAAGGGTATCAGTGTCGGGGGCGTTGTGCCCGTAAGCGTCAATTTATGTCCATATGTCAAGATCTGCCTAAGCCACTCTTTTGCTGCCCAGCCTCGAGGCCCTGCGGGCTGACGTTCATTTTTCGGAATGGAGTCGGAAACCCACCTTGTCTCCACCTCTCACTGCAAGGTATGCGTTCGGCTCAATTGTGGTACATATGTACGCCGACCGACAAACAGCCACAGAATAACAGTTGTACAGCGTTTCTAAAAATCTGATTTTCAGTCGTAAAATTTCTCGGTACGCTTTTTACCCACAGCTATCGGAACCGTGATGCAATTCATGATTAGATGTCCGATTCACCTCAAAACGTCGGAACAACGCTGACTGGGGGCATACAAGACATTTCAGCACTTTTACCTCTCCTCGGGACTGATCAATGCGAGAACCATGTCGGATCCGCTCTTGATGGGGGATTTCTCTATGCTGCGGCTGCGCCCCTGTCGCTCTTCGGGAGTCTTGGTATTGTCAAAATTGGCATTTCCGTCCTTATTTCCAGCATATCCATCCCGACAATTTCCTTTTCCTATCCCAAGTTTTCAATCAACCGCTCTCAAGATCGATGGTTGGGGGCTAGAACCCTCAACAACGCCGGTTTCGAACCTGTGGGAACCGTTGCACCTCTGATCGCGATGGATGGAACACGTTATATGGCAGAGACGCGACTCCTACAGATTCTTGAGGAGAAGCACATCGACAATCCGGAGAACCTCTCGATTGAATGGAAATCCCGAGAATGGAACATCGCGCTCGTCGCGTTCACCATAGTCGCAGGAGTTATCAGCGGTACACCCTACATTGATCTTCTTTTGCAAAACTCCGGGGCCTCGGCGGTGCATACGCCATGGATATTCCCCCTTCTTCGGACTGTCGGCAGTTGCCTCGCGGTGATTTGCTGTCAATTCCTCATCCAATTTCGTGTCATTTCTCTCATGAAGAATCGCATTATCTTCATGGTCATGCACCATGTCCTCATCGACGATCTCAAATTCAAGCACGATAAACCCGAGTTGGACCTTGCACGCGAGGATCACCTTCTATGGGATGTGGACCTTCCTGCCGAGCAGTGTTTAGGGAACCTTGAGCATTTTCTCTCCTCTCCAGCTTCATCCACCCAAACAAGTGATGCCAGTCCCGACGAACTGGGGGAGCACGTTTCTATCGAAATGAAGAAACTTTCGTTTTCCGATCCTGAACATTTCCGTGCTAAATTACAGCAGCTACGCGACGAACACTTCCCCACTCCTGCCTTCAACCGCGCCCTCATTCTCATCTCTTGGACCATCCTCTGCCTTTCTCTTCCTGCTACAGTTGCTGGATATATTGGATGCTTCACATTGGTTAGCGACAGCCAGAGTCATGGCCCTGTGATTTGGCTGGGACTGGAAGCTGCGCTGTCCATTATTCGGATTCTGGTTTGGGCATGGAACCCAGGTTTCGACGAAAACACGGACATTACTGTGAAAGTGAAACTGACCGAGGATCAACCATTGGTCACTACCGAGAAAGATGTCGAGGTTATCGAATCGACGGGCAACAATACCCTTGCGTTAGTCCCTGAGCGTCGATTCCTCGAGTGGATTACTCCGTATACTGGCCCTCTGGAGCAATTTCGAAGTTCTGAAAATCTTGCCTTGTACTTCACGCTCGCGGCCAGCGGCCTTGAACATAAGTGTCTGTACATGACAGTCTTTGACTTGAACAAGCGAATCGCAGTCACGCTTCGCACGGAGAAAGAAGGATTGGAGTATGTTGATACTGCCGTAACATACAATCATACGGCCAGTGAAATGGAGGCTTTGTTACAGTCGGCAATCGGCACGGAACATCTCTGGCGAACAAACGAAGTCGTCCTCTTTGATGCACTAGCCAACTATTACAAGTGTATAATGCATGCCCTCAATCGGGCTCATCTCGACTCTCCCGCATCAGACAACTTGCAACCGGATTTCATGCGTAAGCACACACCAAGATAATTGTAGTAAATGGTGAATCTCATATTGTAGCAATAGCGACCCCAGGGGACCTTCGATGGAAATGGAACCTCCTTCCCAAACATACTACACGGTCCGAGCCCAACAATCAACGTCCCGATCTGGCCCTGGGGTCTCCAACTGAGCACGACCGGTTATATCTCTGTCGTGGACACGAGCACCACCTCAAAACCAAGCTGATCGAAAATTGGAGTAACTGGATTGTCGAAGACATGAACAACATACGATCAGACGCGCGGAATGACTGTCATCACGCTTTAGCAGATGCGGCTAGTGATAAAGCAAAATGGGAGCTCACTGAGCTGGACTCACAGTTGGCCTTGGAATGGACGAGGCGAGAATTGGCCCTCGTTGTGTCTTCAATTACATTAGAGGGCATTCTCCGTCGGCGAATGGAGAAATGCGTTAATACGATCGCTGAGGAACGGGGGAACCAGCGGTTGAAGGAGTGGATGTCGTCCGAGTTTGTCATTGGACAGAGGAAGCGATTGGAAAAGGACAAGGGGCAAGCGAGGGAGAGGGTAGAGAAGGAGATGAAGGTTGCAAGTGAACGCGCTGAAAGAGAGGGACGGCTGTGGAGGAAGCAGGGATTCTTCGATCCTCAGAACCCGTGGGAGGCCGGATTGAAATTTATCGACGAACAATGGGCAGCAGGTATTGAAGGCGAACATTTAGCGTTGGGGGAGGTGGTATCTCATTTCAATGAACTGGTCAAAAGGAATGCACCAAGGACATTCAGTGGTGAAATGAAGACCCGGCTTACTTTTGTGGAGCAGGTCATGCAACGATTCGAGCACTGGCATCCTCAACGCGAGAATGAATGGGACTTGATGGATATTACAATCAAACGCCTTAGCGATGCAGACAGCGAGCAGGATTACCAATATCCACAGCCAGACCCACAGGTCACCGGGAGGTTTGTGACGCTCAGGCCCTCGCAATCGCAGGCGCGGCTCTGCTCAGCAACTGTGTATGATGTTGAAGGTCGCGACAAAGAATTCATCTGTGATATCATCAAGAAGAACACCACTCGCTCCGTGATAGGGGTGGATCCAGCCCTGATTGATTCCATCCCCGAAAATGACTACCTTATCTACTTCAGCTCTCCCAGTGGAAAAGAGCCTGTGTTCATCCAACGGAACCGGGAGCTATGGTGGAACCGACTCGAACAAATGAATGGCAATTCTTCAACTTTTTATTTCTCTCCACAAGGTGTCAGCAAGGGTGGGCAGTGCGTCTTCAGCCAGGAAGGGACAATTTCACACATATTCATATTCCTCACAACCCCATCCCGCCTCCGACTGCACTTGCTGCATAGGCGATACCGTGTCATGTCTGTTTCTATTCGAGAGAACAATAAGGAACTTCTCCGCATCTCCAGCGATGAAATACCAAAGGAACTCCGATTGCAGGACTTTGAGTTGGACCGGTTTGGGCCAGGGAGGCATGAGCTGGAATTGGCCGTGAGTGTTGTGAAGACACCGACGAACTTGAAGGACCCTGGACGCTATTTCCTACGGGACATTCTCATCGAGTTCTTCAACGATTCATCTTCACTTTCTCGGGTGGGTAAGCATCGCAGCAATCTGACAACCATGGTAAAGCATGGAAGTGCAGATGCAGAGTCAGGCAGAATACAAGATACAGATGTGGAGGAAGTCTTGATCGGAAACGAGATTCTCTCATACGATTTGTAGCATTTTTACCTTTATGCCCTTTCACATTCACTGTTATGGCGCCTTCTTCCCTCCTTGTTTTTCTGAGAAACCTTACAAATGAAGCAGGCCCTGCTACACTGAAAGAACCAATTCCCTCCACTCCTCCGTTCTATCTGGAAAAGCATCCACCTAATCATCATCTACACCATTCAGCGTCATACTCGCTTCCCATCTGCCGCGTCCTCAGGCTGGCCCTCCGAGGCGCCTCCTCCACCTTCCATTGGTCGTCCCACACCTAGAGCTCATGCAGGAGGACCAAATCAAATGGCACAACGGTAATACCTTCGAGGCACATTACGCGCATGCAAGGGAGGTGAGGTGTCGACTGTACATTCGGTCCCGAGGTAATATCGCGATACCAGAGGACAATGCGGTAGGACGCCGGTGGGGTCGTGCGGGAGTTTAAGGTAGAATTTCCGCGGGTTCTTTTGAGGATGAGGACTTTGAGGACCTGGGCTGATCGTCAGGTTATAGAGGGGTCGAGGTCACGGCTTATGTGGAGGCTTGCATCCTAACGCAAATTATAGGGGGGGGGGGTTAATAGAAAGGAATAGACAAAACGGGCACACATTTGGGGCTTGCGTCGTCCCATACAGCCAAGCCGCAAGAGTCGTCTTCGCTTTCTTTGTCTGTAGGGGTAGAGTCCACTCCCCGCATCATCCTTGTTATCTATAAAGCTAGCAACCGCTCAGTCGGAGCTCCAAGCCTGCAAAACGACCTGGCAGCCAAGAACGCGAGTACCCCGATCCGTGATGGGCTTGGCGCTCGGGCTCTCATGGGTGTGATCAGAAGTGGGCAAAGAGGCTTCGCGCGTATTAGAGGAGTTGGAGACCGAGCCGGGTAAGAACTCATTTTATTTATACATAACTGTAGCTTATGAATGTTTCACAAAAAAAAAAAAAAAAAAAAAGACGTTCTTCCATCATCCCCCGAACAACCCACGAGAATGCGACACCACCGCCACCACACACCTTTCCTCCGATTTCTCCTCCATAGGGTCTTCTCAGTCCTCCCAGGTCACGTTGAATCACGCTCACGAGGGACAACCTCCCGTACAGCCCGCCACCCTACATTCGGTCATGAATGCACCTGCGTTCGGAGAACCCGTCTCTCCGTCCATAGCGACAACCGCAGCAGTAGCGGCACCCGTACCACCAGCAGAGTCCAACACAACCCGCCCTCGTCCTCTCTATGGCAACTCCACAACCACCACCGCCGGATCCTGCCTACGCTACAGCGTCGCCACATCAGCCACCCACACACTCGAAACCGTTACGTATGAGCAAGTCATACCGCTCCACGTGGGCGGTTCCGGTGCCATGGTCACTAAAGAAACAGAGAGGTCAACAGACAAGGGCAAAGCCACAGAAGACGACAAATTTCTTCTCGGTCGCTCGAGTGCGTACGCGCCTATCTCGTATGCGATGTTGAAAGACGAAGACCTACACACGACCATGTGGATCCCTGTGCCGCATCCGGTTGAGGGCTATGCCTCAGGGATACCGACTCCAGGGTGGTCGTCGGGTTTCAATCAATACGGCGGGCATTCGACACTGGTCGAGATTGTCTTCGGGTGTAAGTATGCCGCACGCTCAACTGCCTGCAGCATCCTGACGATGAGAAATGGCACAAGCTAGACAAGAAAATTACAGAGAGGTTGAGGAGCTCGGAACAACAAGAAGTTGACGATGAACTGAGCAGTTTCGAAGAGGTCAAGATTCAGAAGAAGCTACTGAAGGAGGGGAAGATTGACGTGGTAGAGAATCCGAGGTTTATGACGGAGGCGAGACGGAAGGAGCTGGAGCGGAGGCAGAGGCAAAAAGAGGAGTCGACGCCGGTGGTGAAGGAGGGAATTCTCGCTATTTCATTATCATCGTCACAGGAACGAGTCTCACACCGCCGTGGCGATCCAGCAGCCTGTGGTAAAGTAGGAACAGCAACTTCAGGGTGTATCCGCTGTTTTTACTGCGTCCAAAGGCTCTCCTCCTTCCAAAGCTACGGGTTCTCCTTCAAAACTGAGCAGTTCTCCTTCGAAAAGGTGGTTTGTCGGTAGCCTGAAAGGGTTCCTTGGCCCCCGCCAACTGCCTACAGCACAATCCCCGCCCACGCAGCGTAGCACGAAGTCGGCGAAGACCAACACCACCACCACCGCCGTCGTCGACAACAGAAACCTACTTCCGAGGACTCGGGTGCTGAAGATCGTCCCTCCAAACCCAAGGGTTTTCATGCACTGTTCAGGTCCCCCGCAAAGCAAAAATTGAAATGGCAAACGCGGATGGACAACAATATCCGAGTCCGCGAGATCGCGTCGGAGAGGAGAGGGAACAATTTTGATGGTGTTTCTCCTCGGCGTGTGGGGTTGAGTGGGGCACTGAAGGATGCCGGGGTTGTAGGTCCGGGGGCGGTGACGGTGGTTCTTGGTGCTCGATTGGGTTCGGGGGAGCAGAGGTCGTCGATGAGAGGACGGGCAGTTAGTGATGTTGGGACTTCATCGTGGCCGATGCCTGTGCCTGGTTGGAGGGAGGAAGCTCAAGAAAACTCGCGTTGGACGGGGAGGTCGACCGGTTTAGTCGTATGTTGCTGCTGTGTCCAGCCGCCACCAGACCTTCCATACTCTACCATCTTGCGACGCAGCCACGCACGAACTTGAAACCCGGCTCTCCCGACAGAGCTCTGTGCTGCAGTTGGACGTGTCATGGCATCCCTCTTCATCAGCAAGTACCGCACCAGGTGTTGCAACCCAGCGATTTCGAGGGTGACCCATACGATCGAGAAAATCGAGCCAGCATACAGTGCTTACCTGGAGAAGACTGATCCTCTACCAAGCATCCATTTTACGCTGGAGATCCCGCAGTTGTATCAAGGAAAGCTCACGCATTTATTAATCGTGGTTGTACGCGAAGTTGGCCTCAGCTGCTAAACGTACGGAGATAACTACCGGTCCAGCTCGCCCGCTCTCACCATCTCACCTACCTATGCAGTATGGGTTTTTCAGTGGTTTATCTGTTTTCATTTTATCGTCCCTTGAACAGTCACGACATTTTGGATCCATCCATCTTTCTCATTTCTCTCCATTTCACTCTAGAAGTCTACTTTTCTGCGATCTCATTATAATCACTCGGTCAGGGGTCTGCAGATCGTGATTATTTGCTCGTTACATTCCCCTGATGTTGCTAACGAGGTTCCTCTCAGGATAACTAACAATAGACACGGCCTAATCTCAGCCACAGCGACTTACACCACGAACTACTCGGGTGGTCAATACGGATGGTAAGTCCCTTTACATAACAATCTCAAAGGCAGATGACATCCACTGACCGACCTCGATCAATAGCAGGAGGACGCTCAATGGAATTCAAGATCACGTTGGGTCTTTTGTCTTGCGAATGGCCGGGTCCTTACTACGGATAGTAAGCACTGTTTAATCGTCTAAATATCTTCCTTGCTCATTTTAATTACAGTAGTAAAACTCGAATTAATGCCACTGACCCTGTACTTATATGGATTGTGAGTGCCTCATCGTTATGAATTTCCTATCTGTACCGTCGCTCTTTGCTTTCCGGAAGCTTTGTTGTCGCTCGGTAGATTGTACTTGAGGATTCAACCAGTTGCACCCTCAATGAAATATCTCATTCAATTTACGCTGTATGACCAGCCATGAGGTTCTTCCAGTGCAGACTCGTGGCGGTGTTCTTGCATCTTATTTATAACACAGCCATGGACAACGTGTTAGAACTCTCGCTCTTGCCCATAACCCTATCGCCAGTAATCTCTCAGGCAATGAGACGATCCCACTGATCTTCCAATTGGTCCCCAACGGCAGTCAGAACTCCTGAGAGTGGCCGTCATGTTTACAAACGCAAGGAATCCAATTATCAATGGAGGGACATTCATGCAAGGAGATTTCCATTTACACCACGTCGTAAACAATGGCAGGACATGTGAGTCCATTATATCTCAACGCTAAAAATACTGATAGCAGTCCATAGTGACGGACCTCCTACAGCAACATATGGCTCCAGGCGCATTTCACAACTCTGACGAACGTTATGATCCACCCAAGTGTCATCCACACACACGGAGGGCAGTTTTGAAGAAGATCATGGACTGGGTAAAGGATGTAAACAAGGTCGCGCTGTTTCTTTGGTTATACGGGCCTGCGGGAGCCGGCAAGTCAGCGATCGCGCAAACCATCGCAGAGCTCCTTGAAGAGGCAGGGCTGCTTTCCGCTGCTTTCTTTTTCTCTAGGAATGCACCTGGGCGCGATGAAAAGACTCCATTGGTCGCAACTCTGGTTTACCAACTCATCATATCCACACCTGAAATCCGTGCTCATGTTCTTGAGGCACTGGAGCAGGACCCCGCCCTCTTCTCACGTTCGATTGAAGCACAGATTCACGCGCTCATCATAAAACCGTTGAACGCTGTAGCGACCGACGAGACACTTGCCCCGACCTTCCTTTCTCGTCCAAGATTAATCATCCTGGATGGGCTGGACGAATGCCACACCACCTCATCCCAAACCCACATCTTGAACGCGTTTTCCACAGCCGTAAAACATCTCCATATCCCGCTGTGCTTCCTCGTCGCAAGTCGGCCGGAGCAGCATATCCGACAAGCATTTAACGACCACAATCACAGTCTATGCTGGCTTTCATTCAGCCTTGCGTTAGACGACACTTACCGACCTGATCGCGACATTCGAGTCTTCCTTCAGTCAACATTCAACGAAATTAAGCGAAAACATCCTTCGAAAGCCCACCTTCCTGCGTCGTGGCCAAGCTCAGAAAATATCCGACAGCTAGTAAGGAAATCCTCTGGGCAATTTATCTTCGCATCCACAGTCGCAAAATATGTCAAGTCCCATCGTCACTGGCCTCCTGATAGATTGAAAATTATTTTTGGACAATCTGGGCCGGGCCAGGAAACACCTTTCGCTGAGCTGGATAGCCTGTACCATCTCATCCTCTCCTCCGTTGCCGACATTGAGAAAGTGAAGGATGTCTTGATGATCCTCGTCCTCCGACCCTTCTCCCAAGCCGAGCAACCTGGCCCGTGGTTGACACAAACGGCTCGAACAACCTTGATTGAAGAGTTTCTGTTTTACAGACCTGGCGAGATAGATATGATTTTGACCGACCTCCATTCTATTATTGATGTGCCACCTTCAGGGGGTAACTCTCGGGAACTCCAGTTCTTTCATGCTTCGCTCCCCGATTTCCTACTGGATCGATCTCGTTCAATGGACCTCTTTCTTGATCAGGGCGCTGCGTACGCGAAACTCACACGACTGGCCGTGAAGCACATTAACAGTCCAATTGAATCTCCACTGGGGATTGATCAGTGTATGTCCTTTCCTTCTTGTTGTGACTTCATTGGTTCAACGAAAATGAAGATAGTGTTCATCACACATTTCGGCTGTGTTGTGTCAAAGCTCGTCCATCCCCGAAGCTACTTGAGGACTTGTGCGGGCTAAACCTTGCAGCTCATATAAACCACGCAATATCGCGGCCTGTTGTGGAAATTCCAGAATTAATGTGTTGGTTCGGAAGACAGGGATGTCGACTTCGTTCAGTAAATTGCTTGCCTCATCTGATGCATAACATTTACAGCGGCTCAGTCCAGACAGCACGGAAACCTTGCTGGATCATCACTTAGCGACATTCGATCGATGGCTTCGAGCAGAGTTCATGTATTTTTCTGCCTCATCACGGATCCATTACTATCTCGCAGTTGTTACACTTTTGGATCAGCTCGACCCGAAAGAATATAACTGGCACCGGGTTTCGGTGGTTCTACCACTTGAAGCCCGATCACCAAGTGTCCCCAGAAGGTTGCCTGATCTATTTGGCGGGACGAACGCAAACATAGAATTCTCTCGGATAATGTCTGATTTTTTGATGGATCGAGAGCGAGCTAGGTCCCTCTGGGTCAATTCCCAGGATTATGCAGACTTGGCAAGGTATATATTGGACTTTCTGCGTGATAAGTGAGCTTACAACCCTTACACTCCCTTATGTGCTAATACGAATGCTTGAATTCATTCCAGACGCTTCATAGATATTGTTGATATACACCCCCTGATTCCGGTAACAGAGGGCACGAGCTATTACGAGGTTGGGAAACTGGCATTTGATATTCTTCCGATCCTGCTTTCGAGAATTAAGGGTCTGGCAGTATCGTGGCAGTTGCACAATCTTCTCTTATGTCTCCGAGTCCCACCCTTTTATTTGATCAGAAATGATCCACTGGGATTGGAAAATGTGAAGGCGACACAGGCCATTGAGGAGTTTTTGAAGGTGTGATTTTAACTCTACTTCATGCTTTTTTCTGAGGCTGATAATTTTGAACCTGATAGAAATAAAGCAGTGTATCCAAGCCTTTTCATACTTAGTCTAGCATGATTCAGACACTCCTGGGTATATGTAAGAGCCACTGAGCAAGTGCAAGGAACATCGAATCCCGAATTCCTTCCACTCATATCTGAGCGAGAACCTCCCGCTCTCACTGGGCCTTGGGTTAAACCAATATATTTACGAATCCTGAAACAAGGAAATTTCTTGTGGAACATCGAGGAACACAGGCTGTGAGTAAAAATAAATTGTGATAGACGACAGAATATTTCTAGTCAGGACAGGATTCATGGGAGAGTTGCGAAATAAATAAAATAAAATACAGCATCGTGCGATTGTTCTGTGGATCCATCGTCGTGAATGGTTTGAAAGAACTCATCCCGAGGTGCCCTTCCTTCGGCGATACAGGGAGAAGTCAATGGTGGGGCCATCTCGGATTTGGGGAGTTTGACTTCGTTGAAGGGGCACGTTGTGGCCGGGAAAGAGCCGCTGAAAATCGACGAATCTGGGTTCGATGGCAGAGCCAGGCCTATAGAAAGTACAGATTTTGTTTGCTGATAATATTTTCAATCCTGGTAGCCAACCCGCTCACCCTTCTCTCCTCAGCATTTGATCTCACAATATATCCGCCATCCATGCCCTGCAATTCATTAGCACAAACGACAAACGAGCCTATGGAAATGTCGACATACGACGCTGCTCCTCGTACCCCGAGTCTGCGTTCGAGTTCTTCCTCAGGGTTCGTCCCCGATATTTCGGAATTCTTATTACGTCTCTTGTGTGGTGACCACTATCCTCGCCAAAGCAGGAGAGTAGAGATGAAACGTTGCATGAAAACGCCACGACGTATTGAAAAATATAATGAGTTCCTGAAAAAAAAGTACAAAGTTGAGTTAGAATCACACCTTTAAAAACTCCTCAATGGCCTGAGCCGCCTTAACCTTCTCCAATTGAAGGGAATCATCTTTGATCAAATAAAAGGGTGGGTGACTTCGAAGTGAATGCGTAACTCGATGCACCTGTGACCCTCCTAGTGCTTTAATTCTTGAAAGCAAAATCGGAAGGAGATCGAATGCCAGCTTCCCAACCTGATAATAAATCGTGCCCTCTCCTTGCGAAATCTGGTTGTGTATATCTATGAAGCGTCTGGATTGAAGCATTCGTATTAGCACGTATGAGAGTGTAAGGGTTTTAAACTCACTTATCACGCAGAAACATCAATATGTACCTTGCCAGGTCTACAAATGTCTGGGAATTGACCCAGAAGGACCCAGCTCGATCTTGATCCCTCAAAAATTTAGCCACTATCCGAGAGAATTCTCTGTTTGCTTTCGTCCCGCCAAATAGATCAAGCAACTTGCTAGGGAGTAATCGGCCTCGTAGAATGACCGAAAACTGCTGCATGTTATATTCTTTCGGGTCGAGCTGATCCAAAAGTGTAACAACTGCAAGAGAATGTGAAATCCCACATAAAGAAATGAGTTGTCGTTTAAGCCATCTATCGAATGTTGCTAAGTGACGGTCTAGCAAGGTTTCCGTGCCATCTGGATTTAGTCGCTGTAAATGTTATGCATCAGACGAGGCAAGCCATTTACTGAACGAAATCAACATACCTGTCTTCCGAACCAACATATTAAGTCTGAAATTCCGTAATCCCACAACTGAAAAAATGTGCCTTCCAAGTAAGCAGCAAGGTTAAGCCCGCACAGCTCCTCAAGGAGCTTCGGGGATGGACGAGCTTTGACACAACACCATCGAAATACGCAATGAACACTGTCTTCATTTGCATTGAATCAATGAAGCCACAACAAGAAGTAAAGGACATACCTTGATCATTTGACAATTTAGATTCAATTGGATTGTTAATGTGCTTCACGGCCAGTCCAGTGAGTTTCGCGTACGCAGCACCTTGATCAAGAAAGAGGTCCTTTGAACGAGATCGATCCAGTAGGAAATCGGGGAGTGAGGCATGAAAGAACTCGAGTTCTCCACACTCATCCCCTGGAGGTGGGACATAAATGAGAGAATGAAGGTCGGTCAAAATCATATCTATCTCGCCAGGTCTGTAAAAGAGAAACCTTTCGATCAACATCGACGTTTGTTTCGACCATGCGACTGGGAAGGGTTGGAGGACGAGGATCATCAATAAATCTTTCAATTTCTCGATATCGGCGACGGACGAGAGAATGAGGTGGTACACGCTATCCAACTCAGCGAAGGGTGTCTCCTGGCCCGGCTCAGATTGTCCCAAAATAATTTTCAATCTATCAGGAGGCCAGTGGTGATGAGAATTGACATATTTTGCGACTGTGGATGCAAAGGTAAACTGGCCAGAGGATTTCTCTACCAGCCGTCGGATATCTTGTCGACTTGGCCACAACGGGGGGAGGTGAACCCTTGAAGGATGTTGTCGTTTGATTTTGTCGAATGTTGATTGAAGGAAGACCCGAATGTCGTCATCAGGTTGGTAGGTGTCGTCTAAAGCAATGCTGAATGAAAGCGAGCATAGACTGTTTTGGTCATTGAATGCCTGACGGATATCGTGCTCTGGTCGACTCGCGATGAGAAAGCAAAGCGGGATGTGGAGACGTTTTAAGGCTGTGGAAAGCGCGTTCAAAATGTGGGTTTGCGCTGAGGTAGTTCGGCATTCGTCCAGCCCATCCAGAATAATGAGCCGTGGGCGAGAAAGGAGGGTAGGTGCAAGTGCCTCGTCGTTAGCGACAGCGTTCAATGGTTTGATGATGAGCGCTTGAATCTGGGCTTGAATCGAACATGAGAAGAGGGCCGGGTCCCCCTCCACTGCCTCAAGAACATGAGCACGGATTTCCGGTATGGATTTGACGAGTTGATAAACGAGAGTTGCGACCAGTGGAGTCTCGTCATCGCGCCCAGCTGCATTCCTAGAGAAAAAGAAAGCAGCGGCAAGTAGCCCTGCCTCCTCAAGAAGCTCTGCGATGGTTTGCGCAATCGCTGACTTGCCAGCTCCCGCAGGCCCGTATAACCAAAGAATCAGCGCGACCTTATCTGCATCCTTCACCCAGTCCATGATCTCCTTCAAAACCGCCCTCCGTGTATGTGGATGACACTTGGGTGGGTCATAACGTTTGCCAGAGTTGTGAAATGCGCCTGGAGCAATATGTTGCTGTAGGAGCTCCATCACTATGAATTACTATCAGTATTTTTACATTTGAGATATAGGAGCCTCACATCTCCTGCCATTGTTTATGGCATGGTTTGTCGTGAATGTCCCTCCATGGATAGCTAGATCCCTCGCGTTTGTAAACATCACGGTCACTCTCAGGAGTTTTGACTGCCGTTGAGGACCAATTGGAAGATCAATGGGATCGTTTCATTCCCTCAAAGATTGCTGGTGAGAGGGTTATAGGCAAGAGTAAGGGTTCAGACAGGTTGTCCATGGCTACGTTATAAATATGATGCAGCAGTACCGCCACAACTCCGCACATGGCTGGTTACAGTACATAAATTAAACATTGAGGCTGCACGTGGCGGAATCCAGGCACAATATACTGAGCGACAAGAAGGCTTCGGGAAAACAAAGTGCGGCGGTACAGAGAGGCAACTTGTAACGATCACTCACCATCCATAGCAAGTACAGGGGCAATTCCTGATGGAATTAAGTGACGCTGAGTCTGACGCAGTCCATTCGAGTTTTTACTACGGTAATCATGAATTAGTAAGAAAGATATTTAGATGATCAAAAAGCACATACCATCTGTAGTAAGGACCTGGCCATTCGCAAGATAAAATGCCCAACGTGATCAATACAGGTAGTGGTTTCGGGCGATGGATCGACATCCAGGAGACCTCATGTGTCCATTGAGCATCCGCCTGCTATTGATCGAGGTCGGTCAGTGCATGTCATCCACCTGAGACATTGTTAAAAGGACTTACCATCCGTATTAGCCACCCGGGGTTGTAGTTCGTGGCGTAAGTCGACGTGGTTGGGATTACGATTTGCAGACCTCTGACCGAGTCATAATGATGAAATCGCAGAAAAATAGACATCTAAAGTGATATGAGAAAGGACCCAACTTGAAAATGTCGTGAAGGGAAGATAGAGAGTGAAAACCGAAAAACCACTGAAAAACCCATACCTCAACACTGCACAGTTGAATGAGACGGAGAGAGCGGGCGAGTTGGACCAGGAATCATCTCCGTACATTTGGCAGCTGAGGTCAACTTCGCGTATAACTGTGATTAATAAATGCGTGAGCTTTCCTTTGATAGAGCTGCG
>Ga0307513_10001616_pt1 | contig 32331 bp, 33 predicted proteins | sample 15_EM_MG_FD_202174 | JGI IMG/M metagenome (GOLD analysis project Ga0307513, IMG submission 202174) | Populus trichocarpa ectomycorrhiza microbial communities from riparian zone in the Pacific Northwest, United States - 15_EM | ecosystem: Host-associated > Plants > Roots > Unclassified | place... | reverse complement strand
AAGCATGTCCATACCCCCCCCCCCCCCCCCCAAATGCCTGAGCCCACTGGCTACAGTTGGCCTGCTTCCCTTGTTAGCCCTGGCATCCGTTACCCCGACTAGCAAAATTTTTAATGCAAGGATAGAGGAGTACAACACGTTCTGGACTACCGGTTGCCAACAGACACACCTGGCCCCTCTCCATGAGTGCTGCTGATACACAACTCGCAAATCTTCCCATGCTAGAACAAAAATCACAATCCTTCCTCCCACCGTGAAGACCCAGTGCCCTACCGGCCACTGGCCACAAATTTCGAGGATCAAAACTACCCAATGCCAATCACGGATCGCTCCGTAACATTCTCTCTTTCTTTCCCTCCTGTCAGGGAACCAGTAGTACACAATATAATGTTCCTACAAGTAGCACGGATAATCCAGATGTCGGTTTATTGTAGTATCTTCGTGGTAAACTACAGAAACTGAAGATATCAATTAAGCTCCAACAGCTGCTTACCATAGAGAGAGAAAGTTATCGCCGCTACCGTATTTCTTTTCCCTCGTCTCCTCTGTTCAAGGCCGTAGCCCGTGCTTCTCTGATTTGTTCAGCGTTGTTGAGAGAGTAATTAAAGGCTTTTTCATCTGCATGCCATTTTCAACCATGTGCTCCCTATCAAATCACCCCACTGATTATGTCATCCTAGCGGGCACAGCATCGATCCGATTTTTTTCTTCTCCTCCGCCCTACCTGGGTCTCGGGCCATATCAAAAAAAAAAACCTCCCCGTGATGCTAACTCTAAAAACCAAAGGGAAATTCACGGTCAATTTACCGGAGCGCCTATTATTTCTATCATCGAAAGATCGCCCCCCAGCACGGAAAGATAAGCGCAAATCCATCCCCCACCGCATTCGCTCCTCTCAACAAGCCTCGCCAACCCACTTCAAACTAGCCTGACCCTTGTAATGCTTCAATCTCACGTCTTCCAAAAAGGGATCCGCTACCCATTCAACCCCACCCTAAATCCTTTATAAAAGTACTCGTACAGTAGGTACGAGTACAGCACTGTACCGCACTCGGCCGTTGCAATTTTGCCATACCTTGCCTTGCGCAACTTCGGGACAAATAAGGCTTAAAACACCAAGCCACCAGACGGATAATTCCTTCAAGCATTCCCATCCCCTCCCCCACTGTACTCGAGTACGAGCACAGTGCCCTCAACAACCTCTCCGCTACACAAGATAACTGCCCGTCTCGCGACCCCAAGCCAATTAAGAAGGAGGGATGTTTGAATCGAGTTGAAACAAACACTGAAAGACGGCAGGACCACGAATTTTCTCCTCCAACGCAGACCACAGCGGTCATACAAATGCGCACGATGTAGCCAGAAAGAGTAAACCCATCCTTGCAACGGCGGTATTGGACGCGATTCACTTAATCTACGAACAAAAAGAAAAAAAGAAAAAAAGAGCCACAGGTCTCCCAATTTCGTCGAGACCTTGTCAGTAATCCCTCACCTCATCCCGATTTCGAGGATTACTAGAAACATTTGTGCTGGTACTAGTACAAGTACATACACCCCCCTTCACGAGGCTGAACCGAACGTCGCAGCGACCCGAAATCTCATATCATGGGCAACAATCTAGAGGGGAACGTGGTGGTACTTGGTGCGCCAAACTGTATCGGACTGTCCTTGCACTCTTCTCGCGGTGCCCGCAGTATCGCACATATCACCACCCATTCTACACATCTTACTTACCAGCACTCGTACGATGGGCTCTTAGTGCCCTGTGTTCGTACAGCACTCGTACATACTACTTTAATCTAATTCCCACGTATCTCCACCTAGTCCATTTAATTCCACCACCCCTTGTAACCTTCCTCCAGATCCCCCACACTCGATCCGGAATAGGTACAACTTGGATGCGCTTCTCACGCTACCACTACAGCACAGCATCCGCTAAATATACATATATAAGATTTAAAAAATGAAGCGATTAAAAACGTGGTTGCCAAAGAATCCGTTTCTCTGGGCTCCCGCACACCCCGAAAAATCCGCTTATTTAAGCTAAGACGATGGGGTGTCATCACACGTGGTCACTCGACTTCTCTAGTTATCCCGTACCTCTGTAACTACTATGCATGATGGCCTCGCCGAGGGTTAAGCTCGGGCCCTAATGCTACCAGACCTCTGGGATGATTTCAAATTTGTCGGAATCTAGAAAAAAAGGTCCCACGGTACGCTTCTGCACGAACGAATGGGAGTGATTACACATAGTGAAAGCAAGAACAGCCCTATTCACGGAGCCTTATAGACCCTAGTACCAAGGCACTGTATCCATGGGCGGGGGGAGCGCTGCGGACCTATAGCTATGACGACTTCTGTGAACGTCACAATAACACGGGAGTTCTTTACTATTATTCCATTAAAAATTCTCGGTCCCGACTCCCGACGCTCCGATACTTCACCTTTATGCAGCACCCCCTGTAACCTACTGTGGTTTGAAGTAAAACCCTACGATAGCCCCAGCCCCAACGACCAAATTTGCAATCCCCATTTTATTTTTTGATAATACACCTCTGGTACGTAATAATCACCATACCACCCAAGGTAGCCTACGGCGGCTAATAGACGAAATTTGTGGCTAAACTGCAACGAGAAATGCACTACAAAGCCAAGCGAGGCTGGAACTTAGACTCCCTTATCGTACGGGAGCTTACCTCAATAAGACCGACCCGACCCGGAGGGGTTAAGTTACCGCTCAAAGAAAAAAAAGTAAAGGAAAAAGAAAGGAAAAAGAAAAGGAGAAATTTTGAAGACTGACCGACCCGTCGCACCTGTTGCTGTACCTTGCCATAATCGTTTCCAAGCTACGGTATGTACGAAGAAAAAAAACCCCTTGACTTTTTTCCTTCATGTAGGTTGCCGAATACCTTTCCCACCTTCCCTCTACTGGCACGAGAAAGAAAGGCTCATCGGGTCGTTGCGCTTGGCTACCTCTCCATTCAGTCAAAAGTTCTCATCATCTGATAGCACTCGGCGGTAATAGAGTTGGGTTGGTCAACGCCACAAACCGCCGTGTCACTGTTTTAGAGATCACGGTTGCATACACCAGCACTTGCGAGACAGCCGGCCAGAGGGGAGTTGATCGCTCCGTGGTCTCACTCGCACACTTCGTGCCTCCGCAACCTGAGACATTTACACCTGAGTTTTCATTTTTTCTTTCATTTCCTCCCTTTAGATCGTTGGTCCACCGGTACCTCTTTTATCCGTGTGAACACCGTATGGCAAGCTCGCCCATACTGCGACAGTGTAGATACAATCAGTTTTTTCATCCTGGTTTTTTGGTTTTTTCCCCCTTCCCTTCCCTTCCCCTCCCCCCCCCCTTTTCCAACCCCATTGGCCGGTCACTAACTTCTCATCTCTGTACTGTGTTCAATCAATCAATCAATTGATTGGATAGAGCACTGAGTACTGCCGGCACTGACCTGGTCTGACAGCTGTCAGAACCTGGATCAGGGACTACGGTAGCGGAGGAAGCGGACAGGAGAGGTTCTACAGCAGCACAAGTTTGAGTCCTCTCCAACCATATGATATAGGCTGGAAGAGGGAAAAGGTTCCTAGTACAGCATAACAATAGCATTCGTCCAGCCCAGGGCTCCAAGTTTACTGAACAGCGGGCATGCAACGAGGGCACGATATAGTTAACAATAGCTACAACCACAATCTGGTACTACAGTACGGGTGCTCCCAAAAAAAAAGTGGAACATCCAGAGCACAAGCGATTGGTCCCTTATATATATACTAATGCAATGCAGAAAATACCCTGTACCGCCGGTATTCCGTGAACGAACAATGAGCACGGCGAAAGAATGTTCGGGAAAACTTCCGGTCTCCCCCGCTTCATGGCTGCTCGGAATGTGAGATGTGGATACACGCCGGAGGGGGAGGGAGCAGGGGGTGGGAGGGAGGGAGGGAGGGCTGACACCCGCCGGCAATGGCAATCATATGGTAAGCGCAAAACTGAACGTTCGGCGGCCTAGCCTAGCTGCGACTAGTACATGCACCAAAACACTCGATACCCCTACTCGAGTACCGGCACTCGAGTAGGTGAGAAATCGGCAACACGCAGCCATCTGATACAAAAACCTCAGAGATAGTGCTAAGGATACAAATACCAGTAAAAGTAAAATCCAACCTCCGACCCCACAAACTAAACATGAAAGACTATGTTTTTCTGTTGTTTTTTTCCCTCTTTCCTTTTTCCATTTTTCTCCATTATTTTTTTTTATGAAAAAAGTACAATTGTACTCCCTCTCTTTCCCTTGCTTTTCGTCCCGCCCTAAGCCTGAGTCCTTCCTCCCTTTATTCGCTGTGGCGGAAGAAGGAATGGTGATAAAAAAGAAAAAACGAGTTTTTTTTTTATAAAAAGAAAAGAAAAGGAAGAAGAGCGGGCATTGACTTATATGCAAGACATGCTCCATAAGCCTTCTTCCACTTATCGCTACAAAAGCCCGCCCGTGTCGCTGAAAAGGAAAGGAGAAAATAGCTCTTCTTCGAAGGGCAAGAGATGTACAGTACAGCATGCATACTGTACCAAATGCACTGGTACCGGTGACCTTCTGTTCCAAATACCGTGAAACAGTGGGAAGGTTAGATTATCATTATCATTGTTATTATTGTTATCGTTGTTATTGGGGGGGGGGGGGTAATAAATCAGAGGTACTATATAGAGTACACAACGTATAATATGCATGAGATACAAGGAGAGCCCTACCAGCATCCGCAATGTTGAAGCGTTTTTTAAAAACGGACTGCTTAATACCAAAGCTTGGCTCTTCCCCTCAGACAGAGGTAGTATGCAATGACAGTTCTTTTTTAAAAACGCTTCAACGCAACGAGTATCGTAGCGAATAAATGCTACAGTTACGGCTATCTCTCGGCCCAGAAGTGAGAGGGAGGGGGCAAGGATGATGCACGATGACGCTCGCTTGCCTTGATCCTGCAGCTGCCGCGTAACCAACCAGCCACTCAACAAAAGCTACCCTTTCGCAAGACCCCAGCTGTGCTGCGCCAAAGGGAAAGTTTGGGGAGAAATAAATGTCATACAGCATTCTGAAGCGGAAGGAACAGGGAGTTGAAGGGGAGAAGGAAAAAGGAAAGAGGAAAGAGGAAAAAAGTGAAAGAAGGAAAAGGAAAAGGAAGGAAAAGGAAGAAAAAGAAAAGAGGAAGAAAAAGAAGGGCACGAATTAACCAATTCTTCAAAACGTTAAAACACCTCGTTGTATCATTCCCCTCGAATCAAAGATACAGGTTGTAATTACAATCAATTCCATCTCCCTGCAGACACTATGATATATCATACCAAAGATGCCAAACTGCATGAAGCACAGTATGAGGAAAGGAGCGTGAGAGGCAGAGAGAAGGAGAGAGAGAAAACGAACAAATATCTGGCAAACCACTTTTTTCCCTCCCAACTTCTGGATTTGATAGGAACATGCCAATTGGCCCGGTTCGGCGCACTTTCTGTTTCTACTCCCTCTTTTCCTCCCAATCAATGGAAAGAGGAGAAAAGGCATTACATATTTGTGCTCTGCTCTCCTCACCAGATTCCTGTCTCGCAGAAAGCATTGCCAAGTGCGCCAACTGCTGCATCAGCCCTCTGCATCTGTTTTCAGAGACATTATGTCTATGACACCCTTTTTTCACCTTCTTTCCTTCACACCATTATTTCTTTTTCCAGGGTGAATCTATCTTCTCGACCGCAAGAACTAGAACAATTCCCGCGCTAAGACGTCCAAAATTCCCTCTCTTGGATAGGGGGGGGGGGGGTGAAAGCACTGCGAAAACTGACCGCCTCAGCCTCAGCTTAAGACAGAAGAAAAACAAAAAAAAGTGCCATACCTTACCAGCAAAGGCAACTCCAATGCCTCAGGGCGAGCTTTAATTACCGGTATTCGAGCTCTCAGTGTAGCTGCTTCCGCTTGCTGGCATGCATGTCTATCTTCGGGACAGATTCACGAATTATTTGTTCCAAAATGGATTGTTCAGAGATAGAGCTGTGGTTCGGGTGATACTGCGAAAAGATTTGAGGTTAAACAGATAGCTTTGCCCCCTTTCGGGCGCTCAGATGGGAATAAGTGAATGAATGAATGGGTTGAGGGACGGCGGGGATGGGTGGGGAAGACGGGGAGGAGGGAGGGTTGGTGGTGGTGGGGATGGGAGCACAAGTACGGTAACCATACCGTGCAATAAGGCAACTGGCCAACGTGACATGAGGGTCAAGTGCGTCAAGTTGCAACGGTACTGTGCGAGTAATGTTTTTTTTTCTCAATCGGAATTCAGCAAGACAGTGCTTTGGGAGTACGGTACAACACCTGCAAAACCAGCAAGTTTCTTAACATAGCCCAAAGCCTACAGTATCCTATGTACACTCGGCACAGCGCAGTAATATCGAGGTTAAACATCAGCGTGCGCTCTTAAGCTAACATTAAGGCAGGATAAGTCGCCATTGGTCATAAATCACCTAGTGCTCGTTCTAGGCAAACAAACCCAAGCCCATAATGGCAAAACCTCTCCTTCTAGAAATAAAATGATCCAACCACGTTCGAATCACTGGATGGGGGTGTTCCGTTAGCTACTATCCAACGAGCTCCTTCTGTGCTTTCCTAAATTGATTTAAACCGGTCTAGTCCGATCATGGCCATCGTGATGGGCTGGCTGTGGATCTAGATAGCACAACTCCTAAAAATTGTTATTGCGAAATTTTGCGCATCCCCCATCGTCTCCATACTGGCAAAGGTTTCGGAATGCTTGTTCACCCAAAGCACCGTTTCATTTAAGAACGCACGTGGGCGCTTGATCTCGATGGTGGTCAGGGATTGTGAGAAAAAGTAAAGGGAAGCAATGTGGCTCTCTGGATCACCGGCATTCGGTCTTCATCACCCCGCCGCGTCCCATGTTCCAGGTGAATAAACCTCGTGGCGTTCCGTCAGGCCCTGGAATGAAGCCCGGGGACCCTTCCACAGGACATACCTGCCTATGAGAACCCCGTACGGTAGGGATGCCATACGAGAGAGAGAGAAAAAGAAAGAGCTCACTCTTTTCCTTCGCTCACTTCTCTTGCTTCTTCTCCCTCTTTTTCCTTTTCCACATATGTCTACCTGTTAAACCTGTAGCCCGATCATGTCCGCTATACTTGCATCGCAACGCATCCCGTATCCCGTATTCCGTATCCCGAACCGTGCCATCGTGGCGAAAGAGAAGAAAAAACAAAAGGACACAAAGTCTCAGTTTTTGTCTACGCAAGCCCAGCCCAACAATGTGTTTCAGTAGATGGCCCGCGGTGTAGTCAATGTAACGGTTGAAATCTACAGTGTTACATCATATCAGTGCAGTACTCGAGCACAAGTCGACCTTGACGAGCTGGAGAAAATTCTACTCGAGTACAACATGTTTTATCGATGTACCCAATCCCGGACCCCCAACCAACCAACCGACCAACCAACCAGTTCCCCCACCCACACCCATAGTAGCAGCAGAAGAAGAAAATAAACATCTTCCACCCCTCCCGCACTCAGGTCATACTTGTACCGCAACTTTTTCAAACTGTATCTGTGGAGAAAGCATCTTGGGTAAGCGCATCTTAGCACTCAATTCAATTCACACAGCCCTCCAGTGCCGCAATACAGATAGTGCAAGTACATCCGCCAACGGGGACACGAAGAAAACAGGCGGGTGACGAGCAGGGGCATTGAATCCGTCAAAGTAGGGTGGCAGATATACTTGTACCTATTCCTGATCCCCTATTCCTGATCCCCTACGGTATCCCTGTTCGTCACCCGCGAGTTTTCGTCGTGTCCCCTTCCCGTTAAGAGTGCACCGGTACCGTATTCTCTCTTCTTGCTCCACACATCAAATCACGTGAGGTGTGCTATCTCCATCAGCCCTGTAATCTCCGGACTCGAGACGCGTTAGATCTCATTAACCAGTATTCGCAATCCTATTAACTTGTCAAATTGAACCTATCCTAGGCTGACGGGCTGATTTCCGCTGACAATCTGATAGTCGATTCCACGAGATTTACGGCTAATCTCACCCCTTGAACCCCCACCCCTCGGATCCTCTAGCGCAACAACCAGGGCTCGTAAGTGTCTGGGCGTTTTCAAAAAGGACTATTGCATGCCCCCATAATCTGGCCCGTTTCCTTGACTCTGGGTAGTATGCCATATCATAGCAGATTTTTTTTGGGGTTCTATTTGGTTGACACAATAAAATAGATTACGATACACCCAAACCAGGCTAACTCCAATGAAAAGGTTAATACCATAGTAAGATAGCAGATGCTCCTTAACCGATTCTGTGGGAAGGAAACAGCAACAGGAGGCTTACATGTTGTGGGGTAAGGAGAATTGTATGTTGGGAATTGCCCCACCTGTTGTCCTGCAATATTTTGCAACATCGCTCTTTTCCTCTTCTCAACCTATGGACCTTGTTTTCCTTTGCCCTCCACACAGAATAAGTGCAGGAGCATCTACTATCTGACCATCGTATCAACTTTTTCTCCGGAGTTAGCCTACTTTAGGTATATAGCAAAGCCCCGATGTTGCGGGTGTCTAGTTGCGGGCAAGAAGTACACTGGGACAGGGGCTATATTTTGTATGGGCGTCCGGATAAACACAGATATTTTACCATCTACTCGAGTATTTCTTTAAAGTCCTGTTTCCGGGCGCTTCTTGCCTGGGAGGAGTAACGGTGCTCATGTACAATATCATAGAGCAAAATTGTACAACACCCATACTCTACATATATATGCAAAGATACATGGACACCGTAAAAAACTCAAAGAACGAAGACAAGTGTGCTAGGACGTCGTAGTTTCCTCTCCTAGTAAGGCGTCGGTTATATTCCTTTTGTTTTGTCTCAACTAAGCTCTAAGTTCGCAACACTACCTCCCCTTCCGTGTCGCCGAGAATGGGAATTCTAACGTCCTAGAACATTCGTCCTCTATTCGAGCTGGTGCAGCACCCACTTCCCCAACCCTCCCCCTTCCGCGTCTCCCCGTCTATCCCAGACCTAGCGCTTGTACAACCATCCAGCCCCCATGCCCAATACTGGTAGCCCCATTACCCCATTGAACCGTACCATACCCAATCCTGCCCTGCCCCTACAACTCGCACGGACAACAGTGGAAAACGAGTAACATAGCCGAGCACTCGAGGCTGCCTAATATCCATAGCGCCCAACCTCCCGTTTTGGGCGAGATTTTAAGTTCAGTGTTGTGGGGAAGCTGGCATCATACGGCATAGTGGGTGTACGAGTATACAAGGGTACAGTACTCGGGCGAGGGGGAAAATATTGGGACAAGCGGGGGATAGTAGAATTACTCTAGCTAGTAGTTTTCTTACTTTTTTGGTTCTTTGATTACTCCTTTCAAGGTATTTGCACAGGCCTCTGCTACCCCTGCTTGTCCCAATACTTCACCCCTACCCCGAGTACCATCAACCGGAACTGGCTGGGATGTGTTTGTCTGGTTAACCTCAAGCAACCTTTCCATAACTTCTTGCTAGGCCCTCGTGTGTGGTGGGCTGCAGGCTATGTTATGTTATTAGTGGCGAGGTTAAGTACTGTGCTGTGTGTCCCGGATGGCATATGTGTCGGGGGAGATGCTTTCGCACATACTCAAGCACAAGTCAGAGATTATTCGCGGGTTGACTTAAATCAACTGTTCACTAACTTTATTTGGGGTGCCTATATAGTACGGGGGCGACAAGGAAAGCGAGCAAGCGTACATAGTCCACGCAAAGTACCACAAGCATGAATATATGATGGGAAGAAAGAGTGAAGGATGGATTGATAGAGGGGGCGAGGGTCATGGATGCGATTCAAATAACCACGGTTGGGTGGCGGTCCCGTAATAGTGTTCGTGCATGTGGGGAGAGAAATCATGTGGGAGGTGGTGGTAGTGGTTTATGCATCGGTCAATGGAATGTGAGGTCAGGGGGGGGTGGTCGTGGAGGGGGATATGTATGTACTGTACTATTTGTAGATGTGTGGTTAGCTGCAGGTAGTGGTGGTAGTGGTGGTGGTGATAGTGATGTTCTCTTGAGGCTCCCCTTAACTTTTTCTAGCTGTGACCCGATGGCGCGATAGTGGTAAATTTTGGGTTGGTATTGCTGGATCAATTAGTATGATGCATCCCCCCCTCTCCATACGTTACTCCTGACTCACAGTACCAATCCAGTCGCGACAAGGTAATGACCGGACAAGAAGGTAATTATTTGCGTATGATCTACGTTTTATCGGCAAAATTAATCCCCGCCTTGTCCGGTCACCGTATTGTCACGGTTATACAACAAGGGTTATTCCCTCTTGGTAATTGCAAATGGTCCAAGGGATTGAGTGGATGAATGAACGAAGGAATTAGAGAAATGGGCTCACAGGCTGGGGGGAGAAAGAGGCATAATGGTATAATTGCACACACTACTCATTCGGTATTTGGGAATCTCTCTCTGCCTCTTCTTCACTTTCTCCAGGGGCCTTTGGGGCCATGGGTATGGTGATTGTTGAAATGCGATGTTTCTCCTTCTGGAAAGCTTGAAGACTGGTTGGAGGAAACGGACTGCATGAGGTTGCGACCGAACATGATGATCGACCATGCAATTGCAACCACGTACCCCAATTTCCCCCCACTTACTATCGGGTGGTTGTTCTATCGTAAAATTTTTATCGTCCCAATTATCACCACCCTTCCTCTTCACTCTTCACTTCACCGGCTACCCGTATGACGGATAACTCCAATCTCTCCACTCATTCTCCACCCTCACACTTTCCCCATTATTGTATACCGTTAACCGATTATGTGTGCTGGGATACATATCTTGGTACCCTATACCGGTCTTGCAATTGTCATTTGAGTTTTGGGAGATTAGCAGCGGGGGGGGGGGGGGAAGCTGAGAGATATATTACTATACTTTGGCGGTACATTATTAAAACTCTCACCTGAACCCAGGTGTATCGTTTTTCACTTTGGAATAGACTAGCCCGGTCCAGCACGAGTATGCACCAGGGAGTTTTTATTATTATTCTATTTTTTTATTTCACTCGGGCGGGTTTTGGGTCCTATCGGGGACCCGCTTCCTGATGGATGGTGGGGGCCATAGCCATCTTGTGATCCCGTTTCAACTGAACCATTTCGTAAACATCATTACCATTATCATCATCATTAATCCATTTTCACATACAGCCTTTCTGTTGTCTGTCTGGTGTGTAAGCTGCTGTGAATATTACTACATTTACATCTTTTCTTGTAAATGCAATCCTTGATGTGGGTTGGAACAAAAAAATCACAAAAAAAAGAAAAGAAAGGGCAAGAAATTAGAAAAGCAAAATACAAGGGAAGGGCTTGGAGTTGCTCCTAGCGGCACGCTTTTGTATCACCACTTCTCGGCGCAGGTAGCCGTCCAAACCCGAATAGTTACGGCCACGAGTTTTACGCTTGTGTTAATTTTCCTTATTTTCCCCTTTCGCTTACCGGCCGAATGAGTAAAATGTCATACGGAAGAAGCCCTCCTGATCTTATTCTTTTTTCCCCGTTCTGAACGAGTACGATATCGTGCCACAGTGGAATTCTTTCCTTTGCTCATTTTTCTTTTTTTCTCTCTCCCTTCCTCACGCTCCTATCTCTCGCTGCGTCAATGTTTCCGCAACTCGGGGTGGTGGGAAGGCATGAGCGACGGGGTACTGGTATGGATAAAGCCCGCTCTCTCATCAGACGAGGCGAGCAGGGGTTACTTAATTGGGGACATACCTAGTGATTGTGTGCTTGTGCGCTCGTCGTGTGCATATGTAATTCTTGCGCCTTGGATGGGATTGCCCAGTGTCCGCAGAATTGGATTATGAGATTATTTGGGCGATTCGAAAATTCGAAAACTATGGTAACAAAAAAAAAAGGTATAATCGTAGAATTATGAAGCGGGGCGCTGGGGTATTGGTAAGAAGAAACGATGGGGGACAAAGGGGAAAGGAATACAGGAAGAAGGGTAATTGATGAGCTAAGTGGAGGGCGGACATGACCCTATTAATGACAGAGCTGGGCATACTATACTGGGTAGTTACTGGGTAGTGGAGAGAGGGGGAGGGGGCGCGCAGTACGGTAGGAAGGTGTGTGGTGGGAGTGAGGGGGTGGGAACAGCCCGCCCCGAGAGACAGACAATGTGCAACATGGTGTACTGCGCCAAAGCACCTTGGGTGAAGGGGTGAAAGGGAGGGGGTGAAGGGTACCGGTACTGATGAGGTAGGGTTTGAGGGATGCGAACGCTCTAGCCACTGCATACAAGCAATTATCACGTCCCCGTTTTCTGTTGCGAACGGACCTTTACAGCTCTGACCTGCTGCCGCGGTAGACCCTCCTGCATCATCGTCTCGAACGAGGGCGAAAGAGTGAGTGAGAAGAGTGGATTGGGAAAGGATTGGGAATTCGAGAAAAAGAGGGGACGGGCGAGAAGGAGAGGAGATATTGAGGTTTTAGGCCAGAGAAGAGGGAGGAAGGGGGGAAAATAAGAAAAAATATTGTGCAGAGGGAGCGAGACGCTCGTGCCGAACATTATCACCAGCAAGCACGCTCCAAGCCTCTTCCTCCCACAAGCACCGGGGAGCCGAAAGGCTTTTGCCTGGCTTGTGCGACCTCAGGTAGCGAGAAACTGACCGGAAAAGCAAGCTAGTTCCCAACGTTCGATCGACAAGACAGGATTTCTGCTTTTTTCACTTCCACGAACAAGTGGAAGTGAGAGAAAAGTATCATTGTGTTGTGTCTGTGTCAATATTTTTTCCTTCCATTATTCCCTATCTGCCAGTCAGTCTTTCTTTTCTTGAATCTGTTTTTTCTTCCTTTTTCTTCCTTTGGAGAGAGAAGAGAGAAGAGGGAGGAGGGAGAGGAGAGATACAGAAGACAAGAGGGAAATATCTTGAGGAAATATCTTGAGAGCAGGCGGATCTTTGCGGTGTTGGGTATCGCTGTCGTTCTTGAAATTCTTCAAGGAACTGATTACGATCTACGACAGAGATTCATATTCGCCCTTCCCCACCCTCTATTCCTTTTCCTTTCCTTTTTTATTTATTTTACCCTTTTGTGGGTAGGAGGAATTGAGGTAGAAGAAAAGCGGAGCGGAGCATCGCAAGCTCGCACTCCGGGTGCGGCCGCTTTCCAGCGATTCGGGGGTTTTTTTTTTCAATTTCGGAGGGGCTCGTCCACAATATTTCATTTCTATCCTTTTGTTTTTATCTTTATTTTTTCGATTCTTATTCTTAACTTTACTCCTCACTCCTACTTTTTCTTATTTTTTCCATTTTTTCTGTAGTGACTTGATTCCACATTTGACCTTTCACCATCTCACTGCCTACCCGATTTTTCGCGGGGGCCAGGACAGGGGGAGGGAAATTTGTGGTGGTGGTGGTGGTTCAGTGGATAAAAACAGTCAGTCAATCGGTCGGTTCATGGTGGAAGTTGGTGGTGGTTTTGTGGTGGTGGTCTCTCTCTGATTCAACCATCTCTCTTTTTTTTTTGAAGCGAGAGGAGGAAAGGCGTCACCTCCTCTTTGAAAAAGAACAATCCGGGGTTCGCAGGTGGGTGTTCACGGTCTATCATCACGTCCCTCGTACAGTACAGAATATCGCATCTAGATATATCCGATCAGGCCTGCTTGCTCTCGCCAACGCCTGGCGCACCCAGCGCCGATCCAACTACCGGGAGGAAGGACGACTGCCGCCCCCGCCACTGCCTGTCGCTTTGCTTGCTTTCTTGCTTGCAGTTCTTGCTCTCTTTTCTTCAAGAGCCTCAAAGTCGCTCTCTCACGACTTCAGACGTCTTCCCTTCGACTGGGGCCACTGGCCTCGACCTGTTGCGACTGAACTCGCCCAGTTCCCCCCGCCACCCGCCAATCAACTTTGGTCTGTTGGAAGGGGTCAGGGTACTCTATTGAGGGCCTGCTTCGACTGTAACTAGTCAAGTAGTGAGTTACCCCATCCGCATTATTTTCTCATCTAATAGTATTCTTCTATACTCTTTCTGCCTATCATTTATTCTTCACTCAACTGTTATGAGGAGGAGGAAGGGGGAAGAGAGAAGAGGTTGTATTTTTAAGCTAACAACTGCGTTGTCTTTTCTGCTCTTCGCTCAGCGCTCAGGACAAATAGAAAGGAGGAATACGCATACAGTATTCATTTGGTTGGAGTCTTTTTGGGGACGAAAGGCTTGACTAGTGGGTCGAATTCGATCCTAAACCAATTCCCTCATCCACTTGCCCATCCGCCCCGCCTACAGCCTATCTATACTTAGTGCTGTTGCTACTGCCACTTGCTCCTACTACTACTGCTGCTATCATTACCGCTACTACTATTCTGCTACTATCACTACTGCTATACTGCTGCCACCACGGTTACTACCCCACTGCGAATAATCTCTTGTTTTCACCAGATCAAAGCTTAATTCGCCTTTGCATGATTACGCTATTACCGTTTTTGAACAGAATTTTTCCCCAAAGTGTTACTCTTCCTACTCTGATCTACTTATCACCCTCCCCTCCACTTTATCGCTGCTATTACACACCAACTATACCTCGCAACTTATTCAAAAACAAACAAACAGAAAACTCCAGAAGAAAACCCCCAAACTCCTTGTTCTTTACAGTCAGAAACTGAATGACTGGAGTGCTTGGTATATCATCATCATCACACCCCTTCAGTTCGGTTTACTCTACAACAAGCACAGCGTCCTGTCCTGCCGGATTGTAGGCTAGGGTCGTATATTCGTGCCGGATCACACAATCCAAGGTTTGTCTCTCCCGATGCACACAACCTTTTTTTTTTTCCCTCTTACCTTTTCTGAAGAAAGCTCCTGGGGTGTTCCTTTGGTTCCGCTGGCCAGTTACCGTTTTAGGCAGGGCATTATAGGAAGCTCTAGGTTATATTTGGTCACGGCTCTCTCATACTTGCTCCTCTGGAAGAGCTTCTTACCCTTCAAGCACTTTATACCCTTTTCCAAACTCTTTTTTCCCCTCTGTTCCTAAGCTTTGGATATATGTTCCACTCGCCTACTATACCCTTTACCTTAGCCTTGCGTTGCTCCTTCCACCCCCCCAAGCAACCCACTCCTCCAGGTTCTCCCCACACCATCCCATACCATAGCCCTTCCCGCGCACCATTCTAAGATAGCCCATTTGCCTTCATTTCATCCGATCTTTGTTGAATTTGTTTTTAACATAATTTCCTTTTCTTCAAGAGGTCGGAAAGTAAGCGCCTTTCTCGATGTCGGAGACTAGCGGCCGCAACCCACATCCTTATCCCTCCGCTACTCAGGTTCCTCAACGGCCAGTTCCTGATGGGAATGGTGTACATTCGGTCCCCCACGACTCTATTGCTGCTTCATATAATCACTCTAACGACCCGTCCCTCTCTCAAGCCCATGGATTGATAGATGAAAGGGCTATGAATGGCCACCACCCTAGTGAGCAGCACTATCACTATTCGGATGCTCCCTCTTCGACTCCTAGAACTGCTTATCCCAATGGCTCGCTTGCAACAGCTGCCCCAAAATGGCCGCCATATTACCAGGGCCAGGGGCAGTACTCGAGTCCTACGAGCGATCATGATCAACCGCGTCAGCTTCAGCACAACGTTTCTCCTCTTAATGCCCAATTTTCCCCTCAACAAGCACAGCACGGGTGGGAATCAACACGGTCCATTGTTTCAAGACAACACTCTGCTTCTTCTCATGACCCAAGCTTCGCTCACCCTCACCATATGACACACCCACCTCCTTACAGTATGACACCTCCGTCCTATAATCGTCCGCCACATAACCCTGTTGAACCAAACGCCGCTGCGCCATCTCCACCAAATCAATATCCGAGTTCCCCTCGAACTCCTCAAGTAAATCAGTTACCTGCAACCAATGGCTTGCCAGCTTCTTTGGGTACAAGAACTTCGGCCGCCAGGGTAGTTCCATCTATGCCCGCCTCAGCCATGAACGGGCACCACCAACACCATGAATCACTACAGAATGACATCCGGAGGGAATACCATCAGCCCCAACATCCCAATAGTGCTCACCCTTCGTCTGACCGGGTAATGTTTCCGGAACCCAATCATGACCCGCCAGCCCGATATCCTCCGCTCAATGCTTCTGTTGCTGCTAGGAGGCCTTCTGGTCTGGATATACGCCCAGATTCGAGGGATCGAGTAGCCAACCCATATGGACCACTCACCCCTGTAAATCCGCAGAGCTCCTTCTATTCTTCGAGTTCACCATTATCTCCTGAATCAAAGGTTACATCGATGAGGAATGATAGTGGTAGTGTTAGCGCTGGTGGTCATTTTACGCGTGGCTACCATGATGGTTATCGTTACCTGGACCATAATTCCGAGAGGCACCATTCAGGAGACCGTGGACACCCTATCGCCCCAAGCCAATTGGGGGCTCAGAAGCGTGGGCCACCAATGGAGTCTCGGAAACAGTCCCCTCGCAGGACTTCAAATATGTTGAATGGTCATCCACATTGCCAATCGAATGGCCGTGATTCAGTTCTTGAAGATACGGACGATGAGGATATAAAGATAGAAACTATGTCGCGAGCTTCGAGTGTCAGCCCAACAACTGCTCGAAATGCTCAGCGGGTGCGGAGGGACAGTATGGATTCAGTTGGCAGCACAGAGAGTACGAAGGATGGGAGTAAAAAAAGAGGGGGACCTGTTTTCACTGATATCAACGGGAGGCAGCATTATGAAGAGGATGTGTTACCACTTGGGGTGGAAAACGAGATACCTCTGGGCTGGCAGATGGGAACTGGAAAGAAGTGCCTTAGGAAGCTCTTGCCTGTGCTAAAGGATGGACTACCTGTATTCCCAGAATGGGGGCTCACTTCTGCTGGCAAAGCTAGGCAAAGGCTACCGAAGGCCTGTGCCAGCTGCCGGACAAAGAAGATCAAGTGTGTGTAAGTTGTCAATGTTGGCCTGGGATTTTGCGACGGGGTTGCTTCCGGCTCTGCTTTGGCTCTTCGCTAACTGTTATCTGTGTTATCCTACAGTGAGAGTGAGCAGGATGAAACCAAATGCCAACACTGCGTGAAGATGAAGATCCCTTGCAGCCAAGACCAGTGAGTCTCTCATATTATGTTTTGATCAAGCCCTTCTTCACGCTCAGTTATTTGCTAAGACAATCAGAAGGGAGGAGAAACCAAGCCGGAAAAATTCCAAGAAACTCTCTGGAGGGAAGAAGAGGAAGGAGTCGGACCACGACAATATTCCGGGAAGTTCTGCCTCGCCAGGAATTATTCCCCCAAATGGTGCTGGGAGTAGTCAGATGGGTTCCAGGAAGCGCAAACCATCAGAGGATGGCCGAGGGGGTAGTGTTGTTCCTAAACGTGGGAAGTTGTCGAGGGGAAGCTCTTTTTCTACTGAACCGCTAGATCTTAAAACCTCCGGGCTGGATCGTTCCATGGAAAATTCAGTGATGCACCCAAGGCACCCGCAGCCACGGCCACAGGCAGCCCCAGTACATGGGGAAAGGAAACTAATGTTTGCGACACCAGACGCAGGAGTTGTTCCATCGAATGATATTGAGGATGATAATGTTCCGCCTGAAATGTCGAGACGGTATCATTCCAGACAACTGGCGGAGCAATATTCTGGGTACGGTGTTCCGGGGCGCGTGGGCGTTGGAGCAGAAACTCCTCCACACTCATATACCTCCGCTTCTCCCTCCACATCGGTGTCAAATGCTGGACTTGAGACTGCCCCCTATGGCACGAGTGTTGGTACCTATGGAAGCAATATGAAAGGAATGAGCTCGACACCAACGGTAATGGATACACCACCTTTATCATCGATACCGAGATTGATGAGCGAAGATCCAAGGCACACTTTACTTCCTAGCCGTGAACATATGGACCACCTGGTTGAGGTCTATTTTACACATGTATATTCTCAAACATACGCGTTTCTGCATAGGAAGACGTTTGAGGAAAACATGGATAAGCATCTTCCTGTCCTACTCTTTTCATTGTGTGCTGTTTCGGCAAGATTTTCGCCGTCATTGTCAGGGTCTGAGGAAACCTATGCCGTTCTGGCAAGAGAGGAGATCTTGAAAAATTACGACAATAACCGCATTGAGGTCGTTCAAAGTATGATTCATATGGGATTGCATGATTTCGGGAGCAATAACGGGCATAAAGCTTGGATGTTTGCTGGTATGGCGGTCAGAATGGGCGCTTCTTTGAACTTGAATCTGGAGAATGGGAGAGCAAAGGGTGCTCAAACGGTTATAGCCAGGGAGGTAGCACGGAGGACCTATTGGTCCTACTATTTGATGGATGTTAGTTGCCTTAGTTTCCCTGACCCCGCTCATCTATGGTACTAATAAGCATAAAACATAGCGATTGAATAGTTATGGTGTGGCCCGGCCTTTCCTCACGCAAGATCACGACTGCCATGTTCAGCTTCCCTGCAACCAGCCATCATTCAATGAGGGTAAGTCTGTCATCACTGAACACCTTCTGGAACCAAACCCCTACTGCCGCACATCTGGAACCGCGTATATGGGAGCAATGGCATTTCTTGTTCGGGCTGTTGGAATATGGGGCAGTATCCTGAAACAGATCCATATGTCAGCGTTTGAGCTCAACCGGGACAAGGATATCGAATTCCGGCGGCTGATTGAAAGTTTGGAAACTTGGAGGAAAACGTTACCAACTGGTCTTCAGTATTCGAACGAAAATCTTGCTGGACAAATTGAGGTGGGTACTGCCGGAGCTTTTGTCATGATGCATGTCATGTGGCACACTGCCATGGCATATGTGCATAGGTATGTCCGGTCAATGGGAAATCTGGCGGATCTAGCCGGTGAGGTTGGCCCGAACAATCAGGTTATACAAAGCATTCGTAAGACATTTGTTCACGCAGATGCTGTATTGCTTATAATGTCGCATGTCCACGAACGAAAGTTAGAGGCACAAGCACAGAATCGAAGTTTGGTTGTCAATGCGCCTTTCCTGGGGCAAGCTATATCGGACGCCTGCGAGATCTCTATGATAAGAGCAAAGGAACTAAGGGGGGAACACGGTGGGGCTGGGGCCCAAAAGCAGAGGGTATTCACTGGGCTGGGTTGGTTGAGGGAGTTGAGGAAGTACTGGAAGCCAATGGAGGGGATCTACAAGAAGCTACGGAAGTCTTGCAGGGCGTTGGAGAGAGGCCTGTCTCAGCCGCCATCAACCCGCTTAAGAAACGACATGATTCCGTCTCCCGACTCAGGCGCCGGGAGCCAGGAACTTAACAACATCTCGTCGTTTCCAATGTTCCATTTCCCAATTGATGCGGGAATGTACGACCTACAGCCTCATCCGGATGCCATCAACCAACCTTTGCAACCCATGACTAGCCAACAGGCCCTACCATTCGCCGGCTTTGCTTATACTGTTCCTGATCGTTTCTATGAAGTCGCATTTGCAGATCATAGTATGAGCTTATACGATATTGCTCAGGCGGAGGGTGGATTTCCTAATTTATACCTCCCTCACACCGAGGTGGATATGAGAGCCAGCATGGATCCAATGCCAACTACCCTTGCGCCATCCAGCAACTACGACGTGGCCATGGCCGAACATGGAATGCTTGGTTCGTCTTCCATGCCATTACAGGAGGGATACGAACACATGGATGCTCAGCCAGATATGCCTGTTGAGGGCCATGACCACAACCACGAATTCGATGGTAGCGAGCCTGAGGACGATGAAGATACTGACAACGAGGAGGATGGAAAAGCTGGGGAAGACGGATCACCAGCATCCAATAAGAAGGAAAATGGGCACCTCCCGAGTATTTCGACCATGTATTTTCATCCCACGGCTGTTCGGTGTGGAGGATTCTCGGATGTTTCGGGTTCTGAGAGTTCTGGTCCTGAAAGCCGCCGGGCCAGCGAGGTGGCACCAGTGAAGCCTGAAACCAATCGCATGGACTTACTACATCTCCTAGTGACTTCAGATGATGTTACTCAAGTGGTCAGTAGGGCGGTAGCAACTCAACAGAGTGGTGCAGATCTTGGCACGGGAAAGGCAGGAATAATGGTACCAGACGATGGTACATTGGTGGGGGAAATTAATGTGGATAATAGTAACGAGAATCGTGGTTAATTCAGGACTATCAATAGTTTTGGAAAAACAGGTTGGAGCCCAGGAGTTTTGTGTTTTGTGTTTCGTATTTCTTTTCTTTCCACTTCCGTCCCCCATCCGCAGGTGTGTGGTACTTTATTCAGCGTGGCGATTTGGAGTGTTCCCCCCCCCCTTTTTTTAGTTTCATTTACTTTTTTATTTTCTAAATGGCCTGCATAGTGCGGGTTTGCTCTTCTCTCTTCTTTATATTAGGGGCTTATCTATTTTGTATTTTCGTCGCAGGCTCTCACGGTTGGGTATCGTTATTGGTAATCGACGTTTTGTCTTAGAGGGCCTTTATACCAGTATCCAAAGATTGAGGGTTTCGCAAAGGTCTTGTAATTCTTTTCTAGGGACGGGCTCACCTATCTTGCCCCTCCTTGTTCTACTCTTCCCCCTTACTGATCCCTCCCTCTCCCTTGTCGATAGATACCGTTTTTCTTCCTTTATATCACGTTTAATAGGGGTCTTGTTCGGAGGTTAGTGGGGAGAGGGGGATATACGGTGACGAGTGGATGGATGGATGATGAACTAACGGAGGGTATAGGGGTCGAAAAAAAAGCATATTTTCCATTCTTATGTGTCTTTTCTATTTTCTATCTTTTTCCCCTCTCTCCCTCTTTCTATCATATTTGATTTGGTTTGATTAGTTAGTCGACTGGTTGAACAATTGGTTGATTGATTGATACAAAAAAACTGTCTTGTGGTAGCGTAAGGATAACCTAAAGGCTGACTGTTTTCGGGTTCTTTTTTGTTATTCGTATGAGATAAATTGTAGGATACTATGGTTGCATGGATGAGTACAAGGTACCTTACTATATCAAAAACCACCTGTAATTAGTATAATAATATACCGTATGCAATTCCACCAATTAATTAACCTTTTAAAGTGAAGTCTGGTACTGTAGTTCAAGCCTCATCATCACGATCCCTCACTCGCACACTCCTCCAGCTACCCTCTCCCGTCTCACAGCCCAAGCCGGGTGTCCGCAGCCAGTCACGCACCGCATGTCTCACCAAAGAAGTCACGGGACCCCGGCCACCGTGACTGCTAACCCAACACAAACAAACCCGCCCACTGACTTATGATAGGCACAGAATCTGCAGGGCCAACCAATCGTGTACACCCTTCTGTCTCACCTTTTTCTTTTTCTTTCTCTTCTCTTCTTTTCTTTTTTAAACATGCCATTGGTGGGCACAATGGCGCCGCCCTGCCGTGCCCGGTACCGGTACTCACCGCGCGGAAAAAAGCGTACAGGTATATATACTCGGGTATGAAGGTTAGTGATGGGATGGACAGGGTTGGCGATGTCAAAGCTTTTTTGCCCTTCCTAGCATCATACCTCCCAAATTAAATGTTTTTTTTCCCTCTGACGGTCATGAGCCCGGGGACCTCAAACCCCTGTCCATCCTATCATTTACGTCTACCCTCGAGTAACGTCATGGGAGTGCCCACGCGTGCATGTTTAGTCACTCGATTGGGGGGTTAAGTTAGTAGGGGTTTGGAAGCAGGTAGGGTTTTGTCCGACCGCTGGTGATATACTAGTAGTAGGAGTGCATACTATATGCTGGGGTTTGGGAGTTGGATATGGTAGGGCGGTGAGTGTGGTTTGGTGGTTGGAAGTACCGGTAGTGGGTGGTGTTATTGGTTGGTTGGTTGGTCTGCCGGTTGGCTGGCTGGCGGGTTGGTTGGTTTGGGGGGGCGGGATGGAGGGAGTTGGTACCGGGCTTGTGGGTTTGTCCGGGTTACTGGGTGCTGGGGGGTGGGTGGATGTTAGAACTTGGAATTTGAAAGGTGGACTTGGGGGCCGGGGGGGGGGGGGGTTGTGCACTTTTGGTAGGTAGTATTGCATGTAAGGATGGATTGGGCGCTGTAGTTTGCTGGTGAACTGAGGGCATATAACGGTGTGGTGTCAGTGTGGGAGCAGTGGGGCTGCGGCGGGTAGATAGGTGCTTTAGCAGGCAGGTAGGTGGTGTTTGGTTGAGTGGTTGAGTGGTTGAGTGAGCGAGTGAGTGAGTGTCCGTGCGGACGGCATGTCGATGACGTATCATGCTACCATTTGCTGTACATTTTTGGGTTGAGAAACTTGAGATATGGTACCGTGGAGTTGGCTTTCGCTTGGTTTGGGTGCTAGGGCCTACAAATGCCTCTCTAGGGTCCATGTGGGAGGTTAATTGCCCGATAGGGGGCACTGGTGCTGGTGTGCATAGGCGGGTATCATACCTTCAAGATCAGGGGCAAGCCTTTTTAATGTGATTGTGGCACAAGTGCCATTTAATTGATTTGCTGTGTATCGCTCGATCTAAGGCTTTTGTTTGGGGTTTGATGGTTATGAAGGGTTGATATCGGTAGATATACAAGCACCTTGGGCCCCTTGTATACAATTTTGGGGAGCATCGCAATCCCGCGGATGTAAAGTGAGCACGGTACTGTGGAACACACAAGTACTCGCTTCGTAGCGAAGAATTTCCTCTAGTCCACCTGTTGATTCTGGCACTGAAGTCAGTAGTGAGTATAGAGGAAAATGTGGTATTTAATGGGGGGAGACTTTGAGTATCGTCAATAGATTATCCTCAGGGGATCGTCAACGATCAGGAGAATTAGGACTTGTCCTTTTGTTTTCTTTTTCCCTTTTCTGCGTAGTTTTCGTTTATAGCACTGGGAACTTATTTTCCTCAGCTCTCCTTGCTTTCACCTATTCTAGCGACCTTCAAACGAGTGTGCACTGTTAGCCACTACCCCCGAGACTGCTCGTTTTAAGTCAGGAAGTTGCAATTTACCAGGCACATTGGAACTTTGTCTTAGACAGACTGACATCTCCTGAAAAGAACCCTCGGACCCGGGAGACTTTCCTACAGTAGCCTTACTAGCAGAGTAGTGGTGCACCGTCGACAAACGGCCCATTAAGGCTGTGGTTGTAGTATTGCTTTATTTTACTAGCTTACCTAGGGGTCATGAGAGCTGTAGCTGCCTCCTACTTTTTTTTTTTTTGAAGGCAACTTGTATCACTGATTTTCTATGGTGCTGGGAAATATTAACACTATAGGTCGGCAGGGGTTCTACTAGAACTGTGGGAGAATACTTGAGAGAAAAACAAATAACACCGAGTTTTTTGGACAATAGCGTGACTAGATCACGAGAAACCCCGACTAGTGTGAGTAGAGTAGGCTAGTCTTGGTTAACTAATCTTGGGGGCTCTCTAGTTACAAGTGCCCACGAATGTTTTCGTACGAGGCAGGGATTACCCAGCAGCGTACGAAAACATATCCCCGGACACTTGTAGAGGGTCTAGAGCTGGGTGGGGAAAGCCGATATGTTAGGAACCTGAGCAATCCCGTACGCCGCCGCCACGAGCTAGATTCGGCTACCGGTCTCAGTAAATTCTAGGGGTCCTAGTAAATTCTAGACAAGAGGCTTTATCACCTGGGGTGGTTATAGTGCTGAATTCCCTACAGTTTGGCGAACACTGCTTGGTAGGAGTAACTTCAAGCCAATCTGTCAGTGTTGACACCATTATGATGCTAGTGATCTAGCTTGGGGTGTGTTGGGTTGCTTATCGGGTATGCAGTTATAAGTTAGCTCATACGGTGGTGAGAGGTGTGCGGGGATTGCCCGTATAATGATGGGTTGTTTTTACATCCTATGCTAGTAAGATATGTGTGTTGGTTCCTTTTCGTTGATAGCCGTTGCCATTGTACATCAGGTGTCCAGTGTTTGGGTCAATTTGTTGTTTCTTCCACACCATCTGTCCCTAAGCATATGGTAGTTGGGTAAGTTTTTTGAAAGTTAGTTTAGGGTCCGGAGTTGCTAACCAGTTTTGGGATGTTTTTTTGTCTCCTGGTCTGTCCTTAGCTGGGGTTTCGATAGAGGGTCTAGCCCATCACTTTCTCTCATTTAGTGTGCTTCATTCACGGAGATCTCACTTGTGCTGTACTGCTGCGCCCCTTTAGTCCAGCATTCGCAAGCGGCCAGTCCGGCCAGACTTGAGGTCCGGAGCGGCTGCCCTGGGCTTTCGTGGTGGGTGGCCGGGCCGGACTTTGGGCCATAGTGTGGCTTTCATGGCCTACCTGACCGGGCCTGGCCAAACCGCAGATATCTGCGGATTTCGAGCCATCTTCAGATATCTTCTAGCATCTTCAGATATCTTCTAGCATCTTCAGATATCTACAGGTATCTTCAGATATCATCCGGCGCCTTCAGATATTTGCGGGTATCTTTAGATATCTGGAGATATTTGCAGGCATCTAAAGCTCTCTGCTACCATAAACAAAGTATATACAAATCTAATAGCATATTTCGAGGGCCTGCCGGCGTCACCAGGCATCCATGAAGCCTCCCCTGCAAAGCCCGGGTCAGTTTCACTTTTAACCTAGCCAGGCCGGACCATATCTACTGGCTATCTGCAGGCCGGCCTGGCCGCTTGCCGGAGCTGGTTTAGTCATTTCTTCAGGGTGTTTCCCCATTATGTGAGCCCTGACGCCCTGCGGAGCTTAGGGATTAAGAGATTTTGATTCACATCAGAGGCTGCTAGAGTGAGGCTATTGCTTATAGAGCGCCCAGTCAGTGGAATTTTAGGCCCTCTATGGATATATCCGAACGGGTCATATAATACCTTTTACAGGCGGTGGTTGAGGTCCGGTGCAGCTAATCTGTGTTTGCGGGATGTATAGTGGGTAGGTTAGGAAGGTTCTGCGCCCTTGCTACTGCAGGCGGAGGGGTGCTTATATTTATTTCAGGCTTTTGTCTAGAGTTTGCACAGGGCTGTGGGCGCATGAACTAGGTACGGCGTGTTGTCATGTATCTTTCCTTATCTTAGCAGATACCTTGAAGAAAAGGATATTTCACTCCCTACTACACTAGGAGGGTGGAGGGAAAAATCCGACTCTTTTGTGTGGGTCTAGTATAGCAAACTACCTTCTGATTTTTTTCTATGTTTCCGCCCATGGTGGTTGGGTAGCTCGAAAATCTGCTGTTTTGTGTGTTTTGGCCTCAGTTTGGTCACCAAATGACCCTGTTTGGGCCCAGGTCAGGCATGATGTGCTATGATGCAGCCCCTGTTCAAGCACCTATTACACATGAGGCGAGGGGTGGTTTTTTTCTAGGCCCCGGATAAGGACGCCTAGTAAGTTTAGTAAAGTTGTCGTGCTGTGTGATATCATACGCGATGTGAATTCACCGGCAGAAGGTCATAAAGAGGCGAGTGATTGGCCATGATGGGCTTTGGGGGCTGGGTTGTATGTGGGGAACGAGAAATTCTGACATTTTTATGTTTCAGGGAGTATGAAATGGGATTGTGTTAGGAGTAGCTGCTCCTGTTGATATATTGTGCCGAACGCCCTTGGCGTATTAAGTCTCGTCTGGCAATGTCAGCTAACTTAATGGGAATATACAGTCACACGTTGATCTGGACATCGATATCCGGGTATCATGAGGAGAGAATAGGGTTATATGGTGAATCTATACAACCCCAAAGACCCAGATACTGCACTACAATAGTGTTAAAATACAGTTGTCACCAATAATTGGTCTTCTTTGCATATGTAGCATTTGATTTGGGGTGGCGGTTTTTTCCTTATTTCATGGGAATGTAGAGCATTTGTCTGTATATGCTAGGGGAAGTATCCTTTGGATTTGGTTGCTTAAAAGAACTCTACAATATAAGTGACTGATACTACATCAATATTACGAGTCACCGAGGCGGCGAATTGAGTAGGGCATTTTGTCAAACAGGATACAGTACACTACGAGATAAGAAGATTGAAGCTACGATAGGCCAGAACAGGATCCAAGAGATTAAAATAAAATATATTCTTGCCTAGCAAGCTATGTCTCACAATAAAAATAGTTGACTCATGTGGTATGCTAGGACCTCATGTATACTGTTCTATACAGTAATCGTAATGTCCTAACGTTTGTGAGCACAACTACTATTGAATACCAGCAAAATCTTGAGGCTCCGGCAGATTTTCTGCCCATATGCAATAGCGGTTGTGTTCACAAACATCAGGACACTACGAGTAGATGGAAGCAAAGGCCACAGCAGAATGCAATTTGTCCACTGGGCCAACCATCCAACAAGGAAAACTAGGATTACTTTTATCCTTGACAGACCTCTCCAAAGCACATAAATTAAATTAAAAATCTATAAAAGAGATATTGCAGAGTACAGTAGTGCAACTCTCTTTATCAAAATTCTGCTTTGATTGTGGAATGGCTTTTTCTGAAAAACACATTTCCCAAGAGCCCAACACTCTGATGCTAGTATGGTCTTCAAGTAGGGAACTCTAAGTTAATAAATGAAGAAGAAAAAGGAGAGGAGCCCCTTCGTATGGTAGAGAGTAATTATGAAATGATTTAGGGAAGTATTTTTGCTCAACCCTACAGTACCAGAGCTGTGGGAGCAAATCTTAAAATTCATAGCTCCTGCAAGCCTGTAATTACCTCTTCTTGCTCCCTCTGGCTCTGACAACAGAATCTAAAGTTTAGCGGAGTGTTAAGCTTTTAGAGAACGGTGCTGGGAAAATGCTCCTCCCAATTTTTAGAGCTCCTACTAGGGGGTATTGTGGCTAGTAGGAATTTATAGAATCACATCTCTAATCAAAAAAGCCTCTTAACTGTCAACGGCCACAGAGTATGATACCTGCTCTCACTCCTGTACACATTCCCGTAAGGCCCCTTACTAACCTCAAGTAGATGGACACCCAGATCTTGCCCTTCAGGGAGTCCCGAAGGATTCGCGCTAAACCTGCTAATTTGGCTAAGAGCCAAAAATGCAAATGTCGGCAAACTCCTTCATGATTTTGACCCACTCGACAAAGCTGCATTCGTAGAATACACTAGGTGTTAGTGAGGTTTCTCTATTGAGAGGCCCACTGTGGAGGCAAAATTTTAACAGGGACTATTAAGTTAGCTAATATGTCCACCAAACATTCACTGAGCTTCCCTAACCCGACCACCTTCCTGGACTTACAGGCCATGTTGTAGAATTTCAGTATACCATAGCACCACTGGCACTAGAGGGGATCTCATACCATGTATTATACCTTACAGGGCAATCCATAGTAGTGATGTCCATTTATTATGGTATATAGAGATATAATATGTAAATACTACTTTTTTTTTTTTTTTTTTAGAGAAAAAAGGCAATGGGGAAAAGAAAGAGATGGAGTTTCTTCTCCGGGTTCTCCCTTCAAGTACCTATGTCTTTTCAAGTATGATACTTGATACGAAAATATCGCCTCGGCTCTCGGTTAGACTAATGATCGATTTAACCTAATGGGACGACAAACGGGCGGTAAAAACTTTAATAGGAGAAAAAAGTGCTAGGACGTCGTAGTTACCTCCCCCTACTACTCGAGTAAGTATTTCTCCTTTGTTTGTCTCAGCTTCGGGATGAGTTTAAGGTGCTTTCCCCTCGTCTAGCAGAGAAGACGAATTGTAGCGTCCTAGCACACTTCCTTCGATTCGAATTCTTATAGTGCGGGTAGTCTACAAAGAGCCAAACCATGGGCTCAGGCCGCCACGCTTTAAGAAGGTAACATTAAACTTCCTGTCCATTAGAGGCATTTGGCCTCTGGGTTGAAAAGAGGTTATGAATGCTTTTCGAGTAGAAGAGCTTTGGTGTGTTCAACGCCTTCGGCGTAGACAAATCTCCCGTAGACTAGTGGATCAACTCAAAACTTGGCACTTGAAAAGCGCTTTTTCGACAAGGGCTAAATACCTCCATTCGCAGTTGTGTTAGAACGGTACGGTGAGTATGTTATTGTACAATACAGTAAAAGTGTTATAGACAATGGATACAGTACTCTACCGCAGTGTAAATTACGAGTGCCAGGCGCAATGCATTCAAATACTGGATCCCAATTAGCCTTTTTCTCAGAGATCTAAGGCTAATCTGCTAAAGAGAAATCCGTAGGTGGATTGACATCCGCCAAGAGCTTTCTTAGACATACTGGGATAATGATTGGATCAGCCATACAAATTGTAACCCCAGAAGCCTAATGAGTTACCACCCCCTCGCTTCAGCCCACAGAGATCCCGCCAAACTCCGAGGGAAGTTAAATTCTCGTTGCCTGCGATCCCTCTTTATTCCTCACGGAAAAAGGTATTCAGATAATAGACTATAGCGCAGATGTGGTCAGAGCAGCAGCAAGTTAGCGGTATTATCAACTCGTTTAACAACATTGTCAACTTCATTACGGAAATAGACAGCGAGGAGCGTCAAATTCTGCAGTGGCTATCACCACTTGAGCCACAGCTGCGGCACCAAGGTGTACGAACCGAACGACTCGACGGTGTGGGAAACTGGGCGCCAGAAACCAACGAGTTCGGAAAGTGGAGAGATACTGAAGATGGATGTGTTGAGCCAGTGTTGTTCTGTTACGGGAATCCAGGAGTGGGGGAAACGTATCTAAGGTATGAAGGCCTCTTGTCTGGAGAAAGATAGCGTAGGCATTACTAACGGTTAGCATATAATAGCTCCCTGGTGATTGATAGCCTATGCGATCAGGCTTGGGAAAAAGACGCCGCCGTTGTAGGACTCTACTGCGATTTCCTTGCCCAGCAGGAGCAGTCCACCACAGGCATGTTGGGCGCCATCCTCAAGCAGCTTGTCAACAGAGGAGGAATCCCGGAACATATACGGGAGGCCTTTCAGAAGGCCAAAAAGGAATTTGGTGGCCGGGGTCCCCGAGTTCCAGATCTGGTGGAAATTCTCAAGAAGACGGTTGCGTCTCTGCGGCGGGTGTATATATGCATTGACGCTTTAGACGAATCCGTTCCGAAGCACCGATGGGAGCTCCTCGAATCACTGCGAAAAATCATTCGGGAGTCACCAAACACGAGAGTTTTCTTCACTGGAAGGCCCCATATCGATGACGAAATCACGAAATGTTTTAGCAAGACGGTTAGGATACCTATCAGCCCTACCTAGGACGACATCGAGAATTACCCGGAGATGAGGCTGGACCGTGACACCGACCCCAATGCAATGGATGATGTACTGCGGGCAGATATTATGAGGGCCATTTCGGAGAAGATCTCAGAAATGTACGCAAGAATATCCAGTTTATACCCAATGAAAGACCTAACTATTGTGTGCTAAAGTGACATCCAATTTCCTTCTCATTTCACTAAACATTGATGCAATCCTAGGTGAGGTTACTCTCCATCAGAGAATGAAAAAGCTTGATGAAATGACCAAAGGGAAGGGCCTAGGTGATCCTTACATGGCAACCCTATCACGAGTCAAATCGCAGCCAAGAAGCAGATCAAAGCTTGGCATGGAAGCTCTAATGTGGGTATCACATTCGGAGCGGCCACTACATGTCAACGAGTCATGCCATGCCCTTGGGGTAGAAGAAGGATCTACCGACTTGAATGCTCGCAATGTCCCTGCAATAGAAACACTCCTAGCATGCTCTCCGGGGCTTATCACGGTTGAGAAGTCCTCGTCCGCCGTCCGCCCAATCCATTACACCCTGCAAGAGTGCCTCTCCGACAATCCCAACCTGTTCCCCAAACCCCACCCGATAATCGCCGAGGTCTGTCTGACCTACCTTAATTTTCGCCACGTCAGGGACCTTTCCCCTGCTCTTCGTTCAGTCCCATCAACCGCCCCTTTTATTGAGTATGCTTCTTGTTACTGGGGTACACACGCTAGGCGGGAAACAACTGAAAGTGTGAAAATGCTTGCATTGAAACTACTGGATGGATATGATAAGCACATATCTTCGAAGATACTATTATTGCATAGGACGAGCTCCCTCGACAGGCCCCTTGATCAGGATGACACCCCTAGGGGATTTACGGGGCTTCATGGTGCTGCGTACCTCGGATGCGTAGAAATAACAGCTGTTTTACTGAAGATGAATAAATGGGATGTGCGGGCAACTGACTCCTGTGCGCACAGCAATCACCTGGGCTGCTAGAAGAGGGCATGAGGGGGTCGTGAGGATGCTGCTGGAACAGAGCGATGTCAATCCCAATGCAGCTGACACCCAATGCAGCCAAACACCGCTCTTGTGGGCTGCCAGAAATGGGCACGAGAGGGTCGTGAGGATCTTTCTAGAGCGCAACGACGTCAATCCCAACACTGCTGACACCCGATATGGCCGAACACCAGTCGGCAACAGGCACACCAGTGTCGCAAAGCTGCTGCAGGAACCGACGGATTTGGTTCCCAGATATCTAGCAAGCCCCCAATCAACCGAGCTCTTCTCCCCTGAGTCGTCCGAGCTCTCTGAACCACCTCCCGGGAGAATCCACAGGTCTTGATATCCAATCCAAGGACAACCCCCTAGTGTTCTTCCTCCCTCTACTTGGCATACCCTCCTAGGAGGGGTGCGGGCCCGCTGGAGCGAAATCCTAAGCCCGCCACAGACAGCTCTTTATATGTGAATCGACAAGCCACCACAGATGCAAACCCGCCGGGCCATTTACTTGGAATATCTCGTTGTTCCATTGGTGTCCTTAAGCCACTTCATTACCTTTCTCATCTCCCGTTGTCATATTGTTCGGGTCTAACCAATTTTGCATATATACATTGTACATTAGTGCATTTCTATGCTCCCTACCCCTTATATATGCCGTTTTGACCCGTATTTTCTCATGCCCATTTAGTTAAGTTATTCCATGTCAGTTGATCATTGGCCGTATCTATTTGTGCCACCACATAGCGTAGACAGCAGCAGTGTTGTATTATGAGTGGGCTGGATGAAGGCCTCGGATATAGACATAAATCAGATATAGACATATACTGCGCATAAGAGATCGGGCTGTAAGAATCAACGGAGAAGAGTATATGGTCCATGACCCACAGGGTCTAGCCTATTCTTTCCATTTTCTCCCTCTCCCCCCTCCCTCTCTCCCGCAGCCTATTCTTCGCTACTCACCTATTCATTTACCGGATCACAAAACAAACCCTTCTCTCCGTTAATCCCAAAGACATAGCTCTCGCCCCCCCTATCCCTCTTTGGGAATCGCGATCAGCACATCGTACCCTCACAGTTGAGTCTTCCCCTCCTCCTGCCCACTCCCTTGCGGCCTTTGTAGGTCTCCGCTGCTCAGAAATCACTGCAAGGGCTTGTCTATATGTGCCGGTGCCTGAGGCTCCACGGGAAGGCCCCTTAAGAGTGTGAAACTCTGTTAAGAGCTCGCTCCGAAAGCGAACACCCACTGCAACGGCAGCAGCAGTAAAGTGCTGTGCATAGGAACATCAACCAAGTCCCAGAACCGAAAGCCGACATACTAGAATTTACCTCAAGGTAACATTACTCCCACAATATACATATTACAGCTCAATCCCTGTTGGACGAGTGCCCTTAGCTTTGTTACGAGAGTAGGAAGGAGAGTTCAGGAGACATGCAGATGGAATGGACGGAACGGATATGAGAGAATGTTCAACAATAGATTTTACCCGCTATGTTGTTTCCTTTGTTATTACGGAAGTGTACGGAGAAACAAGAGCATGCGGGAAACATAGAGATAGGTGTGGTGATCCATAGGGGGTTCAGGGTATGGTATTTGTGTTTTACTTATACACCTGCCTCTACCGATAGTTTGATTTAGTTAAATAGACGTTGTGAGTGAGAGCGAGAGAATGAACCAAGTTAAAAACAGAAAAACCTACGTTCCATATCATTTCTCCAAACGTGTCTATGTTCCAGGAATATTCTCTGAGTCTATCAGCTACTTCTGTGCGACCCTCATTTCACCTCTTTGACAATCCCTAACTCCCACCAGTGTTCGAATAATTCTGTACTTTACCGGTATCATACCTCGCACTATAAAAAACCTTATGCCAAGTAATACTGTCTGCAACAGTAGTTCCTGCTTCAGAAAGTGCTGATTAATTCAGATTCCCTATTGCGAGCCAATTCCAGATAGCCAATATACGGAGGCCAAGGTATGACTAGACAAAAGACACAAAGGTGCAGCTCTAGCACTACACAAGAACCATGAGCAGGAGGATGCTACTTAACAACAGCCAAGCCAGACCCACAATATTCTTATCCGAAATGCTAGTGTTAATACTGTATTTGAAAATCTGAATTGGGGGTTCCTTGTCCTCTGCAAGCCATGTTTACACTCTGGGGGGGGCGGCCCCCCCCCCCCCACACCCACACCCAAACAAAAAAAATAGTAAGGTAAGAATAA
>Ga0307513_10001615_pt1 | contig 32351 bp, 31 predicted proteins | sample 15_EM_MG_FD_202174 | JGI IMG/M metagenome (GOLD analysis project Ga0307513, IMG submission 202174) | Populus trichocarpa ectomycorrhiza microbial communities from riparian zone in the Pacific Northwest, United States - 15_EM | ecosystem: Host-associated > Plants > Roots > Unclassified | place... | reverse complement strand
TGGAATGTTGGAATGCTGCATATCTGGAGGCTACGCTGGACTAGGAAACTTGTATATATTGACCACTGTTGTTGTTATGATTGACGAGAGTAATACAAGACGCTATAAGGGTTGACTTCGGATTTCACTACACACTGCACATGGATCAACATTATAGTCTGCCATCTTTGAAGAATTGGTTATTTAGAAGCTGAGTGCCTATAGGCTTCGATGGTAGTGACAAAATAGTCGGGACCTAACATCGTTGATGTAATGTGTAAGTATATTCACTCGTGAGTCAGGGCAACCCTGCCCCCCGTCCCGCCCGCGCACACGCTCAGTGACGGGCGATTTCCCTTGGAGGTGTTAGCGTGTGCGCCAAGAAAGATTCAAGAACTTCACCCCCTCCGCCCCCCAAGTCCACTGCCCGCACAACCACGGGTAGCAACCTATTAGGGGTTCCCGGCCGCGAGGCGTGTACTGGTAAAGTATTCGTTCTTAATTGCGCAAACTTCTGTAAATATTTGCTTTTTGCTTTGAGAGGATAAGAGATAGATTTCCTGGTGCTTCATCTCGCTGTAGGTGATTCTTGCAAAATCTAATGAATCGGGGGAACTGATGCTTGTTCCGATATCACGGCTTAGGGGGTAAGCTCTGGATCGCTAGCCCACAGGGCTGTGTGGAGATATATATGAGTGTCCATAATATTATCATCTAGGAGGAAGTTTAAGCGATCTTAGGAAAAGCTTGTTTAAGTTACGCCGAAGTGTGCAGATGCCTGGTTGATTTCCTTCGAGTTGCCATTAGCCTACCGTCATGTCGGAGGGGGGTTGGTCGCCCAGCTCTAGACGAGAACTACTTTTGTGCACTACCCGGCCAAAAACAATAGGCTTTCCCGTTACATGATACTAGGTGCTCATCCCAAGTGATAAACGAGCCGAGTGACACATCGTGATTCCGAGGCTATGGCACTCTCCTCTAGATAACCAGCCGCGCGTCCCTTTCAGCTGGTTTTTGAGCTGGTCTTATATTGAATCCACACATCCAGCCCGCTGTTTGGGTACACACCCGTCCGGCGACCCTCCGCCCCTGACAGGCTCAATTGGGCAATGCGGTCCCCCCTGTGATCCCAGAACCGACCTGCGCAGAGCCTCGGGCAATCACCGGCTATCACTCCCGCCAAACAATGGATTATCTCATCCGGGTATTTGTTTCGCGGTTCCCCCCTCGGATTTCTCGAACTATGTAACCAATCAAGAAGACCTCTTAGCGATTGTCAGAAGGAAGACGTCATTTCGCATAGGTAAAATCGGGTTGATCCTTCACAGGAGCATAATCTAAGCTCGGTCAAGAGAGAATTTTGACGCTTTTATGGACGAAATGCCCTATCCCCCAAAATTCCGTGCGATGATTCCTTGAGGCCTGTGACAACTCTAGGTGGATTGTAAGCTTCATAATAGGGTCCAATGGGAATTTATAATCATGCGTCTACTATTTACGTATCACTAGCAGGTAAGCACTTCTAAAGCGCCGGGAACTTCTTTCCACGCGGTACCAGGATGCGAAATTCAGTGTTGGCCGTTTCAACTTCGTTTTTTCTTCTTTTTTCAACAAGGAAATGGCCATCAAACTAGTCATAGAGAATCTAAATTGCATCGTCGAAGCAGAAATGAAGAAAAAAGTGAAAAAACTCCCTCAGCCCGATCCCGTTGCGGAACCGGCGATCCTGAACTTTATAATCTCCGTGGATATATGATGCGTGCCCTAGTTGCTATCGTGTGAGACAATATCACAATATACCCCCCTAGTTATGTACTCGAGTAGTGTCTCATGCAGAAATAAAGAAAGGAGGGGAAAAAGAAAAGAAAAGAAAAGAAAAGTCCAGATTTTGATCCGCAACCGTATGTAGGTGTTTTTTACGTAGCACGCTGCAGCGTGCATGCATGAAGCCCCCTCTCTCCCTTCCCTCCTCCAGAGCAGACGAGACATGGAGGGAGGAAAGCGGGGGAGCCTAAGGCTGTCGTACTGCTATGATAGTTGGATCTATCCGTCGGGATTTAAACGAAGGAATTAAGCTAATATTCAGAGAGGGGAAAGGGAAAGGGTAAAGGCAAAGACAAAAAATCAAGTACTACCGGTCCAGCACTCAGCGATGGGCCTCCTTCGATGAAAATAAAAATAAAATAAAAAATAGGGAAAAATAAAAACTAATGAGGAAAAACAAACTGCCCGGGAGGGAAGCCTACCCAACCTGGCCGGCGGTTGGGGGTTTTCTCTCGTGTTACGGACCATTCGAAGATGTTACGGCAGAAGTCCTCGAGGACCGTATGATAGTGCGGCATACCAGTAGCATAGCACAGTGGATATCCAGGGTCTGGTCTTGTTTTCAATACTTAAATCCTGATCCTGACCACGGCAGGCGATCATTATCGTTGCTAGGGTCTAGAGCTGTGAAGTTATATGATAGTTGTTATTATCGTTTTTCGTTCCCCCCTTTCCTATTAGGGGGAGCTCAGGTGATCTGGGACTCTCGTACCGTATCTTCTTCCCTCTCTTCGGAGCCGACGTGGGGGTTTGGCGAGATTTTCTGTTAGCCCACGACAATAGACGAGAAGTGGGACTAGGCTTACTCGAGGTGGCCTTAAGGGGGGAAGTATTGGTAGAAAACTCGGAGAATAGGGGTAGAGGAAGGGTATAGTACAAGCGGTGTATAATAGGGGGGAATGGGTGGAGTACTCGAGTACTGTAGTGCTTACCGGTAAGGGGATATATTTCTCTGTTAGACCACCAGTGGGATACTGTGGGATAGGCACTTTCGAAACAAACGTTTAGGGTACTGTATTGTGACTTTGCTTTTTTGTTTAGGCTGTTTTCTTCATGAAAGCAAAATACCCATAAGCGACTCTCTTCTGATGTATTACCCGTACTTGCTTACTTGCTAGGCCCGCCTGTGCTCAGCAAAGCCTTCTGTATTTTGAACTCGCACATTATCATCGATATTACAAAAATTCACATGGGAGCTCAATTTGGTTTATGATAACTCTACTTTATTGCACTTTACCTTGGATTTCTTGGGTCATGTATCATATCTCCGGGACTGTGATGCACCGTACTGTGCAAGGCAAGGATCGGTATATCTCCTTCCGTGACACCCACCATCACACCCAACCTATACATTCTGAGGAAAGAACAATAATCATACCGGCACCGCAACCATTCTATAAATACATTTTCGGTCCAGATAATATTATGATCCCGTATAGTACCGTACTATATACTACCGCCACCACCACCACAGTAATAACAAAGCGATACAGGTACTCGGGGAGGGGGAGGGTCAGTAAAAATACCATTTCTGCTGAGCCCATATAATTCTCTGTAGAGACAAAGGGTTGTGTTTTCCATGCATTATGAGTAGACACCCTCCCTCTCCTTCTTGGAGGTAAAAAAAAGGCATCAAGGGAAACCTTACATACCGACCTAATCTTTACCTTCACTACCTCCTCTCCTCCCCTACCAGTCCCGCACCAGCTAGCTACCTAGCCATCATGACACAATAGAACCGTACAAGCAAGTAACAGGGACCCGGCGCAGAGACAGTACAGTACACCACGGCACCCCCCAAAATAACAGGAACCCATAAAATGCATACCGGTATCCCCAAAAAGAAAATCAATAAACCACTGGGTATCTGAGTGTCCATATAATAAACTCACAAACCCCCTGTTTTCGGATACTTTCTTTTTCGGAGACGTGTATAATATGGTACTGTGCTCATTATTGTAGGTTGGTATAACCTCCTTATCGTAGTGTACCCTGCCTAACCAGGGGGAGTATCACTTGCTATCACTTGCAGCATGAATGCGTCGATGTATGTAAGTAAACGGGAACATAGGTTCGGTAGTGCTTGGCCGTCGTCGTACAGTACAGGACTTGAAGCATAATGTTGTTTGACTGCCGTTTTATTTTTATTTTTTTGAACTAGTGGAGGTTTGGGTGATTATGGTTCTGGACAGAGCAGAGTGTATCCTCCTTGCGGCAGACAGAAGCACTAGTACTGCATATACGGACAAACAAGTTAGAGTTTTAGTTATGATAAGACGTGAGTGCTTGTCCTAATGTCATATTTGCTCATTCGCTGAGTCATTTGGGGGGGGGGGTGTTCGCGGATGTGGGTACAGTACGTACCAAAATGCCTTGACCTTGGTCAAGTAGATGTACTGTCCTTAAGTACGGTAGCGTTTTTTAGACACGTAGGAGATGCTAGCTAGGTGCAGTGCAGTAAGAAAAGAAAGTATAAAAGAAAGAAAATAAAGGGAAATAGAGGAAAACGAGAATGAAATTCAATAGTGGCATCACAGGCTTTCCCTTTCCTCTTTTATCCCCCTTTCCCCCACTTCGGGGGTTCGTACCATAAATTAATGCCTTAACTTGACTCGAGGTACCGGCATATCGAATGCGATAAGACCCGGGGGAAGAGTGAGAGGAGAGGGTGACATTTAGGACTTGGCTGGGGATTGCCTGTGTGTTATAGGAGTCGTACACCTTTGTTTCTCTCTTTTTTCCCCGCCCTGTTGACCACGAATGCGGAATTTGTCTTATAACTTTAGTCTAAGTTCAGGTTGTGCGATCCTGTGTTGAATCTCTTACTGTATATGCGGATTTGAGCACAATAAGTTAACGTGGCCCGATACAAATCGCCCCTCTTTCCCCACCTTCGCCTTTCTCGCGTGCTGCATTCACTCCATCTTGCTGAGGGGGGAGCGGGGGGGCTCGAGTCTCGCTGGCGATCTGGAGATTCCCCCTCCCCCAAGAAAGAAAGAAAAAAAAGATAGGGCAAGTTGGTATCTCCCCTTCTCTTGGCCGAAGTGAGGGCGGGACATAATTTATCTATCTAGCGGGGTGAGAGATTTCAAATCTTGCACAATAGCAGTAGCAAGTGAAAAGATAAGCCCCTAATAGAGATAGCATCTCAAGATACAGATGTAGCTGCTGTGCGATGGAGTAGCCGTCTGACGATCGCCGTATCCAAGGCTTTGTTTGGTGGAAACATCCCCTAAACAAATTAATCAGCACCCCCGGGCTAGCCCCCTTTTACTGTATCACAGATAAGGCCCAAGAACAGCAACACTAGCAGCGGTGAACGGTAAATAAGTGATTCAGCACTTGTGACAGGGCACATGGTTCATGTCCCTGACAGAACATACCGAGTCCTGATGGAGGACAAGGTGGAGGTGGGAGCGAGAGCTGGACCCAGATAAAAGACAGCTCTTATCAGTTGATGACCTGAACTCAATTCTTCCATTGATTGCACACCTCAGACAGGGCCGGACGTGTTTCCCCGCAAAGATGAGTGGGATTGTAGTATGACTTTGAGCGATCAAATGATGTCTCCGGGAGGGGGAGGAAGGACGCGCAGGGGGGGGATTACGGCATTCGTAAGTGCACAGCAGCGTCCTATGCTGTGAGTTTTTGGAAACAGGTCGGTCTCAGAAATTGCGTTTTCGGACCAGACACCTATGGTCATCGGCGAGTTGCAGTTTGTAGGCGTTCTCATTCCTACTGGCATTAGGTCAATCAAATCAGCAGCAAATTCACATACCGGAGTTCCAACCTCTCTTTTTTTTTTTGATAATCTATTATTGATTTCTCTTACAGTGCGGCTGTGGTTGGAAATATCCGACTGCAACCCAATGTTTTTACCTCTTGTATTCATTGGTCAAAGTGATGACCAGTCGGTGAGGTTTGCACCTAGAATAAGCGGGAAAATTCCCCGAGTAAAGGACCGGACTCGAAATTGCAACGGCTGCCTTAATTATGAGAAACCAAACAAAGCAAACAAGATCAAACGGTTGATTGGCTATATAGAGAAGGTGTGCAGCGCAAGGCCTGGGGTACCATAACTCCTGCCTACACACAAGGTTGACAAGGGCTGTTCCGTTGAGTATAAGAAATGTCGATGAGGGAAATAACAGACAGACACAACTACCCTGGCGCAGGGAGGAAGGAAAAAAAAGTGAAAAAATAGAAATCCGGGCAAATCCGACCACTAGCACTCCATCGCCCATAGCCCATAGAAATTTGGAATGGTCCTGCTTGTTGCACGGACACATCTCCACAGCCTCCAGTAGATTCGATTTTTCCTTGGATAAAGAGCACAAATGATATAATAAGGGATGCAATGGATCGAACCAAAACGTGTAGAACGATGCATTCAGATGAATGGCTAGTACTCCTTTTGGAAAGTATTTTGAATAGGCTTCGATGACTGTGGTATGGTTAAATGCTTGGTGCCTGAGAGGATCTAGACGATCTTCGGGAAACTTACTTCAACTAAATGAACTCGTTAGTAAATTGGGAAACATCGAATAATTCACAATAAAAATGGAGGAGAGGAATCATACTGAATTTCTTTAGTTGCTCATCCAAGCTTGCAAGGTCGTCTTTACGCTTCTTGTTCTCCGCGATAAGCGCTTGCTTCTTGGCAAGAAGCTCCTTTCTCTGCTTTTCTAATTCTTCACGTACCGCTTTCTCGTTGTTTAGACGCGCAATCATCAGATTGTGTGTGTCATCACCCTGGTGTTCGGGGTTTAGAGTTAAGAACTCTTCCTCAGTGACTAAAGGCAGAGATGTGTACTGGTGCCTTCGGAATATTAGCCCGGGCCAAGGAGTAGTCGCGATGATAATATAGCAAAAAGAGAAAGGGGGCAAGGGAAAGAGTGAAACATACGGAAACTCTCTGCAAGCAGTAATTTCACCCCGAAGATGACGTTGTTCATAGTAGAGATTTTGAAGCTGCAGATGAAGACGATCGACCTCCCGGCGGACTTCACCAGTAACCTCTTTGGCCTCACGAGCAGACATAATTGCTGCTCGATGCAGCCCCTTAATTTGGGTCAACAACGCATTGAGTTGCTTCTGAGTGCGTGATCTCTCAATCCGCCCATCTTCAGGGAGCTCTACGCCTGTGGCGGATTCAATTGTTGTGAGAATTTGATGGCAGAGGAGGCGTGTGCGGTCTGCCACAGCAAGACACTCCCGGAGGGCAGGGTCTGTGATGATTCCTTGGATAGTCATGATACCCTTGCTTTTCTGTGTAATCAAAAGTAGCTGGCAGGTTCTTTCGAGAGTGTAACGCTGTGGGTAGTGTAAAGCGATGCGTGTGATGGTTGTTAGTGGAGCAAACAAGCAAGCGGTGAGTTCGGAAGAACCAAATCGTAGACAAATTGTCGGGGTTCTTGGCGAACAAACCTCCCTGCTCTTGCTCCTTGACAACCCCAATTTTGAAGCCCCGAATTTATTTCACGCTTACTTTGACTCTACCAATTCCTACCGCCTGAGCAACAACTAAATTACGCTATAACCGATAAGTGCATCAGATACCACTACTTCCAGGCACCCAATACAATGCAATACATTCGCTTCCTGAAAACTCCCCGGTTTGTTTACAGGAAGGGCGGGCGCTCTGGGGCGGTATCAGCCTTGGTCACTATCGCATCAGACCTTGGAGACTCCTTTTTCTTTCAGGATGTGGCCTTGGCGGTCAAATTACTTGACGGTAAAAGCTGGACATCTTTACCACTTTCGGTCACTAGTTATGCCTGGAAAGCTGGCATGAGAACCCTGAAGATTGAGTTGGACTTCGTCATCAAGCAAAAGGAAATGTTTCATCGTACTGTTGTGCTGTCCGTCTCGAGTGAGCAAACTGCTGCCGATGACCTTTCACAATCAGGAGTTGCCAGCCCATTAGTCCTCTCTGCGTATAGCTCTCCATTTGGACTCTCAGGTGGTACCGAAGCCGAGGGATATGTCGAACGGAGATTGATAATTGACCAGGAGAAGGTTTTACCAGTCTGGGAAGAAACCGGGGAGAGCATTGCCAGACATATCTGGTATGTAGGACTATCCCAAATGTTTCGATGTTCAAACTAGCTCATATGCATAGGGACGGAGGACTTGCATTGACAGTATATCTTGCAGAGAAAATTCCCACCTCTAAGCTTAATAATGAAGGCAGAAGGCTGGATGCCTTGGATGAAATTCTCGGGCTACCCGGAGACCTCGAAGTTCTAGAGCTCGGCAGCGGGTAAATAATCTTTTCTGACACAATGCATACCAATAACTTACTTTGTAAGGTGCGGCATTGTTGGGTTGGCTTTGGCCTCGCTCTATAAAAAATGTCATGTCACCTTAACAGATTTGCCTCTTGCAGAAGAGATTATCGTCAAGAACCTCGAATGTTCATGCTTGCAGGGAAATATAAACTTTAAACCGCTGGATTGGGATCAAAATATCCCGGAAAACCTCACGGCTAAGCCAATCGGGCTTATTGTAGTTGCGGATTGCACATACAATGCCTCCAGCGCGCCCTCTCTGGTACGAGTGCTCGTAGAGCTATCCAGCCGGTCCCCCGGTGCGCTTATTTTGCTGGCGCACAAAAGGAGACACGATAGCGAAGATGTGTTCTTTCGACTGATGGACAAGTCATTTCGGAAGATTGAGCAAATTCAGCGCACCCTGGGCACCGATTCTAACGCGGAAACCACCAATGTGGATATTTACATATTCCAATTATTTTGATACCTGCCTATCCCCCTTTGATCATTGCTCATCTTTGATTGCCCCATATAAACCTATCACGCTAATGCTAGAAGTTGGGGTTCTCTTATGACATTGCTATAATGTAAAAATTATTTATTCCCAGTATTTGAATCGAACCTGGTCCGAATGACAAGGCTTCGGTACCCAAGGACCGGAACCGTTCCACCCGCCCCGTGAAACACGGCAGATGAGGAAGGGCCGTTGGGCCTCATCAGGGTATGTAAGACAGCATGAGAGCAGCGAGCCGACTACTGTTTGTGGTGCTGGTCCTGCAGCTAGCTGCTGCTCAAGTGTACTTCTCATAAAGAAACCTTTCCCCTAGACTCCCCACAGGTACCTAGGCACAGCGCAGCAAGGCTCATGCCCGTACTGTAGAGTACGTACAGGGACAGCAGTGTCACATGGATATGTACCCTCAGGAGCAGGGCTCTTGCGGCTCTAATAGCTAATATGTGCGTGGGGGAGGATGGCCATCGCTAATGGCAGCGGTGCATTGGTTTGATAGTGGATTCTTTTAATTTCGGGCGAACGAACATCACCCCTTCCAGCAGTGGATATGGCACATAGAAAAAGCCTTCTTACAAGTACCTACCGTTCGAGGGATTCCTTGCGAGGTTCTAGTTGGTTGCTTGGAGATGACAGAAATGTTTCGTCTCCTAGATAAAACCGGGATGCACCCTTTCCGAACATACTCTGTCCAGTAATACGCCACAACATCCCAATCGATTCCGAAATTTGACCGTATTGGATACCGGAGCTTGCCTTCCACGGATTCCAGCATGCTGTATTATCAAGCTCGACGTTCATGCTCTGCAACAACCGGAAATATTTCCCAATCCCAGCATTTGGCGGTGACACAAGATGATTTTCTGGAATATTCATTTTTTAGGAAAAGTAATCAACGAACCCCCCAGCATGTCCTCCGCTAATTTTGGAACGGTAGCACCGCACTACCACTGAAAAAACCACGCGAGCAAAAAGCTCTGATCACAACTCTTAAAGGGACGTCTAGGGGCCCATTTGTGAAGGCTTCGGCCAAATTTGTTCACCAGGGGGTTCAGCCCTGAGAAATAAGAGAGAGAGGAGAGCGGAGGGAAAAAACAAAACGGGGGCGATACATTCTCATGTCTGTGGTACGGTAGGGGTTTAGGAGGCTGAAAGTGACAAAATCTGCAAGGGCGATCGTGGAACTTCTGGAAGCCAATTTCTTGGTTCGGCGACTAAGTTCAGCCACGCTTATGAATTTTACACGTAAAAAATGGGGTTTCCAAGCCTTTTACTCGCTAAGAGCTAGATGGCTTCGTTTGAGCATGATCCTTGCTACCTTTTCACCCCTTTTGTTGCAGTTCGAGGACAGAGGGTTTTAGAAGGGGGGAGTTTAAAGCTGCGAGGGCGAGTTACCAGGCGAACGGGTACTGGTAGTTCATCAACACCCTTTGTTACCCGGAGGGGGGAGTGACTGATGTTGCGTGCAAGGCTGTTTCACGCACGCACACACAAAACTGATTCTGTTAATTGATAGAACCACCACCTTCTCGTACTGTGTGGAATCTGAGAAGGTATTTAGGGGGATAGGTCTGTTGGCTGTTTTTTTCTTCTTCTTTTCTAGCTATGCAGCTGGTAACAGTACTCGAGTATGGTAGTCAGCAGATCTTCGAGCTCCCAAAAGGGTATTAATCATTACTTCATTCCATTATCCCGTCGACGAAGTACGGCAGTCTCACAAGGGTCACGCTTGTGATCAAGTTACCAAAGCGGACTCCGATATCAACTCCCTTCCAATTCCGGTAACTTATAATGTGATACTGGCTGCGATTCAACTCAACTCTATCATTAAGACGAGCGATCTCACACTCTCTTTCTCACACTCCCCACTCAAACCTTTGCACCCGTCCGGGTGAAAAAAGTATAACCGGTCCCACCATTTTGCGGAAAAATGGAACCAACTAGATAGGCATAGCAGTCACTTACTCACTTGCTCTCTAGAGGAAGGACAAATGCAGGAGATACCGAAGCAGGAACAAGGAAGGGGCAATAATTGATATATTTTTTCTCCTCTCCTTGCTGTTACATCCAATCGATCCCTCTGAGAATTTGTGGCCAGCGCCCCTCCCACTAATTTTTTCATCCACAGCCACTGGTCCAAAGGAAAATTTTCCTATCCTATCCTAAACGTGATACGCCCAGAGAAAAAGGGTTGAGACCACAGGGTACCTGAATGCGGAGGCGAAGTGGTTTTTTCTCTTTTTTTCTTTTTTACGGATGGTGGAAGAGAAACAGGGAAATCGGAGGACTCGGCATGACCTAAGACAAATTGGCAGTCAATGAGAGAAATACCACTCGAGTGAAGCAGGTTTGGACGAGGAAGAGGGGCAGCACACCAGAAGCACGCCAGAATTGGCTGGTACCTAGCGGGGACGGGTCCTCACCGGAGAGGGAATTACGGTACTTGAGGAACAGATTCTCTTGGAGCTCGTCAAAGCGGTGTTCACTGGCTCAGGGAGTGATTTTTTTATGTGTTTGTGCGCAAAAGTCACAGTTCGTTTTTCACCCTCTCCCTCTATCCGGCCTTCTTTAGGCCATCAAAAGGTCTAGAGGGGCCAGCGTCACTCTGCAGCTTTGCTTTAAAATCTCAGGTCATGATCTCCCACGGCACTTCTCTATTCCATGAGCCTCCTATGAGTCGGGCCGATGTTCACTCGAGGATTGGATCGAAGGATTGTAAGATGCTGATTGGTGACTGGGAAGAGGCTTGGGGCGGGATAAAAAAGGGGCGTGGTCAGTGAGATGGATGATGGCTGTAGTGGAGGTGGTATATGGTTTGGTAGCAAGCAAACGTGTATGTAATGTGTAAGACATCATAAACCGAGAGTCTTTAGAGGGGAGGAAAAGAAAAAAAATACAGCGAAAGGGAAGCAACGGTTCACGTAACTCTTCCCTATAACTCGTCCGCCGTCACTTTCACACGCTGTCAGTCCTGTATTTTTCTCCACCCCCCCACCTTCTTTCCCTGGCGGTTTGCCCTTCTCTTTATTTTCCCAGCATCCCCCTTCATTTTCTTTCTTCTTTTCCTCCTCTTTCCACTCATCTGCCCATCGACCTCATCGCTATTCTATCATTGGTTTATTTTTTCTTGCCAAACTGGTTTCTTGTTTTGCTTCCTGCCTCACCCCAGAGAATAACTCGGGCTGAGCAAAAATCGGAAGAAGGAAAAGAGAGGACGAGAAGAGACGGTTACCTCATTGAGAGGCATAAATAAAAAAGTTTTTGCTGCACGCACGCATCAGTCATCTCAAAGCACTCAATATTCCCCTGGATACTGGGTAGCTGGGTCATCTCGTGGACACACATCAGTAGCCTTGCTGTTTCTTCCCCGCTCTTCATTCAGCCCGCTCCTTCGCGGCAGTCCTATATCCAGGAACGGGGCGCAGGCTCTACGGCAGCGATCATCCGGGAAAAGTGGTAGAAATCTTTTGGCACCTAGACGCATATTCCTCTCACACGTAACTACGCCCTCACCTCGCTTTACTCGGTACTCTCGTTGGCTCGCGCATTAGGGCATTCGAAATAGTTCGTGTCTTGCTGCAAGCGTTAGCCACATCACGCCGACCAACGGATCGACTAATAAGCAACTTGAAACATATGCCACTGAGGCTCGCGGCTCTTCTTTAAAAGCCCCCTCCACGCTCCCACTTCACGCCTTTGAACACCAAAGGCGTCAATCGATCGCCCACCACGGCTCGAAGATTCTTGCTCGGAACATCTCTCAAGATTGTATCTACTCGACCCTTTCGGAGTATCCTCAACAACATACCACCTCCGAAGACCTTCGCTCATAACAGCTGTTTTAGGGGTTGCTAGTTTGAAACCATCAAAACTTCTACCTCAATTCCTTCCCCTGCTGCATAGTTCTCGCCATCGCTTCCTTCCTCTTAACGAGGAGGGGTCGAGGCGGTCGCCCTTCTTCGACTTCGAGTGTGTTCGATTTCGTCCACCTTAACAGGAAGGTTTGCGCTGTCATTACCAATTCTTACGCTCCTTGGATTTAGACATCCCAGAGTCTGCCATTAATCGATTTCGACATATGAGTCCTTCCGAAACCGCTGCTTGGTCACCTGTCGATATTTCCTCTCACTCCGAAAATTCCTTTCAGGCTTGGTGTCCTCAAGTTATGGCCCCTTCAGCACTTGCATCCTCTGGCCCAATCTCCCCGGTTGCCACTTCGTATAACTCCAAGAGGCGCTTCAGTTCGGCCGCCACCAACACAAAGCATGTTGCGCAGGCTCTGATCTCTCAGGCATTGCAAACACGCATCAACAACATTAACCCCGATGAATGTGAGGCAGGTGGTGAGGATGCCTTTTTCGTGGCAGACCTTGGCGAGGTTTACCGCCAGCATATGCGCTGGAAGATTAATTTGCCCAGGGTGGAGCCTTTCTATGGTAAGAACCATTATTTTCCATCATATTCGGCGATTCTAACCAACTTGGTGTAGCTGTTAAGTGCAATGGCGACGAGAAGGTTCTGAGGCTTCTTGCTGCATTGGGGACAGGCTTCGACTGTGCATCTAAGGCTGAAATTCAACAAGTCTTGAACATGGGCGTTAACCCATCTCGCATCATCTATGCAAACCCTTGCAAAACAGCATCCTATATTCGCTACGCAGCCGAGGAGAACGTCCGCATGATGACCTTCGATAATGCCGAAGAACTTTATAAAGTGAAAAAGTTTTTCCCGGATGCCCGCCTTTTCCTTCGCATCTGCACAGACGATTCCAAGGCTTTGTGCCGCCTTAGTCTGAAGTATGGTGCCCCGTTGGATTCCACTCGTCATTTGTTGGAGTTAGCCAAGGATTTGCGATTGGATGTGGTAGGTGTTAGTTTTCACGTGGGGTCCGGGTCATACGACCCCACCGCATTTGTAACTGCCGTTCAGGACGCCCGCAGGGTGTTTGACGAAGCAGCAGAGGTTGGCTACGATTTGCGTACCCTGGATGTTGGAGGTGGTTACGGAAATGACAACTTTGAAGCCATTGCGGCGGTTCTTGGGCCGGCCATTGACGAATATTTCCCACCTAGCGTCCGCGTTATTGCTGAGCCTGGCCGCTATTACGTTTCTTCAGCATTTACGATTGCAACTCACATCATTGCCCGCCGTACTGTCCAGGAGGATGGATCTCGCAACCCTTCTTACATGCTTTACCTCAATGATGGTGTTTATGGAAATTTCTCTGGCATTCTGTTCGATCACCAGAAACCAGTCCCGAAGGTATTGAAGCATGGCGATGAATACTGTTTCGAGTCGACCCCCACTGATTCCCAATTGACCAAATACTCCATCTGGGGGCCAACCTGTGATGGCATTGATTGTGTGTCCTCTTTCAGCTATTTGCCTGATGTTTTGGAAGTGGGGGACTGGCTCTATTTTAGTGATATGGGAGGTTCGTATTACCATCTCTCCAGCTTATGATGCAAGTGGCTGATTGATTATGTAGCCTATTCTAAGTGCTCGGCGACTAAATTCAACGGGTTCAGTGACATCCATGATGTTGTCTACGTTGTGAGCGATCCAGGAGCGTTGGCACTTCTCCCTTAAGTGTCTGCCGACGGGCAACCACCCAATTTGCCTATTGCGGGTTTTCATGGTGAAAATTTAGGTTGGGTTATAATTCAGGCCAACTGGGGTACCATTTTTTTCTACCTCTATTTACTTATTTATTTATTTATTTGTTTGACCTTGGGTGTTGTTTGTTTCGCTTCTTAACCGTATAATATTACACAGCTATGTATAGATGGCTTCGAGTGTTTTTATTTCTACCCTACACCTTGGATGTTTTCCTTTTTTTCCTTTTCCTTTTATGATTTTTTTACAGAGATGTTTCATTTGTTAAACATGTTGATCGTGTGATGGTTATTTGAGATTTTTTGCATTTTGAGGTTTTATTTTATTCTCGGGAAAAAGTTCTAGAAGGGGTTTCATTGATGAGTGAACGGAGAAATACACATTTGGTTGGTTGATTTAGTCTATTGTTATCGAGGTTGGAAGGAAATAATTACAGGTTGTTTGTTGGGCCATTATTTTGTTGTAATTGGTATCACAGATTCAGGCAGTATCATTGTTGCTCCACCAGCCACCACCTCACTCACTTCGAGAGAGGCGTTGGGCTGTCCATTTGGCCCACCTTACCGTATGGTAGAGTATGTTACAGTATCAGTAATGATGATGTACTGCCGGACGAGTCAGCTATTGATTCACTCCTCGGCGCTTGCGCCAACCATCAGCTCGAGCCCCCCTCCATCTAGTTCAGCAAAGTATGGTGGCCTGGCTTGCCTGCCTGCTTTACTCGAGCACAGTACCTCCGCACCCCCCGCCGAGTCAACTAACCACAACAGGTGCCGTACCGTAGGCCTCACCTCATCCCATCATCCACCCATCCATCCAGCTACTCATCTACACCGCACCTCACAACCGCATAGAAACCATCCACTTTGGCCAGCCCAACAATGGCCTCTGCGCATGGGACTGAGGGAATGGTTGCCGTAAGCCGTTGCCTTGCGAACAAACGAGCTGGCTAACCAGTGGGCGACTGACCGACCGGCGGCCAGCACAGCGCAGTATGGGCCCTTATGTCGCCGTTGCTTCTCCTCGATGGTAGCTTAATTACGTGGATGTGTCATTTGCCTGACACCGTAGGCGGTAAGGCGTTGTGGCTGAGGCGGGGGGTAAGGTTACGGTGTTGTACTGTACTATTTGGTAGTGTATAAAACAGGTGGAGGGACGGAAGGGGCTGGGAGCGTTTGAGGGTTAACCTTGTACTGTACTGGTGGTAGAGTATGGTGCACTACCGGAGGCCACATGTGAGGCTTTTTTTTCCTTTTATTCTAATCTGCGGTACGGTACTTGTGGGAGGGCTTCGTGGTGATGGCTTACCACCGGAATAACTGAGAATGACGCTAGGACGTCCAGAATTTCCCCTTTGGATTAGACCAAGAGGGGGGGGGGAGCACACCAAGAAGTAATACCGGTAGATCACCCTCCCTCTATTATGGCCCGCGCGGTTGAGATAGATAAAAAGAAAAGAAAAACACAGCGAGCCTCATCGGGAGAGGCAACTTTCAACGTCCTAGCGAGATCTTCGGTAGCTTACGGGACGGAGGTTTGATTAGTCTATTGAGCTGTTATGGCGGGGTTTTGAGCTAAGTTAAGCTAAGCAAAGACTAAACGGTGGTGCAAGGATTTTATGATAGTGTCTGGTACTAGTCCAAGGATTAAGAATAGTGGTGGACTTCAGTCCAGCACTGTATCCTACGAATTTAGTACTTGTACAGTAGAGTTGGAGTACTCTACTACCCACCGTACGGTACCCTACTGTACCTCCGTTAATTCAACAAACGAACGGAAGAACCAAAAAAAAAGACACCTCCAACCCACGGCAGTCCATCAAACAAGCACCACTTAGGTAGGTGCTACAAAACACCTTTTCCACGCAACCCAACCCAGTGCGACCGCTAAAAAGCCTACGCCGGTCCAGTGCAGCCCTACGGACTGGACTGGACCCGGACCCATTCGGAAGCAAGGTAAATTAGGTGGGAACATATGATTGACCTGGCCTTAAAGGTCATTTGCACGGATCATATCGCGCCCGTGTACTCTGGTACCTGTTGTTGTCACAGTTTACCTCTGGGGTATTTGAGAACCTACAATACCGGTAGCTACACGAACGGAGCCTTTTTTTTTACCCTTCCGATAAAGAGAAAAAAGTTAATAATAACTACATTCACGATACACATGGGCGGTCCGGGGGGGATTAGAAGATTTGGATTATTATTATTATTATTATTATTACCTACTGCTGTGCGGTAGGACGTTGCTTTGGGTATGGTGCGGTCAAGTAACAGTGAAGTAACAGTATTATACTATACTAGGCGCGCACCTAAGGTGTAGGTAGGCAGGCAAATGATCGATAGCTATCTCTTGCACGCCTCAGCAGAGTACGAGTAGGCTCGGGTTTTGGAGCTTCTTCTAAGATTTCCTGAGTATTGTCGTATATAGTAGCCCTACTTTGTCTGGCCTTGCGGACATCTGCCGGGGCTTATTTTTACAGTAGCGTTATCAACGTTTTTGTGTTTTTGTATGCTCTTGCCGTCGTCATTTATTAGGGCTTCGTAAATTTTCTTGTGAAAGGAAGCAAGGAAAACAACTCATGGTGGTAGGACCACTGCAGACCCAGTTACTATCAATCTATGATACAGTTACAGATCAAAAATAACTGAACGCCCCCCCGGTAACTATTGGAATTAGATAACCAACTCGCTTATTAGGACTGGTTGTTCGACTAGTAAAAGTTTTTCCCGTTGCTACCTTGGCACGTTCAGTTTATTTTGATGTGTGACTATACTTACCGTATTTGTTTGAATGTTTTCTTGGACAAAGTAGGGAATCCGGTTTGGGCGGGTTGGCGGGAGAGGGGTGGTGGTACTTTTGCGGTCACTGAGGGATGTGTGGGTTACTTGGTGTGTTTGGATCGGGTAGGTAGGCCGCCAGTAGCTAGCTTAGATCTTATGTCGAGCGGTGGGAGCGTTATGAGGCTACTATATGGCGCATCCCCTCTAGCAAGCTTTCTCTGACAAGGCGCAAAGGGTAATTCACTTGATCAGGTGCTGGTAGTGTTATATTGTGTCGTATTATGGGTATTCGGGTCCCTGCTGGAGGACTGTCTGGGAAGGTTGAACAGAGATCAGAAATCCTCACGTGTCTGTGATACTGTAGGCACGGTGGGGCTCGTAACAGAAACGTCTGCTGTATAGGTACAGTACTACACTGCAGTTACTAAAGCATCCACCTCCTCGTGTGTCGACCGTGTACTTAGTTCTAGATTATTTTAAATACTGGGCTCCAACTATGGGAGGCGGTGCGTTTGGTGAAAATTTGCGCCGCCGATCATATTAATTGGTATTAAGCTTTCTTTTGAAGGGTGAATACCGTCTCGTTAGGTAATTTGCCGACCTATCTAGAGCAGGAGTAGGGAAAGCTAGCCTAGTGGCAGGCGGGCATGTTCATAGCCTTCCTGGCGGTGCGGGAGAAAGAATACTTGGATGTCTTCTCCGCCAATTGGTACTCGGGGTACATCATCCAAGAGCTGCGTGTCCACTTCACCAGTGGGGCATGCCACTTCCCGCTCAATTCCAACTTACCAGCCAAGTTGGCCCCCTAGGGATTGGAATCGTATCTCACTGGATGAGTCCAAAGATTTGACAAGAGCCCGTATGGTCGGTTGCTCCCGTTCGACCTTCGAGAACCCTGCTGATCCGGCTCAGATGGCGGACTGTCAGTAGTTCCCACGGAAACGGAATTTCCCAAAGCAGTTTCTGAACATCTAACTCTGGGGGCCCACTTTACGACACGCAGTCGATGTGTCCACTTTGTAGCCACGATTGTAGAAAAAGCAACGTAGAGAGCTAAAGAGTAGCATCAATCCGTAACAGCAAGAAAACTATTCTGCACTGGGAATCATTCCTTAAAGACCAATTCCACCTATATTCGCCAAGAATGGATCAATTGGATAGACACATGGCGCGGGGGGGTTCTCCTGCGATCGGAATCTTGATCTTACTCTACAAACCTCTCCATTTGCGAAATCTACAGCATTGAGGCTACCTCTGAGCATCGATTTGACCGAGCTTCCATCACCGCATTCGTTGACTAGCATACAGATGAACCAGCCATGTTGGATCAGAGAACTTCAACCCATGTGCCCCGGAGTGCGGAAGTGCCCCCGGCACAAGCACGGGACATAACAGGGGTCTGAGGAGACCCGAACAAACGGAAATGGAAGCCTCGATGCAGGCCGAGGCGGTAAGTGGGCATGACAAAAGCGGAAGGATTAGCGCAAGAGGCCAAGATAGCCAGGAGCTACCATGGGTGATCAATGCAGTACAACCACCGCTATGAGCTGCATTTGGTCCTGTAGGTTACTAATCTAAAAAGGCCCCGGCTGGGTAATAACTGTATATTGCGCCATGAGCGGCTTATCGGCTGCGCCGGAAAATAAAGTAAGCGAGTAGGTGAAAGGAGATTTAGCGTAGGAGCGAAGAATGGAGACGAGGGAGGAGGAGCGTTCTGTGGTCCCTTTGACAAGACCTAGCCACTTTCCTAACCAGTGAGGCATGCGGGGCTAGATTGGGCACAGAGTAATCCGAGACGATAGCCGAGAATGGCCTGCCGCTAAACAAAAGCGGAATATATGTTGGGTTTCCACCATGCTGTGTGGTACGCGGTTTATGTGATTGGTTCCCAGGTCTCGAGGGGCCAACCTCAAGGATTTGCCCCGAATTTTCCTATTACTACCGGTATGGCGGGGTAATTGGTGAGGGATTCACTGTGATTTAATCAGACTGCGCTTAATCATATGCTAGAATATTTTATGCCGTATTTACGACACGCACGGAGCTGACCGCTGCGGGACCGCCCGAGTTTCGGCTGACGGGGGGGGGGGCTTCGTATCTTCCCGGACCTCATGTCCAGGGCCAGAGAATACCTGGCGATGCAGGCCAGTATACTAGGGCCAATAATGCCGCACAGGTGCCATATGAAGCGACCGGCGAAAGTTTGGTACTGGTTTTGAAGGAGAAGTACGGCGATGTTAGCAGATGGACCCCACAATTCTTCTGGGAGAAAGGTTGAACCATGGGGAGTCGATTGCTTTTGCAAGGCGAACTTAACGGGTAAGCTTTGCATGATCTGCATGGCTGAAAACTGTGTGACTGCAGCTAGGCACCTGGGAAGTGCGTATGTCCGGAGAACAGATGAATGAGGAAATGGGATGGTAAATCGGTAGGACATTACATAACGGCTGTGCTCCAATGGGCAGTAATTATCGTGGTCAAGGGAGGTAGTCTGGAGCGAGTCAGCGAGATATATCAAAAGAGTTAGCTCTTCTCAAAGGTAGTTACACATACACGACTACAGCCAAAGTAATCGACGTTTATGTTACTGGTGTGAATTATTTGGAAATGGCGCTAGGCCAGCCTAGCCCAACGCCCAACTAGACTAGATCTTCAAACGATCGTGGGTCGCTGTTTGAAAGGGTCTCAGATTGACCGGATCGTCTCCGCAGCGATGTATGCAGATCTGGGCGATGAGGTTTCGTGTGCCAGCAAAATATTGAGGCTCTAAAATTAAGATGCGGCTCAATTATGAAGCCAAGCCATTGTGGGTACTTAACTTGTCACACGAATTCATTCGCAAAATTAAGCGATTAAAATCGTCTAGCTTGCAAGGCACGATATCCCGTCATCAGGGTCTAGTGATAGCTGATCGATTTCCAGCCTGAACGCTTGCATACAATATCAAAGCGAGATGGGGTTGGCGGATTTCTATGCCACGCTCAACACGTGTTGCAAGATTATCTTGCCGTCTTAGTAGTCCGAGTAATTCGGATCCTTAAACTAATCGGTCAGCCAAGCAAGAGATATCCGGGGATCTTCGGAAACCCCATACCAGCTTTGTCGCGGAATCAATTCTTTTGGAAAATAAATTGGAATCAGACCATCAAGTAAGAGCACTGATACTTGTGAGTGTGTGTCCCCTAGCGAAAATGGTTGAGCACAAGCACTGTGTTGCTGTATGACTGCACCTGAAGGAGCGAGGTGGGATTGTGAATTCCGTACCCCAAAAAGGAAATTGTAATATTTTCTGTCATGGAATAGGTTTTTACTCACCACTCTTCTCTGATTCAGGAATCTCTCTCCCCGGAATTCCTCAGACCTGCGGAGCTAACCGTGTTTCGGGTGGGATCCTGGGTCCTAAGCAGGCTACTGTCCACTGGAAGGGACTTACTGCAGGAACTCAGAGCGCACTTCAGGTGCAGAAGTTTGGTACAAAACTGCCTTTGGCCCTGAAACAATTAAGTGATGGTTATAGTTAGAGAGTGCCGTATTATGCCATTAACAAGCTGTTGAACAGCTCATTTCGGGATTGCAGAGCGCCCCCCTTGAGCTTCTCCAGAAGTTTCACTAGATTTGCCGTCCGTGGGGCGAGCTCGCTCTTGCTCTTCCCCTCAGCGCTATCACCGTGAGCCTCCTCGCTATGAAGTCCGACTAACTCCATCCTCCAGTTACTCACAGGTTCCAGTTCAGCCATCAAAGCCATATGAGATGCAAGTTGAGACGGTAGTGTGGGGGTGCCGAAATCGAATCCAAAGAGCCGACACCTATCTAGCTCTTCCATAGGCGAGGACAGCTGGTTATTCGGCGAGGCTCTGTCCCTGATAATCTAAACTGGTAGGTGGGATTGATAACACCTTAAGCCGTGCGAACTCACCTCAGGCTTGGGTAGAACTACAACTAGGTTACGACCTTAGCTCCCTCTTTCCAAATCATGCTGATCAGTGAACTCCCGTCAGCCAGTTTCTGGCCCTAAAGTTATTAGCTATGACATTGTGCTATCATAAATCAAACCCCGAATGGAAGGAAAAGATGCATGTAAACTTTAAAATACGAATGCCAAGTACCCCACCGGATTTCATTGTACTCGGTGATCCAAAGCCAATACCTGTGTAGCTCTTCTGGGCACAGTTGAGCATAGCCGGCTCTGGAAACCCCCGGGGGAAAACATCCTGCCTTAATATATTAGCCTCCCCGGATCTGATGGGAAGAAGGCGAGTCCTGGAGAGTGAGAATGATATGCTTTCCTTTCCTCTAAGTTACCCAATTGTCAAGGTTTACACCCGCCTTCCATATTTAAAGGAGGCAAGGTTAGCCTAGTTATCTGCCCATGTTTTGTTCCAAGACGATACAACCGGTATGTATGGAAAGGGTGAAGCCTAGAACTCCGTCACCTCACCTGCATCGAAACTAAGTTATTTTCTACGCTGGGAAAGCCTTAGAGCAGATGATGGCGGCGGGTAGTCTTAAGGAATACCGTAAAAATTTGTATTGCTCCAAAACCATTGCACGGGCCATCCCTGGAGACTAAACTTACTGGCAGAGGTTTCTAATTAGGTGACAAAACCAGTATCCCGCAATTCTGGGAAGAGAGGGTCCCATAAATGATGTGTATCACCACCCTGTGTGGTGCCACCGACTAGTTAAGTAGATGTAAACACAAACCTTAGTGACTTGTCATATGATTTCGGGCTAATTGCCTCCCGTGCATTTGAATTTTCTTAATGCGGCATCCGTCCCAGCCCGCCAGCCATGCATATCCACTCAACACCCCTCCTCAAGGCCCAGCAAGCTTGCACTCAACCATGGTACCCAGAGCAACCTTACCAGGAGATCAGAAGCACCCCCAAGTTACACCCAGGCAAGTGGCAGGGTCAGCCCTGCAACCGGTTCATGCAGACTATTAGCTGCTGTTTCTCCGCGCGGTGCTATTCAAACATGAGGTTTTGGGCTAGTATCGCCAATTCCGGCCGGTGGCTCAATTAAGGATGGATGGGAGCTACTTAAAATATGCTTCCACGTAAATTCTCAGATAACCTATTGAAGACACCCCATTAGACAAATATATTTATTGAACAAATTCGGGTCAGCCTAGAATCGAGAGTGATACAAGTGATATTATACTTTGAGCGTATTCATTGCTAGTATCATCATTAGTCACTCGAATCGAGGGGTTCTGTTAATAATTGTGCTATGTGCTGTAGAGGGGATATGGGAAGTTTTGGTGAATGATCCCTATTGATCTTGAAGGGGGAGGGGAAATTCATAGAGAAAGAATAAAAGAAGAGAAAGGAACCTAGGCACTATAAAGAGGAGTAGACATAAGGAAATCACTGGAGTGCGGGGGTGCATAAGGGGCATACATGCATTCATTTCTACAACAAGAGAAGCAACATGGCTCAGTCTGAGCATCCAGCAAGTACAAATGTCACCCGAACGGTCAATAGGAGTAACTCCCGAGCTATATCATATCATAACAAATGCGACTCCCCAAAATGGGTGTCCGTAGAGATGTTCTCGATAAGTAAACCCTTAAAAATGAGAATCATAGGGTTCCCATCATCTAGAAATATGCACATCCATTGGAGCGACAGACTGAGGGGCTGTTTGGCGTGACAATTTTGCGAAGTTTGGCTAGCTACAAACCATGGTTGTGGAACCATGGTTGGAAGAACCTCATACCCTATGTCAGAAACAGTCAAAAATTTGGTGCTGGTTGCTGCGAACCATGGTTTGTAATTCACGTCAACCAAACAGTCCCGTAGTTAAAAATCACTGTTTGGATCGAAACCATGGTCTGCCATCCCAAAATTGTCACGCCAAACAGCCCCTGAATGTATACGCCTGCCTGAAAATTCAAGTGGGCCTCAAAACTTGGGTCGTTGGAGTCAGCCAAACTAGTGGCGCCCACTTGTAAGCCCGTAAGTAGGAAATAAGTAGTGGTAGGAATCCTACCTCTTTGGAAGATTTTGGATTGAGATCTCACTAGGCTAAGGGGGTAAAATCTTAGAAAGCAGCAAATCCTACTTGAAGGGCACTTCCGTTCTTAAATTGTGCCCGGAATACTGAAGCAAAGAATCAGTTTGATGACCACTAGGCTTCACGATGCAACAAACGATCCCCTGATGTAGGCGCAGTAGGACCTCCTTTGAGAAATAGGAGGGTTTGTCATCGTCTAGTGTACTGCAGCTGATTACAGACACTGTAGGCCCACCTACGAGACCCTCCAGTCTCATATTTGATGTGTAGAATCGGAGGGATATCTCCGAGAATTCCTCAAGGCCATTGTGGGCTCAGATCTGGAGCTTCTGGTTATGACGAACTTCTGGGTGCGGGGTAGAAACTTGCGTTATCCTACTGAAGTGGTAGAAATGTTGTGTGGTCATATATAATCACTCGGTAGGACCTTCAGGTGCCAGCTATGGATATCCTTTGGACACAAAATCTCTTGTCTTAGTAAGTACTACGGGGCTGCAGATAAATCACTCCTCTGGCCCAGTATGCAGAAGAACCTAAAAATTTGTTTCCCAAGATGCCTTTGGGTAAGATAAAGTAGCGGGTTAAAATGATCCGGCCTGGGCTCGTTCTACACCAAATTTAGTGGAGAATGGATATTTTCAAACAGGCAATTCCAAATACTACCCTCCTAAAAAGACTTCAAATGCTATTAACTGGGTAACTACTATCCACTCAGCCCCCAGATGCAAAAGTGCAAGAAATAAAACTTAGGTTCATGGTTATAATTATCTTAATAGTTACAAAAATAACCTAAATTTTCATAATACAGAATCTTAGATGAAAAGTACTCAGATGAGAGGGCATCTCTAGCAGAGTTGTGTAATACAAGCCTTGCCATTTCCTTTTCCATACCTGTTACAGCTTAGAAATTGGATATAATCATTGATAATAGAAAAAACAAAGTTTAAGATTTAACCTCTATAAACACTATAACTAAGACTATAACTAATAAGTAAAAACATATATTCTTCAGAGGTGAAATAGCAAGATTTAGTGCAGCTAAGAAATTGCGTAATAGAACTGTCTAAGACAGAAGCTTAATAATAAGATAGCAATATCATAATGGTGTAAATTAAGGTATGTACAAGCTTGAGTAAGATGAGTTAAATAAGTACTAGTAAAAATGCAATAAACCAAGATAGCTCATTATTTATTCTACCCAGATTTAGTTTTCTTAACCTAACTGGTTCTTGCGCTAGTAGAATTATAAGCACACCAAGAGAGATATTTGAAAAATAGGTATATTTTATCTAAAATACATATGACATATGGCAGAGGAGGAATCTTCAATAAGGATAGGAGAATGGGATTAAATTAAGAAAAGGATCAGGTTTAGATTGTGAGTTTTGCTAATTAAAGTGAATCTACTTCAGAATGAGCAGGTGGTACTCTTCTGGCTCCCCCTGGGCCTTCCAGATGGTAAACTGAAAACAGATCCTATACGAGTATAAAAAATTCTGAAACCACCTATTTGAGAAATAAACGGGCTGTGGGGTATGTGGGTAGGCTCTCTGAAACATTTGAGTTGTCATTTTTCAAAACTATCCACAGCATAATAATCAGCCAGCTTCTCTTACTTTCAAAAACCTTGTATACAATTATTTTTCTATCTTCTGCCAATGACCTCTCACAGCTTTCTTCACAGTTCTTCCACCCTTTGCTGGCTTCAAAATCCTATCACTATTTTGAACCCACCCTTTAATCATCCTTTGAGCGATTTGGAATTGCAGGTCAGCTTCCTCTTCCGAAAGAGGCTACAATTTAGCTGTTTGACTACCCAGTAGAATCAATCCGGCATTTTGGCTACCATGGCACTCAATGATTACTAAGAAATTTGAGTCTTTAAAGCTTCTTTGCATAGGAGTATATTTAAATATGTTGTTGAATCCGCTGAACTTCTGATATACTTCTCTCAGCCAGTGGCTTGGGCTTTGGACCTCAATGCAATTTTTGCATGTTAGTTGTGTGCACTCTGAGTCTGGATGAGATTTTGAGATTTGAACTATGATACCAGTACTACTAGCACTTATCCTAGTTCTCACTAAGTGTTGTTGTCCTTCTCTCTCATACATCACACAAATGCATGTCTTACTCGCTCCCCCTAGCGTCAATATCATCCTGAGCTGCATAGTGAGTTTTTGCGGTATGATACTCGCAGCGGATCGCTGCCCTCTCCCAAAAATGCCGAAACGCTGGCCAAGCAAGCCGAATTCAAGGGACAAGCGAAATCTTACATGCAAAACACTTATCATGATAGGAGCGCAAAACTCCCGCTAGCCTGCACCTATGAAATCAAATGCCGACACTCGGGGCCTCGTGAAGACTTGTTAGCATTGTACTGTAACTACCCTACCGACCGCGAGAACTGAGCTGTTACTGGGGTTTCCGACATGAACCAAAGATATCTGTTGACATGAGGGTTGGCTTAGTTGTGACGTGCTACATCCTTTTGTCTTGTTTTCCAATATTTGGCTTATATTTTCACGTACAAGCACAGTATGTGAAGAGAAAGGGAAGATATGGCTGCTATCAGGTCAAACTTGTCGTACCCAATCACGTATTCCCAGATAACCAATAACTAGCCCTATAATGATTCAGCCACTCATCGAGAGAGTGCTGTAGTGTCTTCCGCGGCTGTGATGCCGCCACACAAGCGCAGCACCGCCATCACCAAAAGCCCATGATCCATATAGTTCCCAGAAACCTAACCTCCGCCCCCTGACCAAACATGACCGATCAAAACCTGACCCCAAGAGGCCTCCCTGACCCTTCTGTGACACCGCGCAAATGACCTATCATGGCTAACTTACCATATGACCCCCGCAGCATAACCCATGGCACCAAGCTCAACCCCACCTCCAAGGCGCAATCACCCCGAAACCTCGCTCACAACCCCCTGATCTACATGCCATGCCAACAACCTTAACAAATCGCAAAGAGATCCTCCCCCCTTTCCTGTGCACGACTCGAGTCCTGGGATTCATAGGGCACAGGATCCAGAATGCACAGCAAAAAGCTCATGACACGATAGCACTAGCCCAACCGCTCGTCCCAAAGTTCCCCAAGAAACGCCGTGAACTGTGCCCTTCCTCCCCCCACTCATCTAAGGCACCTTTGTGCAAAAAGCATAAATTACGCAATCCACTCCTCCCGCACATCGTCACTCTGTCCAACATCTCAGACATACCTCCAGTCATGAAGGCAAACCAGGCTATAAAAAAAAGAAAGAAAAATGGCACTCAGGCGGCGCACGATCCCATCATTCGCCCAATTTCACCCAGTTGAGTACGGGGCATGATATCCTGTAGCCACATGCCGCGGCAAATCACCAAAGCATGGATATGGCGAGCAAGCCCCCAAAAAAAACCCCACCAGCAACTCTCTCGTCAAGGCAGGCAATCCAAGACATTCAAGTCATCATTTCGAAACCAGAGGGATCGCTCAAAAGAATCGCATCCACAGCCGCAAGCTTACGCTTACGTCGTTGCCGAACTACAATTTGGACGCCATACGTACGGTATCGAAAACCGTTGAGCACGGGTTACCGAGGCAGGCCGGCAGGGACAGAGAGATAACACAGGAGTTCCAGCGAGTTGATCATGGTGCAGTCCCATATCATTGGTTCTGCTGCATTTTTGCAGTACTTGTAGGCAAAGCCCTGTGACACGAGTGGGAGAGTGAATCACTGTGGTCATCATGCATGGAATCAAACACACTCCAAAAAACCTTGTGACTAGAAACAACACCTATAAGTTAACCTTTCTTTTTTCAGCAGTTGGGCTGAAGGCTTGTTTTTTCGTGTGAATGGGTTGCTACAGTACATTCCTCGGAACGTTGTTATCGTGTTCCTCAACAGCATCCCGATGCGCATCGCAGCTACTCGTAATTTTCTGACCTTTGTGAACACGACTGCTATTGCATGACACCAAAACCCTGAGGCTCTGGTCTTAATTCCATAAATTTATCCTAGCTAAACTTATCCGGCATTGGTCGATTTTTTGCCCATATGCAGTTGTATGCACAAACGTCAGAAAATCACGAGTACAGCAGCTGGAAACCTAAAAAGTTCCCGGATGCTTTCCCCCAAGACAGGTATGATACTACTAAATACAAGGCGGTCGGTGACTTTTTAAATCACCAAGTAAGAACTCGAGGAGAAGCTGGCCTCTTAACTCGCCAATTGGGTTGCGCCTTGGCAAAGCCTGATCCCCCCAAACGAGCGAATTTAGAGTTAACAAACTTTGTTCAGCCAAGCCAAGGCGTAACCACCCAGGTTAACAGCCCAAGTGAACAGGGGCTTCAGGCTTCTTAACAGCAGTTAAAGCAAGCTTCCCATTCCTATTCTACACTTTACCAGGCTTTCTCAGCAGCATGTGTCTCAAAAAGGAGACCAGAAGCCCGGATAGACACTTGCAATTGTGCTAGGATGTTGGAATTTCCCTTCTCGGCTACAGTAGAACATTTTGAATGTTCCTCGTTTAAAATCGTTTGGCTATGAGTTCTCCAACCACTAAGTTACTGGTGACGATGAACCAGAAAAAAAAAATAGAATAGAAAATAAGTATATAAAAATAAAAAAACCGTTAAGCCAGGGAGGCCCGCCCTTTGTGCCAGGGCTGGCTTACTTGAGAGGAAAACAGTTAGAATTAAAATACAAGTACCACCAATTTCCAAAGAAACGCCAGAGAAATAGTACAATACAAGGAAAATGCCGGGATGACAGTAGCTCAATAGCGATGACAAAAATTCTTGCGGGGACTTGTTAGGAAAAATGGAAAGGTTCTCACGTCGGTAGCGGTTGGGGATGATCTCTACATCTATTTTGCCCGTCTCCCAAAGGGTGTTCGACCACAAAGCGATCACGGTCGTGGCCCAAATAGTTGGGCAATGGTGTACAACTTGGAAAACACATTGGCGAATAAGGCCAAAGTCCTAGGCAAGGGGTTTCTTAGTAGCCATCCAACAAAATTTGTAAAGGGGGCTTGGGAGGTAGTAGCATCAGTTTATCGAAAATTAACTATGCCTGCCCCTGCCGAAGATTTCTGATGCGTCGGTAGATCTCCACAGGGGTCCCAGAGCCGGCCACCGGACAGAATAGCAAAGAACAGACAAAGGGAGCACCAACATGAGAACTTTGAACATATCAAACACTTCCCACCCGCCCTTCAGCTTGACTTCTGTTTCGATGGGGCCTCCCCACCCTCCAGTTGCAGTTCTTCCCCCACTCGTTGTAATCCTACGTTCCTGCCCCCCAACCTTTACCCTCCGTTGCGCTCCAGATGCATTCTCACTCATGGATTTGATCGCATGGGCGTTGCCATTACCTTGGTTCCCATCCTCGTCCTCAGGGAACCGCCCATTCTCCATATAGTATTCCAGGAGATTATCTTTTTCTCGCCATCGCTCATCTAACCATGCCCCAAATTCAGCCGTACCTGAAACGGGGATTGAGGAGACAGCGAATCGTCTCCAATGCATGTTGACTGATTTGGGGGGTCTCCCTTCGAAATAGGTGGAATTTAATGTGAAGTAGTCCTGTCCAAACTCTCCCCGACTATTTATTATACTGTAAGCTCCTGACGTGTAAGTGTAGGAGTAGAAAACTCACGGTACTCCCTCATAAGCTACAGTGCAATCATACACCCATTCCACACTACTTCCCAAGTTCTCTAAGCAAAATTTTAGGCCAGTTGATCTCGGAAACATCAAATGTTTCAAATCCTCCACGCCTTTCTTCTCGGCCCATTTGGAACTCGTCTCCCTACCGTTATCGCTCAAATTCGTTCCCTCCGGGAAAATGAGGAGCCACATGGGCTCCACTCCTCCACCCGCAGCAAGCTTCGAAAGGCGGTGAACAAGTCTGGGTTTGTCTTGCTCCCATTTCCGGGCGAGAAAGATAAATCCAAAGAACTGCATACCAGGCCCAATGATAGGAACATATTTCAAGGACTCTTTTAGGATTATGTAAAGAAACCCATGCATACGAGCAGTGTAGGCTATCCACCAAAGGTACAACCAGTCGGAATAAAGCTATAGCAACCAAAGATGTCAATAAATTCCGTGAACAAATTCAAAAAAGAAAGCTAACGAAACCAAAGAATCACCTGATGATTGGCGATCAACACCATACGGTCCGGAAATTCGCACTCGAGTCGCCCATCGGGAGTCCTTTTCAGTTGATGTCGAACACTCTTGTCGCCGGTAACACGAACAACAGTTGGCGACCACCACTGCGTTATTGTTGTGACAAGAACACCAAAGCTCTCCTTGGTTTTAGAAATGTAGGCATAATAAAGTGGTTTGTTAAAAAGATAGAGCGGCAATCCGAGAATCTATGATAGCCGTTAGAAACCAATAATATGAAAAAATGAAAAGAGCAATGAGGGGTTCAATATACCTGTGTCAAATGAACCCTAAGAGGATATTAGCTTCAAACAATCAGATAGCAAATAGCAGATGAATTAACATAGCCAGAAGCGGGAAGTCTTTACATACATAATCATGCATCCCCCAAAGTAGATGGTAAAGGAGCATATTCGTAACCACTGCCTTAATCCACCATAACGAACTCGCCCAGCCGGATGTTCAATAGGCATCGGATGGTGCTTTAGCTATCGTAATATTTCTGGCTCGCTTTCAGGCTTGGTGATAGTTTAAGATGGAGGAGCTATCCGGACAACTGTCCTTTAAATAAAGCCAACCAGGCGATGGCAACGGCAAAGGCACAGGGACAGGGACAGGGACAGAGGGCAGGCACCAATGGGTCTTGTTGGGCGAGGGGGATGTATGGTATTCCGACGGTAAAGGCGATCAGAATAGGAGAAAGATGGTGGAGATAGATCGCTTTAAGGAACCAGGCGATGGACGGGAGGAGGGGAGAATACAAACAGGGAGAGGCAGAGAGGAGAGACGTCGGGACGATATGAGGAGTTCAAGAAAAGATGCCAGTACAAGTTACAGTATGATATGGAACAGTTACAACGCTTCTCTGACCCTTCCATTTCCACATGCAACGTCAGAGGGTTGCAGACAGGCCGCTGCAGCATCCTAACGGCCGGGCTCACAGTGACCCTGAGCCCTCTTTCTCTAGGCCAAGCCCCACGCCATAAGATCCCTTTCCCCACTAGCATTTAAGGTGACAGCCCAGACTTACGGGCTAATAGGATCACCCATTCATAATTGACAGAGCTTACTCAGGCACGGTACGATAGAAGATTCACAATGGTGATTCCAATACCGTGCTGTGCGGCCACATTTTGCAACCCGAATTACTCTGGGGACTCCCGTTTTATCCACGTGTACAGTATGAGTCCTCATTACAGTAGTGATACCAGTACGAGTGCTGTGCCCGTTGAGTAACTACCATGTGATTCATTGAACCATGTCGAAAAGCTTCTCTTGACCCGAGTCGCGCTGGAATCTTATCTTGCCATGAGTCCTTGACCGACCAACCCAGTCTTTTTGGTCTTCCTGAATCTCAGCCTCGATCAGATAAGCTCCCACCGACCACACTAAGAGGCTGTGGAGATTGGCCCGAATGCGCTAAGGTTGGCCTCAACAAACCATACCCCGACATCGAAGAAATCATTTCAACCTTCTCCTCGGCTGCAGCCAGGCTTCAAACCTTCTCCTTATTTTCAACACTCAGCCACGTTCAATTGTCAAAATGGTGAGCCTCGCCCGCCCGTCCAATAATTTGTAGTAAACTAACATAGACCCCCTACAGAACAACAAAGCCAGCAAAGAGCCTTCGATCAAAGCCTCGGCAGATGGTCAGTCACCATAAGCCCCCATACGAAATCACCGCTCCTAACACGCGTAGGAAGGTGCGACAAGGTTTATTGATTCATACTACGAAGCCATCAACACAAAGCGAGCATCTCTCGAAAATTTCTACGATCCCAACGCTTCCATAGTATGGAACGGAAATCCCATGACCGGTGGGGTGGCATTTGCAGAGTTCTTTGAACACATGCCGGCAACCAATTACGATGTTCAATCTTACGATTCTCAACCGATGCTAGTGCCCGGCACCTCAGGAGGTCCCTGTAACTACATGGTTATCGTCTCCGGGAGCGTCAAGTATGGGGATAGCAAGGAGCAGAGGGGCTTCAGCGAGACTTTTGTTTTAAAGCCAAGCTCTACAGATCCGAATCGATATGTAGTAGCTACTCAGGGGTTTAGATTAGTAGTTTAAGTAGGGAGATACGGTGGAAGGCGTTGGGCCGGCTGGTCCCAAGGCGGAGCGACACAAGGCGCTGTGAAGCATGGTAACATTTCTTCCTTTCCTCGCTTCGTATATCGGTATGGCAGCGGCTGGGCCTGAAATCGATGACTTTATTTTCCTTTGCCCCATTCGAGAATTTTGTGAAAAGTGATGGACAAAGGTGGTGAGCGGGAGGCGGCGTTTGGATTTGGGCTTCCCGCTCCTGTATCCTCCGGGCATGCTTGGGGAAAGGAAATTATGAAAAACAAAAACGACGATCCTTTCACTTTACCTTTTCTCTTAGATCGCTCACATAGTTCACATTTGCCTGTTGCGCTCACAAAATAATGATAATATATCAAGCATCTCCGATCCCCGTCAATGGTCCAGCCCGTGATTAGGGGACTTATTTTCGGCGGGGTGGTTGGAATGGGGCCCAAAGTCTATAAATGCTGCCACGGGTGGGGTACTTTCCCAAAGAAAGAAAAGCTTGCGAGATCGGGGGATAGGGATTAGTTACCGCTCTCCCAGTATATTGAGGGGTGTTATAGAAATTCCGGCACAATTGGGCTCCTGGACGTGCATGCTTCCATGGAGAGCTTGTCAAACACCGCCCCCGCAGCAATTAACCGCACGAGAAATCACTCGATTGCCACCCCCAACCGAGGCCGTTTAGTAAGTAGACAGAGGCCAAAACGCACCAAAATTGCCGGTTTTTGAGCCATTATATTTCCATAGATATCTTGAAACTTGGCTTTGGAAGATTTTTCAAAAAAGTATAGCATATCTGAAGTATAGTATATATTTATTTCAGGTTTTTGTCTGTAGTTTGCACAGAGCAGTAGGCACATGAACTGTGCAAGGTGTTTTGTAGTGTATCCTTTCCATACAAAAACCCTGGTCCTGGCAGGCATCTTGTGGGAGAGGACATTCAATTTCTCATGATTCTAGAAGAATCACGGGAAGGAATCCTACACTTTTTTGTGTGGGTGCCATTATCTCTTAGACTGCTGAAACGGTGGAAAATTTTCTGCCACCCGTCTCAGCGTCTGAGACAGAGATTACTAAGATGCTTTCTCAGTATTCTCGAGTGATGATGTGCG
>Ga0307513_10001614_pt1 | contig 32357 bp, 37 predicted proteins | sample 15_EM_MG_FD_202174 | JGI IMG/M metagenome (GOLD analysis project Ga0307513, IMG submission 202174) | Populus trichocarpa ectomycorrhiza microbial communities from riparian zone in the Pacific Northwest, United States - 15_EM | ecosystem: Host-associated > Plants > Roots > Unclassified | place... | reverse complement strand
TCAGAATTGAGAGGCCAAACACCCCTTAGATTTCAACCTGCCATTTGTTTAGTCAGAGAATATCACTCGTAGGAATAAGTGGGGCCCCGCACAGGGGCAAGAGTGGGGGACAAGAAGACGGGGGCCATCTAGGCAATCAGCGGGGAAAGTAAAATACCCGCCCCGCCCCACAGCCCGGCCAGGGCCCCGTGTCATATGGGGCGGGGAGGAACGGCAAAGAGTTGACCCCGGGCCGGAGTAACGGCGGGGTCACAAAGTGAAAACCCGCCCCGCCCCGCCCCGTAACAAACACTAGGTGGCTGGCGATGAAGGTCTGGTGTCCGGTGGGCTTGGAGAATTTGGTGCTTCATCCCGCCGGGCTGGGCTATTCTGATGGGTAGGGCTCCGGCTTTGCTGAAGCGTATTGGTTGATAAGCTGGGAGAGTGGCTATATTCTGGGCTGCTTGGTTCTGCTGTATTGCTATCAGTCGTGGTATTGCTTGCTGCTTGGCTTCGGGGTGGAGTAGGGCCTTGCTCTGCGGAATGACCATAGCGGTTGGGTTGCTGGCGGATACGCGTGTTTTTTCAGATTCCACCGGTGGCTCTATTCCTGCTCGCTCGTGTGGTACGGCCTCCACGCGTAGATGCACTGCGAGGGGCCATGATTGGTGTAAATATGCTATTGTGAGTAATATAGTGTAGGGTAAATGAAGAACGCGAGATGTAAGGAACTAAAGAACGCGTGGTATAGGGACTAATAACCACGAGGTGTAGAGAGGATAGTGATGTCGTAGGCACGGGATTCTGCAGTGGGATATGTCTAGGGGGTCCACGGACCTATAGCTTCTGAGCTATGACCCCCACTGTCCCAGCAACCGGATATACTTTTTTCCGCCATTCCCTGCAGCCGAACCGTGCTCCCAGCGCTGTCCAATGGGCTTTCCCAATTGGCATTGGGTTGTTCCAACCCACCATACAATAATCAGAAAACTGTGATCACAACTGCTTCTGTAGAAAACATGACACGTTGTCCTGGGTTCAAGAGGCCGGGGAGGCACTCTCCCCTTTTCCAAAGACAAGTTATGATACATCATGAGCTATTATTCACGCCCCACAAGAACAGTCAATAGTTCGGCTCAGCGTAATTAGCAAGGCGTGACTGATTTTACCCCCCATAGTACTTCTTTGGCGGAAACGAGCCACCACACCCGCCACAACAAATGTGGAAACGAAATATTAGCACAGAACTGCGAGTACTTTATATACACTCATCATTCCCAGAAGCAGAAATCTCCAGTAACCCGGATAATCACCGTCTCACTCGCTGCTCTCGTCTAGGAGTGCAGCACACCCACGAAACGCCATTTCAGCATCATCGGGGGACTCGGTGTCCAGAAGGTAGAATGCCACGCGGAAACCAAGGTCTTCAGTAATGGGCTCCGTTGAATCTTTAGTTCCTGCGAGTGCATGTGGGATATCCGTAGGGTTAATAGAGTGCTGCTCATCCTGAGATTGAGGGAAGAGCCATGAAATGGTTTTCAGTGCACCGCCCTGCCTTGATCCGGTTCTCTAGTTGGTAAATACGCCTGTAAGGACAATTGGACCAAATGGTCGAGCTGCTAGAAGGTTTTGTCCCCACCTTTGACACTTGTAACCTGCGAGAATCGCGATAGTTTTCCAATGGCGTGAGGAAACTCAGCCAAATGATGCATTCCTTCTAGACTGCAATGGGTCAGTAGCTTCTGGGGTATGTTTTGATGGTTGGAGATTGCCATTCGCCAGAGAAGATCTGCCGCTAAGGGTATCTGTTGCCTGATTTGGTGGAGGGTGGCAAAGAACATGCTCAGGATACTTTCATGGGCGCCTTATCGTTGGATGTCATAAAATGGCTGCGAAAGTAGGTTCTTCCTTTGTTCCTCGCTCTCTCAGAAAATATTCCAGTAGATGGATGGCGATATGGCAGTCTTGGTCATATAGGCTACCAAACCTACAATAACCAACGGCAGGTGATGTACCAAACCCAGGTTCACTGCAACATCCTCATATTCCTTATCTTTCAAATTACCCGTGCCCCAATAGCGCTTCAAAAACAACACCAAGGCTTCTTCCGTTCCCATTTTTCCAACATCAATCGTTGCCAGAAACTGCTGCAATGCAACCTGCCGGGATCTGGTTGTAAATATCAGAGTTCCACTAGTCGCTTGAGGTATAAAGTTGGGGATTGAGCTGTGGTTGGTACCCTCATCGGCTTCGTTATCGGCATTCTCAATAACCAGAATCCAGGTACCACTGTGTGGGCCTTTGAACCACCTCCTTACTATCCGCAGTCTCACTTCCTCTGTCACGGCATCGTGTGGAGGAATATGAACATGCTGTGCAATAGCCATGAAACCCTTAGTAAATTTTTATATGCCACTTCCTTGTTCTGAGAAAATGTTAGAGTTTCTATTGCCGACACACTGATAAACGTATTCCAGGGCGATCTGGGTTTTGCAAAGCGACGTTAGTGCCCTTTTCATACCTCAAAATGTCTAGACCCCGCACAGACTAGAATAAGAGAACCCTGTCTCAGGGCACGAAGGCTTCCCCTTTAACCGGTGTTAGGTTTTGCTGGTATTTCCTCATCTCGCGGTTGAAATTCCCAACTTATACGCCCTACGACAAAGTTCACTTATCTGCTTAATACCGGACTAGTACTGACCCGGAACCATCTAATCCATAGAGCACGACTTGGTTTTTGTCTTTAGGCTCGGAAAATCTCTTGATCTTCTCTAAGAGACTTTGGCGACCAGTCAACCTACTGCTCCAGCAATATGAAATTAGCTGAGAAAACCTGGATGCTGATTTCAGTTGGGATATCCTCTTAGTACTTGGCCAGAAATCTCTTGTGGATCTTGATATTACCTGCGTCTCCCACCGGAAATCAAGTAGCGTGATTTCGAAACTAGAGTTCGTTACGGGGCGGACGGGGCCCCGAAAAACGCAAGCCCCCGACCCTTTTCCCCGCCCCACCCCGCTCAACGGCCTGGGGCGGGGTGGCTTTTTCGGCATGCCCTGCCACTGTCCCCGCTCAGGCCCCCGCCCCACTCATACCCCAGACGGCTCCCCGTTAAAAATAGGTGGTAACAAACGGGGCCCCGTCCAGGGAATGAGTGTGGGTGGGCCCCGGACGGGGACGGGGCGGGGATTACCCGAAAAATACCCCCCCCGGCTCCGTGTAAGGGCGGGGCCTCGCGAGTGATAACCCGCCCCGCCCCGCCCCGTAACGAACACTATTCGAAACCCGAAATCAGCTACACCAGTCAGCACAAATGTAGTATTATAACTACCATAAGCACCGCTATTACCAGTGTTTCCACTGCAGGTTCCATGGATGTTAGATTGGGATTGGGCAACACTAAAATGGCTGTTAGACGGGTGGGTCTTATCCCCGACACCACAGATTTTAATGGAAAGAGTGGCATACTGAGCCATCGGGTTAAACATTAGGAGATATGTTTGTCTAGAGTTTCCGAAGATATGATATGATGGTGAAAAGATGTCGCCGGGTTGTTTGGAACGATATCCTTCTGTGCCTCTGAAATAAGCGGGTGGGAGAAATATGCTGGGCGGAGAGCCTAACCTTGAACACCAAGGTTAATAATTCCCTGCCGCTGGATCTGTTGGGGGCCAGAATTCCCGTGAGTAGTGTGTAAGTCAGGAGAGGGATAGAGTTTTAGTGCAGTGTAGAATTGATGGGATAATTTGGAAAACATAAAACAGAAGCTTGAAGGTCAGGAAAAGGAAAGTACAGTGAAAAGTAGGAGTTCAAGTTATCCACTCAATTGAAAAACAATTAAAAAACAAAGAGGTAGCTAATAGCTACAAACGAAAAAAGTCCACCCACCCGAGCACACATTCCATCAGCGTTTTGCTATCCCCATGTTCTCGGCAAATCAGCACTTGCTGACAGCCAGCTCGTAACTGGTAGGCAGGTGGTAGACACTTAATAACTCGTTGATTTCAAACTCTATGAATAGTTAGTAAAAGGCATTTGAGCAGGCAGGGAGTGCTTGTGACTCACCGTCTAGCCCGTCGATGCTGGCGTTATTTTCTGGAAAGTTCGCAACGGGTTTATTCAATGGTGTCCTCAGCGGACACAAAGTAGCCCAACGACTACAGATGGACACATTTTCAAGTCTCGCAATAGAATTGTATTGTCTGAGTAGGAAGGTTAGCCTTTATTGTAATGAAAAAAAAAGAGGAATAATTCGCATACAGGCAGTGAACGTGAAGCTGAACGGTATTGAGGTTGGTGTTAAGCATTGTAAAATGCTGATCAACCAAGGTAAAGCATTCACGGACGATAGTAAACTTGTTATCCATGGTATCAAAATGTTCGTCGATTGTTTTAAAACATTTACCCACGAAAGTGGAGTTGTCATCGATGGTATTGAAACGATGCTCGATTGCCTTAAAACAGGAATTGGCCGTCTCAAAATTCTTGTCGTTACTGTCAGAACCGTAGTCGATCGTTTGGACAATCTTGGTTAGTTGCTGTTTGATGGTTGAGAAACATTTGTCTGCCGCTTCCACAATGGCAATTTGACAATTCTCGATCCGGGTCAGGTGATCATCTTTCCCTGTAAGACGATCATCTATCCCTGTGAGACAATAATCAATGTTGGTTAGGTGATCCTTAATTCCAAGGATGAAGGTCAAAATCTTGTTGTTGATGTTCCCCTCACGGCTGCTGATACCCTGACAGGACATTCTCGGAGTATGTCTGCTCATCATAGCGAGGTCGGTCATTCTTAGTCGGTTGTAGAACCCAAGGGAGCGAAAGTAACCGTGGCAGATGCAGGTGGGGGTCACTTTCAGTGTATCAGAGGTTGGTGCTGGCAGTGCGAAAAGAATGCAAGTAGTAGAGATTGGATTAGAAAGCTATGTAGCGTGGAGGTGTGAGCTTCGTGATGAGGAGAGAGGTCAAAAATGAGAAAAGGAGGTTGTGTGCTCTTTGATTGCCAAACACAAGTCACAACCATGCCCTGTGGCTTGGCAGTGGGTGGGGTTTCGCGGTGTGGTTGGTCGGCTTATCCGGTCCCTGACGGGTAGTCACGTGTGACAGTTACCGCCAAAAATTAAAGTATCATACCGGTAGACACTAAAACAACGCGACTTAGAAGGCACGCACATCATCGTCTAGCCGAATGTCCGGTTCCAGATCACCCATCATCCCCTTACCGCAGATCAATACCCCAACAACCCTACCAACTGGCTTCAAATCTTACCTGGAACCAACCTCCCAAACACGAATTCCAATCACCCCAGCAGCAAACCCCACCATCAGCGCATATATAACAGTGGGTACCATGGCCAACCCAACCAGCAGTACCCCATCAGGGTTTATCACAAACACAGAAATCGGGAGGATGTGCCAAAGACGCAGGCCGTCAGCCTTGTACATCTAAGCGAATTCAAGGAGCGTCGCGTCGAACAAGCGGAACACCGGGACCGCGAAGCCGCCGAAAAACTATAACCGATTCGCAGCAGCGGTGTGGGCGGGGGACCTGCGATTTGGTCTCGGGAAGGTAGTGAGGCACCCACCGGCAGTGGTGGTAAGGGAACTAAGAAGCGCAAGAAGGTGGTCAAGGGAAATTATCATTCGCTGGGGAGGGTGATGGTGATCATGGCACGGATGATGGCTATTACTTTTCATCCACCGACCCGACAACATCCAAGAGTGAGGATAACAATACGAGTGGCGAGGAGGACGAGATGAAGAAGCGGAAGGTTAATCCAAAACTGGGACTGCCGGCTCTGAAGGTCTTGACGAAGAATCCACTTTTGAGGAAGACGCAGGCATGTGAGACTCTGAGGCGGGAGTTTTTGGCATTGCAGGAGAAGATTAACAATAAAAAGATCAATATTCCGTTCGTTTTTTATGGTGGTAAGTTAGGTGTCGTGCAGGCTCCAATTTTTGAAGTTGACATCCGGCTAACACACTCTAGGCACTAATGTTGCTCCGCCCACCGGAGAGGGAGTGAGGGTTAACAAAGGCGAGGTGGTATGGCTCTTTCTCGAACGTGCTAGGAGAATTGCTGGATGCAGGGAGTGGCTCAGCTTTTCGGTCGATGATTTACTGTTTGTTCGCGGTGAACTGATAATACCTCACGTATTTCTTCCACCTCTTCCTCTCTTTTCGCAAACACTAACTCGCGCGACAGCATTTTGAATTCTACTGTTTTATCGTCAATCGCACGATGGGGCCCAACGCATTATTGTTTGATTTCCTGTCATCTCTATCGCCCACCTCCCAACCCGGCGCTCCGAATCCCAACCGCGATGATTCTACAATGAGAAAAGTGGTGTATCGCTGCTGGTACGAACGGAATAAGCCCATATTCCCCGTGAGCGTGTGGACTGAATTTGATCCCAATATGGATTACTTGAAGATGGTACGGCGGGCTATGGGTGGGAATGCATTTTTTTCGGTTGAGCCTCCTTCACGGCAGTCGGCTCTGCCTGCTCCCGAGTTAACGATGGTATAATGTACTATCAGAAGGCTTCGCTGAAAAATATGGTCTGGTACTGTATATCATATTTACATCTTTTTTTCCTACCTTTCGCTTGTTTGCTAACATGGAATACGGGACCTAGACTAATGGTTGACCCCAATGTAAAATCCTTCGTATGTTTAGTTGCCAGGTGGCATTCAATGAAACTGATGATTGGGTGCCTTATGCCATTACAAGTGCGAGTACCTGTCAGCATTAACCTCGACACAGCACATGCTCGAAGAATGAAACTTTTCATTTCCACAATCTCATCTATTCTTTTCTTTTCTGAACACCGAAACCGACAATTGTCCTCGTCATCGCCACAACTCCTTGCTCTTTTGACCGAAATACTACTATAGGATGAATGGCTTTATCCTCTGGTGTAATGACCTCCGATGTCATGCTCAAACTGATGGCCGCCCTGTTGTAACTGCAGGTAATTACCTCCCTGATCATATTGAATGCACCTGTCATACTGCTTGGGTCTCCGCATTGGAGTTGCCTTTCCTCCTGGTGTTGATGCACCCGGAGCGATGAAACTCTAATCCGGCAACTTGAGCGCATGTGCTTGGGCGTATTAGTAGGAATCGGAAAACAACTTGTCCTGACAGAAATATAGACTCGTGCGGGATAAGCGGGGGTTGTCTTGCGGTTCTTTACTGAACTCCTGAGCGTGTTCACTCCACTCTTGGAGGACCTATTCCTTCGTAGCCCTTAAGTTGACTAGCTTTTCCTCACGTCCTACAGTCATGTTTACTGCCTCCTATATGTTGCCGCTCTGTAGCTTACCGAACCCCCTCCGAACTGTGAGCGAACCTGTCCAGCCTGCGGTACATCACTTTCCAAGCCGGCTGACGCAGTGATCGCAGTTCTCTACCAAAGCGACGTCTACCAGACTAGTGTTCTCTGTGGACTCAGTCCGAGTATCATAATACAAATCTGCACTCGTGGGCTCGCCTTCTGGACATATCAAGTGATCCAGGGAATGTCCGTGTTAGCTCCATCCCGACAATAAAACGAGGGGTTGACCATGGCATAGATTTTATCAACAACATCTCGCAACGTCATTACGAGCGCCGGGAACCAAAATTCAAGTAGAGAATGCGAGGATTATTAGTGATGCGAACAGTGAAATCTCTGCCCTACGAAATAAGATTACCGGGATGGCGGTTGTTGAAGATAAATTGAGAAGGAAGAACCATGAGTTGATGCAAGGGTGAAGAGAGAAGGCGAGAAAGCTGGCACAAACACAGGTATTCTTGGCTGATATTTACCATTCCCATAACGAGAGACCATGCACTAATACTATACAGGAACTCTATGATACACTCAAACACCTGACATTAATATGGCAAGTCCAGCAGGCCGCTGGCGATGAGGCTGATCAGGCGCTGTATATGACCTCTCACCCGCCTTACAACTGCTGCCACTTCCAGCACACCCTGCGCAAATCCTTGGGAAACTTTCCTTAACAGATCCGGCCAAGCCTGGATCCTAAATACCTCCTACCCGGTATGAACATCGGGAATATTCACCGTCAGAACGGGGCTGGTTCTGGTGCAAGAGCGATTCACTCCTTCCAATCGCCAGTAAGGCCGCCTGATAATGGCCAGGGTATGCTCGTTAACGGTAGACGTTTATTCTTTCCCTTTGAATCCTCTAACACCACCCTTAAACATTCATTAGATCAGACTCCGTTCCCGTCCACCCCTCTCACCACCCACGAGCACCGCCAACGTTTCAATATCCAATCTTCAGCGATACGATTCCCCGCTACGCTTAGCGAATACTGTAGACCACCTTTGAGGGAGCTTGACAAGAGCTCTCGGGGTGGACAGATGGCAGACGGAGGTAAGTCCAGAAGGCTTGAGGGAGATGAGAATCGGAGGGCTGTTCTTGACTACCATTGACAAGGAAACCTTTTTCCCCCCCATGGCGACCGTTATTATGAGGTCTAAACATTGGTTTGGTTAGTTTTGAGACATCCGCTACGAGACTTTGGTACTGGGGATGAGGATAGGTAGGAGGAGGTGGGTAGTAGGAGGGGGGTTGGTGGCGGGGATGTGGTAATGCTGAGTGGGACGGGGATGAGATCCCTGGAGTAGGATGGGTGGTGGGAGCAGGAAATATAGTGTTTTTTGTGTTTTTACTTATAGTATTTATTGTACGGTACTCTACCATGCCCACAAGAATTGCAATGGTGAGCACCCTTTTCCATGCAACATTAGTGAGCTGGACGCAACCAAAATCGCCGTTAGTCAGCTAAAAAGGAGACTCCATGTATCGTAGCCCCATAATTTTGCGAAACTCATTTTCACGCTAAGAGGTCAAAATAAAAGTGGCATAATACAGCGAGTTCCAGCCAGCATAAATTAAACATATTTATCCTAAATAATCCTAACCAGCATCCGGGAGTTGGCTCCAGGTCATCCTCGGTTCCGTGTATTTAACCCGGCCCCACCCTAGATTCCTCCGACCATACCCAGCCCAGGTCCCATTCTGTCATGTCCGGAAATCCTTTAACTAGTTATGCCACAACTGTAGCTTCCACAGATGTGCGAAAAAGGGGTAGTGCTAAGAATAATAAAACAAAAGCTCTTCCGCTCAGTATCGCCATAACGGGAGCAAGAGATCCAGCCTAGATTTGTTCCCAGTCACCCAAATAAGCAACTATTCGAATTTCTAAAATGGACCATAATGTCTTGACATCTCATGCGAACACTTCCCTGTGCATAAAAATCCCAATGATCAACACCCTTATCATGCAAGGTTATTGGGCAGAAAGCAACCAAAATTGGAAAAGCCTCCAGGGTATCAGCCAGGGAACCCATATATTCACAATACCAGTGATGACACTCCCACAATGATTCAGGTTCAACGGAGCCTTATGATCTCAATCTCACTCCATGTCCCTATCTATAATCTATAAGCAGATAGTTTAAGACATTTGTCACTTTAAAGCCTTCTCATTGGCTGAGTTTCAGATTTGCTTTTTGAGGGCTAGGGATCATCCAAATCCTAGGACTCTGATTGGTTGAAAGGTTGCATGATACATCATATGTGATATCAATATTGAGAGAGGTCAATAATATCATACAGGGTATCATACTAGATCTTATCGAAAGGTCAATGATATTATACATTGTACTATATCATATCGAAAGGTCAGTGATATCATATATAGTAGTATATTTCATCAAAAGGTCAATGATATCATACATTGTACTATATCATATCGAAAGGTCAATGATATTATACATTGTACTATATCATATCGAAAGGTCAGTGATATCATATATAGTAGTATATTTCATCAAAAGGTTAATAATATCATACATAGTACTATATCTTATTGGAAGGACTCAGTAAATTAGATCAAACATAGTACTATATCTTATCGGAAGAGTAATGACATCATATATAGTACTAGATCTTACACAAGGGTTGATAATATGATACACAGTACTATATCTTATTGAAAGGTTTGAGTCAATCATATCATACATAGTACTATGGCTTATCGATAGGGTAATAACATCATATATGATACTATATCATATGAAAAGGTTAATAATACTATACATTGTAGTATATTTTATTGAAAGGGCTGAGTCAATTATATCATACATAGTACTATATCTTATCAAAGGGTAATGACATCATATATGGTACTATATCTTACCGAAGGGTGGATAATATGATACATAGTACAATATCGTATTGAAAGGTCTGAGTCAACCGTATCATACATAGTGCTATGGCTTATCGAAAGGGTAATGATATCATATATGATACTATATCTTACGAAAAGGTTAATAATACCATACATAGTACTATATCTTATTGAAAGGTCTGAGTCAATTATATCATATATAGTGCTATATCTTACCGAAAGATTAATGATACTATAGATAGTACTGTATCGGATTGAAAGATCATGATATCAGACATGGCACTGTATCTTATTAAAAGGTCCGAGTCAATGATATCATACATAGTACTATATCTTATTAAAAGATATCCTGAGTCAATGATATCATACAGGATACTATATCTTATAAAAAGGTTAATAATACTTTACATAGTACTATATCTTATCGAAAGGTCAATGATACAATAGTTGGTACAATATCTGATCGCAAGATCAAAGATATCAGACATGGTACTATATCTTATTAAAAGGTCTGAGTCAATGATATCATACAGGATACTATATCTGATCGAAAGGTCAATGATACGGTAGTTGGTACAATATTTGTTCACAAGATCAATGATATCATACATGACACTATATCTTTTTAAAAGGTCTAAGTTGATGATATTATACAGAGTACCATATCCTATTGAAAGGTCAATACTAGGATATATAGTACTATATCTTATAGAAAGATCAATGATATCATAGTATTACAATTGAGTTTACAATAGTGGTCAATGATATCACAATAGTATGATTGATAGTACAAACCTCTTTATGATATCATTCCTCAGACTGATGAATTGATTCAGATAGGTAGCCAATATACTATTTACTTTTTAACTAATATATATTGGACTAATCTTCCCATCTGGTCTTCATAGATATCAGACTCTTTTGTCCTATCTTTCCCAACCAAAACTACGACAATCCTATTACAAGATTTCTATATTCAACTTCTGAGTTCACTTGTCGCAATAGTTCAAGTGCTAACCTATATAGGATAAAATAAGGATAAGCACTTTAGTTATGATTGTATTACCGATGGAGAAAGTATCGACACAAACGATCAAGCGACATTAAACTCAAGTCTTCAAGGCCACATTTCGACTCCTGAATTTCTTCATGAAATTCATGAACCTGGAGTGCCACCACATGAACTTTGCTTGAAAGAGTCAGCAATTTGTGTCTTGATAAGAAATCTCTCGCTTGAGAATGGCCTAGTCAAAAATGCAAGAGTTGGTATAAAAAAACTTTTGGAAAATGTTATCAAAGTAGAATTAGTACAGACTGGTGTATATGAAGAGGGTAGAAAAAGGACATACCATCTTCCAAGAATCATGTTTGAATTTCAGCCTAGGTTTTGTTCATGAATTTTTCAACGAAAACAGTTTCCTCTTCATCTTTCCTATGCTACTACTTTGAATAGCTGTCAAGGTTTAACATTAAATCGTGCTGTTATTGATTTACGAGGATCACCTTTTACTCATAGGTAATTATATACCAGTATTGCAAGAGTAATACATCAGGATGATATTCGGGCATATTTTCTTGATGAAAATGATGAAGAACTAACTACAAATATTGTATATAAGCATTTACTTTTATCCGATTCAGATATATTCAATTACACTTTGGTGGGAATATTATTTCATAAATTTAATACTGTCAGTAGTATATTATTATTATTATTATTATTTTTATTTTTAACTATGATTGCTATTAATACTTTGTATCTCAAGTGGTTATCTATTAGATTCTCACGATCAATGGTTCAAGTTGTTAAATATGGTTGCTATGCATGATAGTAGTTGCGATTAGTAGTTTCCATGAGTGGTTGCCATGTGTGGTTGCCGTGTGTGGTTGTCAAGGGTGGTTGCCGTGGACTGTATACCTACCTCTCTATTTTCTTTCTCACTTTTTCTTCATTTCTTCAATTTTACTCTCCCATTCTTTCTCGCTTTCCTCTACTATCGTACAACTACATCTTTCCCAACTCCCACTTTACCCTACTCTTCTACCAATACCAACCATGGAAAAGCGTTTTATTCCCCTTATTTTTATCTTATTATTTCTACCATCTGAACTTTTTCTTTTTGCATTTAGCAATACATACTTGGTGCTCATTTACTACATGTGATGAGAGCTTTGCAGTATTAGCTTTATCCTTAAAGAATTAATTTTGTTTGACTAGTTATAATTTATTAGCACCTATTTCGCCTTCTTAGTAGAATTTTGCTTATGATATTATTATTTTTTAGTAGAGAAAAATAGGCATGCGGAATTTCTCAGAGTGCTGGAACTTGGGCAAATACAAACTCGGACTTTTTACAACTACTTCCACAAACCTAACAAAGAGCTCCTCGTATGCAACTCTATACCATTCTGCAGAACCAATTTTCCACCCAGAGTTCTGATGCCTAAAAGCTTTTTTCTGATTTCATCTTGCTTGCCAATACTTCCTCGAACCAAGAATCTGATAATACTATCTTTGCACCTCTTCTCCCTTCTATTCAAACCCTTCAAAAAAACAAAAGCCACTACAGACAAAAGTGAGCCCTTTTATCCTACAATCTTTACCTTATATTACCCCCCGACAAAAGAGACAACAATTTTTTATCCTCCCTTCCCACTATTGCTCTTTCAAAACTCACTAAACCTGAGATAGATCCTCCTCCCAATTACTATATTTATAAAAGAGAGGAAATCTGAGCACTCTGGCAGGATCTTCTTTTGCATGGAAAACAGCCAGATTCTAGATTGAGAAGACACACTCTTCTGAAATTAGAGGAAAACTGATTGAAACTTGATATTGCTGGATCTCAAAGTGCAATCATTCAGGATGAGGCTATAGGCGAGATAGTTGCTATGGTTTACAGAAACATTATGCCTGTGGATTACCATTCAATTATTGAATAGATTAATCAAACTATAATGGCCAGTATTGCTAGAAAGAGAAGTACAAGAGTAAGTTCATATTCATCTTAAATCCTTATACAAGTTAGTAATATTATACTTATTTCACTTATCTATTATGGTTAGAAGATCAAGGAAAAATTGTGCAGACTGGATATTCAGCAGGGTCTCGAAGCCATCCTCGATTTGATTGGGCACAAAATCTCTTATCCAAAAACTACAACACCCAAGATCAACAACAAATCGCTTATCAGGAGAGTAGTGTATTTGCACTATTTTGGAATATGGCGAGAAGCCTTATTCATAGTAAGATTAGCCACGATATTGAAGGGTTCCTGGCAACACGCGTTAAGAGAATGGATAGTAAGGGGAAACAAAGCAAGAATAATACTTATACAATCAAGTGGAAGGAAGAGGTGTATGAGTTTCAACAAGGGCAGCTTGCCCCTCCAGTGGGTTTCTTCACCAGCAACTAGTGTAGGTATGTAGTCAAGTATAAAGTCTGGTTGGAAAAACCACTAACTGAAGGGTTTAGAGCAATTCATAAGGAAGGGGCACCTCATAAGTATAGTCTATTCTGGACAACCAATAGAAGCCTTGGGGAAGATGAGGGGGGCATCTTCTTTATTTCTGGTTATGAAATCAGAATTCAAGGAGCAAAAAACACTTTGGTGGCCTGGTAGACGAAGATGTTCTATGGTACCAGTTTAGCAAAGCCAAAGAGTATTGACTCTGACAGAGGTAGAGGACATGTAGGTCTGAGCATTGTTTCTCCTAGCAGGCTTATGGGCATTTGGGAAAAGTATATGGATGAAAAGATTGATGAAAGTGATTTGGAGAAGGAATTAGAGGTGGGAGAGGAGATATAGGAGTAGGATATGCAATGCAGGGTGAATGTTATTATAAGAGTTTTTCTGCAATTTGATATTATTATTGGAATAATACTATATACACTATACTCGGTCACGATAGCCAAATGACATCCGGCCGGAGGCCGATTGCCACTTGTTTCCTAAAACCATACTATTAAGAGACTTTCCAGTTCCCGAACCTATCTGCGTCAGACTCTTGGTAAAAAAACAGAATAAAAGATCTTACCTAAGGAAGATTCTGTGAGAGCAATGTTGTTGTAGGTTTCTTGCACCAGGATTCATCACCTCAACCATGTTCAATTTTCTAGAATGATATGTAGGATTGGACAATATGTGCTAATTTGAATTGTTATCTCCCTTATACACATGCTCTCCATGATTCCCATTTGTGCCAAGGAGGTGAGTGTGTACTAGTATCATGCTAATCACATAAGCAAAATTGATTACTCGCGCAGGCGGGAAATCGTTTTACCTCTAGCCCCGCACGCGGAAACCTACCCCAGTGACCAGTAACATTACTCATACGGCCGCAGTCGAAACAAATCACATGATCCTCACTCCTGCTGTTGATAATCCTGTACATCCAATTTGCCAACTCCACTTGAGTCTTGAGCAGGTTACGATAGACCATCAGGCTCACGAGTTTATCCAACTTGCGCCCAAGGCGGAATGTGCCCTCTGCAGGCTTCAGTGCTGGTTTCAAGTATATCGGGATACCAGTTTCTACAGCGCACTGCAGGAACATAATTAGTCGCACCTAATGTGCACAAAACCAACCGCGTACTAATGATCAAGAGCAACACACCCTCCCCCACACTCCACATCTAATCCGATCCGGAATTGTTATTGGAACGTGATGCCTTCAATAAAGGAATAGATGACCAAGGAATAACCCACAAAAAAATATCCCCCGGGAAAAAATCTAAGCAGAATGTTATTTAACCCCCGGACCTCTCTTAAATCCCTTTTCGAACCAGGAAGCCATGATCCCCCACCCCAAGAACCCCCACGCTCCTGCCGAGATATACAGCCACCCTCATCACTCCACTTCCCCAAACCGCTCAGGGTTGTTGCGCCACTGCTATGACTGCGGCGGACAATCCGCATGCGCCGCCTCTCTACGGTTGCAACAGTTGGAACCGCGCATGCAGCCACATGAACGATGTACTGTAACTTAATTATTCGGAATTTTGCCCGTAGCTCATCGTTGGTTTCATCTTGCCGGGTTTGGCGCATTGCATAGATCGCGTAGAAGGGTTTGTTTGGGGAAATGCCGAAGGTGAAGCGTTCGGGGAAGGAGAGGTAGAGTTGAACAGGGTTAGGGTGTTGTAATGATGCTTGTCTAGGAGGTTGTTAGAATATTGTATCGATCTCATGGTTATGGGGTGCTGACCGATACATGTTCAGAAAGAAAGTTCTTCCTGCTCCATTTCCTGTGCGAGGAATGCGTTTTGAACCTTGAGCCGCGGCTCAGAGGCTAGGCTAATCTGCTTGTATGGGCCCACCATATAAAAGCGCCCGTCCGCCGTAGGGGAAGAGATACATCGAATGCATCCAGATGGCTCGATGTTGGTAAAGACTGTACTTGGAAACTCGACATCTGTGCTATTATTGAGCCCTGCATGGGCTTCGATGAGGCACGGTAGACCCTGTAATAATTCGGACGTTGCATTTGTAGTTCTTAATGGCCCTCCTCTCACTCTGGTAGTAACCCGTCTTCTTCATCTTCTTCTCCGGGGACGTATAGAGTTGCCCGCAAAGGAGAAATTATTGAGGAGTCTGATTTCCGATTGGAGTGTCTTTGACTGTAAATTGGCTTCTCATCCACCATTGGCGGTGGAATGGCAATTTCTATGGGGCAGAGGGGCCGGGCAAGATTGCGTCTATCACCTTAAATAATCCCTACCGGGAAACGGGATCCGGTTGAGCCCTAGGGGCCACGAACGAGTGGAGATCTCCGTTTAAAGCTCCGTGGGGTGTAGGGTGTGGTGGGCTGGGCGGCGGGTTAGGGACATATCCTGGCAAAGCTATCATACTTCACTCCTGATGCGAAACCTCCCTGGGGATGGATGTTGGCAGATGACCATTGGGAAGGTGCCCACCCTCTTGAATAGCGGGGTAGAGCTAGGCGGCGAACCTGGAGGACGAGATAGTCGACGCCCGGTAGTTGTCGAAGAATGTTCCATCCTGCGGAATCTTGGGATTGGCGGTGACTCCTTCCTTGGGGTTGTGATTCCTGTCGAATAGTTTCCGCGGACGGGACTAGAACAGTCGCGGCTGGAGAGAGTCGACACGGGGTGAAATATCCATAGACGTGAAGGTGGGAACACACCCGGACAAGGGTCGTGGACTTACCGCAACGGGCTTGTAGAAATCGCTGGAGATGGTGTATGCAAGTATTTTCTATCTATCATTATCCGCTCCGATCATCCCTGCTCACTCAGATCAATGAACTCACCAATCCAAATATCTATCGTGCACACCAACAGACCTGCCGTAGTAGCAAGAAAAGACAAGCCAAAGGGAATACATTTTCAATTCACCCCCTCACTTATATCCCCTCGATGAAGGTCGGATACACCTAGTGCCTTCGGCAGCCCAACACCATAATAATAAACCACGGCCGTCAGAAAGCCTGACCCTACGGCGTAGCATCAGGTGCAGACCGGCAACTACTGAAGAGGGAAATCGGATTCTGAGTGAAATATATTTAGTGAACCGGCCTCTACCAAAGCTTTATGCTCATCCACATTCGGCGGCCGGTGTCCCTAGACCTGTGGTATTGGGTCAGTTGACGAATCCAATTGCTTTGGGATTATGTGGACTGGGCATGCATCTTACGAAAGTCGTTTTTGCAAATTGTTCGAAGGAGCAAATTAGTTGGGAGAGAGGCGATATTCTGGGAGTACCAAGCATAATATATTTCATCTCGGGGAGAGGCTATGTATGTGATCGCCGAGATCTAGCGGCAGACACCTCCGATGTTCAACATAATATTATGATACTATATTATTAACTCAACCACGACTTAAAAACCCCAGGGTCTACCCAGTTATTGAAGATTTCGGTAGACTGTGCTTGAAAAAGTGCTCTGCGGGTCGACCTCTGGCGAAGGACCTGCCCTTGCTGTCCATAAATTGTCCGGGCATGGCCCAACTCGGCTAATTTTCCGTTGCGCTGTAGCGGGGACTACCGCATCTTAAGTTTAGAGGAGGAATCATATAACGCACAGCATTCCCTCCCATCATATCTCTCAAGCCACGAAACCTCCGAATGCTGGGATGGGAATAATACCTGTCGCACGAACAAGAAGGATGATGAATTCTCATATATCGTACATAACGGTGGGATGGTGGGATGTTGGGATCAGGGGTGAGCGGGTAACTTTCACTGCTACACATCCTTTACGGGACGCCCCAAGGATCCACCGAAACCGGCACCGGCGGCAGTGTACCCGGAGCAGTCACTTAGACTCGCAGATGCGGGAGTCCTTGATACAGGCAGTAGCACACTACAAGAAATGACCCGGGAGATCTAGCTTGGAGTTGACCCGCTCACTCTTAAATCACAGGCCAGGAATCTTAGGACGAGCACAATCTTCTCTGGAGGTGGGGCAATGACACATCTGGATCCAGATCCGGTATCCGGTAACGGGGCGTCTTACGAAATGCAGGACAAACAAAGGAGATCTGCTCCTGTGCCTATAGTCGCAACCCGAATGGAAAAGCCTGAGCCCCGGATGCCCGACCATGCTCCCCTTTCGATCCCTACTTCTTCCACCACCCTTGCACCGGCGCCCCCAGTAGTTTCACCGCTGTTACCAAACCCAACCGAATTCAACTACGCAAAAATCCCAGACCCGACCGTTCATAAGACTGCTGAGAACGCTGCTGCGAAGGCAATGAAAGTGTGAGAGAAGAGTGTGAAAGAACAGAAAATAACGGAGAGAGATGGGGAAAAGGCGATTGAAAAGAACGAGCGGAGGACACTCGAAAAGCAAAGAAGGGATAAAAGAAATCCGCCACTCAACATGATGGTGAGGTGGAGAGGCTACAGCGGGAAAAGGAAAGAATGGAACGGGACGAGCGATAATTAAAAGGCATTCCGGAACCACCTGTTTTTCGCCTGTCTGGACAGAGCGCTCTCCCCTTTCATAGTTCCGTACCAATCCCTCCCTCATCCATCTCCCCCTCTCCCTCACGGTCCCCAGCCCCAGTGCGTGAAGCAGCGAAAAAGAAGAAGCGCGAGGGGAGGTATTGCCTAACCCCGCTCACGCCGGACCCCTGCTGTACGGGGGTTGAAATGACTGGGGCGGATAAGGTGCGTGCGCACTGCAGGCTCTTGTTTTGGAGACGTGTATGAGAGGCTAGTCGGAGATGTTACAGGGAGGATTGAAGGCTGGGTAGGGGAGGAAGGCACTGGGGAGGTATTGGAGGAGGTAGTATGGAAAACGGTTTTGGCAGTGGTGGTTGAGAGGGTGTGGTTTAGTGGGTGATGTTATAGGGGGAGAGGGGAAAAGGGGGCCACCTGTACTGTGGACTTATTAGGGGGTCTCACGTCCAAAAACGAAACCGGAACTGGGTTAATGTTTTAGCAGTTTACTGTGAGCCGGAAGCATTGTGTTTTCATTTTTCCCCAGAATTTTAGGTGTTGTATCAGTGAACATCAATTGTAGACTAGTTATTGTACTAGATAATGAAAGGTTAGTGAGTGAGAAAAGTTTCGAGGTAAGTTTAGAAATCTGACCTCCACGCAGTATTTGGGAGAGGTCTGCACCATTGGAGCCAAGCATACTAATCCTCTGAGAGTGTAGGCTTCTAGTACTAGTTTTCTGGGCAACGTACTAGTAGTCTGGGCACCACCCATCTAAAAACTGAAATGAAACTTGCAAACTGCCTTTTTTCTCGGTTTGAGGTTTCCACAGTTTTGGCCATTTTAGCGTTTTCAGTACACCACAAAACCGACAAAAACGATCAAAACCGGTTGACGTGAGACCCCCTATTGTTATAGCCAGGGTTCCGAATGGTCGGCGGGAGACTGGACTGGACTAGCTAGTCAGGTCGAAAGTCAAGTCTAGTCCAATGGTGGAAATTAGACCGACTGGACAGTCAGGATTATGGAAACCGACCTGACCAAGACTGGTCTGACTAGGCCTGCCAAGCAATAGGATATGCTATTTTTATCACTAGATATTACGTTCAAATAAAGCTTTTCTTAATTAAACTTATTGTTTCCATGAATTAAAGGTGGAGATAGTGCCTCGCTTAGATTAGGGGTGGCGAAAATAGGTTCTCGAGTATTGAACTATTTTTGGTTCACTAAGTGAGTGATATTACATGACCACACGCAACAATACCCGTATTGGATGCGACTTATCCATCAGGTAATCGTATTTCCACCGCATATTATCCTCTCCAGGATACTCTATCAACTTGTATTGAAGGGCTGTTGATTCATAGCGTGACAAGCGACTTTAAGATCCTACACATACCGGTAAGATGAATTGGAAAACTGGGGGAAGCGAGATCCAGTGGCAAACTTGTGGCAAATATAAAATCTCTATATTTATTGGAGCTCTTCTATGTGATTCTGTTCATTTGACTTACTAGAGGCCCCCCGAAGTCCTCCAGACCAATAATATTCAAGTATTTCTCTCTGGCCACTGGATCTCGCTTCCACCAGTTTTCCGATTCATCCTACGGGTATGTGTAGTATAGCTATACTTCTATTCTTAGCGAGTGTTGGGCTTGGTGCCCTTCAGACTCAAGCGATCTTTTATAAAGACTGGTCTGGGACCAGTTCAAACCGGACCGGACCACCCAAGTTAGTCGGGTCGAGTCATCGCCATCACCAGGACTGGCCGGCCCGGTCCCGCCTCCAAGACTTGACCGGTCGGACTATTCGGAACCCTGGTAGAAACTAGCATTGGACCCAATCCCGCGGGTACCATTGAGCTCTCGATAAAGCATCCTCCTCTGCATTGAGAAACTTTTAGCAGAAAACAGAAAGGACAAACAAACTATTTGGTGGTGGGAAGAAGGAAAAAGAGAAGGAAGTCGTTCAGAGAAGAGAATAAAAGAAAAGGAGAAGAAGAAAAAATGACAAACAAACCATATATTGGTGGGAAGGAGGAAGGGAAGGAAGTCGTTCGATGAAGAGAAGAAAAGAAAAGATGGAGAAGGAGAGAAAGAAAGACACTATTTAGAAAAGTAAAGATAGGGAAATCATCGGAGTGTGGGAATGCAATCGAGGCACACACATATGCATTTCCAGAACGACACTATATGATATTATAATATGTGGAAGAAGCGAAAAAACACCAATGCGAAGAGAACAGGCAATCAAACCCGATTTCTCTTGCTTATTGGCCAGAGAGCCCGGTTGTGCTGCCCAGGTGATCTAAATATTCCCCGAACGTGGTATAGTCTTGCGAGTGACCAAATTGGAAGCGGCTCCACCTCTCGATTTATCAACCTCATAAAGTCAACTTTCAAAGCATTTAACTTATCCAATTCTGGCGCCTTGGAAGGAATGAAAAGAGAAAGAAGAGACAAAGCAGAGTATAAGGAACAATTGGAAATGAAATAAACGAGGCAACCCCTCGAAGGAAGGAAGATGGGGAAAGTGGGAAACAAAAAGAGCCTCTTGAATGTGTGCTAGTAAGAAAAAAACACAAGACAGAAGAACGCGAACACTAACGTCATAGACTAATTAACAAAGGCATTGAATTTAACACATCCATTGCATAATAGCGTCAGATGCTGGCGAAATACTAATTGTTTGGCATTTTTTACCCCCAGAGCTACTGCCCTCGCCTCACCAGCCGGGGACTTAGCTTCCTTCCGCCTCCATGATCACGCCCCCGATGATGTTTCTATCATCTTCGCTGAGGGCTTCTGGCAAGGCCTTCGTAGATGTGAGGTTGTGTATTTTGAAGATCTGATTGGACGCTTGGGTTCGCTCTCCATATCGCCCCACAGCTTGTAACATGGCCCCCCTGCGTGTAAAACTGACCCTAATCCAAACATAGTCCAATCAATCGTTCCCCCCACACACAACCAGTATTTCCTCATCGCCTCGAACACATTCTACCTGAATCTATCTCCCAGCTTCTCTCACCTATGCCCCTCATCGCTCTCACACACATATTTTCACTCATAGTATACTCGTAATTTTCTGACGTTAGTAAACACGACTGCTATTGCATATGGGCAAAAAATCAGCCAGAGCCGCAGGTTTTTGCCCATATGCAATAGCAGTGTTTACAAACATCAGAAAATTACGAGTATAATCCCCGATTCATTAGTCTTATGATCGCACCTCTGCAAATTTAAAATTATATAATTTCTTACCATGCCCACACCATGGCCATGGCGCGCGACGAGTTATTGTTCCAAGATGACATGGAATACCCTCTATCCCTTTCCGGGTATTGTGATCCCAGGATTGCTACTGCCCTTGATTCAGTACCGCTACGGTGGATTCCCATTTTTGGTATTGTAATATACTCACCCAAAAGAAAGAGTCAGTCTGTGACCTTTATTCACACGCTAGGAGCATAGTTCGGAGTTGTGCTTCGCTTGTAGAAACAAGGGCCTCCTAGTACTCGTAGATTCGAGGGTGTTTTATACCAGTAATCTTGTCTGTACGACCCTTGTGTTTCGTTCCCCTCCTCTAGTTTCCTTGGGATTCTCTTTGGGCAGTACCGATATTCCATGCGTATCATATTGGTATACAGAAGTATTCGTTCATAATACACATCTTGTTACCAGCCACAAGCCTAAAGTGCCTAAAGTGCGCTACAGAGCCAATAATTCCCTGGGCATCAACTAACCTTCACCACTCCCTCTTTCTACATATCTCCCCAGCAGCTTTCAACTCCTGACCGAGAGATTATAGTTCTGGTGGTGGTGGTAGATTTCAAGAGATTTTACAGTACTGTACTGGAAACATAAAACCTAGGGCCAGTGTTCTCAACGGGGCAGTCCGTCCGTCCTGGAGACGGACGGCGGTGGACGGCGTTAAGCGGTCCCGTCCGGTCTTTTTCAAAACGTGCCCTGCGCCCCGGTGGGAAGAACTATAAGCCCCGCCGTCCCCCGCCATCCACCGTGAAACATGTTTCATGCCAAGGAACACTCCCGAATTAGTAAGAAATCTCGCCTCGGGGCAAGATTACTTATGTCATCCCAGCTTTCCTCAGTGCCTGGAGGCGGGAATATTCTTATTATTCTTATAGCAGGAATCCGAGTGCTAGTATATGATAGAAAAAAAGAAGCAGGGGAACATACAACGAGCACAACGACACCAGGTTTTTCCATCAGAAGTTGTATACTCCGAACCATTTTCAGAACAGACGCAACTCTTTCTCATCTTACCCCTTCTCTCATAAATCTTAGATGGTTTCTTGTGATGCAGGCTCCGCCTGTTTATCCGACATGTTTTCCTAGCTTGGATCAGGGCTTAATGATGCAAGAGAAGTAAGAAACGTTGCAATAAGAGGATGGTAGGTAGGTACGATTTCTAGATTAAGCTATATGCCCGATGCCCGGCCCTAGTGGTATATTATAGGATATATTCTACACCTATTTATCTCTCCTATATAGCCACAGGTTTCTTTTAATCTTATTAGATGAATTTCTGTATTTGCTCGAGAAGGCTGTCATGAAATGCTGTTAATAGGATTCATAGTCCCCTGTAGTCACCGGCAGTAACCCACAGTCATTCGCAGTCCCCCACGCTAAAATGTCTTACCTTGCAGGGCCCACCGTCTACCACAAAGACGGCCGTCCTGAGGTTCCCAGGACGGGTGTGGACCGCATTTTGCCGTCCCGTCAGGTCCAGGGCTCTTTTCAGTCCCCCTGTCGGGCCCTACGGGGGCCCCGGACCGTTGAGAACACTGGGGGCGGGTCTTATCAGCAACACCAGAGATTTCAAAGGACAGAGTGACATACTGAGCAATCGGGTTTAACATTAGGAGATAGCTTTATCTAGAGTTCCAGAATATCAGATATGATGGTGAAAAGATGTCAGAGGCTCGTTTGGAACGATATCATTCTGTTCGTCTGAAATAAGCAGGTGGGAGAGATATGCTGGGTGGAGAGCCCAACATTGGACACCGATGTTAATAATGCCCTGCATCTGGATCTGTTGGGGGGCCGAATGCTAGTGAGTGGTATCTAAGTCAGGAGAGGGATAGAGTTTTAGTGCAGTGTAGAATTGATGGGATAATGTAGAAAACAGAAAACAGAAGCATGAAGGCCCGGAAAAGGAAAGTACAGTGAAAAGTAGGAGTTATCCACCCAATTGAAAAAGAATTAAAAAACAAAGAGGTAGCTAATAGCTACGAACAAAAAGAACTGACCAACCCAAGCTCATATTCCATCAGTGCTTTGTTATCCCAATGTACTGGGCAAATCTGCGCTTGCCAATGGCCAGCTCATTACTGGTCGGCAGGTTGTAGACACTAAACAACTCGTTGATTTCAAACTCTATGAATCCTTAGTAGAAGTCCTTCGAGCAGGCAGGGAGGGCTTGTGACTAACGGTAAAGCGAGTCGATGTTGGCTTTATTGTCCGGAAGGTTTGCAATAGGTTCATTCCATGACGTTCTCAGCGGACACAAAGTGGTCCAACTACTACGGATGGAGGGTTTTTAAGTCTGGCAATAGAATTGTATTAGCTGCCAGTGAGTAGTATGGTTAGCCTATATTGTAATGAAAAAAAAGAGGAATGATTCGCATACTGCCAGTGGAAGTGAACGTAAAGCTCAACTGTATATAGATTGGTGTTAAGCATAGTAAAATCCTGATCAACCAAGGTAAAATATTGAGCGACCAAGGTGGAGTTGTCATCCATGGTAGCGAAACGTTCCTCAATTGCCTTTAAACATTCCAAGACCAAGGTAGAGTTGTCATCTATGGTATTGAAACATTCCTCGATTGCCTTGAAACACCCATTGGCAGTCTCAAAATTCTTGTCGATAGTGTCGGAACGGTTTTCAATTGTGTTGACAATATCAACTAGTTGATTTTTGATGGTTGAGAAATGTTAGTCACCCGCTTCCACAATCGTGATTTGACAATTTTCACTCAGTACCAATGGCATCCGAGTCCCTGCTTTCCGAGACTTAGCTCATTACTACTAGGCCGGTTGTATGCATCTAACAACTTCTTAATTGCAAATTCTACCAATAGTGTGTAAAGGTCATCCCAGTAGGCAGGAAGTCATTGTGACACACTCTCTAGGGTGTCAATAGAGGCTTTGTTATTCAAAAAGATTGAAATGGGTTGATTTGACATAGTTCTCAGCTAACACTAACAAGCCCTGTGACTAGTATCAGAGGATAGTTCCAGTCAAGCAATAGAATTATTAGAACTGATTAGCAAGATTAGCCTATACCGTAATGAAAAAGAATAAAAAGCGGAATGTTCTGCATACTAGAAGGGAAAGTAGAGTTCAACAGTATCTAGGTTCTTGATAAGAATAGTCAAATGCTTATCAACTGAAGAAAAATATTTTTCAATAAAATCGAAGTTTTGATAAGTGGTATTGAAATGTTGCTCCATGACCATAAAACCCCCATTTGCAGTATCAAAGTTCTTGTCAATCCTATTGGAACCAGTGTGGATACATCAACAATCTCAGTTAGATGATTGTTGATGGTTTGAACAATCTCCACTAGCTAATTGTCAATAGCAGTACAATGCTTATCCCAGCCTTGCACAATCTGTATTTGACTATTTTCTAGTCCAGTGAGAACATAATCGATCCTGGTTAAGTCATTCTTGATATTAGTCAATTGTTTCTCAGCTGATTGGACAATCTCTGTTTCACAATTATCCATCTCATCGAGTTGATAATCCATGCCCCGATGGTGATCGTCTCTACTCTTAATACATTAATCCATCCTGTTAAGGCCATGATCAATCTAGGTTAGGTGATGATTCATACGACCGATTGCTGTCAAAATCTTGTTCTTGATATTCACCTCACTAGTGGTGAAACTTTCAGTGTATATTTTCCAAGCTTGTTTGGTCATCATATAAAGGTCAGCTATTCGGAGTGGGTTGTAGAGAATAAGGGAGCAAAGGTGTAATAATCCAATTGTATATACTAGATGCAACAGGCAAGAGAGTACTCTCTGATGTCAACAAGTCTCATTTTCTTACATCAAGGCATAGTGAGGTACTATCTCTTCAGATAGTACAAGACTAGTTTGCTTATCTTGAAGGATACTATCTCATAGAATAGTAAGAAGCGTGGATTGTCCAGCTTAGATAGAATAATGACAATAGTTCAAGGCCATTGATTCGTACTCTGAGACTATCACAATCAGTTTTGTTCTAAGATTCTCAAGGAGGAGGAGGGTATGTAAAGAGGGAAACAGTAATTGTATTACAACTTCTAGTATATGAAAATACTTAGATGGTTGCGTGAAGATTGGGCATCTTGGTCTGAACAAAGCCCCTTATAGAGCCATCTTCCCACAACCCAAACCCTGGTGACTCATCACCTCTTGTTGTGTAACCTCTATGGCTCATAGTGAGTCAGTGCAAAATCCATCAGCTGACTCGCCTGAGTCTACTGTGCAACATTCGTTACCCAATAAAAACCCATAAAACCAGTTAGCTGCTCAAATGAGTCACATGTGTGAAACCCATGACTCATATTCTGAGTCATGTGTGAAAGTCATTACATCATCTGATGTCACAATTGTGAGTCCTTAAACAAACAATCAATCACAATATAACAATTACTCCCAAGTGCCCAGTCATATGAAATGCTATGAGTCAAGTGATGTCATAACCTGAAACCAACATACCTTTATGACTAATAAATATTAGTCATGTCAAATCTGCCTTGCTTAGTCATGATTTGTGACAGGATGTCAGTATGACAGATGCAGGTGAGAGTCACTTTCAGAGTATCTGAGGTCACTTGAGGCTGGCCGTTCAAAAACAAGGCCGCTAGTAGAGATTGGATCAGAAAGCTATGTAGTGTGGAGGTGTGAGCTTCATTATCAGTAGTGAGGTCAAAAATGAGAAAAAGAGGTTGTGTGCTCTCTGATTGCCAAACACAAGTCACAACCATGCCCTGAGGCTTGGCAGTGGGTGCGTTCTTGTATATCTAGCGATTCATCAAGTATTCGGAGAACCTGGGCCAAGACTCAAGCGTTTAGGCGTAAGCTGGATATCTTGGCACCCATTGATCTGAATACCCTATGAATCGCCAAGTTGTGTTTCTTCCTGCTTCTTAGCGAAAAGACACCCACACCGCAGGAGGGTGCGAACAGTATACCTAGCACTCAGCTATCCCTATGGGAAGAGTCGGAGTAACCCCTAGAATGTAGGCAGGAGTACATATGTTTTGCCTCCGAGTCCCCCGCAGCCAGTCAACTCATGCTAGTCCTCCGCATACTAATAACACCCTTCCTGGCATCTATTTAACCTCCTTTTTGTTTTCACTTGGTTCCGCTCCCATCCGAATCGCGCACAATCCTGATCATAATTTGATCATCCCTGAACCTTTCTCTACTATCTCCTCCGTTCTTGCGGTGCTACTTTTGCAGCAGGTGCCCGAACCATTTCTCAGCGCAGCGGCCCTCCCTCCCCTCCCCTCTACCTTACTCACAGGCGAATTTGATCCAACGCTCCCCACGGCACTACCGGTACTATCCTCGCCTGCATCGGAGGAACCAATCACTGCACGTTCATCGTGATCACCCTAGCCCCTCTTGAATCTCATACACCGTCCGCTCGTCAATGACTCCCCAGTGCCGGCGTGGCCGTGCTCACCCTCACAAGTGCTGATTGACCTGCGCTACGGCAACATTGGCGAAGCTCCCCCTGATCCTGCGAGTGTTTCATCTGGAGCTTGGCGTAGGCATGTTCTAAATCCGGTAGGAGACCGGTATCATTGGTTATTTAGTTAGAGATCTCGTTGAGAGCAACTGTGGGAGAAGAGGCCAGTAGTCCAGAAGCGAATTGCAGGGATGCAGATCTCAGCATGTGAGGTAAAGCGGCGCTTCAGATTGGTGAAAGCGGCCGCCTCCCCGGAGGCCCGTGGCTGCCATGATGCGAAGAGGAAGAGGCAGGGTTATTCTAAGAAACTTGAGTTGCTCGCTTCGGGGCGGGCGGGATAACCAAAAGGAGGACAGCAAAATGGAAGGCATCATTGGGGGTAAGGTTTCCAGGCTTACCAGGATCCTGAAGCAATTTCAGGGCGCTAATCAAGAAGGACATGGAATTCTGATGAGGCGTACCATTAGCGCTGGACCAAACAAGATATCAGGTCGAGGTTCGCCGGCTTGGCTCTCCTATCGCATCGGTCGAGGATTGATCCGGAGGAAAATTCTGTGCGGCAGCTGTGAGGAAGTAGATGGGAGTGCGGTTGGGGGAAGAGGTTCGGCTATTCAGGGGGGGAGAAGCGGGACAGTGGACCGTTGGGATAGTGTTGCGATAAGGTGAAGAGAAAGTTTTTCACCAACGTGTTGCAGTTGGTCGGCTTTGTTCAATATGTGAATGCGGAACAATCTATTCTATGTGGATAATACTTCGCAAGTACGAGGGGGGTTGCGAGGCACGCTTAGCGAGGAGGCGAAGCAGGGATTGGTAGGACTTCCGGTTCTTAATTCATCTAAGCCAGGTCGGTGGTAGCACCTTATTTATAGAAAAGTGCGCGTCTATATGGGCAAGAGAAATATAGGGAAAACAATGTAAGAAACATAAGTGTGAACATGTTTGACCCTGAAATCCAGCCAAGTAAATCCCAAATAATGTGTGTGAAAACAAAAGGGTGTGGAGCGATTATTAGAAATATCATGACCAAGAATAGTGCATAAGAGATGCATAAACAACCGTAAAATCCTAAGCACCTGATTGGAAAGCACATGTTAAATCCTGAGATATTATCCTGAAATAAACAATAAAACATCATAATATATATCTTAGCTGTAGTAATGTATGCAGGGTTCCGAATAGTCCGACCTGTCGAGTCTTGGAGGCAGGACCAGGTTGGTTAGTCCTGGTTGATGCTGATGACTGGACCCGACTAACTCGGGCGGTCCGGTCTGGTTGGGACTAGTCCTAAACCAGTCTTGATAAAAGATCGCATGAGAGTTGGAATGGCACCCAAGCCAATACTCCCTAATAATAGAAGTATAGCTATAGTAGGATCCTACGGCCGCTTGTCATGTTATAAATCAAGAGCCATTCAATACAAGTTGATAGAGCATCCTGGAGAGGATAGCACGGGGTGGGAATGCGATTACCCGATGGATAAGTTGCATCAAATACAGGTATTATGATATCTGGTCATGTAATATGACTTACTTAGTGCACCAAGAAAAATTCTATACTTAAGAACCGATTTTCGCCACCCCTAATGTAAGCGAGGCACTGTCTTCATGGTATAATTCATGGAAACAATAAGTTTTATTAAGAAAAGCTTTATTTGAACATAATATATTGTGATAAAAATAGCATATCCCATTGCTTGGCGGGCCTGGTCGGACCGGTCCTGGTCAAGTCGGTTTTGATAATCCTGACTGTCTAGTCGGTCTATTTTCCACCATTAGACTAGACTTGACTTCCGACCGGACTAGCTAGTCCAGTCCAGTCTCCCGCCGACCATTCGGAACCCTGAATGTATGCGGTGGACAGGCAGAGCCGAAACACAAACTAAGTAAAAGAATACACAGTAGTGTGTTGAATATACATAGGAAATATACAGAGAATTTCAACAGGCTTATCATTTCCTATCACGGGTAGTCGCGTGCGACAGTTACGGCCAAAAATCAAAGTAGACACTAACAACAACGCCACTTAGGGCCCGTTTACCTATAGACGGCCGTCTAGCAACCAGTGGCAGTGCCGACGGTCGGAGAAAGTCAGTTATGTAAACGGGCTTTCAGTTATATACTAGACAGTATATTAGCTGGGTGTGCGACAATTCTGTTTTCTTTACCTACATTCAACTGTCTGTCTCTTTCTAAAAATTAAATTTGTAATCGTGGTTGTACTAGACGGTGGCGTCTCCAGCGTTATCTGGTAAGCAGCGCGAAAGTGTTTGACAAATTTCCCACGGTCCTAGATTCTTGTAGCTAGATGGTCAAAAAGTTCCGTTGCCTACTCTAGCCAAACGCTTTCTACTCTGGCGCACACTCCCCCACTGTCAAGCCCCGCTTAACGGTGGGCATCGTTTTAGACTTTTAGACGGACGTCTATAGGTAAACGGGCCCTTACAAGGCACACACATCATCGTCTAGCCGAATGTCCGGTTCCAGATCACCCATCATCCCCTTACCGCAGATCAATACTCCAACAACCCTACCAACTGGCTTCAAATCTGACCTGGAACCAACCTTCCAAACACGAATTCCAATCACCCCAGCAGCAAACCCCACCATCTGAGCCATATATACGAGTGTTTACCATGGCCAACCCAACCACCAGCACCCCCTCATGTTTTGTCGCAAACACTGAAACCGGGAGGATGTGCTAAAGACGCAGACCCTCGGTCTTGTGCATCTAAGCGAATTCAAGAAGGGTCGCGTCGAACTAGCGGAACAACGGGACTGCGAAGCAGCCCAAAAACTACAACCGATTCACAGTGGTGGCAGGGGCGGGGGACCTGCGAGCTTGTCTCGGGAAGGTAGTGAGGCGCCCACCGGCAGTTGTGGTAGGGGAACTAAGAGGCGCAAGAAGGTGGTCAAAGGGAAATTATCATTCGCTGGGGAGTGTGATCGTGAAGATTGCACGGAGGATGGCTATTACTCTTCATCCGGCGACCGGACAAGGTCTAATAGTGAGGATAACAATAGGAGTGGAGAGGAGGACGTGATGAAGAAGCGGAAGGTTAAGCCAAAACTGGGGCTACCGGCTCCAAGGTCTTGGCGAAGAATACCCTTTTGAGGGAGGCTCAGGAACGTGAGACTTTGAGGAGGGAGTTTTTGGCTTTGCAGGAGAAGAATAAGAATGTAAAGATCAATATTCCGCATGTTTTTTATGATGGTAGGTGTGGTTCATGATCCGATTTTTGAAGTTGATATACGGCTAACACCCACTAGGCTCTCATGTTGCTCCACCCACCGGAGAGGGAGTGAGGGTTAAGAAAGGCGAGGGGGTATGGCTCCTTCTCGAACGTGCTAGGAGAATGCCTGGACGCAGGTAGTTGCTCAGGGTTTCGGTCGCTGATTTACTGCTTGTTTGCGGTGAAGTGATAATATCTCACGTATTTCTTCCACCTCTTCCTCCCTTCTCGCAATCACTTACTCGCTGGACAACATTTTAAATTCTACTGTTTTATCGTCAATCGCACGATAGGGCCCAACGGATTATTGTTTGATTTCCCTTCATTTCTATCGCCCACCTCCCAAACCTGTGCTCCAAATCCCAACCGAGATGATCCTACAATGACAAAAGTGGTGGATCCCCGCTGGTACGAACGGAATCAGCACATATTCCCCGTGAGAATGTGGGCGGAATTTGATTCCAATATGGATTACTTGAAAATGGTACGGCGGGATATGGGTGCGAATGCGTTTTTTTCGGTTGAGCCTCCTTCTTGGCCGTCTGCCCTGGCGGCTCCCGGGTTAGAGATGGTATAAAGTACTATCAGAAGACTTCGCTGAAAAATATGGTATGGTACTGTATATCATATTTACATCTTTTTTTCCAACCTTTCGCTTGTTTGCTAACATGGAATACTGGACCTAGACTAATGGTTGACTCCGATGTAAAATCCTTCATATGTTTTGTTGCTAGGAGAAATTCAATGAGACTGATGATTGGGTGCTTTATCCCATTTCAAGTGCACGTACATGTCGGCGTTAACCTCGACGCCGCACATGCTCAAAGAATGAAAGTTTGAATTTCCACAATCTCATCTATTCTTTTCTTTCCTGAACACCGAAACCGACAATTGTTCTCCTCATCGCCACAACTACTTGCTCGTTTGACCCAAATACCACCTTAGGATGAATCGCTTTATCCTCCCATGTAACGACCTCCGATGCTGTGCCCGCGCCGGTGTGACTACCTGCAGGTAATTACCTCCCTGATTTTATTGAATAAACCCATCACACTGCTCGGCGGTGTCAGTAAAAATCGGAAACAATCTCCTTGTCCTGACAAAAATATACACTCTTGCCGGATAAGCGCGGGTTGTCTTCCGCTTCTTCACTGAACTCCCGAGCGTGTTCACCCCACTCTTGGAGGACCTATTCCTCAGTAGCCCTTAAGTTGACCATCTTTTCCTCACTTCCTACAGTCATATTTACTGCCTCCCATGTGCTGCCGCTGTACAGCTTACCCAACCCTTTCCGAACTGTCTGCAAACCGGCCCAGCCTGGGGTATATCACTTTCCAAGCCGGACAACGCAGTAATCGCAGTTTTCAAACAAAGCGACAACTACAAGACTAGTGTTCTCAGTGGACTCAGTCCGAGTCTCATAATAGAAATCTGCACTCATGGGCTCGCCTTCAGGACATATCTAGTGATCCAGGAAATGTTTGTGTTAGCTCCCTCCCTACAGTAAGACGAGGAGTTGACCATGGCATAGAATTTATCAACAAAATCTCGCAATTTCCTTACGAGCACGGAGAACCGAAATTCAAGGGGAGAATGAGAAGATTATTCGTGATGCCAATCCTGAAATCTCTGCCCTACTGAATAAGATTGCTGGTATGGGGGTTGTTGAAGCTAAATTGAGAAGGAAGAACCATGAGTTGATGCGAGGGTGAAGAGAGAAGGCGAAAAGGCAGGCACAAACACAGGTATTCTTGGCTCATATTTACCATTCCCATAACGAGAGACCTTGCGCTAATACTGTACAGGAACTCTACGATAAACTCAAACGCCGGACATTAATATCTCAACTCCCGCTGCGGATCAGGCCGTTCAGGCCCTGTATATGACTTCTCACCCGCCTTACAACTCCCGGCACTGCCTGGACACCTTACGAAAATCCTTGGGAAACTTTCCTCAACAGATCCGGGCGAGCCCGGATCATCAATACATCCCACCCGGTACGAACATCGGGAACAGTCATGGTCAGAACGAGGCCGGTTCTGGCGCAAGAGCTATTTACTCCTTCCAACGGCCTGTAAGGCGGCCTGATAATGGTCAGGGTATGCTCGTTAACGGTCGACGTTTATTATTTCCATTTGATTCTTCTATTACCCACCTTAAATATTCATTAGATCTGATTCCGTTCCCCTCCACCCCTATTAGTGATGGGCACGATCATGATCGAGCAGATCATGGGGGCCATGCTCGATCATGATCTGATCGAGGGGACCCTATGATCGAATGATCGATGAAACTGGGGAGCCCTGATCGAGTGATCGATCATGGT